>Ga0187781_10004418_pt1 | contig 10457 bp, 13 predicted proteins | sample 0715_SJ02_MP02_2_FD_132447 | JGI IMG/M metagenome (GOLD analysis project Ga0187781, IMG submission 132447) | Tropical peat soil microbial communities from peatlands in Department of Meta, Colombia - 0715_SJ02_MP02_20_MG | ecosystem: Environmental > Terrestrial > Soil > Wetlands > Peat | place...
CCACGCCCGTAAGCCGGGACGCGCCTGGCGCATGCGGGTAGTTGAACCCACTTAGTTCAGGTTGAGCATTCTCGCGGCTCGTGTCCGATGGGCCTGGAGTACCTGGCGAGGAAGGTGACTTAGTCCCGCGGCTGCGGGCTGTGATCGTGATGAAGGATGAGCAGGCCGCGGCGCTGGGGGCGAGCCTGGAGGCGGCGCTGGCCAGGCTGGAGACGGCACTGGCGGAGGCTGCGGCGCTGCGGTCGGAGGCTGCGGCGTCGGGGAAGCGGGAGCGCCGGCTGTCGATGGATAGCACGGACTCGGGCACGCCGAGTTCGAAGGAGCGGATCGGGGCGAAGGAGGCGGGGAACCACCCCGGATACAGCCTCGGCTGCTGGCTGCGCGAGTACAAGGAACAGGTCTTCCTGTTCAAACCGCTGCCGAGGCCGCCCGCATCTGCGATCACCCCGGAGCACCGTCAGATGCCGCCGTGCGCAAGGTGAGAATCCGGCGGCGTGAGCCCAATCTTGGCTAGTGAACACGCGCAGGGCCGAAGGCGTCCTGCTCACCGGGGTCTACGGGTCGGGCAAGAGCTCGGTCGCCGAGGAGATCGCCTACCTGCTCGAGCAGCGGGGCGAACCATACGCGCTGCTCGACCTGGACTACCTGAGCTGGGCGGGCACCGGCGACGACGATCGCGCGGCCGGATTCGGGTTGATGCTGCAGAACCTGGCCGCGGTGACGGCGAACTACCGGCGGGCCGGGATCGGATCGCTGTGATCGGCCCGGCTGGCGAGGCAGGTGTCCGGTTCGCTGCCATCTCAGCCGACCTCCACCACCAGGCTGCCGGGCTGGGGATGGGCGCGGCGATGGGTGCGAAGAACCTCAAGGCCGTGGCCCTCACCGGCGGCGTGTTCCCCAAGGTCGCTGACGCGGACAGGTGCGCTAGGCTGACGGCTTATTACCGCGACCGCATCGCCCTAAACCCGCTCACGGCGTGGCAGAAAGATGAGCCGGGCTTCTCTGCATGGGTGGAGTTGCACGGGTTGGACGCTGGCCTTTGCGTGCAGAACTTTTCAACTGCCGAGTACGCCCAGGCGACGGCGTATCGCCCCGGGGAGGTCATGAAGCACTGCACCGGCGTCTCTCAGTGCCCTGGGTGCCCTAATGACTGTATCAAGGTCACGCGGACCTCCGATGGTGCCAATGCCCGGGGCATGCACCAGCCCGCGATGGGCTCGCTCGGACCGAACCTGGGTATCTGGAACGTGGCATCGGTGATTGACGCGAACACGCGATGCCAGGAGCTGGGTATGGACCCGATCTCTCTCGGCTTCACAATGTCCATGGCAATGGAGTGCAAGAAGGAGGCTGTCGGCCCAGCGGAATTCCGCGAAGCGATCCCGGACTTCGGCGATGCCGAGCGCATTGCCGAGCTGATAGACCTGATAGGTCGGCGAACCGGGGTCGGCGACCTGCTGGCCGAGGGCAGTCGCCGCCTGGCGGCGCAGCTTGGAGAGGACGCCGAGCAGTACGCCATGCACGTCAAGGGACAGGAGTTGCCACCGATCGAGCCTCGCACCCAGACGAATCTGGCACTGGGCCACGCGGTGTCACCGGTGGGCCCCCGCCTGGACATTTGCGAGCACGACTGGGACTTCGATGACCGCGTCGGCTGGCCCCACACCCTGGAGTACTCGCGAGCTCTGGGAATCCTCGAGCGTATCCCCATGAATGAGCTGTCGGTGCGCAAGGTGCGGAACTACAAGGCACTGAGTACCTTGTGGTCGGCGACGGACGCGCTCAACATATGTATCTACGCTACGCCGCCTACCAGGGCAATGAGCGTGGAAGAGCTGGTAGGGCTCGTCGCCCGGGGTAACCGGGTGGGAGATCTCCGCCTGGGAGCTCATGAGACTCGGCGAGCGGCGTTCCACTTGCTGCGCATGTACAACCTGCGCGAAAAGTTCACCGCACTGGACGACACCCTTCCAGCCAGGTTTTTCACGCAGGCCGTCGACGCTGGTCGGCTCGCCGGGTCACGGCTAGACCGGGACGTATTTGAGGAGGTGAAGCGTTCCTATTACCGCATGATGGGATGGACGGACGACGGAGTGCCAAGGTTCGAGACACTTATCGATCACAGGATCGAATGGGCGGCGGATGCGGAGCAAGAGTGACGTCGGCAAGGCGATGCACCTCACATTCCGTTTCCTGGGCGAGAAATATGACCATGACCGAAGCGGACATCATCACCGGCCTTGTTGTGCGCTCGAACCGGCTTGGCCGCGATTCCCGCAACACCAACCACGTGAGTGGCAACGCCTCGACCAAGGGCATCGCGATCGACCCGGTCACGGCCGGATCGGTCGAGTGAAGAAGGGCAACGGCGCTGCGCATCCCGTACGCCGACCAGATCAACACCAGGGGTTCCCATGACCGAATTCGATGACCTGCAGCACGTCGGCGTATTCCGGCCGACAACCGAACCCAGCCTGGGATGGGGAGTGATCGGCACGGGTTGGATCGCAGAACAATTCGTCAGCGGCACGCTACGCCACACTCCGCAGCGCATCGTTAGTGCGGGATCCAGGTCGGCTGAGCGGTCCGCGGCATTCGCGGCGCGGCACGGCGTGGAACACTCTCACGGGTCGTACTCAGCGCTCATCGACGATCCCGCGGTCGACGCGGTGTATATAGGCGTCACTGCCGATCAGCATCGGCCGCTGGCACTGGAAGTGCTCGCCGCCGGCAAGCCGGTGCTTGTCGAGAAGCCCTTCGCGCTGACGGCTTCCGAGGCTTCGGAGATTCGCGCCGCGGCCCGCGCGGCGGGCGTCTTGGCGATGGAGGCGATGTGGACGCGTTACCTGCCGCAGTCGGACGCCATCCGGATGCTTCTCCGACAAGGGGTGCTCGGCGAAATTGAGGTAGTTGCCGCCGACCATGGTCAAGCCCTGGCGGACGACCCTACGTCCAGGTTGCTTAGCCCAGTGCTCGGGGGCGGCGCACTCCTGGATCTCGGGGTATACCCCCTGGCCTTCACGTCGGAGGTGCTGGGGACGCCCGCATCGATCATCGCGACCGGAGATTTGCTGCCGTCAGGCGTCGACGGCACCGTGGCGATGCTGCTGGCCTATCCCGGCTCCATCGCGCAGGCGGTGCTCTCGACGAGCATCTCAGTGCGCACGCCGACCGTGGCCGCCATCTCGGGTACCGCAGCCAGGATCGAGATCGATTCGCCCTTCTACATGCCAACGGGGTTTGTCCTGGCCGGCCCTTCGTATGGCGCAAAGCCGATCCTGCGCTGGCAGGACCAGTCGGGCATCGCGGCCCATGAAGGCCTAAGCTACCAGGCGACCGCCCTCGCTCGGTTCGTCAGCGAAGGACGCACCGAATCACCGATCCACGGGCTCGACGAATCGGTGGCAATCCTCAGCACGATCGATGCCGCCCGCGCCCAACTCACCACCCCTACGAACTCCCAGCCAGCTGGGGTTGCCCCGCTTTGACCGGCAGAAGGGGTTCCCGGGCTGGATCAGGCCCGATCACGTTGGTACCACCAGCGAACACACCTCGCCCGCGATACCCCAAATGTCCTGGTCGGCTGGTAAATGGCTGCTGCCGTCGCTAGCGGCCTCAGGGTGCAGGTGGCTGCTATGCACCCGCCTGTGACCGGCTTCGCCATTCCTTAGGGCTGCAGCCGAATTGGCTACGAAACCAGCGGGAGAATGCGCTGGGCTCCGAGAATCCCAGTTCTTCCGCGATCTCGGTCAGCGAACGACGCGGATTGGGCACGAGTCGTTCCGCGAGTTCGGCGCGGACGGCATTGAGCAGCGACGAGAACGTCTCACCGGAGTCGGCGAGGCGCCGCTGGACGGTTCGGCGGTCGACGCCGAGGCTGCGCGCCACCTGTACGATCGAGCAATGGCCGGTGGGCAGCAGCACTTCGATCAGTTCCCTGACGCGGGTAACCGTGGTGATATCGGCCGGTGGCGATATGGTGTCCAGGAACTGATGTGCATACGGCCGGAGTAGCGGGTCGGCTATCTCGTTCGGCGCGGTCAGATCGCTGGCGCGGAGGACGAACCCGGAGAACTCACGCTGGAACTGCATCACGTGCCCGAAGATCCTGCGGTGGGTACTGATGTCCGCGGGCGCGGGATGAGAGAAACATACGGAGAGCGGCTGCCACCTCGTGCCGTGCAGGTGGCGGTGGATCTGGTGGAGCGCGCCCACCGCCAGTTCGGTGGCCTGGCGGGTTCCTGTCGGCTCCCCGAGCTCCAGATCAATGCGGATTGTGGCTAGGCCGTTTGCCTCAGACAGGCGGATGCTTATCGCCTGGTTGTAGGTGTGTTCGTAGCGGATGAGTATCTCCAGGACGCTTCTTACGTCGGGTTCTTCCCGGATGACCAGGGCGAGCGGACCGAGGTTGGCAAGCCGCCGGAATTCGACCAGCCTCAGGCCGAAGTCTTCCCGGCCAGACACCGCCGCTGAGATCTCGAGCAGCTGGGCCACAGCCGCGGCGGGGATCCATCGGTCCTGGACCGCTAGGTCGGCGGGTTCGAGTCCGACGCTTCGCACGAGCGGCTCCCAGTCCAGGCCCAGCGAGTCGCTGAGCGCTCCGTAGCCGCTCAGGGCCGCGTACCGGGCCTGAGGCTTAAAAGACACTGTCCAGTATGGCTGTCCCGAAATGTCCACTGATCTGTCGCCTCAGGTCAAGCAGACCCCGATGGAGATTCCCTACCGTAATCGCTTTACAGACCGTTAGTTGGGAAGACGCGATGCCGCTGCAGGGAAAGCAAAATGGGCCGAACTGGACACGACCCGGTGGCGAGGCGATCACCGCCAGCGGTGAGCGATCAGCCAAGCACCTGAGCACGGGCAAGGCACGCTCGCAGCGGCTCGGTTGTTGCCTTGCCGGTCTGCGCAGCCGCCCCTCCTTGACCAGGGTGAGGAAGCCGTGATGGCGGACCGCGCCATCGGGGCGTGGCTGTCGATCACCGCGCTGGCCCGCAGCGAGGGGTGATCCAGACTGTGGTGGGTATCCGGCATGTGGTCACCGCCTGCGGCGAGGCGGCCGGTGCCGGGGCGGTGTTGTCGATGTCCGCCAGCGGCGGGTCCCACGAACCAGTATTCGCTACCGACCGTCGCAGTGATCAGCTGGAAGACCTGCAGGCCATACTGGGGGAGGGTCCATCGGCGGATGTGATCGGCGGCGCTGGCCTGGTGCTGGAAGCCGAGCTGGCCGGTGCCGGAGCGCTGGCGCGGTGGCCCCAGTTCGCGTCGGCGGCGATGGCGCGGGGGGTGGCGGCGGTCTTTGCGGTCCCGGTAGGCGTGGGTGCGGCGCGGGTGGGGGTGCTGGGCCTGTACCGGGATCGGCCGGGTGCCCTCAGCAGGGAACAGTTCGATGCGGTGCTGCTCTATGCCGATGCGGTGCTGATGCTGGTCCTGGATCAGCGCGGAGGGCTGGCGCCCGGCGCGGCGGACCTGCTGGAGTCGGGATTCACCGAGCGGCGCGCGGAGATTCACCAGGCCGCAGGAATGGTCTCGGCGCAGCTGGGCGTGTCCGTGACCGATGCCCTGGCGGTGTTGCGCGCCCGTGCCTACGCCGGGGGCCGGGAGACCGCACAGGTCGCCGCGGATGTGGTAGAGCGGCGGCTGTCCTTCACGCCCCAAGAGTTCTGGCCATGACGCGAGATCCGCTGCCGGTGCGGACCTGGGAGCGGTCCTCATCGTAGACCCAGTGCAGCAAGCCTTCGATTCCCCAGTGGCGGCGCACGATGTGGTGCCCTAGATACCCCTGGGAGGCCTGTGAAGATGGCCGTTCGCACGAACGCCCCCGCGTTCGTCCCCGGCCGCCGCCTGTGTTGGAGAACGCCCGCCGCGGATCGCCCGGACGGCGTCCACGTGATCTATCACTTGGCGCAGCATGAGGCTCATGTCGGCTGTCGCGGTACTGCGCCAGCCGCAAGAGCAGGTGGCGCGCCGAGGACTCCGCCCGGTCGGCATCGTGACAAGAAAATACGACAACGGCTAGCATGATGCTCACAGTGCCGCTCCAGTCCCCGGCGGTCGCCGTTTCTCACCCGGACTCGCCGGAGGCATGGACGTGGGTCCATATGAGGGCAACATGGCGGGCGGTCAACCGGCTGCGTGCCCGCAGCCTTCAGCGTGGCTTGGGTGGCTACCGGTCGCGTCGCTGGTCCTTGGCGCCGACGGCGCGGCGACCGCGGTGAACCCGGCGTGGACGGCCATGTCAGAGATTCCAGTGCAGGACTCGCTTGGGCACGGCTGGCTCCACGCGGTCGTGCCACCTGAGCGCGAAACCTTCGGGGCGCGCGTGCGACATGCGGCCGCATCGGGTGTGTCAGGCAGCGCCGGCTGCCATCTCGCGGGCGCCGCCGCCGAGCAGTGGAGCAGGTGGTGGTGGCAGCCTGCGCCCGTTGGCGGCCTGGTGTGCGTAGTCGTGGTTGATGACGGCCAGGCCGGAATCGCCCCGGGCGGCGGGATGACCGTTGATCTCGCGTCGGCGCTCGTTCACCGTATTTTCGGTATCAGCCTTGCGCTGGAATCGGTCGCCGGACTTGCTGACGGACCAGCGGCCGCCTGGCTCCAGCGCGCCATCGGCGAGCTTGATGATCTTATTCGCGACATCCGGTCCGCAGTGTTCGAAGCATGCCACTCCCTGAGGGGTGATCCGTGAATGCGCGCGCATTTGCGCCGGGGTCAGCGATGCGCGCCGTTACAGCACGGGCCAGATCGTGAGGCAACTCACCGCCGGTGACTCACTAGCGGCGAGGTAGCGCGCAGTCCGGATCAGCGTGCCGCGTTAGCTGGTTTTACCGCCTCTCAGTATGCCCAGAGTCGGCCGGAGATCGCGCCCGCCACCGCCCGCTGCCTGTCATCCGGATCTCCCGGCTTGCCCGGCAGCCTGGACGCCCGGTCACGCTACACTGCACCATCTGCCGGGTTGCCGCAGGTGGGGTTGACCGGTCGCCCCGTCGGCCGCGGTCCGGCAAATGTCGGAGGAGCTGGGCTGTGGTGCGGAAAGACGAGCGGAGAGCACGCGTCGTCGCCTCGGTTACCGAGCATGTTGAGGCAACCCGCGTCGATGAGCTCATGCGGCGGATCTGCCTGTTCGCAGTCAGCGAGATGGCCATGTCGGGCTGCGCGCTGGCTCTGCTGGCCGGCACTGAGCCGCTGGGCACCCTCGCGGGCGCCGGGCGCCACTCCAGCACCTTCACCGAGCTGCAGTTCGAGCTTGGCGAAGGCCCCTGCCTGGAGGCATACGCCTCCGGTACCCCGGTCTTGCTGCCAAACCTCGCCGTCGATGGCGCGGACAGGTGGCCTGTATTCACCGCCGCCGCCGCGCCAGGAGTGCGCGCCGAATTCTGCTTTCCCCTCGGGGTGGGGACAACCTGCATCGGCGTATTCGATCTGTACCGCGACGAGCCCGGCCCGCTCAGCGACGAGCACTTGGCGGATGCTCTCATCGCCGCAGACATCGCCCGCGACGCGATGCTGTACCTGCAGGAACCGCCCGGCCATCCCGGTCTGGCTGCCCTGCTTGAAGCCGTCGGCATGAACCGGATAGTGGTTCACCAGGCTAGCGGGATGATCGCCGCGCAATTGGACGAGACACCATCTGACGCTCTTGCCCGCCTGCGGGCTACCGCATTTGAGAGCGGACGCTCCATCTACGACATAGCGCAGGATGTCGTCGAACGGCGGGTGAGATTCGATGAGTGAGGTCGGCGGCGTGCCGGTCGGCGGACGCCCAGGCTCACGGGGAGGCGTCAACGACGGCGATGCCAGGCGCCGCGAGCGCCTGCTCGCCCGCGTTTTCGTGCGTCTGGCGGACACTCTGGCCGACGAGTTCGATGTCATGGAGTTCCTGCACGGCCTCTCGGTCGACTCAGTGGAGATCATCGGGGCCGAAGCGGCCAGCGTGATGCTGGCCGACACCCGCGGCGGGCTGCGGCTGGTCGCCTCCTCCGAGGAGCGGATGCGCCTGCTGGAGCTGTTCGAGATCCAGAGCGCCCAGGGCCCGTGCCTCGACGCGTTCGGCACCGGTCAGGTTGTGCGAGCAAGCGCCGCCGAGAGCCGCAGCCGGTGGCCCGTCTTCGCGGCGCGGGCATCGGAGGCCGGATTCCGGGTCATGTGCGCGGTCCCGATGCGGGCGCGCACGGACACCATCGGCGCGCTTAACCTCTTCCGCGGTAACGATGAGCCATTCAGCGACGCGGAACTGGAGATCGCCCGGGCCATGGCCCAGGTCGCCACTATCGCGCTGATTCAGGAACGGGCAATCCGCGAGCGCAGCATGCTAGCCGAGCAACTGCAGACGGCGCTGCGCAGCCGGGTCATCATCGAGCAGGCCAAGGGCATGCTCGCCGAGCACCTGTCGACGACCGTAGATGAGGCGTTCCAGCTGCTGAACAAGTACGCACGCGATCACAATCGCAGGCTCACCGACGTGGCCCGCGACGTCGTTGACCGGAAGCTCTCCCACGATGCGCTGGCCAGAAGCTCCGGGGAATGACGTCGATCGGGAACCGCCGCAGTCAGAGTCGCCGCGTCATGGTGAACATGGCCCTGGGCTTGCCGTCAGGTCGGCCCGATTCCGCGTTTCCACGCAGCTAGGGTGACAGCCATCGTGTAGCACTACAGCTACGCGCGGGAAATGAACCTCCAGTTCACCGGCGGGTAATACCGAGAGCCCGAGTTCGACGACGGCGCGGGCGACGTCGTGGAGCACCGCGTTGTGTCGTCGTGCGTGCTGGCGCAGGCGGGTGAACGCCTGGTCGATGCTGATGCCCTCGCGAGCGGCGATCACGCCCTTCGCTTGTTCAATGATGATGCGTGATCTCAGCGCGTGCTGCAGTTGCTCTGCGGCCCTGCGGGCCTGCTGGTGGCCAAGCGCCTCACGGGCCAGGGCATTGACCAGGCAGTTCCATGTCTGCTGGTCCATGGATAGGCCTTGCGATGACAGGGGCCCGGAGTCCCAGATGGACTCCACGATGCTCGTGACGTCCTCAATATGGTGCAATGCGCCGAACAGGTGTCCCGTCTCGTCCCGCAGTGGCGTGGTGACCGCAGTCCAGAACCTGCGGACGTACGCTGCCGAAGCGTCGCTGGACAAGATGTCGTAGCGCTGCAGGGGCATGTAGTCGCGACGAGCGGTGCGGAACACTCTCTCGAAGGTGGTCTTGAGGTTCGCCACGCTAGCGGCTTGCGGGGCGGCTGGGTTATCCGGGAACGCCTCGAACATGGAGATTCCGACCAACTCGTCGTACATGCGGGCCGTAACCTCCAGGTACGCGGGGTTCACGTCCCGGATCACCAGGTCCGTGTCGACGACAAGCAGCGGCGCGTCCGACGCCTGAAAGGTCTCGGCACGATTGTAGTTTCCCAAAACAGGCCCCATCCGCTACATCTCCGAAGGTGTCGAGGCCCACCCGGGTTCGCTCGACGCCTTCAGCCAGTCAGCATAAGCCTTTGCCCAGGCTCACAGTAGAGACATTGGCCCGAGGATGCACACAGCGGCCTCTTGCCGGACACGCCGTAACGCCGGTGACACTGGGACGGTGCTCGCGGGTCCTGGCTTCTTGAGCAGGCTGCGATGAGCGGCAAGACCGGCGGTAGCCGGGGCCCGCGGCGCTCGGCGCGAGCACGGGCGGAGGCGGCAGGGGCAGGGCCGCACGGCTACGAACAAACTGCATGTGCCGATGCACATGCAAATCCTTGACAGCACCGGCCGCGCAGGAGCACCATAGCCAGGACGGCAGGACTAGACCCTTCTCCTAAGTCGGTCCTGCGTTGCCAGGGACACCCCGGCAACGCCGCACGACCCCGCTCACCCCCCCAGCGGGGTCCTGCGGCCGGACTCCGCGGCACCGCCATGCACCTCCACCGGTCCGGGCCGGGTCCAGTCGCGTGGGCCTGAATCCGGCCGGGGATGATCGGAAAGGCCATGGTCCTCTATCCCCGGACGACGACGTGGCGGTCACCCGAGGCGGCGTGCCACGTGGTCGTGGACCAGGCGTACCGCCATGGCGCCTTCACCGACGGCTGAGGCGACGCGTTTGACGGAGCCGCCACGGACGTCTCCGGCGGCGAAGGTCCCGGAGATGGTGGTCTCCAGCGGCAGCCGCCCGGGTCCTGCCCCCTGGGGGCGGGGCCGTCGCGCCCGGTGGGGATGAAGCCGGAGCTGTCCAGCGCGAGGACGCCCCGGAGCCACCAGGCGCCGTGCGAGCCGCCGGGGGTGGTCGATTGGCTTGTCCGCTTCGGTGCCCGCCGGCTTCGGTCTGCGATCATGAACCAATGCCGTCACGACGCATGGAGTGGGCGGTGGCGGGCGCACTGGCCGGCTGGGCTGCTGCCCGGCTGGCGGGCGCCGATCGTCTCCGGTTCGCCGAAGCGTGGGCCGTGCCATTGCTGGGGTTGACCCCGCAGGCAACTGCGGGAGCGTGGGTCAG
>Ga0187781_10004419_pt1 | contig 10457 bp, 8 predicted proteins | sample 0715_SJ02_MP02_2_FD_132447 | JGI IMG/M metagenome (GOLD analysis project Ga0187781, IMG submission 132447) | Tropical peat soil microbial communities from peatlands in Department of Meta, Colombia - 0715_SJ02_MP02_20_MG | ecosystem: Environmental > Terrestrial > Soil > Wetlands > Peat | place...
GCATTATCGGCGCCACCGTGATGCCGCACGCGGTCTATCTGCACTCCGGCCTGACGCAGGCCCGCATGCCGGTTCGGAACAACAGCGAGCGGCGGAAAGTGTTGCGCTTCTCCAACCGGGAAGTGGTTATCGCGCTCGCAGTCGCGGGCCTCGTCAACATGGCTATGGTCATGATGGCCTCGGGCGCGTTCCATGCCGGCCATTCTGACGTGGCCCAAATTGAAACTGCCTATCACACGCTCACTCCTTTGCTCGGGATCGGAGCGGCCGGTGTGTTCCTGCTTTCCCTTGTCGCATCGGGCATAGCGAGCTCGACCGTCGGTACGATGGCGGGGCAGATGATCATGCAGGGTTTTATCCGGTTCCGGATTCCGATCCTGATCCGTCGGCTGGTCACCATGGTGCCGGCCTTCATGGTGGTCGGCCTTGGCGTGAACGCAACAAATGCGCTGGTCGTCAGTCAGGTCGTGCTCAGTATCGCATTGCCGTTGCCGATGGTCGCGCTCCTCATTTTCACCGGCCGGCGCGACATTATGGGGAGTTTTGCCAACGGCCGTATGACCCAAATCGCGGCCGCGGTCGGCGCCGCCATCGTGATATTGCTGAACTTATTTCTTATCGCCCAGCTTGTCGGCGTGCCGGTTCCCGGACTTGGCTGGCGTCCTTAAGAGCACAACCGCTCGGCCGACAAAAAGGACGTCGATGAGCCCAACGCGCAAGTGTGCAAAAAATGCGAGCCGGTATCGGCTCGCTGTGTCGAATCAATAACGCCGCCGGCTATCGCAGATAGCCGCCTCCCCGCGAGCGCCAGCAAAAGAATAAGGCGAGACTGCAAGAACAGTCCCGCCTCACGGTATTAAACGGTCTTCAGATTCTCGGCGGCCGATTTGCCGGTCTTGCGATCCACCACGACTTCGAACGCGACTCGCTGGCCTTCGCGCAGCTCACGCAGGCCGGCGCGCTCGACGGCGCTGATGTGAACGAACACATCCTTGCCGCCACCCTCGGGCTGGATAAATCCATAACCCTTTTGCGCGTTGAACCATTTCACTGTTCCGTTGCTCACGGGACACTCCTTTATAGAATCAGCATTTGAGCCGCGCGGAAAAGCGCGGCCCGGTTCGCTCGAATTTTTGGTGAAGGATCGTAGTCAGGCGCGGTTGTCGTCGCTGCGTGGCCTAGTCGTTCGGCCGAAAAACTCGATGCCGCCTATTTAGCGAGAAGTCGGGTTTTTCGCAAGAGCAGCCCACCCCCGGAGTTGGCTGTCACATTCAGTTCACGGACGCTTACCAGACGATTTCGCCGATCAGTCCCGCGTCATATTGCGTGAAAAACAGGCGGCCGTCCCCCGTGGCAACGATGCACCGCGCGCCGCTTGCCGGCGTCGGAATGGCGTATTCGCCGATGAGGCAGCCATTGGTGTCAATTCTTCCGATCTTGTTGGCAAAATTTTCAGTAAACCAAACGTCGCCGTCGGAGGTCACCGCAATGCCGCGCACGGAAGCGTCCGCCGTCGGCACCCTAAATTCAACGATGCTACCGTCCGTCGCCATACGACCGACAGCGTTGGCGCCGGTTTCGACGAACCAGATGCTGCCATCGGGGTGTAGCGCCATGGCGCGCGGCCCACTGTCCGGGCTTGGCAGCGGAAACTCGCTGACCTCACCCGACATTGTAATCCGCCCAATGCGGCCACCGCCTGATTCGCTGAACCAGAGCGCATCTTTGCGGGCGACGAGAGATAGCGGCCGGCTTCCCCGCGTAATCCCTATGGCAAACTCAGCTATCCGGCCATCCGGCGTGATCCGGCCGATTCTGTCGCCCTCGCCTTCCGAGAACCAGACATTGCCGTCTGGTCCGAGCGCAATTCCGTCCGGGCCGGCGTTCACGCTCGGCAACACGAACTCCGCAATCTCACCTGCTACGTTGATGCGCCCGATGCGGTTGCCCGCCTTCTCGGTGAACCAGAGATTCTGATCACCGCCGACCGCAATCCCGACCGGAGCGCTGGCACTATCTGGCAGGGGAAACTCACGCCAAGTGCCCGCGCGCGGATCGAAGCAGCCGATCTTTCCGGCGCCGTTTTCACAGAACCACAGATTCCTGTCCGGTCCCTCGACGGCGATATAAGGCTTGCTGTCGGGCGTGGGAATTTTGTGTTCGCGGATGATCAATCCTGCGCGATCATGGTACGCGCGCGCCCCGGCACCATTGCGCGCCATGGCCCTAGGCCCTCTGTTTTCCATTCGCTTTGGCGCGGTCCGCGGCCTGCCAAATGCGCGAAGGCGTCAGCGGCATATCAAGATGCTCGACTCCGAGGTCGCGGAGCGCATCAAGGACGGCGTTGACCACGGTCGGCGGCGCCGCGATCGTGCCCGCTTCGCCGATAGCCTTGATGCCCAAGGGATTGGTCTTGGCGGGGATTTCCACAAGCTCGGATACGAATTCAGGAAAATCCGCCGCTCGCGGCATGCCGTAGTCGAGGAAACTGCCGGTCATAAGCTGACCAGATTGCTCGTCATAGACAATGCTTTCAAACAGCGCCTGACCGACGCCTTGGGCGATACCGCCGTGGATCTGCCCCTCGCAGATCATCGGATTGATGACCATGCCGAGATCGTCGATGGCGACGAATCGGTCGATGCGAACCGCGCCCGTATCCGGGTCGACCTCGACTTCGCAGACCTGGCAGCCGTTCGGATAGTTTGGCGCTCCTCCCGGCACGCCTGACCAGGTTCCCGCCCCATCCAAGCCGAGGCCCAACTTTGTCACCGGCCCCGCGGGGGCGAAGAAGGCGCGGGCCACGTCCGCAATAGACATTTGCTTGTCGGTTCCCATGACAGTGAACGTACCGGCCTTGAATTCAATGTCGTCCGGCGCCACCTCCATGAGTGCGCTGGCCATTTGCTTGCCGCGGGCGATCACCGCGTCGGCGGCCACACGCAAGCCGTTACCGCCCACCAACGAGCTTCGCGCGGCGTAGGTCCCGCGGCCGAACGCTACCTTCTCGGTGTCGCCCTGGATGTAATTGATCGCCGCAAACGATACGCCGAGCCATTCGGCGACCAACTGGGCAAACGCCGTGGCATGTCCCTGCCCATGAGAATGGGTGCCGGCAATTATGGTGACCATGCCGCCCGGATCGAACCTGATTTCCATGCGGTCGTTCATCACTCCCCCGAGTTCGATATAGGGCGTGACGGCGCGGCCGCGCAGCTTGCCGCGCTGCGTGCTCTCCTTACGCCGGGCGGGAAAACCGTCCCAATCGGCAAGCGTTAGACATTGGTCCATCAGCTTCTCGAACTCGCCGCTGTCGTAAGTGTGATGTGTCGGCGTCGTATAGGGCAGCGCCGCGGGCGAGATGAGATTCCGGCGCCGCAGTGTGACGCGATCGATGCCCGTCACCTGCGCCGCACGCTCTACTAAACGTTCGATCAGATAAATCGCCTCCGGACGTCCGGCGCCACGATACACGGACGTCGGCGTCGTATTGGTGAACACCGCGCTGGTGCTGACGTGGATCGTCTGCACATCGTAGAGACTTGGCACGAACATCACCGACCAGAACAACGGTGCGGTCGCCGCACCCCACCAATAGGCGCCCAGCGCCTGATAGGCCCTTGATCTGATGGCGAGGAACTTGCCGTCGCCGTCCAGCGCCAGTTCAGCGTGGACGATTTGATCGCGGGCGTGATTATCGCAGAGCAGGCTTTCGCTGCGCGTCGCAGTCCATTTGACCGGCCGGCCGCAGCGTCGCGCCGCCCACAGCACGAGCGCATCGTCGACATAAAGATTAGCCTTCATGCCAAAACCGCCGCCGACATCGGGTGAGATCACCCGGATTTTCGATTCCGGCACCCCGAAGACGTGCGTCGACAACGCGGAACGGACGCTGTGGGGATCCTGCGACGTGGTGTAGAGCGTGTACCTGCCATCCGCGGCGTCGCATACGCCGACCGCACAGCGCGGCTCGATCGGATTGGCGGTGACGCGGTTGTTGACGAGGCGGACCGACGCGACGTGCGTAGCGCTGGCAAACGCGGCGTCGCTTGCCGTCTTATCGCCGAAGGCGATGGTCACGCCGATATTGCCATTCGGGCAGTCGTCCCAGATTTTCGGGGCCGGCGTCTGCGCCGCCTGCTCAAGCTCGATGACGGCAGGAAGCGGCTCGTAGTCCACGCTGACAAGCTCGGCCGCATCGCGCGCCTGCGCCTCGGTTTCGGCGACCACGAACGCTACATGATCACCCATGCAGCGGACGCGATCGGCAACGAGCAAAGGACGCGTTGTTGAAAATCCCTTTGGCCCTCCCCAGGATTCGGGCATGAAGAACGGCGGGACGCCGCCGATGTTGTCGGCGGCTGCATCGGCGCCGGTGAGCACGCAAACAACTCCCGGCGCCGTCTTTGCTGCGCTTACGTCGACGCGCTTGATGAGCGCATGCGCGTGCGGCGACAGTACGGCTACGGCATAGCATTGCCGGGGAAGTTCGATATCGCCGACATACTGTCCGGCCCCGGTCGTGAAACGCCGATCCTCGACCCGACGAACCGCCTGACCGATGCCGAATTTTCCCGTCGGCGTCCATTCCAATGGGCTGTCAAGCACAGAAGCCACCATCGACCATAAGCGCCGTGCCGCTGATATAGCTGCTGCGATCAGAAGCAAGGAAGCAAACGGCCTGGGCAACCTCGTCCGGTCGGGCGTGCCGGCCGAGCGGAATATTTTCGTCGAACCACTTGCCGGCATCACGGCCAAGTTCCGGAACCATCATTCGCTCGGCGTCGTGCATGAATTTGTTGTCAACCGGTCCGGGATTAATGCTGTTGACGCGGATGCGGCGCGGCGCTTCCCTGGCGACGCTGCGCATCATCCCCATCAACGCATGCTTGGCGGTCGCGTATGCGAAATCGCGGGGCGCGCCCCGCACGCCGTCGATACTCGAGTTGATGATAATGCTGCCGCGGTCGTTCATTTGCGGGATGGTGTATTTGCAGGCGAGGAAAGAGCCACGTACGTGCGTGGCCATGATCTGATCGAACACATCTTCGGGGTATTCGCTGATCGGCAGCAACGGGGCTTCATCACCCGCATTGCTGAACAGCACATCGATCTTGCCCCACAGCGCGACGGTTTCGCCGACATATTTGCGCGTCTGTGACGCGTCTGTTACGTCGGCGGCAACGAAGGCCGTTTTGTTAGTGCCGAGGTCGCGCACGATGCCGGCGAGCCTGTCGGCGTCGAGATCGACCAGCATGACTTTGGCGCCTTCCGCAAGCAGAAGGCGCGCGCTGGCAAGTCCGAGACTGCCGGCCCCGCCGGTCACAATGCAGGTTTTTCCCTCGACTAAGTCCAAATGTACCTCCCTTTGCCGACGCCTCTTACGCCGTTTGCGGCAAGCATAGGCGAGCGCCGACCGGCTCGGAAGCACCGCCATACGCTTGAACGGTATTCCCAAGCGACGGTTGAGCCCATCGCGTAAAGTGCCGTACGCTGCCGAAAAGCTCACTAAGCGGCGCGAACGCTAACGATATGGGGAGGATGTTTCATGCGGATTGTCGACCTTTCAGTGGCGCTGAAGGCCGGAATTGCGTCCGATCCCCCGAGCATGCTGCCGAGCATCAGCTATCGCGACCACAAAGAAGGCGCCAAGGAATTTGCGGCCATATTTCCCGGGCTAAAGCCTGAACAGCTTCCCGCCGGCGAAGGGGCCGCGATCGAACAAGTGACCATCACAACCCATAACGGCACGCATCTTGATGCACCGTGGCATTTCGCCAGCACCATGGACGGCGGCAAGCCGTCGCTGAAAGTCGACGAGCTGCCGCTTCAATGGTTTTTCTCCGATGGGGTGAAACTCGACTTTCGCTCCAAGCCGGACGGTTATGTATGCAAGGCCGACGATGTCGCCGGCGAACTCGACCGCATCGGCTATACACTCAAGCCGCTCGATATCGTCTTGGTGAATACGGCGGCGGGGACGGCCTATGGCCAGCCGAATTTCATCGACAAAGGCTGCGGCATGGGCCGCGAAGCGACGCTTTATCTGACCAAACGCGGCGTCCGCGTCACCGGTATCGACGGCTGGAGCTGGGACGCTCCGTTCTCATTCACACGCAAGCGTTTTGCCGAGACCGGCGATGCCGGCATTATTTGGGAAGGGCACAAGGCGGGCCGCGAAATTGGCTATTGCCACATGGAAAAGCTCGCCAACCTCGAGCAGCTGCCTCCCTTCGGATTCAAGGTGTGTTGTTTCCCGGTGAAAATTCACGCCGCTTCGGCGGGCTGGACCCGGTGCGTCGCGTTTGTCGACGATTGAGTATGCGAGCGTAAAGGATCATCACCTCGCAAAGACCCGTCGCTTTCCGGAGAGAGCTATGCACGATTTCAGTTTCGGCCCGCGCGACAACAGCATCATTCAAATCGCCTATTCGGTCGCCGATATCGAAGCGGACATGCGCCGCTATAGCGAGCTTTTGCATGTCGGTCCGTGGTTTCTGATCGGCCCCTTCGTGCCGCCGAAAGGCCGCTATCGGGGCACACCGACGAAAGCGCATTTTAGCCTCGCGCTCGCTTACTCGGGCGAGCTCCAGGTCGAGCTCATTCAGCAGCATGACGAGGAGCCGTCGGTATTTCGCGAGACGCTGAAGGCGCGTGGTGCCCACGGCTTTCATCATTGGGGGATCGGAGCGCGCGACTTTGAAAAGACCGCCGCGCATTACCGATCGCTGGGCTACGCGGAAGCGTTTACCGATACCGCACCAGACCCGCTGGGATGCCGCGTGATTTATTTCGACACCAGACGCGAGCTGCCGGGCATGCTCGAAGTCATCGAGATCAATGCCCCGACCGAACAGGCATTTCACGGCATGTATCAAGCGGCGAGGAAATGGAACGGAAAAGACCACATCGTGCATCGGAGCTGATGGCGACAAGCGCGAGCGGCGAGGCATTGCGATGAAGATGCACATTCTGTCTGGCGGCCGCATTCGCCTGCCCAAATCGATCTACGTTCCTGACGCCTCGCGCGAAGAGATGTTCGACGTGCCGGTCTCGTGCATCCTGCTGCGCCACCGGCAAGGCAACGTCCTGTTCGACACCGGCTGCCATCCCGGTGTGACGGAGAATGCGGAAGCGCATTGGGGTTGGCTAACGAAATTCATGACACCGGTAATGGAGCCCGGCGACAATGTTATCACCGCGCTGGGCGACATCGGCCTGCAATGCGACGACATCGATGTGGTCGTCTGTTCGCACTTGCATGTCGACCACTGCGGCTGCTGCACCTTCTTCAAGCGCGCTACCTGCGTCATCCACGCCAAGGAGATCGCGGCGGCCCGCGCGCCCGACGCGGAAAAGGTCGGCTACTTCGCTGGCGAATGGGAGCGGTCTACATCGCCCGAGGCGATCGACGGCGAGCGCGATCTGTTCGGCGACAGCCGAATCATTCTCCTCCCCCTCCCTGGCCACACGCCGGGAACGGTCGGCGCACTCGTCGCGATGGAAAAATCCGGCACGTTTCTTCTCGCCTCCGACACGGTCAGCCTGCGATCGACACTCGATACCGGCGTCATTCCGCGTAACACACGCGACCCGGACGCACTGGTCAAATCGCTCGCCGAAGTTCGGCGCATTGAAGCGGCGGGGGCGACCGTGCTGTGCGGTCACGATCAAGCGCAATGGGAAAGCTTGCGCAAAGGCGCCGACGCCTATGAGTGAAACGGCCGAGATCCACGCCCGGCCGAAACTGATCGGCGCGCGGATTAAGCGCACCGAGGATCCGCGACTTCTGACCGGACGAGGCGCCTTTACCGACGATTGCCGGGTTGCCGGCGCCTTGTACGTTGCCTTTCGCCGCAGCGACCATTCCCACGCGCGCATTCGCGCCATTGACTGCGCGGCCGCCCGCACCTCGGCGGGCGTGGTCGCGATCTTCACCGCCGACGCGTTAAGTGGCGTGGTCAAGCCGCTGGTCGCCGCCTCGCGCATGGCCAATTACCATGCGACACCGATTTTCCCCCTCGCGCGCGAAAAAGTCCGATATGTCGGAGAACCAGTTGTCGGCATTGTCGCGCTGAGCCGGTATCAGGCCGAAGACGCCGCCGATCGAGTCGTCATTGATTACCAGCCGCTGCCCTTCGTCGGCGACCCTGAACACGCCGCCGGCGCCGGCGCGCCGCTGTTGCATGAGGAGGCAGGCACGAATGTGCTGGTAAGCCGCGAATTCAAGCGCGGCGACGTCGACCAGGCCTTCGCATCCGCGACGATCTGTGTAGGCGGACGCTTTCGCATGCACCGTAAGACCGCGGCCGCGATCGAACCGCGTGCCTGCCTTGCCGAGTACGACCCCACCTGCGGCGGGCTGACGCTGCATTCAGCGACGCAAGTGCCGGGCATTGTGCGCGACGCGCTGGCGCTCGCCTTCGCCATTCCAGCCGAGCAGGTCCGCGTGCTGGCGCGCGATGTGGGCGGCGGGTTCGGCGGCAAAGGCTCGCTCTACCCGGAGGAAATCTTCGTCTGCGCGGCTGCGCGGGCGCTGGCGCGCCCGGTGAAATGGACCAGCGACCGGCTCGAAGATCTCACCGCCAGCAGCCAAGGTTTTGATGAAATCGCGGATGCGGAACTGGCACTCGACAGTGAGGGGCGCGTACTCGCTTTGCGCGCCGAGGTTATTGGCGATGTCGGCGCCTACTCGATCTATCCATGGACCGCGGCGCTCGAGCCGGTGCAGGTCGTGAGCTTTCTGCCCGGGCCTTATCGGATCGAAAATTATCGCGGGCGCGTGCGCGCGGTCGCGACGTCAAAAGCGCCGACCGGCCCCTACCGCGGCGTGGGGCGCCCGATCTCCACCTTCGTCATGGAACGGCTCATGGACATGGCGGCAAGAAAACTCGGCATCGATGCCAAGGACATCCGACGCAAGAATCTGCTGTCCACCGCGGAGTTCCCTTACAAAGCCGCGTCCGGCATTGTCTGGGATAAATCGGGCTTTCAGGAATGCCTGGACGCGGCGTGCGCCACGATCGGTTATGAGACCTTGCGGACGAGACAAGAACAGGCCCGCGCGGCCGGACGTTGGTTCGGTATTGGCATTGCCTGTTATGCGGAACTGACCGGGATCGGCTCGCGTATTCCGGTCGCGCCGGGAATGCCGATCAACACCGGCACAGAGACCGCAATCGTCCGTGTTGATGAGGATGGCACCGTCTGCGCCGCGTTCGGTGTCGCCTCGCACGGACAAGGTTTGGAAACGTCGCTGGCGCAAATCGTGGCCGAACATCTCGGCGCCCGCTTCGAAGATATTCGCATCGTGCAAGGCGACAGTGCGGCAGTGTCCGGCTCGACCGGCACCTATGCCAGCCGCAGCCTGGTGCTGGCCGGCGGTGCCGCCACTTTGGCCGCGCAGACGGTGCGCGAGAAGATGCTCCATGCCGCCTCGTATCTGCTCGAAGCATCGCCGGCCGATCTTGTCGCGGAGAACGGCGCAATCACCGTCGCTGGTACCGACCGCGCGGTGGCGTTTCGCGAGGTCGCGCGCGCCGTTTATGCCAAAATGGCTGCTTTGCCGCCGGCTGCGCACGAGGAGCTCGCAGCCACCAAAACCTACGATCCGGTGTTCGGCACTACGTCATCGGCGACCCACATTGCCGCGGTCGAGATCGACCCGGGCACTTTCGAGGTACGGACCGAACACTTTGTCGTCGCCGAAGATTGCGGCAAGCTGGTCAATCCAATGATCGTGGACGGTCAAGTCCATGGCGGCGTGGCGCAAGGTATTGGCGCCGCGCTCTACGAAGAGCTCATCTACGACCAGGAGGGGCAAAGCACCACGGCGAGCCTCGTCGATTACGTTGTGCCCACTGCGCGGGATATCCCGCGCATGCGCGTGGCGCACATCGAAAGCGCTTCGCCGACGACGCTCGGCGGCTTTCGCGGCATGGGTGAAGGCGGCACTATCGGCGCACCGGCTGCGGTGGCGAACGCCATTGCCGACGCGCTCGCGCCCTTCAGCATCGAAGTCAACGAGCTGCCGCTGACGCCGGAGCGTTTGTTCCGGCTCGTGACGGCGGCGAGGGGTGAAGCGACGGCATGAAAGAGCAAAGATGGACCTGGCGCTGAACGGAAAGATTGCTTTGGTGACGGGCGCAACTAGCGGCGTCGGACGCGAAATTGCGCTCGGCTTGGCGGCCGAGGGCGCGCGCGTTGCGGTCAACTACCGAACTTCAGGTGACCCGGCGCAACGCATTGTCGAGGAGATTGCCGCCAAGGGCGGCGACGCCAAAGCCTATCGCGCCGACGTCGCCGATTTCGGCGCCGTCAAAACCATGATCGACCAGATAGCCGAAGATTTTGGCGGCCTAAATATTTTGATCAACAATGCCGGTATCGCCATCCGCCGAAGTTTTGTCGAGACCAAGCCCGAGGATTGGCGGCGCCAGATCGACGCCTGCCTTTAC
>Ga0187781_10004420_pt1 | contig 10457 bp, 6 predicted proteins | sample 0715_SJ02_MP02_2_FD_132447 | JGI IMG/M metagenome (GOLD analysis project Ga0187781, IMG submission 132447) | Tropical peat soil microbial communities from peatlands in Department of Meta, Colombia - 0715_SJ02_MP02_20_MG | ecosystem: Environmental > Terrestrial > Soil > Wetlands > Peat | place...
GCCGTTGGATTGGACCATCTCGATGGCTTTGATGCGGATTTCCTCTTCGTTGAGCAGTTTGGCCGCTTCCTCGTCGGTCAAGGTCCGCAGCGCCTCGCGCACCGTCGTTTTTCGCGGGCGCCGGCGGGTGGGGCCAAGGTTCTGAAATAAGCCCTGGATCTGCTGTGACAGCTCCTGCATGCCGGGTGGCGCGAGCACCTCCATTTGGGGCGGCGGGACGGCCACATCGATCTCAATTTCCTTATCGTCGAGCTGCCCTTCGCGCAAGCGTTTGCGCAGGCGCTGGCGAGTGAGCTGCAGCGACTCGGAGTTTTCGCGCCCGCCACCGGCGTCGGCTGGGGTAAGCAACACGTCAAGCAGCCGCTCCTCGGCGGCGTCCTCAGCGGCTGCGCGCACCGCGCGCATTTGCGCTTCGCGCGTTTGCTTGACGGCGATGTCGGTAAGGTCGCGGATAATCGAATCGACATCACGGCCGACGTAACCCACCTCGGTGAACTTGGTCGCCTCGACCTTGATGAACGGTGCGTCGGCCAGGCGCGCCAGGCGTCTTGCGATCTCGGTTTTACCCACCCCCGTAGGGCCGATCATCAAAATATTTTTCGGGGCGATTTCACTTCGCAGCGGCTCGGCAACCCGCTGCCTGCGCCAGCGGTTGCGCAAAGCCACCGCCACTGCGCGCTTGGCCGGCTCTTGTCCAACGATGTATTTGCCGAGCTCGTGAACAATTTCCTTAGGCGTCATCATGGCCAGTGGACAACGGCCGCTTAGCCGATGGTCTCGACGACAACAACCTGGTTGGTGTAAATGCACAGCTCGCCGGCGATCGCCAGCGCCTTGCGCACGATGGGCTCGGGTGAAAGTTGCGTCTCATCGAGCAAGGCACGCGCCGCCGCATGCGCGTAGGCTCCCCCCGAGCCGATGGCGATCAACCCGTCTTCGGGCTCGAGCACATCGCCCGTGCCTGTCAGGATCAAGGAGTCTTGCGGGTCGGCGACGGCAAGCATCGCTTCCAGGCGGCGCAATATGCGGTCGGTGCGCCAGTCTTTCGCCAGCTCCACGGCCGCCCGCATCAACTGTCCTTGGTGTTTGTCGAGTTTGGCTTCGAAGCGCTCGAACAAGGTAAATGCATCCGCCGTTGCGCCAGCAAACCCGGCAAGAATGCGATCGTGGTAGATGCGTCGCACCTTGCGTGCGCTTTTTTTTATGACGATTGATCCAAGGGTTACCTGACCATCGCCACCCATCGCGACCGAAGAGCCCCGCCGCACCGAGACAATCGTCGTTCCGTGAAACTGTTCCATGCGGCCGCAACTGTCCGAGCGCGTGTGCGCGCTAGGCGCGGCGCACGCGAACGTCGGCAACCGACGATACGCCCAGCAAATGCCACAAGGCTGCGACGAGGCAATTGACGTTGCGAAACTCGACCGAGACGCCGGCTTGCTGCAGCTTGATTAGCTGGCCCAACAGAGCCGTTGCGGCGGGAAATGCCATGCGTCGCAGCTGACGGCACTCGACCGCGAGGCGCTTGGATTCGCGCGAGGCCGCGGCCAGGCGGCCGAGGTATTGTTCGCCATCGCCGAGAATTTCGCCCTTCCAATCGAGCGGATCAACCGCGCGCCCCGCGGGTGCTTCCACGGCGCCGCTTACGCGGATGTTGGCGTAGGGGGGCTCCCACGAGGGCGGCGAGACTTCGTACGTGATGCAATATTGGATGCCGGTTTCCTCGAAATCGGCCTGCCGGTCGAGCAAACGCTGCAGCTCCAGCAACAGCATCCAGGCGGCATCGGACGGGTCGCGTCGTCCGGGTTCGATTGCCGAGCGCAACGCAACGAGCAACTGCTCGGCGCCGCGGACCATCAATTCGTGACTGGCGCGTTTGAACGCATTAAAAACGCGCAGCAAGAGCTCAGCACCAACCAGATCGATCTGCCGTGTCGCGCTGACATCGAGCGTGAGCGCGGGATGCGTTGTCGCCAATGCCTTGAATTCTTCCAGCGCCTTGACGATCCCCGCGTCAATCGACTCGGGTAGCTGCACAACTGGCATGCCGGTGCGCGCCGCGGGGCGTTTGTCGGCTTCCCCATAGCTGATCCAGGCCGGAGCGGGAACCTCAAAGCGCGCTGCAAACTGGGCCGCGAGCTGATCATAGGACGCACGATCGGCGCGCTGCTGCAACAGCTCCAACATCATGAGCCAGCCGCGGTCGGTCATCGGTCCCAGCGCCTCGGCGACCAGGGCTGCGCGCAGCCCGCTCTCCGCGGCTTGGTCCTGTCGGTTGGCAAACAAAATTGCGGTCTCGTCCAATACCGAGGAGGCACTACCGTTGACCTCGATTGCGTCGATGCTGCCGCCCAAAATTTCGCTTCCGGGATCAAAGCCGTCGTCTTCGGCCGATGTCCGAGAGCGCGAGGTTGCGGCGAGCGTTGGCACGCCCTCGGGTGGCGCCGCGGTCGGCGTTGCCAGGGCGGGCCCGGACTCACCGCCTGCATCGTTGTTCGCGTCCGCGCCGGTCTTTCTTGGGCGCAGAAAATCACGCGCCATTTCCGACTCGATCGCGTCGATCTTGGCGGCCGTTGCCATCGCAAGGGAGCGCGCCATCTCGCGGTCTGGCAGCGCATTTTCCGTGACCGCAAACCCACCACTACTCGTAGGCTCGGCGTTTGAGGGTCGGTTTAACGATCGATTGATGGTGCCAGTAATCGGCCGACCCAGGGGCCGCTGCTCAGGGCGACCCGCGGGACGAGCCGCACCACGGGCGCCGCTTCGATCGGCACCGGTCTTGGTGTCCTTTTGATCTTTTTTGAAAAAAGAAAAAACCACGTAGTGTCCTGAACCTTGAACTGGTCACGAACGCAAAATGCCGAGCGCAACTACGATGCGGTTGACACATCTCGCCGGTGCGATCAAGCACCGGCGCCCCCTGCCCATCTTGTCGCGAGATTGCGCTTGAGTGCACGCCCAGCGACTGCCGAGCCCGTAAAAGGCACCATTGCCGACGCCGGGATCGGCGAGCCCACTATATCAATTTTCACGGCTCTTAAGCCAAGAAGGTGCGCCCCCTCCGCCCCCCCGTTTTGGGGCTTTCCTGCTCGCCCGAATGCCCGGGTACGGGCCAGCGGTGAAGCCGGCCGCCTCGCTCGGCTAAAATAACGCATTCGGACGCAGAAAGCCGGGGATTTAGGCATGAACTCAACAGCCACGACGGTAGGCACCTACTTGCGGGATCTGCCACCCGATCGAAGGGTTGCGATGGCACGCGTTTGCAGCATGATCCGCCGGTCGGCGCGCGGCGTGCGAGAGAGCATGCGCTACGGTTTGGCCTTTTACGAGCTGGACGGGCCGCTTTTTGCCTTGGAATCGGGGCGACGGCACATGTCGCTGTATGTTGCCGAGCAAGATGTCGTTGTCAAGCACAAGGAATCGCTGCCAGGGGTCAATACCGTGCGCAGCTACGTGAAGTTTTCCGACCTCAATCGGCTGCCGCTGGACGTCGTAGAGAAGATCGTTCGTGATTCGGTGGCTGCTCGGCGTACACGCGCGCAACAAGGTTCCCTACCGACCCAGGCCGAGCTGCTAAAACTTTGGGCGATCAAGGAAGAGGCGGTGCAGGTGCCGGCCCCGGTGGCAAAGGTCACGGCCCCTGCGGCCAAGGGCAAGACACCAAAGAGCGCCTCGCAAAAAAGCAAATCGGCGCGCACCGCCTCGGTGGCCAAGTCGAACCGACCCGCGGCCAAGGCCGGGGCGAGACCGACAGGGGCCGTCTCGGCAAAAAAGGCCAGCGCCAGCCGCTAAGTGCCCGTGGCGACTTGCCTACGGCCTGCACGATCAGCCAGCACCCCCGGCCCTGTGTGCAGGGTGCTTTGCATTGCCGTATTTTGGCTGGGGATAATCGGCGCAAGCGCAGCTAGCGCCGAGCCAGGGAAGGCCTCGCTTCAATGGTATGGACATTCGGCCGTACGCATCACTTCTGTCAGCGGCAAGGTGCTGCTGATCGATCCGTATCTGACCGAAAACCCTAAGACGCCGACAAAGTTCAAGCAGCTCGACGCGATCGGTCCCATCGACCTGATCTTGGTCACCCATGCGCATGCCGATCACCTCGGCGATGCGCCCGCCCTGGCACGTAAGTACAACGTCCCGATCATCGCGCCCGCCGGACTTGCCAGCTCCCTGGCCGCGCTCGAGATCCTGCCGCCAGAGCTTGTGCCTCGCATGAACAAAGGCGGGACGGTTGAACCGCTGGGCCCCGGAATCCGGATCACGATGGTCCATGCAGAGCACAGCTCGGAGCTCGTTTGGCGCAACCCGATCACTGGCAAAAACGAAGTGCACGTCGGCGGCGAGCCCGTGGGTTTTCTCATCGAGCTGGAAAACGGCTTTCGCATTTACGACATGGGTGACACGAGCCTGTTTTCCGACATGCGGCTTATTGCCCAGCAGTACCATCCCGATTTGGTTTTAGTTCCCATCGGCGGGCATTTTGTCATGGACCCGCAGGATGCGGCATTTGCGATCCGCGAATGGTTCAAACCCGCGTACGTGCTGCCCGTCCATTACGGTACTTTCCCCGTGCTCAAAGGCACGCCCGCGCAGTTTCGGGCGGCTTTGGGGGCAAGCCCCACCCACGTGCTTTTGCTTGAGCCAGGTGACAGCGCCGACTTATGAAACACCCGCGCCGCACAAGTGCGGCGCGGGGCCAACCAAATCACGGCGCTTTGGATCTATTCGCCGACGATGCTGCCATTGAGGGTAGCGCTATCCGTGTTGCGCAAGTCGATAAACCCGTCCAAGGGCACGATCAGCCGCGTTGTCGCGCCATGGCCCGTTTCCCACAGGCGCACATAGGCGTAGTAGTACGCGCCCGGAACCGGCGTGCTCGAGTCGCCCGCCGGCACACCAGTGAGCGTAAAGCTGCCGCTGTTGGTGCCGCCGTTGGTGCTTAAGTACGAGCTGCAGTCGTAGGTGTCGATGATGCTCGCAAAGCGTGCCAGCACCAGCTCGCAGTTGTTCTCGATGCTGATGTCGCTAAAGTCCAGCGTCACGTTAACCGTGCCCGATTGCACGCCGCTGTCCAGCGCCGGTGCTGCGGGCGCGAAGTTCTTCGTAACTCCGGCGGCTGCCGGCGTCATCACCCCGGCCGACGCGAGCGTGTAGTACGCCACCTCGTTGTCGGCGACCGTAAATCCGCCATCGCCCTCCACCGGCGTTTGTGCGCCGAAAGTGAAGGTCGTGAAGCTTGCGACCTGAATCGGGGACGTTGCACCCTGCAACCCGATCGGGTTGCGGAAAGTGCCCGTGAACGGATCCGTGTTACGCGCCCGGACCTCGTAGGGCACACCGCCCGAGAGGGTCTGCTGGAAGAGTGCATATCCGCTTGTGAGCGGGCTCAGCGCAGGTTGCAACTGCGCAAAGTACTCATCGCTGTTCAGTATCGGGGTGACGGTGCCCGGAAGGCTCGTTGGGAGCGCAGCGCCCGTACCGCCGGGGCTAGTGCCCGCGGTGACCGGCACGCCGGTGACCAGCATGGTCTCCATTTCTCGGCCGCGAATCAGCACGTCGTACGACGCAATGGTCTTGCCGTTGGCGTCCTGGGTCGCAAGCGGATAAAGCGCGAAGGCTCCCGTTACGGGATTGACTGTGGTCTGGCGCGCAACGTAATGGCGCGAGCCGTCGGCTGCCATCAGTTCGGCCTTGACGATAAGGTTGTAGGCGCAGGGCGTGGCCTGACTTACGGCGGCGGCGACCGTCTGGCAAAGTTCGGCGGTATTGATCGTGCCGGTGATGGCGCCGACCTGGGTCATGTCGAAGTACTGCAGGTTGGGGCGCATCGTGAAGTACGTCATCCCGTCGTGGTTAAACGGAACGATGACGTGCTCTAGATCAAAGTCGACCGCAACGGAGATTGTTCCATTTTGCGGAACGACAAACGTTCCCACCAGTTGAATGCCCTGCGTCGGATAGGCGATCTCCAGTGGCGCCTCAAGCAGTGTGGTGCTGCCGTTGGCCAGATACTCGACCTGGTCATTCCACTGCAGCGCGGCGCCATTAGAGTCCGTTGTCGCCAAGGCCGAGGCGTCCAGCGGTGCATCGGGGCCATCGAGCAAGAAGCGCACTTGGCGGTAGGTTCCCGCCTGCAAGTTCAGTCCCATGAACAAATTGTTCAGCGTACCGTTGTTTAGTGTTGCCAAGTCAATTGTCTGCGGACTTGGGAGCTTGATTACCTGCCAAGTCGCATCGGCCGGGTTCCACGGCGCGTTCGGATCCGTGTGAAACGCAATTGCAGTAAATGTCACCCAGACATTTTGGAACTCGTCGCTTGGGCCGTCGGTCACTTGCACGTTGGCCGTTCCCATCGGTGTGCTGCTGCTGCCACTGCCGCCACCGCAGGCCGCTAGAACAAGCCCCACAGCCGCCGCAAGAGCGGTTAACTGGTACGCATGTTTTTTCATTGCAAACTCCTTGTTTCCGTTGGTCGGGTTGCGAGGTTCGTCCGACGGCGTTGCCAAACTGCAAGCCCGGTTCCCAAGCGCGGAGCCAGTGTATGCAGCCAATCCACGTTGCATCTAGGGAGAAAACTGCAAGATGCGTAACAGACTGTTGGAAGTTCGGAACTTTTTCACGCGCAATACGACGCGGCTATTCGGAATCTATTTAGAAAACTTTAGTAACGAGCTTGTCGGCACAGGTAGACTCGCGATCTTCCTTGTTACCACGCGTAACCGCGCTCAAATAGCTATGCATGCCCGGGTAGCGAACCCGTATTTCGTGCCAACGCACACTTTTACCAACTCGCGAAAACACTTGCGTACATCGGACGCAGCTCGACGCATCGGCGCGCTGTGCGTCGCTCTTGTGCTTGGCAGCTGCAGCTCGCAACCGGCTGCGCCGTCCAAGCAAGTCATCGACACGGCGCTATCGCAGATCGAGCACGTGGTCGTGATCTACGGCGAGAACCGCAGCTTCGATAATCTGTACGGGAGCTTTCCCGGGGCCAATGGCATCGCCCAGGCAAGCGCGAGAAGCAAGACGCAACTTGACCTTGATGGAAGAGCGCTGCCGATTCTTCCGCCCGTGTGGACAGGCTCCGATGAAGAGGCGGAGCCTGCGTTTGGTCGCGGCCTGCCCAATGGTCCCTTTGCCATCGACGAAGCGCCGGTGAACTTGCCGCTTTCGGTGCCGACGCGTGACCTCGTGCATCGCTACTACCAAAGCATTGAGCAAATTGACGCAGGGCGCAACGACCGCTTCGTTGCGTTTTCGGACGCCGGCGCACTCACCATGGGCCACTACGACGGCAGCAAGTTAACGCTTTGGGACTTGGCACGCGAATTTACGCTCGCCGACAACTTTTTCATGGGGACATTTGGCGGCAGCTTTATGAATCACATCTGGTTCGCCTGCGGATGCGTTGCCCGCTTTCCCAACGCACCGGAGGCCCTGAAGAGCAAGTTAGGCACTGACGGCAAACTGCAGCGCCGCACCGATTCACCACCGTCGGTACTGCGCGGGCCCATCCGCTGGGAGCGCGACGCTGCGCTTACACCCGACGGTTATGCGGTCAACACCATTCAGTCCTCCTACCAACCCAGCGGCATTGCCCCGGGCGTTGGGGCAGACGTGCGTTTTGCCGATCGCAGCAAGTACCCGCTGCCGCCAATCGACGAACCGACCATCGGCGATCGGTTAAGCGATGGGGGCATAAGCTGGGTCTGGTACGCCGGTGGATGGAATCAAGCGTTGGCCGATAGCGCGTTGCCCGGGGGCACAACTCGTGGAGTCATCTACACCAACCGGCCGCACAGCGTCGATTTTCAACCGCACCATCAGCCGTATAACTACTTTCGCCGGTACGCCCCCGGAACACTGCTGCGCCAGCAGCACCTAAAAGATGGCGAGCAACTGCTCTCCGATATCGAACACAACACGCTGGCGCAAGTGAGTTTTTACAAGCCCTCCGGCGACTTCAATGAGCACTCCGGGTACACGGATGTAGCTTCCGGTGACGCGCACATCGCGCAAGTCATCGAGAAGATTCGCAACAGTGCGGCCTGGCCCACGACGTTGATCATCGTTACGTACGATGAAAATGGCGGCTACTGGGACCACGTGGCACCGCCCAGCGGAGAGGGTTGGTCCGATCGATGGGGGCCGGGCACGCGCATTCCCGCAATCCTTATCTCGCCGCTCGTTCGCAAGGGATTTGTGGACCACACGACGTACGACACCACGTCGATTCATCGGTTGCTGACACGTCGCTTCGGGCTGCAACCGTTACCAAGTGCGCGTCCGAAAATGGGCGACCTCACCAACGCGCTCGCCCTGCCCTAGACGCTACCGCTGCACTAAAGCGCGCAATGATCTTTGCGCCCCAAGCTTGGGCCTCTTGGCAGCCGCGAGGCCTGTTCACCGCGCACCGTCATCGCACCGTAAAGCCGCGTCGGTTGTTGCGTCAGAGGCCTGTCGCTGTTACCCAAAGATCTTGTCCTAGCAAAAAGACTACGAGCTAGCACCACTGCGTGTCGCGTCGGGCGGCGCCCGTACTGTTGCGCGCTGGCAAGGCGCGGCTCTCGTTTCTTGAGACGCTTGGCTTCGCCAAGAATTGGTCGACGACGTTGTACCTAAATTGAGCGCTGCGGACGGCCGCATGGGCGCCCCGGCAGATCAAGTCGTGACCGATGGGTATTGCGACCGGGTCGCGGTGCCAGAAAGCAAGAGCGATGAAAACGAAACGCACCTTGGCTGCGATAAATCCAAAAGCGGGTCGTTTCGGGCGCTGCCATGGGCTGTCTCGGGGAATCGCAAAGCCACAAGGCGCCAGGCGCGAGACGGCCACAGGCAAATAGTCCGCAGCAATTTTGCCGCCCGTTAACCGCTACGCCGCACCGGGCAGCAGCCCCAAAGAGCACAGAGCGTGCACCACTTTGGATGATCGCACCATTTAGGTGCAACGAGCCTGCACCGTCTCGCCCAAAACATCGCGCCCCCGATGGAGTCTGTCGTTGCCTCAAATTTTTTGACTATGGCACGGGAATTGCTTGATAAAAATCCCGTCGGTTTTTGCTCCGCGACAATAAAGAAATAGTTGGTTTTTGCGTTTGGGCTCGCGCGCTCCGCGCCGCAATTGATCCATATGTGCTTGATTTTCATATTCATGCCAGCGCACTTTGATTTGCTTGTCGCTGGTGGCTGTAGCAGCAATTTTTTTACTTTTGTTTTGATTATGGGTGCGTGAACCCGGGTCGCTGACCCAAACAGAGAAAAGAAAAGAAGGGATTTTCGCAATGACAACTGTTCTAAAAGACGCCTGTGCCTATGGTGCGGCCTTGCGTTCCCGATACAACGAGGGCTTCAGGCCGCACTCTGAGAGGTGGCCGGCACGGTGTTGGGGCGATAAGGCCAGCCATTTTGCTGCCGCTCTGGCCATTGGTGCAGGCGCCCTGGTATGTGTCCAAAAATCCAGCGCGGCCGACGCCACACCAACGGCTACCGCGGCCGCCGCCGCGCCAGCTGCCAAATGCGACCCGTACCGCACCTACGACTGCCTCGACGGCTACCTGGGCGAGGGTTTCTGGGAGCGGCTGATCAACTACTACACGCTGGAATGGGGCCAAGCCGCAGGGCCTGCGGATCCCAAGGCGCCGGCCTCGCGACGCGACTACTGGCCCGCCACGCCGCAAACTTCTCCTCCGATGCCGTTTACGGAGTGGCCCTATGGCGGCACTACGCCCCTGGGCGTGACGCGAACGGCCTCTGCCGACAGTCCGCTTTCAACGGCGCTGGCCAACACGGCTTTTGGCAAGTGGATGGGAGATACCGGCGTTCAGCTCTATGGCTGGGTGGACGTCGGCGCCAACATCAGCTCCAGCACGGTCAAGCCCGGTGGCAATGCGCCGGCGGCCTATCTGTATACCCCCGACACGTTTCAGTTGGATCAGTTTGTCCTGTATCTGGACCGCTTTCCCGATACGGTGCAAAAGGACCACATCGACTGGGGCATGCGGATTTCGGCGATCTATGGTGAGAACTACCGCTATACCACAGCGTACGGCCTCGATAGCTGGCAGCTGCTCAATCACAACCGCGTGAACGGCTATGACTTTCCGATGCTCTATGGGGAGCTATTCATTCCCCAGGTCAAGGAGGGTCTGATGCTTCGGCTCGGGCGCTTTATCTCGCTGCCGGACATCGAAGCGCAGCTTGCGCCGAATAACTACATGTATACGCACTCGATGACGTACACGTTCGATAACTACACCAACACCGGTTTTCAAAGCACTCTGGCCATTACCAAGCAGTTCTTCGTGCAGCTTGGTGTGACTGTAGGCACGGAGGCCTCCTGGATGCACATGCGGGCCACGACGGGCAACCCGGTGCAGTCCTTTACCTATAACGGCACCGTGATCCCCAATCCGTTGTTCCCGCAAGCGACCTTTAAAGTCGACCCGGGCGCTATGCCC
>Ga0187781_10004421_pt1 | contig 10456 bp, 11 predicted proteins | sample 0715_SJ02_MP02_2_FD_132447 | JGI IMG/M metagenome (GOLD analysis project Ga0187781, IMG submission 132447) | Tropical peat soil microbial communities from peatlands in Department of Meta, Colombia - 0715_SJ02_MP02_20_MG | ecosystem: Environmental > Terrestrial > Soil > Wetlands > Peat | place...
GAGGCCCCAATTTCTACGTGTATGCACAGAATAACACTCCCGATCTGGCCGACCCCCTTGGTTTATCACCGGTTTGTAATTTGATTGGATCGAGTGAGCTGGCATCCTGGACGGGTGCAACTCGCCGATATTTGGAGCCCTGGACGTACGCATTTGCGACGCAGGATGGCGGACCCGATGAGAAGTCGGGCATTATTTTTGCCAATCTTCACTGTCACTGGAAGCGCAATTATGTCCGCCAGCTATGGAGGAGCACAATTTACCTAAATACTTATCTTTGCGTTGACCATCTTCGCTGTGGACCCAGTCCAGTTTGGTTAGAGTTCACCGTAGATACGAAGAAGAAATATCTTGGAGAAGAGCCGGGTAGTACCGAAACAACCACGACTAGTCGGCAAATCTTGGGATACGACAACGAGTTCTTGGACTGGATGTACTGCACCCAGCCCAGCATGGTCCCGCAGAACTGAAGTGCTACCCAAAGGTCGCTTGTGAGGCCATATGTCAGTGATTCGAAATATCTTGATCGCGTTCGGAGTGTTCTGGCTCTCGCTTTGGGTGGCCGCGCTCCTGGGGTGGCCGTTCAGTAAGCTCGGGGACGGCATCGTTTATGGGGACAGTATGCTATCGGCGATTGCGATGGGAGTAATGAGTTCGCTCAACCGGACGGTCGCCGCCATCCTTGCCGGGATACTCGTTACGCTCACCCTTGACCACCGCAAGTCTGAGTTCTGGGCGCTTATCGTGGGGGTACTATATGTGATTGATGCACCCGTGCGACACCATTGGAGCTCTCCAGCATCCGGATGGGACCGACTCTGGCAAGGCATAGACTTGGTGTTCCCAGCCGTCGCCTGTATCGTGACCGCGTTCATCACCGCCAGCTTACGAAGTGGCAGGCACGATCCAGAGCGCCCGGCACCAAAAAAACAATGAGAGCCAGTGTTCCTCGCCACAATTCTATCTGGTCAGAAAAAGCACGATTCTCGCTAGTCACCATGGAACACGAATGCGCCCGCGGTCAAAAATCGCTTTACCTAGTGCAAAGACGTTGTGGCGGGTGACCCATCCTTTGCGTCATTGACCTTTGCAAAGGGTAGGGAAGGTTTGACTTTTCCTTCCTTGAACGTCAGCGGATTCTTCATCCTAATACTGGCTGGCTAGAGAGTGCGGACTTGAGCTCGAAAGGCATTTCATGCCGGCCGATCACACACTTCGGCCAATATCCGATGACCCCGCCCATTCCGGTTCTGAATTACCCTGCGTGACCCCACTCCGCCAGATCGTTCCGTCAACTCTCGATCCCACCCAACATTGGACTTTGTTCCTCCCCGTCAATCTCGGCTTTCAGTAGCACGAGGACGTTCAATCAAACCTTCCGACGAAGCATAGTGGCGCGCGACAAGGCGCACTAACGAAATGCTCACTACCGAAGAGGAGGCCATTCGCAGGAGTCGTGGGAAGGGGTGTTATTGTTCGCCGAGCACGATTCGGTCCTGGATTCTCCAACCCAGGCAGGTGAGTACGGACGCGCTTCACATGAGGCAAAGAAACCTTTCCTTTTGCTCCCGCCACTCGAGCGGAACGCCGCGCAGTATTTCCTTCAAAGTCAGATCGGGCCGGTGCCTGCCGGCCAACAGTGCCTCAGTCATCTGTGGGGAGAGGCTCGCGCACTGCAAGACCTTTCTCACGTATCGTTGAGTCAGTCCATATTTATGAGCGAGATGGCCAATGCTGCTGAACTTGCCAGCGACGATCCTTTCGTACCAATCGCGGGCGCGTGATACGGCTTTCACGAACGATGGCAGGGGCTCACGGGAGAAGGAAGAGCTTCTCGTAGGAGCAATGACTCGAATCTCTGCGCCGTGCCGGAGAGTTTGCAAGGGGCCGGCAAGAGTAAGTTTGTCCAGGCCGGTGTGTGGGGGTTGGGACACGGTTCGAGGACTATGTCCTAGCAATGTCGCCAGCAACCTGGCCCTGCTTCACGCGCCGTATAGTAGAAGCACAGAATCGCGTCCGCCATGGTGTTGGGGTCGTGATAGTTGTTCTCAATCGGCGCCTCTATCCGCATGCGGCAAACCACGCCGCGATATTCAAACGGGAGGTAGCGCTCGTCGTCGCAATTCATCTCGAACATTCCCGAATCGCTCTTCCCGCTGGAAGTCGCGAAGGCTTCGCGCGCGTCGTATTTGCGAACGGCTCGGGGATCGCAGGGGCAGAGCTCATATTCGCTGAGATGCCGGCGGTCGCAGCAGCAGCGATGAGGTTGGTGAAATTTCAGGCCGGATGGAGTTATGGCAAGGGACACGATAGAAAATCGAAGGGGGCTCTTGCTTGGGATCAAGAGCCCCCAAAGGTCGCGTTCCTGTGATTCGGCCTAGGCGTGACCGAATCATGGGGTCATCCATCCTAGCTTCCCTCTCAGAGGCAGGTGGGAACGACCCGTTCCTCCCAATTCATGGGCCCCTTCCTCCCCATGAACCAGTCGGTGCGGATCGTGTAGGAACGCGACCCACGCCTTACCTTATGCAACTCCGTGGCCCATTCCTTCCCCTCCTCCTTCCCTTCTCTCCCCCTGCATTATCAACACCTTATGATTCCTCTGCCTCCGCCATTCGCTTTTTTCTAGACCGATTCGGGAATCGTCGCCCCGCTTTGGCACGCCTCCTTTTTCCTCCTCCAGCTCCGCCCTCTTCTCTTGTCCTACTCCTCTCTCTGGCGGATAATGCGCGGTGGCCGGAGTAAGCATGCGCAAATCCTTCACATCGCTTCTTATCCTCCTTGCTTGGGTTTCGTTGCTTAGCCTCGCCATTTTTACAGTTCATTTCTTTCGCTTGAGAACCGTCAGCGCCTCGCGATTTCCCCGTCCAGGCGCCGGCCAGCAGCAGCAATGGAACCCCTTTGGCCAAAACGGCCCTCAAGTGATTCGCTTTGCGAGAAATGGTGAGCCGGCGCCGGCTTTTTTGACTATGGATCTCGGCGGCCACATTGTCTCCACCGCCGATTGGAAGGGTAAAGTCGTACTCTTGAATTTCTGGGCCACGTGGTGCCCGCCTTGCCGCGAGGAAATTCCCATCCTGATCGAACTGATGAAAAAATATCCCGATCGCCTGCTAGTTGTCGGAGTCGCGATGGATGATGGTGGTGAGGACGACGTCCGGGATTTCGTTTCCTCCGAAGGCATCAACTATCCGGTTGTCATGGTCAGCAAGGATATAGACGCAGCTTACGGCGGCGTAATGGCCCTACCCACCTCGTTTTTGATCGATTCGAATAGCCGCGTCGTCCAAAAACATGTCGGGCTGTTTCCAGGCGAAGCGTACGAAACCGAAGTCCGCGCTTTGATGGGCCTGCCCGTGAATGCGACGATCCAGACCTTCGACGATACCGGCCAAATCTTTCTCCGGAACGCCAACCGCGCCACAGAACTTCCCGGTGTCAACATGAGCCGCTTGACTCCGAGCCAGCGCCGCGCGGCGCTCAAGAAAATGAACTCCGAAAGCTGCAACTGTGGTTGCCGTCTGACGATCGCCCAGTGCCGTGTCAATGACACCTCCTGCCAGGTCAGTGAAGGACTCGCTCGTGAGATTGTGGAGGAAGTTCTCTCCGGCTCTCCTTGAACTCCTCCCAGCACCTCGCGCGAAATTTGCATCCCTATTTGGACATCCCGGACCGTTTTGGGCCGGACCCCGGAATTCGTTCCAGCGTGAACCAATTTTTGCTTTTCCCTTCACAGCCACCTCGTCCAATCGCTGTCCCCTCAGGTGGATAGCCATCCAACTGGAATTCGATTCGGTACCCAAAATGCCCACAGTTTTTCTCGATGCCTGCGCCCACGCTCACGGAATCTTCCTCGAGTCTTACGGCCACCCCGCCTCTGCCGCCGACCAACGACTTGATCGCCTTGCTCCTCAAATCCGCCGATAATGTCAGCGACATATTCTTTTCCCCCATGCGTGCCCCGCAACTTCGCGTCAACGGGCGAATCGTCTCCGCTGTCTTTTCTAATCTTCCTGAATTGCTCCCGGACGATACCCGCCGCATCGCCGGCGACTTGATTGGGAGTCGCCCCAATGTTCAGCCACGCCTCGATGCCGAGGGCTCCTGTGATTTCTCCTTCTTCGTCCCGAAGCTCGGACGATTCCGCGTGAACATCTTCTCGCAACGGGGCAGCTACGCCATCAAGCTGCGCGTCATTCCCGACCCCGTCCTTCCCACCTTTGAATCCCTCCAGCTTCCCGCGCAGTTGGATCGGTTCGTTCATCTTCGCAGCGGGCTCGTGATCATGAGCGGGCCCGTCGGCTCCGGAAAGTCCTCAACCCTCGCCGCCATTCTTGGACGCGTCAGTGAGCAAAAGGATGGGCACATTGTCACCATCGAAGACCCTGTCGAATTCCAGTTTCGGCATCGCAGAGCGACCATCCTCCAACGCGAGCTGTATCGTGACGTGCCCAGCTTTCCCATGGCTCTGCGCTCTTCCCTCCGCCATCCGCCCCACGTGATCTTCCTGAGCACCATTCCCGACCGTGAAACTCTTGACCTGGCGCTCGAAGCCGCTGATTGCGGCCACCTGGTATTTGCCGCCTTGCACACACCGGACGCCTCGCGCACGGTCGGCCACTTGCTTCGATTCTTCTCCCCCGCCGAGGAGTCTGTCACGCGTTTGCGTCTGGCCCGCAGCCTGCGAGGCATCGTCTCGCAGCGCCTGCTGCCTCGCGTGGACCGCCCCGGCCAGGTGGCCCTATTCGAGATCCTCTTCTCCACACCTCGCATCCGCGAATGTATCGGAGCAGGTGAGCAAAATGTGATGAGCCTCACCGATGCGATTCGCGAGGGCCTTGCCCAGCACATGCAGTGCTTTGAGGATGAACTGAAAAAGCTTCAGGGGGCGGGAATCATTGCCGGAGACGTGGGATGGGAAGAGCTATTTGGAGATTCGATTCCAGCGCATCCAAAGTCCGCGGGCCATAGCGAACCTGCGGCGTAGTAACAATCCTCTCGCTCGCGCTTTCTCTTCCAAGTCTTTGTTGCGAACGTGGACAGACCACTGCTCAACTCGACCGCCCAGGGGATAATTAATTCTTGCACGGGAAGAAGACTCAGCAGGCAGCGCCATTCAATTCACGACGGCGCTGCGTGCCGAGCCAAGTTGTTCGATTCGATTCCTACTTATCGTACTTCAGGCAAATCTCGAGTTGACGAATTGCCTCGTCCGTCGCCTTCAGCGCTTCTACGCGGTGGCCCCCGAAATCGTGGGCCGCATGCTCCATATGCTCTTTTGCTCTCCGCAGCGCATCAATCGCCGCTCGAATTTCAGGATGTGGTTCCGGAGCCGGCGCGGGATTGGCCGCTGCCGTCGGGTGAGTGCTGCCAGCGGGAGGCGCGGCCGGAGCCGTCACCGTGAATACCATCGCGCAGACCAACGCCACGAGCACAAACAAGGCAATTGCTGAATGCTTCATCGCGAAATCCTCCTGGTCCGATGTTCGGCTCGGACAACCGTGATTGACTTCACTCGTTCTACGAAACCCCATGTCTTGGCCAAAGTTTCGCCGGCGCGCCGCGTGGGACCATCAGGCGCCGAACCAAGTTCATCGTATCGCCTCTCCGAAATCCGAATCGGGGACTCTTCTTGCAATGTCCTCAAGGAATCATGAGCGAATGGCACACTCCTCCCCGTTCTATCCTGGGTGCCGAATGAATTGAAGCGAGAGGGAAACTGCGGCAGAAATGGACTTCAGTCGAATGATGCTCGGTCTTTTCGGAAGCAGAAGGCACCCGGCCTGAAGCGACCCAACCGTGGACCGCTTCAGGCCGGCAAGCCTCCAAACCCTTTAGCAAACCCTAGTGATGCTCGATCGCCTCATGCACTTCGCCGAGCGCTTCATCCACCTTGTGGATAGCCTTGTCCCGGTGACCGCCATACTCTCCGGGCGCTCCAGCAAGGAGAGCCCTCGCGTCACGCAAGAGCGCCTCCGCCCGCTTCATGTCTTCGAAGCCCTCGCGGCGTTCTTGAGCGGCGGGAGAGGGCTGCGCCGCCGGCTTAGAGGTTGCGGAAGAAGCAAGGAATAGCGTCGAGACGAGCGTCAGGCCAGCCACTGCAAAAAGGTTCGTAGTCCGATTCTTCATGTATCTTCCTCCTGATGGATTTTGAATTCGGTTCGTCCAGGGCTGGGAAATAGAACGTCATACTTGAATTCTACTTCATCAGCGAAGCGTGCCTGATTTGGCGGGGCCCGCAGCCGAGAGTGATTCTACCGCTCCCCAGCCACTTTGGAAAGATTCGCTTCTCACAAATCCGCGGGGCCAAAATCTCGGTGCCCGCGTCTAATCTCAACCGGGCGTTGACGTCCCCTCGCGCTTTGAGTAGTCTCACTCGGGCTTTCGTCAACGCGTTTTTCACTCAATCTACGATTCGGCAATTCATCCCGGAGGTTGACGACTTATGTCTCAGGAACCCTGCCGGTCTGGTCGCATTTCCCGTCGCGACTTCGCCCGTGCCGCCGCTCTCGCCGCTGCCGGCGCCGCTAGCGCCGCATGCCTTCCAACCGAATTGTCGTCTACGCCGTTGGTCGCTCCACCGCTACCGCCCCACCAGGCCGATGAAAAGCTCTCTCCCGAGAGCCAGGCCGAAGTGGAAGCCAAAATCCAGGCCATCCTCGGAAAGTACGGCAGCCGCTTTTCCGACGAGCAGAAAGCGGAGATCCGACGGCTCGTCACCGAAGGCCAGAAGCCTCTTGAAGCCATGCGCGAATTCTCGCTCGACAATTCCGATCAGCCCTCGACAGTCCTGAAACTCTATCCCGACCCCGCTGCCCCCCGGCGCGCGCCTCAGCGTTGAGAGAGGCCTTCTCATGATAAGCGAAGACATCCTTTATCTTCCGGTCCGCGAGTTGGGGCGGCGCATCCGCACCAAGGAACTTTCCCCCGTCGCGCTCACCGAAGCCTATCTCGCACGCAGTGAACAATTCGGTCCTCGCTTCAACGCCTACGTGACCATCACCCGCGATCTCGCCCTCGACCAGGCTCACTCCGCCGAAAAAGAAATTCGCGCCGGCCATTATCGCGGCCTGCTCCACGGCATCCCGTACGCCGCCAAAGATCTCCTGGCCGTGAAAGACCACCCGACCACCTGGGGCGCCAAGCCTTACCACAACCAAAAATTTGACTTCAACGCGGCGGTCATCGAGCGCCTCAATCAAGCGGGCGCCATCCTGATCGGCAAGGCCGCCATGATCGAACTCGCCGGCGGCATGAATTATCGCTTCGCTTCCGCCTCACTTACCGGCGGCGCAAAAAATCCCTGGAATGAAGGCTGCTGGACCTGCGGCTCCTCGAGCGGCTCGGGCGCGATCGTCGCCGCCGCCCTTGCAGCTTTCGCCATCGGCACCGAAACCTGGGGCTCGATCATCTGCCCTTCCGCCTACTGCGGAATCTCCGGCTTGCGTCCTACCTTCGGCCGCGTCAGCCGTTATGGAGCAATGGCGCTCGCCTACTCGCTCGACAAGATCGGCCCGATGGGACGCACCGCGGACGATTGCGGCATTGTCCTCTCCACGATTGCGGCCCACGATTCGCGGGATCGCAGTTCTCTTTCAACCGCCGAAGCCGCCTTCTCCTATCCCGCTCCACTGCCCTCCTCGCTGCGGATCGGCCGCCTCACGAACGCCTGGGAAAAGCCCGACCCCGAGATCGAATCCGCTTTCACTACCGCTCTCGATCTCCTTAAGCAGCACGGCATGCAAGTCTCCGACACCAAATTGCCCGAAGGCCCTTTCGAAGCGGCAGGCGGCACTATCATCGCTGTCGAAGGAGCCTCCGCCTTCCACTCGCTCCTCGAATCCGGTAAGGTCGCTGAACTCACCGACCCGCTCGGCCAGATCGCCGGGTACGTCAGCCAGGAGATTTCCGCCTCCGACTATCTGTGCGCCCAGCGCATCCGCGGAGTCTTCCAAGCGAAAATAGATTCCCTTTTCGACGATCACGACGTCCTCGCCGCCCCTTCGCTCCCCATCGCCGCCACCACACTCGAAACCAATCTCGAAACCGACCTCACCTTTTCCGATCCTCTCGGCGGCATCGGCAATCTTTGCGGCTTGCCGGCGCTCAGTGTGCCCTGCGGCTTCACCTCCAAAAAACTCCCTGTGGGAATCCAATTCATCGGCCGCGTTCGCAACGATCGCGATGTCATCGCCGCCGCGAACGTCTTCCAGCGTAGCTCGGACTGGCACACCAGGAGGCCTCCGCTCGCCTAGTCCGGTTCAATTCTGAAAAGCCAGCCGCCAGCTCGTGAACGTCCTCGGCCTCGGAATTCATTTCAAGCCGTCTCCATTTATCGCCTGCGAGGGTCGTAGATAGGCCATCGCCCCGGGGAAATGCACCAGGTGAAACCCCTCATCCACGCCGTAAAGCGATTCCGCATTTCCGAGGAAAAAATAGCCGCCGGGCCTCAGGCTTTCATATATGTGCCGCACGACTCGCTTTTTCGAATGCGTATCGAAGTAAATCAGCACGTTGGAGCAAAAAATCACGTCGTTTTCCTTCATTCGCCTTGTTTCGCTCTCGTCCCGCAGATTCAGTCGGCTGAAATTCACCCGTTGTTTCACCTCTTCGGCGATCGCGAATCTTTCCCCACGCCTCTCGAAGAATCTCGCCTGGAAACGCGGCGGAGTGTTTCGGAGAGCATACTTGTCGTAAACCCCGTTTTTCGCCTTTCCTAGCGAATTGTCGTTCAAATCCGTCGCGTGAATTTCCCAGCTCCAGTCCTTCAACCGGAGTGTGGAATCCTCCAGCAACAACATCGCCAGCGTGTACGGCTCTTCACCAGTCGAGCAGCCACAACTCCACAATCTGATTGTGAAAATGGAAAACTTGGCCTTCGCTTCGAGGATCTTCGGCAGCACTACCTTGCTTAAAGCGTCGAGTTGCGGCTTGCTCCGAAAAAAACAGGTGTCGCCTATCGTCACTTCATTCAGCAGGTCCCGAATCTCGGTGTCAGGGTTCGGCCCTGCGGTGAGCATGTTGAAGTAGTCTCTTAGCGTGCCGGCCCTCCGCGCCTCGACTCGCCGGGCGCAGCGCTCCTCGAGAAAATAAAGCATCTTGTCCGGCATGAAGATTCCGCAGGCCTCGTAAATGAAGTCCCGCAGGCGCAGGAGTATCGAATCCGGTGGTCCGGCCTTTGTCCCTGCCTGCCGCTCGGCCATTGCTCGCGAACTGGTCATTGGCGAAATCGGACGTGACCTACGGCTGCCCGGCGCTGGCAGGACCAGGGCCGGCCTTCGCAGCCGGCTCTTCCTTCGCCTCCACCTGTGAGTTCAGTATCACCAGGTCCACTCGCCGGTTCATCGTGCGCCCCTCCGCTGTATCGTTGGAGGCTACGGGATGGAACTCCGCATAGCCCGACGCCGACAGGCGTGCCGGTGCCATCCCGTATTTCGTGATGAAGAGGCGGATCAATTCAGTGGCTCGGGCCGTCGAAAGCTCCCAGTTTGAATCGTATTTTCCGTTGTGGATCGGCACATTGTCCGTGTGGCCTTCGATCCGTATCCGGATACGCAGTGGCGCCATCACCTTCGCGAAATCGTCCAGCGTGGACTCCGTCCCCGCGCGCAGCGTTGCCGAGCCGCTGTCAAAAAATCCCGCTTCCCGCAAGCTGACCACAATCCCTTCTTTCGTGGGAGTCACCGCCACGGTGCGCTTCATGATTTGTGCCTCCAGCGCCTTCTCCAGTTCTTTTTGTACCTGCTGCATATCGGGACGGTCCGGCGAGCCGCCCAATTCGCCGCGCGGCGAATTGACGAGCCGCCCCATGGCTTGCACTCGCTCGGTGTTTTCCACCATTTGCACGTTTGAAAACGGCATGGGCTCGGTGTTGTTCACCTCTGGCTTTGTGTTTGACGCGTCGAAGATGCCCATCTGCTGAAACGCTACCTGGATTGCCATGGCGAGTTGGCCCACGCGGCGCTTGTCAATTTGTGCGGACGCGTACAGAACCACAAAGAATGCAAACAGCAGCGTCACGAAATCTGCATAGGATACCAGCCACCGTTCATGGTTGTGGTGCTTCTCAGCTCGCTTTCGCCTCATTTTGGTTTAACGGCCTCCGGCTTCTTCTGGCTCTCCGCTATGAAGCTCAAGAGCTTTGTCTCCAGCATTCGGGGGTTCATGCCTTCGAGGAGCGATATCACCCCCTCAAGGATGATTTCCCGCCGCAACTGTTCGCTTCTCTGGCGGATTTTGATTTTCCCGGCAATGGGGAGAAAAAAAAGGTTTGCCGCGCCCACCCCGTAAATCGTCGCCACAAAGGCCACCGCAATTCCCCGCCCCACTTCGCTGATGTTGTCCAGGTGCTGCATCGTCTGAATCAGCCCGAGCACGGCTCCGATAATTCCGATCGTCGGCGAGAACCCTCCGGCCGATTCGAACACGTGTGGGATCGCCTCTTCATGTTCGGCCC
>Ga0187781_10004423_pt1 | contig 10455 bp, 9 predicted proteins | sample 0715_SJ02_MP02_2_FD_132447 | JGI IMG/M metagenome (GOLD analysis project Ga0187781, IMG submission 132447) | Tropical peat soil microbial communities from peatlands in Department of Meta, Colombia - 0715_SJ02_MP02_20_MG | ecosystem: Environmental > Terrestrial > Soil > Wetlands > Peat | place...
ATCGCGCGAGATCGGTATCCGCATGGCCCTGGGCGCGCGGCGGGACGACATTCTGAGAATGTTCTTACGCAAGGGGGTCGCGCTTGCTGGTGTGGGCATCGTTGCCGGATTGGTCTTTTCCGCATCCACTGCGTCCATTATGGCAAGTTTGCTCTATGGTGTTCGCCCCCATGATCCGGCTGTGTTTCTGATCGTACCTCTACTTTTGTTTGCCATCGCCGTTCTAGCCAGCTACCTTCCAGCCCGGCGCGCGACGATGGTGGATCCAATCATTGCCTTACATGAAAGCTAGAACTGCGAGGCTAGAAACGTGACTGACCGGACCGACTTTTTGTACCACGACGAGCGAGAGAGTTTACATCGCACCGCATGGCTAAGTCCTTCTAAACGGGGTGGTCTCAATGGGTCGACGCAACACCGGCCCAAAGTGCAATCTTCAGGTGTTTTAATGGCGACATTCGTTCGACAGCGCTGATTCAAAGAAGACATTGCCCTGTTTAGGTTTAATTGGGCACAGCCCAAAGGCTCAGGTCTCTTTGAAGAACACAATCGGATCAACAGATTAGAAGAGTGTTGCATCGACCGGTTGAGCCGGCAGGGCTAATCGGACAAGTTGGGTCTATCGCAAGCCATGCGGTCGCTTCGCGGCCGCATAGTGACCCGCGCGTGGCCGCCGGCTCCTCCTCGTCGGACTCTTCGGGTGGCCCACCTCTCCCTTAGCTGGCTAGATTGTAGATTTTCAGCTTTCAACTTCTGCCCTCCCTGCTAACCCCAAAATTGATTCCCTCGTACTATTGGCCGCTGCGTTCTGTTCTGAGATAGTAACTTTGGGAATCTGTGGAATGCGCTGCTCGCCGATCCTAAAAGGTCTCAATAATCCGGCGAGTCCCGAGCGGAGCCGAGGGGCGTCGTGCTCCCTCTCCCGTTTCCCAGTTGCGGGACCCTCCGGAAGCCCGTATAGTAGCCGCATGAGCCCCTTTCGAGCCCGAGTTGAAAACGGTCGTATCGTGCTCGACGAACCCACCACCCTTCGCGACGGCACGATCATTGACCTCGTCGCGGACGACGAAGGCGACGACCTCACCGACGCCGAGCGTCGCTCCCTGCGCGAAGCCCTCTCGGCCTCTTGGCGGTCGGCTGAAGCCGGCCACCTCAAGCCTGCCTCTGCCATACTAGAAGATCTCCGCCGACGGCGGTGAGCTTCACGCTTCGAACCACTCCTGAAGCAGACGCACAAATCCGCGAAATCGACGCCTGGTGGCGCGAAAATCGCCCGGCCGCCCCGGATTTGTTCCTGAACGAGCTGAGCGAGTCATTCGGACTGATCACCGCCGCTCCCCACATCGGGCGTCTCTACCGGCTTGCCCCGATTCCTCAGGTCCGCCGTCTTCTGCTCAAAGAGACGCGTTATCACGTCTATTACGTGATAGTCGCCGAAGAAGCGATAGTCCTGGCGCTCTGGCATGCCCAGCGAGGAGTCGGACCGCCAATGCGCGCGTAGTAAAATGTCCGGCCGGGTCGGTCAGCCCTTGACTTTGGTGTTTCTTGAATTTGCACTTTCGGGTGCCCCATCCTTGTGGGGTTCACAAGGGTGGGAGATTTTGGCTTTCAACTTTGAACTATCAACTCCCTAATCTCCACATACCCGTTCGCTTGCTTTCGCCTTCCGATACTCGGATCTCGCGCGTCCGGACTTCAACTTTCAACTCTTAACTTCCAACCAGTACCCCCCCCCCAAAAAAATTGATACCTGCGTACCATTGACCGCTGCGTTCCGTTCTGAGATAGTAACTTGGGGGATTCGTGGAATGCGCGCACTTTGCGTCCCGGATGGTGGTGCGGGAGGGACACCGGACTCACTCGAGCAGGGGCAGCCGGGTATTTTCCCAAAATGGAACTGCCCCACCGCTACAGGTGGAAGGGCGGGGCTTCCGCGTAGTCCGCGTCCGCCGGTTCCTTGGCGGAAACCCCGCGTAAAACGTCGGCCGCTCTCGCCTACCTTCACTCCGGCGGCACCAGCCGTCGGAGTGCCCTTCTCGCACTGCGCCAGAGAGTTTCCCCCGGTTTTCTCCTCCGCTGGTCCGTGCATTTTCCTCGGTGCCGTAGCCGACCTAACGCGGAGGAGCCCCTGGCCGCCGTGGCGGCTAATCGTTAATGAAACGATTAGAAATCGGTCTAACCCCCTCTGGAATCATCACAGATGCGATTTCTAATCGTTAGGAAACCAATACCCCCGCCCCCCTCACGAAGGTTGTGCCCGGTGGAAGGGAGGCGATTCCGCAGGGTGTGCCTGCCCGCCAGTTTCTTGCGTGGGTCTTGCGTCCGCCAGTATCTCGGTGGAGAGGGCGTCCGCCAGTTCTTTGGAGGAATCCCCTCCGTACCCGCTGGCTTGTGCCAGCTACCTCCACCATCCTGATGACTCCACTCGGGATGGTGCCCATTTCGCAATGCGCTGAAAAATTCCCGGTCCTTGCCTCCCAGACTTTGAGCCCCCTGGGTGCCGTAGCCGCCTCTTGGCGACGCGCCTTTTGCGTTCCGATGGGTTTGATCGGAAAGGTTTCTAATCGAACATGATAACGATTAGAAATCGCTGTAACTCACTCAAAACAAAGGATGGACACCATTTCTAATCGAACATTTTTCCACGTTCCTCAGATTGGGTCATTGGTTCCCCGGCCAGACGTGGACTGCGCTTCGGCCCTCGCCGCGGCGGCAGCTAATCGTCACATCCCGGAATTAGAATCGGAGCCAAGCCGATGAAACAACGGCACATCCAAATTTCTAATCGTCACACTTCGCCAATTCTTGTGGGGAAGAGACGGCTACGGAGTTTCGGCGAAGGTGGCGCGGGCGCGCTCGAAGCCCGTCGGCATGATGTGAATGACGCCCTGGAACGGGCGGTCAATATCGGCCGTGGCGACGAGGATGAGCGTAACGAGAATCGTCAGGATGACCACCTGAAGGCGGTGCAAGCGCGCGTTTTCGACCCCGAAAAGGCAGGACGAGAGCATCGTGATGACTCCGCCCGCGATCAGCACCATCCAGAGAACTCCCGGCAATTTCGACTGGCTCTCAATCTGGCGGACGCGGCGATGGTGAGTCATGCTGGAAAGTTCCGTCAGAGTCAGGTTCATGCTCGTCTGTTCGCCGAAGGTCGAGGGCTTGGTCTCGAGCATGGTGGTCCACATCTGCTGGATGGTGTTGTGACCAGACAAATTCAATTGGCCCTCGTGCATGCCGGGCCATTCCTCCTGGATCACGATATCGGCATATTTCCGCGCGAGCGAGCGAATTTGCTCGCGCTGCGGAGAGGGCAGCCCGTTCGCCATGCGATATACGTTCACGAGGCAGTTCGCTTCCGTCTCGGCGTTCACCTGCGCTTCCTGGAACGACGTCCACACCGCGTAGAGCATGAACCCCATGATCACCGCGTAAATCGTGCCGAGCGTGCCGATTTGCCAGCCGATAATGTCGTTGTGCTGGCGGCGGTGGGAGGGCGGCCAGACGCGGTTGAGAATCCACAGAAAGAGCAGCGCCCCGAGCGGACAGAAGATGACCAGAAGCACGTTTTCGAAAGTTGTCAGCACGGCGGCACCCTCCGGCGATCCGCGCCCGGTCGAATCTCGAGGACTGGCTGCGAGCGGAAGGATACTACCACGGGGGCGGCGAGGAACCCTTCGCGCAACGCTCCGCGCAATGCAAGAAGCGAAAGAGCACGTTCGCTGTGCTCAGTGTAAACCGGCGGGACGCCGGCTCTGCAGGATCAGCAACTAAATGGTTGCATTTCGGGAGCCACTCTGCTAATGTGCAACCCGGAGGTTGCTTATGAGCACGGACCGGATCGAGAAGAAGATCCTGCTGCGCGCTTCGCGGGGCCGCGTCTGGCGCGCGCTCGCCGATTCCACGGAATTTGGACGCTGGTTCGGATTGAAATTCGACGGCGGATTCGCGCCGGGCACGACCGTGCGCGCGGTCATTGTGACAACGACGGTGAATGCCGAGGTCGCTAAGGCGCAGAAGCAGCACGAAGGGGTCCAATTTGACATGATGATTGAAAAGATGGAGCCCGAGCGGCTGTTTTCATTCCGGTGGCATCCATACTGCGTTGAACCCGGCGTTGACTATTCGAAGGAGCCGACGACGCTCGTTACCTTCAGCCTCGAAGATGTGCCGGGCGGCATCTTGCTCACCGTGGTCGAATCGGGCTTCGAACGGATTCCGCTTGCGCGCCGCGCGAAAGCGTTCTCGGCGAACGAGGGCGGCTGGACGGCGATGGTGAAAGTGCTCGGGGAGTACCTTGGTCAGACGGCGTAGCTCGGGGGCGCGCGTGAGGTCTCGAGGCTCCGCGCCGCTTTTCGCGGCGCTCGGTGACGAGAATCGGTTGCGTCTCGTCGCGCGGCTTTGCGGCGACGGCCCCATGTCCATTTCCAGGCTAACAAAGGGCTCGGCCGTTACTCGCCAGGCCATTACGAAACATCTGCATGTCATGGAAAAGGCGGGGCTTGTGCACAGCCGGCGGCGCGGGCGGGAGAGCGTTTGGCAATTGGATGAGAGGCACCTCGAAGCTGCCCGTCGTCACCTGGAACAGATTTCCGCGCAGTGGGACCAGGCGCTCGGCCGGCTCCGCGCGCTGGTAGAGGCTGACATGCACTAAGGTTCGGTCATTTTGGAGGCAATACTCGGAAATCCTGACTGCAATCCGCCCCCGCTGACTCCGCACTTCCCCCTATCATGCCGCCCGTCACACCGCTCGGTGACTAGAGTCACATACAGACCCTCCCCCCTGGAACCAAACTTCCCCCGAGTAGGATCCGCTGAGATCCAAGGCTCGGAGCAACAAACGGCTTTTTCATCTAGTCTCGAATTCCATTCAGCCCGAGCCGCGGGGAAAAAATTCATTTGAACGAGGAGAAATGCAATGCCAATTTCGAAGCAGGAAGCGTTTGATTATCATGCATCGCCGCGGCCGGGAAAGATTGAGATCACTCCGACAAAACCGTGCCGGACGCAGCGCGATTTGAGTCTCGCCTATACGCCCGGAGTCGCCGAGCCGTGTCTCGCGATCCAGAAGAACCCGCATGATGCGTTCAAATACACGGGACGGGGGAATCTTGTCGCGGTGGTGACTAATGGGACAGCCGTGCTCGGGCTTGGTGACATAGGCCCGATCGCAGGAAAGCCGGTGATGGAAGGCAAAGCGGTGTTGTTCAAGCGATTCGCCGGCATTGACGTGTTCGATATCGAGGTCGGGAGCAAGAACCCGGAGGATGTGGTGAAAGTCTGCCAGCTCCTGGAGCCGACTTTCGGGGGAATCAACCTGGAAGACATCAAGGCGCCGGAGTGCTTCTACATCGAGGAGACACTGAAGCGAACTATGAAAATCCCTGTGATCCACGACGATCAGCACGGCACGGCCATTATTACCGGCGCAGCGCTGATTAACGCGCTCGAGCTTGCCGGCAAGGATATCGGCAAGGTCAAGGTGGTGATTAACGGCGCGGGCGCTTCGGGGATCGCGTGCGCGGAACACTATGTGTGCCTGGGCGCTAAGAAGGAGAACATCTTCCTGTGTGACACCAAGGGCGTGATTTACAAGGGCCGAACAGAGGGAATGAATCCCTACAAGGAGCGGTTCGCGCAGGACACTCCGCACCGCACGCTTGCCGAAGTCGTCCGAGGGGCGGATGTGCTGGTCGGGCTTTCGGTCAAAGGAGCGTTTACACAGGCGATGATCAAGTCCATGGCGCCGCGGCCGCTCGTTTTTGCGCTGGCCAATCCGGACCCGGAAATTACGTACGAGGAGATGAAAGCATCGCGGAGCGACATCCTCGCGGCAACCGGCCGGTCCGACTATCCGAACCAAATCAACAATGTGCTCGGATTCCCGTTCATTTTCCGCGGGGCGCTCGACGTGCGCGCAACGGCCATCAACGAAGACATGAAGCTGGCCGCGAGCCGCGCGCTGGCGAACCTTGCGAAGGAAGACGTTCCCGACTCGGTTTGCCGCGCATACGGCGTGGATCGCATTGCGTTTGGCGAGGACTACATCATTCCAAAGCCGTTTGATCCGCGCGTGCTGGTGTGGGAGGCCTCGGCAGTTGCCGAAGCAGCCATGCGTACCGGCGTCGCGCAGGAACCCGTGGACCTTGCCGATTATCGCGAGCAACTGGAGAAGCACCTCGGTAAGGCACACGAAGTCATACGCGTTTTCATCCACCGGGCGCAGGCATCACCGCAACGAGTGGTCTTCCCGGAAGGGGATCACGAGAAGGTGTTGCGCGCGTGCCACATTCTGGTGGAAGAGAAAATAGCCAAGCCCATTCTGCTGGGAGATGAACAGACAGTTCGAACGAAAGCAGAGAAGCTGGGCATTTCGCTCAAGGATGTGACCGTTGTGGATCCTGAAAAGTCAAACCGCCGCGATGTTTACATCCGGGAGTACCACCAAATCCGACAGCGCCGCGGCGTAACCCTCTCCGAGGCGGGAGAGCTGATCAACAACCGCAATCTATTTGGTTCGCTGATGGTCCGCATGGGAGACGCGGACGCATTGGTTTCCGGTGCGGCCCAGCACTATCCAGAAACAATCCGGCCAGCCTTGCAAGTGGTGGGTGTGCGTGACGGAATCCACCGTGTTGCCGGCATGTACGTCCTGCTGACCCGCAAGGGGGATCTCCTCTTCCTGGCGGACTGCAGCGTGAATATCGAGCCCACCGCAGAAGACCTGGCGGAGATCGCGATTTGCGCAGCCGATGCGGCAAGGCAGTTCCATGTCGAGCCACGTGTGGCGATGCTCTCGTTCTCGAACTTCGGCAGCACGAATCATCCGCTGTGCGAGAAAGTGCGCAGGGCAACGGAACTAGTGAAGGCCCGCGAGCCGCTGCTGATCGTGGACGGTGAAATTATGGCCGACGCGGCGGTTACGCCCGAAATCCTGGAGCATGACTATCCATTCTCGACACTGAAAGGTCCGGCGAATGTGCTGATCTTCCCGGATCTGCAATCCGCCAACACTGCATACAAGCTGCTGATGCGTGTGGGCGGAGCAGAGGCGATCGGGCCGATGCTGCTCGGGATGAGTAAGCCCGTGTACCTGCTGCCGCGGGGAGCGGACGTGGAGGACATTGTCAACATCTCATCGATTGCAGTGGTAGACGCTCAGAACTATCACCCGCAAAGGGCGCAGCAGCCTGAATTGCTGGCCCCGATCGCCGCGGATTGAGGCGCTTTGAAAGCTCAAAGGACTGGCAATGCAGCCGGTCTTGGTCATGCGGGACCAAGCCGGCGAGAAAGGGGGAGTATGGCAAACGAGTCTGTCAATATTGTGGACAAGCGCACCAACGCGTCCTATGACTTGCCGATTTCCAAAGGCACGATTCGCGCCATGGACTTGCGGCAAATCAAAGCGAATGCCGATGACTTCGGCCTCATGACTTATGACCCGGCGTTCATGAATACCGCGTCGTGCCAGAGCGCCATCACGTTCATTGACGGCGACAAGGGGATACTGCGGTATCGCGGCTACTCGATCGAGGATCTCGCCGAAAAATGCACGTTTCTCGAAGTCGCCTACCTGATTCTCTTCGGCGAGCTGCCGACCACGGTCCAGTTGACACAATGGGTCAATGAAATCACGCACCACACGATGATTCATGAAACGACCAAGAAATTCCTGGAAGGGTTCAGCTTCAATGCGCACCCCATGGGCATGTATATCAGCACCGTGGCCGCGCTTTCCACGATCTACCCCGATGCCAGGAACATCAGCGATCCGGCGACTCGCCGGCTGCAAATCTGCCGTCTGATCGGAAAGGTACCGACGATCGCGGCGTACACGTATCGCCACAGTCTGGGATACCCCTACGTCTATCCGGACAACGAGCTCAGCTACACGGAAAACTTCATGAACATGCTGTGGAGGATGGTCGAGCCCAAGTATCAGGCGAATGCGGTACTGGCCCGCGCGCTGGATATCCTGTTTATCCTGCACGCCGACCACGAACAAAATTGCAGCGCCAACGTGATGCGAGCGGTGGGGAGCTCTCAGGCGGATCCGTATGTTTGCACAGCCGCCGCAGCCGCTGCTCTTTCCGGCCCGCTTCATGGAGGTGCAAACGAAGAAGTCCTGAGAATGCTTGACGAAATCGGATCGAAGGAGAGAATCCTGGCCTTTTTGGAAAACGTCAAGGCGGGTCGCGGGAAACTGATGGGCTTCGGACATCGCATCTACAAGAACTACGATCCGCGGGCCCGAATCATCAAGTGGGCGGCGGACCGCGTCTTCGAAGTCACCGGCCGAAATCCCAAGCTCGAAATCGCGCTCGAGCTGGAGCGGATCGCCCTGGCTGACGAATACTTCATCAAGCGGAAGCTGTATCCCAATGTGGACTTCTACTCCGGCATCATCTATCAGGCCATGGGGTTCAAGCCGGAGATGTTCACGGTGCTCTTCGCCATCCCGCGGACGGTCGGCTGGCTGGCGCAGTGGCAGGAGATGCTGGCAGATCCGGAGCAAAAAATCTCACGGCCACGCCAAATCTACACGGGCCATGAGCTGCGAAAGTTTGTTCCGATAGAAAAACGGACTGCGGAGGCGGTTGTTGGCTGAAGCAATCCAGAATTTGAGTTGGGGAAAAACCTGGGGGCTCAGGAGTGATCCTGAGCCCCCTTCCTATTCCAACATCTCGATCGACTATGCCTGCTGCGACCGGAACATCCAGAGGTGTTTCTCGAGTCCCTGAACCGCCCCGATAAGAATGTCCTCGGTGGCCATGTCGGAGCCATCCAGGCGATCGATTGCGGTGCGCGTGCGAGAGGCGACCGTCGCAAGCTGATCGCTGAATTTTGTGAGGACTTCTTTATCGGAAATAATTCCCTCGGGCAGCGAATCGAGTGTGCTGTGCTTGGCGATGTAGCTGGCACGGCCGTCCGCGGCGAATCCCAGCGCCCGCAGACGCTCTGCTATCTCGTCGGCCCACTTGCGGACATCATCGAAAATCTCATCGAGTTCGAGATGCAATGTCCGGAAATGCGGGCCAACGACATTCCAATGCGCCTGCTTCGTCTGCAAAGAAAGGTCAAGCAATTCCGTCAAAACGGCCTGAAGTTCGACCGCGGTCTTTTGCGCCGTGTCTTTCTTGAGTACTGTCGCAAATTGCGTCATATCGGATCCCTCTTCTCTTGAACCGCTCCCATGGTTCTCTACTGGACTTCCTTCTGCAGCGGCAGGATGCCGGGGATCAACCACTTGTTCCATGTCTCGTCCACCTTGCTCTGGAAGAAAGCGATGTCCTCCTCGGTGAAGTGCGCGAAGCGTCCCTGCTTGAGCAAATAATCGCGCACCGGGAGCCGCTGGAATCTGCCTTCTGCGATTTCCTTGGTCTTGCCGTAGAGTTTGATAACGCCGTTTTCCACTTCATAGAGAGGCCAAATGCCGGTGTTGACGGCCAAGGTCCCAATCTCGTAAGCAATGTAAGGATCGAAGTCCCAGCCCTTCGGGCAGGGGTTAAGGCAGTGAAGAAATGTTGGGCCGCCGATGGAGAGCGCCCGGCGGACACAGTTCATGGCCTGCAATGGATACGAGGTCGAGACTGTTCCCGCGTACTTCACCGTCGGATGGCCAGCGACAATCAATGGCACGACATTCTTCTTCCACCGATTGTGCATGATCCTCTTCACCTTCCCCGGCGTGCTGAACGAGGTGTTGGCACCGTAGGGGGAGGTTCCGGAAACCTGGATGTCCGTGTTGGCGTACTCCTCATTGTCGTAGAGGAAGATGAGGACGTTGTAGTCGGGATGGGTCATGGTCGCCGAGATGGCGCTCAGACCCATGTCGGCCCCGCCGCCGTCACCGCAGAAAGCGATGACGTTGATAGGCTCGTTCTTGATCACGCCCTTTCGCTGGAGAACGCGATAGGCTGCTGCGGCTCCCAACCCACTTGAGCCAGCTGCGCCTAGCTGCGTGTGCATCCAGGGCACCCCCCAAGAGGTGCTGTAATACGAGGTGTTCGCGACATACATGCAGCCGGTGGCCCCGATAACGATCGTTCTGGGGCCGGCTGCTTTTGCCAGCAGCCTCATGATCTGAGCGGACTCGCAGCCTTCGCAGGTGCGGTGGCCGGAAGTGAAGTACTCTTCATAGGGTACTTTCTTCACTCCCTTGAAAGGTTCCAGGTCCTGGGTTGGGATTGTCTGAGTAAATGTGCTCATGGGTTCTCTTTCCTTTCCGGGTCCAGGAACGCGCTGGAAGGCGCGTCAGCCCCGCAGCCCGATCCATTGGGTTATCGGCTGCGATTTGCCATTTGCAGCCTGGAAGACGATTTCCGTCATTTTCTCCACATCCGGCACAGTCACTTCGCGTCCGCCCAATCCGCAGATGAAATCGAGCACGGGCGGGCGCGTGCGTGCGTTGGTGTACATGGCTGAGCGAAGCTCGGTGGCCAGAACACCGCTGAG
>Ga0187781_10004424_pt1 | contig 10455 bp, 11 predicted proteins | sample 0715_SJ02_MP02_2_FD_132447 | JGI IMG/M metagenome (GOLD analysis project Ga0187781, IMG submission 132447) | Tropical peat soil microbial communities from peatlands in Department of Meta, Colombia - 0715_SJ02_MP02_20_MG | ecosystem: Environmental > Terrestrial > Soil > Wetlands > Peat | place...
ATAGCCTGCGACATCAACGAGAAGGCCGCGGAGATCAGCGCCTGCGAGGCGACGACGGTCGCGAGCGTCGCGAGGCAAACGAGCGGCAGGACCAGCGGCTCCGGCGCGAGGCCGTAGAACAGCTTGCCGCCGGCGATCTTCTCGCCGGAGAGCAGGAGCGCGCCCTGTCCGAGGTAGTTTAGGAGCAGCGCCGGAAAGACGACCGAAAACCAGCTCAGGCGAATAGCGCGCGCGCCGAAATGGCCGAGATCGGCGTACATCGCCTCGCCGCCGGTGACGACGAGCATCAGCGCGCTCAAGATGAACAGCGCCTCGCGCAGCCCCGCGTGCGAGAGAAAGCGCAAGCCGTAGCTCGGATCGAATGCGGCGAGAATCGACGGCTCCCTGGCGATCGCGGCGAGGCCGAGCGCCGCGATGGTCGCAAACCATAAGATCAACAGAGGTCCAAACACGAAGCCGACGCCCGACGAGCCGCGGAACTGGATGGCGAAGAGGCCGGTGAGCAAGGCGAGCGTGATCGGCAGCACGAAAGGCGCGAAGGCGGGAGTCGCCACGTCGAGCCCCTCGACCGCGGAGAGCACACTGATCGCCGGCGTGATCATGCCGTCGCCGAAGAGCAGGCCGGCGCCGAGCATCAGCGACCACAGGAGCGGCGTCGCGCCTTGCTTCTTGAATTTGTGCAGCAGGCCATAGAGCGCGAAGACGCCGCCCTCGCCGTCGTTCTCGGCGCGCAGCACGAGGATGGCGTATTTGAGCGAGACGATCAGCGTGATCGTCCAAATGACGAGCGAGATCGCGCCGAGCACGTTTTCGCGCACGGGCTCGACGCCGGCAGGGCCAAGAAAGATTTGGTCGACGGCGTAGAGCGGCGACGTGCCGATGTCGCCGTAGACGACGCCGAGCGCGCCGATGGCGAGCGCCGTCCGTCCGCCGCGCGGCGCGTGCGGCGGCGCTTCGTCCCGAGGCGGAGCGCGCGTCTCGCGTATAAGGATTGGATCCGTCATTTCTCCGCTCACATCCTCGTGAACGCCTTGGTGTGCTTTGTGTCTTTGCGGTTACTCTTCGCCGGCACGATAGTGTGGACACCCCCACCAGACGGCGTCAAAGCGCCAGGGATGTGGTCGAATCGGCGATCACTCGAGGCGAGACTGTCCATGCGGTAGGCTACACGGAAATTTGTGCTGGTTGGAGTCGATCTGGGCAGGAACACGAACGCCCGCTTGTGTCTTGCGCTGCGCCGTTATAGTTTCGCCCGCGGGACGAGGGGCGCAAGGCAGGAATCCTTTGCCCAAGAGACCGGTTAGGTCCAGCGCCCGTCGCTATGAGGAAAGGAACGAGGATGAAGTCTGTTTCGCTGTTGACGCTCGCGGCGGGCGTCGCTTTTGCTGCTTTCTCCGGCCAGGCTCTCGCGGCCGGCGACGCTGCGGCGGGCGAGAAGGTGTTCGCCAAATGCAAGGCCTGCCATCAGGTTGGCGAGGGGGCCAAGAACGCCATCGCCCCGGAGCTCAACGGCATCGACGGCCGCAAGGCCGCAGCGGCGGAAGGCTACAATTATTCCGAGGCGATGAAGAACTCGGGCATCACCTGGGACGAGGCGAGCTTCGGCGAATACATCAAGAACCCCAAGGCCAAGGTTCCCGGCACCAAAATGGTGTTCCAGGGCCTCCCCTCCGACGCCGACGCGGCCAATGTCTGGGCCTATCTCGCGAGCTTCGGCGCCGACGGCAAGAAGAAGTAGGCGCAACGGCGCTCGTGGTTGAGGAGCGGCCCCTCGGGGCCGCTTTTTCTTTGCCCTGGCGCACGAGCGGGTCTAAGACGCGGCGATCTTGAGCGCGCTCGAGGAGACCGATCCGCTTGACCCGCACCGCCGACGAAATCCCGCATGAACGCATGCTGCCGCTCGAGCGTCTGCCGGTGTTCTTCAATCTTGCCGGCAAGCGCGTGGTCGTCGTCGGCGAGAGCGAGGCGATCGCTTGGAAGGTCGATCTCGTCGCCGCGGCGGGCGCCGTCGTCGAGACGCTCAGCCCCACGCCATCGGCGGCGCTGCGCGAGGTCGCCACAGCGCGCAGGAATGTGACGATCCTCGCGCGCGGTTGGACCGGGCAGGATTTTGTGGGCGCCACTTTGATCGTCGCGGCGGCGGCGGACGAAGCGGGTGCGGGCGCGCTGGCGCGCGCGGCCAAGGCGGCGGGCGCGCCCATCAACATCGTCGATCGTCCGAGGTTCAGCGATTTCTCCTTCGGCGCCATCGTCAACCGCTCGCCGCTCGTCATCGGCGTCTCCACCGGGGGCGCGGCGCCCGTGTTCGCGCAGGCGGTGCGCGGGCGCATCGAGGCGCTCGTTCCCGAAAGCTTCAAGGCCTGGGCGCTAGCCGCGCGGAGCTGGCGCCCAGAGGTGCTCGCCTCGGGCCTCGACTTTTTAGCGCGGCGCGATTTCTGGCGCCGCTTCACACGCCTCGCCTTCGCGCGCGTCGAAAAGCCCCCGAGCCTGCAAGATCGCGACAGCTTGCTCGAGGAAGCGCACGCGGCGAGCGAGTCAAGCGCGCGCGGGCGCGTGACGCTCGTCGGCGCAGGGCCAGGCGATCCGGAGCTTCTGACGCTCAAGGGCTTGCGCGTGCTGGCGGGCGCCGACGTCGTGCTGTTCGACGATCTCGTGGCGTCGTCGATTTTGGATTTCGCGAGGCGCGAGGCGGCGCGCATCAATGTCGGCAAGCGCGGCTACGCGCCCTCCGTCAAGCAGGAGGAGATCACCGCGCTGCTGCTGCGTCTTGCGCGCGAGGGCAAGAACATCGTGCGGCTGAAGGGCGGCGATCCTTTGATTTTCGGGCGCGCCAACGAAGAGATCGCCGCTTTGCGGGCAGCTGGATTTGAGGTCGACGTCGTGCCGGGAGTCACGGCGGCGCTCGCGGGCGCGGCGGCGCTCGGCGCTTCGCTCACCAGTCGCGAGACGGCGCGGCGCGTGCAGTTCATCACCGCGCACAGCAAGGAGGGCGTGCTTCCGCAAGATTTCGACTGGACGGCGCTCGCGGATAAGGGCGCGACGACAGCGGTCTACATGGGCAACCGCACGCTGCCGGAGCTTTCGCAGCGCCTGCTGGAGCACGGCGCGGACCCCGAGACGCCGGCGTTTCTGATCGAGCGCGCGTCGCTGCCCGACCAGCGGATCATTTCGGGCACGATCGCCGATTTGCCGGGGAAGATCGCGGGCGAGACGATCAAGGGGCCGGCGCTGCTACTGTTTGGGGCCGCGCTGGCGGGGTTGTGAAAGCTGGTTCCTTGAATTATCCACCAGAGTGGGATAATATTTTTCGGAGAAGGCTGCTTGAGAGTTCTAAAAACCAAGGAATTCGCGCGCTTTGCGCGCCGCGAGGACATCGACGACGAGCGGCTCTGCGAAGCCGTGGAGCGCGCCGCGCGTGGATTAATCGACGCGGACCTTGGCGGCGGGCTCATCAAGCAGCGGGTGGCGAGAAGGGGCGAAGGGCGGAGAGGCGGGTATCGGACGCTCATGGCGTTCAGTTCCAAGACGCGGACAGTTTTCGTTTACGGCTTCGCCAAAAAAGAACGTGACAACATCGGCCCCGAGGAACTGGAATTCTGGCGGCGAGTGGCGAACGCTTTTCTCACCATGAACGAAGAGCCGTTGTCCGCCCTCATCGCCGCAAAGGAAATCACGGAGGTATGCTGCCATGACTGAGACGAAATACCGCAGCAGTCGTCTCGAGGCGTTGCACAAGACGGGGGCCGGGCTTGCGAGCGTCGGGGCGCTCGACAAGGCGACGATGCGCGATCTCGACGCCTTTTGCCTGACGAAGGTCGAGGCGTTGACCGGCGCGGAGATTCAGGAGCTGCGGGAGCGCGAGCATGTCAGCCAAGCGATTTTCGCGCATCACCTCAATGTGCGGACGAAGCTTGTGAGCGATTGGGAGCGCGGCGTTAAGCGGCCGAGCGGCCCTTCGCTGAAATTGCTTGCCCTCGTTCGCGCAAAGGGTCTTGACGCCATAGCGTAGCCACCGGCTCGGCGATTGGGAGGCTTGAGACGTGACCAGTCCAAGGTTTCAGCTTGAGCGCGTTCATGGCGCGCCGGTTTCGAGCGAAGAGATATTAACTGATATGCGTCGTGCGGCTGGGCTGGCAGGGACAACAGTTCTTTCCCAAAGGCTTTACTCGGAACTCGGGAAATACGACCCTACGACCGCTTCGCGCCGCTTCGGAACATGGAATAAGGCAGTTGTTGCCGCGGGATTAGAAATTGCCAATGAACTCAATATTTCCGACGAACGTCTCTACGAGAACATTATGCGCCTTTGGGAGCATTATGGGCGGCAGCCGCGCCAAGCCGAACTCGGTCGACCGCCGTCTCTCGTTACCTATGGCGCTTACAGGCGGCGTTTCCGTTCTTGGATGCACGCCCTTTCCGGGTTTGTCGATTATGCAAATTCCCAAGACCTCCGACCTCCAAATCTTGTCGAGGCCACGAGCGCTCCGAAAACTCCGCGCGATCCGTCTTTGAGACTTCGCTTTCGTGTGATGAAGCGCGACAACTTTTCATGCCGTGCGTGCGGCGCAAGTCCGGCTACTACTCCGGGCCTGTTGCTTCATATCGATCACGTTCAGCCGTGGAGCGGCGGCGGGGAGACGGTCGAAGAAAACCTTCAGACACTTTGCGAAGCTTGCAACCTTGGAAAAAGTAACGTGCTATGAATTTTTCGGATGCGGGCCCGCGCGCCGGCGTATCACACGAGATACTTCAAGAATTAGCAAAAACTCTCATAATCTCGACGCTGCGCCCCCGATCAGTTTTCGCATGGTGTAGCGCGCTCCACCCTCACCGCAGCGCCTCCCCGCCCACCTCGTCGACCCCATACACGTCGTCCCTGAAATGCACCGTGCCGTCGGCCGAAGCCCAGCCGGTCATATAGACCCAGATCACCGGCACGGGGTGATTGAGCTTAACCTCCTCGCGCTCGCCGCTTGCGATGTGCTTCTTGATCGTCTCCGCATCCCATTGCCCCGGCGCGTCGATCATGAGCCAGGCGGCGAGGTCGTTGACGCCCTGCACGCGCACGCAGCCGTGCGAGAGGAAGCGATAGTCGCTCGCGAAGAGGTTTCGCGACGGCGTGTCGTGCATGTAGACCGAATGGGGATTGGGCATCGAGATGCGGATCGAGCCCAAGGAGTTCTGGGCGCCGCTGTCCTGGCGCAGCGTGTAGTTCAGCGCCTTCTCGCTCGACCAGTTGACGGTGCGCGGGTCGATCTCCTCGCCCTTGTTGTCGAGCACGCGGATTTTCGCGCGAGAGAGATAGCCGGGGTCGCGCAGCATCTTGGGCGCAATCTCGTTCTTGATGATCGAACTCGGCACGGTCCAGGTCGGATTGATGTTGACGGCGACGATCCTGGCCGAGACCTCGGGCGAATGGTGCTCGACATCGCCGACGATCGCCGCGTAGCGGCGGACAACCCGATCGTTCTCCACGGCGTCGACCGCCGTAGAGGGAATGTTCACGACAACATAGCGCTCGCCGAAGGGGAACTGTACGCCGGCGAGCCGCTGCGCGCTGGAGGCGAGCTGACGGAAGCGCGTCGTCGCCGGAACGTCGAGCGCCTTGAGGGTCGCGCCGGCGACCACGCCGGTCTGGCGCAGCCCCATACGAAATTGAAAGCGCTTGACCGCCGCGGTCAGATCCGGGCTCCATTTCGGGCTCGTTCCCGAAATCGAGTCGTCCTCGGCCGCAAGGCGGCGGCGCAGCGCCGAGACCGGGGGCCCCTTGGCGCCGGGCTGCAAGGGCTCGCCGATGGTCGGCCAGCCGCCGGCGTCAACGATGGCCGCATATCGCTCGGAGGCCTTGGAGGTCGCAAAGAAGGTCTCGGGCTGCAGCGCCGGCGTCGGATCGTCGGAGAGCGCGGTCTCGCGCGGCGGCGCGGGCTTCGGCTTCGGTTTCGGACGAGGCTTCGCGGCGTCCGTCGACGCGGCGTTCCGCTCGAGAGTCGGAAACACCGGCTCTACCGTCGCAGCCGCGGCGGGTGCCGCAGGAGTCGCCGGAACAGCCGGCGCCGCGACCGGCGCCGAGGAAGCTGGCGCAGGGGTCTGCGCGCCGAGGGGCGACGAGACCAACGCCAAGGCCAGGAAAGAGACGAGCGATTTTGCGCGAGCGCGATGAAGTCCCATGGGCGGCATTTTCCGATCAGGCTCCGGCGGGGCCGCCGCCATTGGACGGCGCGCGTCTTTTCCGTCGCAAAGGACGCGAGGTCAACGCCAATTCGAGGGGGCAAGCCGGACACAAGGACTTGCCGCCCGCGAATCGCGTTATCATGCGGCCTCCGCCGCGCGCGCCCGCGCCGAAAATTAGAGTGAACCGTTAATGCCCGAGCTGCCCGAAGTCGAGACGGTGCGGCGCGGCCTTGCGCCGGTGCTCGAAGGCGCGACCATCGCTGGCGTGACGCTCAACCGGGCCGACCTGCGCTTTCCTTTCCCCCCGCGCTTCGCCGCGCGCCTGAAGGGGCGACGGATCGAGGCCTTGCACCGCCGCGCGAAATATCTCGTCGCCGAGCTTTCCTCCGGTGAGAGCCTCGTCATGCATCTCGGCATGAGCGGCTCATTCCGCATCGACGCCGGGGGACCGATCGGCGAACCCTATCAGCCGCGCGGACGCGATCCAGCTCATGACCATGTCGTGTTCCATCTCGACGGCGGGACACGCGTCACGTACAACGACCCGCGCCGCTTCGGCTTCATGCTGCTCTTCGCGAAAGGCGAGCGCGAGCGGGATCCGCTGTTTGCGAAGCTCGGCCCCGAGCCGCTCGGGTCGCAGCTTAGCGCCGAAGCGCTGGCGCAGCGGCTCGAAGGACGCCGGACGTCGTTGAAAGCCGCGCTGCTCGACCAAAGCCTCATCGCGGGGCTCGGCAACATCTATGTCTGCGAAGCGCTGCATCGGGCCTCCCTCTCACCGCTGCGCGCGGCGGGCGGGTTCTCGGGCGCAGAGCTGAAGCGGCTCGCGCGGGCGATCAAGGAGGTGCTTCTGGAGGCGATCGAAGCCGGCGGCTCGTCGCTGCGCGATCATCGCCAGACCAACGGCTCGCTCGGTTATTTCCAGCACGGCTTTCGCGTCTATGATCGCGAGGGGGCGAAATGTCCGAGACGTGGCTGCCCCGGCAGGGTTTCACGCGTCGTGCAGGCGGGAAGGTCGACCTTTTATTGCAGCTCTTGCCAAAAGTGAGGTCTGAGGCGAACCCGCGCTAGCGCGGCGCGCGCTTGGCGAGGATGCGCTGGAGCGTGCGGCGGTGCATATTGAGCCGACGTGCCGTCTCGGAGACGTTGCGGTCGCAAGACTCGAACACGCGCTGAATATGCTCCCAGCGCACGCGATCGGCGGACATGGTGCTCTCGCCTGTGTCTGGCTTCTCGACCTGCGTCGCCATCAGCGCGTGATAGATTTCGTCGGCGTCGGCGGGCTTGGCGAGATAGTCGAAGGCGCCGAGCTTCACGGCCGTCACCGCGGTCGCGATATTGGCGTAGCCGGTCAGAATGACGCCGCGCGCATCCGGCCGCTTGGCCTTGAGCTCCGAGATCACGTCGAGGCCGTTCCCGTCGCCGAGCCGCATGTCGATGATCGCGAAGGCCGGCGCCTGCCTGTCCAGCGCTGCGAGACCCTCGGCCACGGATTCCGCCACGGTCACCTCGAAGCCGCGCGATTCCATGGCGCGACCCAGCCGGCCGAGGAACGGCTTGTCGTCGTCGACGATAAGCAAAGTCATCTCTTCGGGCGGCGCGGTCACGGCGTTGGCTCCCGTCGCGGCTTCTTTCTGCTCTTCGACCGTCATTGGCGATTTCCTCAAGTCCCTATCCGCGGCGCGATACTATGCCCGCAGGGCCGGCGCCTGCAACGGCGCCCTGCGGTCTGGTCCTCCGCTCGAAAACTTCGCGCGGCCAGCTGATTCTCACGTTCGCGCCGGTGGCGGGCGCCGGCGCGTTGGCGAACTCGACCAGCGCGCCCGAGCGCTCGAGCAGGGTCTTGGCGATGAACAGTCCGAGCCCCAGCCCCATGCCCGCTTCGGGATCGGTCTTCAACCGCCGATGCGCGGAATTCTCCCTGACGTAAGGATCGCCCACGCGGTCGAGGACTTTCGGCGAGAAACCCGGGCCGTCGTCCAGGATCGTGATGGACACCAGCCTATCGGTCCAACGCGCCTCGATCTTGACTTTGGCCTGCGCGAAATCGACGGCGTTCTCCACGAGATTGCCGAGGCCGTAAAGCAGGCCGGGATTGCGCACGCAAGCTGGCGCGGGGCTTGGGCCGAACCTGCTGACAACGACATTGACCTCCTGATCGCGCAGCGGATCGACGACCTCCTCGATCAGCGTCTCTATGGTCAGCACGTTGAGCACATGCGCCTCGTCGGTGCCGAGCGAGTTGAGCTTGCGCAGGATCTCCCGGCAGCGCCGCGCCTCCTGCGCGAGCAAGGCGAGGTCGTCCTGAATCGCGGGCGCCGTCTCTTTCGTGGCCTTCTGTAACTCGGAGACGGTCAGGGTGATCGTCGCGAGCGGCGTGCCGAGCTCATGCGCGGCCGCGGCGGCGAGGCCATCGAGCTGCGTCAGATGCTGCGCGTGCTCGAGCACGAGCTCGGTCGCTGCGAGCGCGCCTGCGAGCTCGCGCGCTTCGTCCGAAACGCGGCCCGCATACATGGCGACGAAGGCCGCACTGAGCGTAAGCGCCGCCCAGACGCCGAGACGATAGAGCAGCGGAAACTGCAGCGGCTCGTTCTCGTGCCAGGGCAAAGGCTCGTATTCGACGACGAGCAGAGTCGCCACAGCGACCATCAATATGCCGAGCACCAGCGTCAGATTGCGCGGCAGCGACACGGCCGAGATCATCACCGGAGCCAAAAACAGCATGGCGAAGCTGTTGACGACGCCGCCCGTGAGATAGAGCAGCGCGGCGAGCTCCAAAATGTCGTAGCCGAGCAAGACCGCGGCTTCCGAATCTTCGAGACGGAAGCTGCGCGGCGCTCCGGCGCGCAGCGCGAGATTAAGGATCGCCGATGTCGCGACGGCGACGAAGCACAAGCCGATAGGGAATTTGAACTTGAGGTAATAATAAACATAGAGGATCGCGATGGTCTGCCCGATGATGGCGATCCAGCGCAGCAGCACCAGAGTTTCGACGCGCAGATGCCTCGCGGCGACGCCGATTTCGTCGTGGATGCGATCCTTCATGCTTCCGCTCCCCGCCTCAAATCCCCGTGCGTGCGGCGCGCCACAGCCGCCATTGCCTGCGCCAGGGTGACGGCTCGCTTGCGCCGGCTCGCAGCCGCTCGATGTAAAGCGGCACGCGCGCCGCAGGCAGCAGGGCGACGCGCGCCGGCTCGTCGAGCGTTGCTGCGAGGTCTCGCGCGAGCGAATAGCGCTCCTGCGCGAGAGCGGCCAGCTCCTGCACGAGCGCTCTATAACTCGTCTCCTCTCGGGAGGGCCGATCGAGCGGCGCGAATTGCCCGCCCCTTCCCGCGGACAGATTCCGCGCGACGTCGATCAGTCCCATCGCGATCCCGGCAAGCTCCAAAGCGCGGCGCGTCGCGCCCCTGTCTTCGCCGCCGAGGCAACGGGCGCTCCACCATAATGGCCGAGCCGCGACCCGGCGGCAATATTCCAGCAGCGCCCCGGTCGAATCCATGGGATCGTCGTAAAGATCGGCGCTGCGCGCGTCGAGCAGATCGGCGAACTCCTCGCGATTCAAGCCATGGGCCGCGATCGTGTCGAGCAGGGCGTCCACCGTCGGATGCGCCCGCGCCGCCTCGGTCGCGTCCAGGATCGCGTCGATCCACCAGCGCAGGCGCATTTCGCCCAGCGTCGGCTGCGACACTTTTGCGGCGATGTCGCCGACTGCCCCCGCGAAGGCGTAAATCGCATGGACGTGCTTGCGCAGCGTTACCGGCGCATAGAGCGCGGCGAGCCAGAGGTCGCGGTCTCTCGCGCGAAGCTCCGCCCCGCAAAGCGCGTAATGCGCTGCAAGCTCTTCGTCGCGCGCAGAGAAGACGCTCATGTCATACCGCGATGAGCAGCGCCGCGACGCGACGGTTTTCGTCGATGAGTAGATTATAGGCGCCCACGGCTGTGCGAGTCGCCATCGTCTCGCAGCCGATTCCCGCCGCCCGAAGCTTCGCGCGCAAGGGGGAGTTCAACGGCGCCAGCTCGGCGCCGGTCCCAATCAGCAGAAGATCGGGCCGCCCGGAGGGATCGCCGAGCACGAGATCGAGCGTTCCTTCGTCGATGTCGCGCGCGCTCTTGAGGTGGAGGGCGCGTACGCCCGAGGGGGTAGCGAGGATCGTGCCGCGGTGCGACATGTCGGCGAAGCGAAAGCCGCCGCCGCCGTAATCGTCGATTTTGTGTCGTCCGGGCGCGAAGCCCTGGCCGCTCGCCATCGCCCCTCGCTTACGCGGTTGACGGCTTGGCGCGTCTCGC
>Ga0187781_10004426_pt1 | contig 10454 bp, 14 predicted proteins | sample 0715_SJ02_MP02_2_FD_132447 | JGI IMG/M metagenome (GOLD analysis project Ga0187781, IMG submission 132447) | Tropical peat soil microbial communities from peatlands in Department of Meta, Colombia - 0715_SJ02_MP02_20_MG | ecosystem: Environmental > Terrestrial > Soil > Wetlands > Peat | place...
AGTGAAGGTGACAGACGCCGAGCTGGACGCCGTTCCCTTGATACGCCACGCCTTCCACGGCGACTGGAACTACACGATCTCAGCGGCATGAACGTTCAATCCATCCCGCGGTGAGCCCTTAGCCATCCATCGCAAAGAACCAGCGAAGTTCGACGAACCGAATCAAAGGAGAAGAAACGATGAGCGACTACACCACTTCCTTCCTGGTCGACCAGGGCCCGGAGGAGGCCTTCGCGGCCATCACCAATGTTCGGGGCTGGTGGTCGGGACAGATCGAAGGGGCGACCGACGAGCTCGATGCCGAGTTCACCTATCGCTACCAGGACATCCACTACAGCAAGCAGAAGATCACGGAGTTCGTTCCGAATAAGAGAGTCGTCTGCCGGGTGCTCGATGCCTATCTCAACTTCACCGAGGACCCGAACGAATGGACGGGCACCGAGGTCACCTTCGAGGTGACTCCCCAAGGTGGCCAAACGGAAGTGCGATTCACCCATGTGGGTCTTGTCCCGGGGTTCGAGTGCTATGAGAAGTGTTCGAGTGCTTGGAGCTTCTATATCAACAACAGCCTCCGGCGACTGATCACCACTGGCCAAGGTGAGCCCAACGCCGACTAGGAAGCCGCGCCTTCGAAGAGCCTGCCTAAACGGTCGGCGACATCAGGAAATCGACGGACACGAGGACTGAAATGGGAAAGATTGTCATCAGCGAGAACATCTCGATCGACGGAGTCATCCAGGATCCCGTGGGCGACGAGGGTTTCAGCCGCGGCGGCTGGGTCGGTCGTATCGGTGACCGAGGCCGAGAGGAGGCGGCCAAGGTCCTGCTCGAAGAAGCGCTGGCTGCCGAGGCGCACCTTCTGGGCCGGCGGAGCTACGAGTTCCTAGCCTCGAGGTGGCCGTCGCGAAGCGGTCAGCTGGCCGACCGGCTCAACGACATGCCCAAGTACGTCGTGTCCTCCACGCTCGAAGGGCCGATATGGCACAACACGACGGTCCTCAAGGGCGACGTGGTAGCCGAGGTATCAAAGCTGAAGCAGGAGCTCAACGGAGAGATCGTCGTGGTCGCCAGCTTCCAGCTCGTACGCACCCTTATCGAGCACGATCTCGTAGATGAGATTCGGCTGATGGTTTACCCAGTCGTACTGGGCGCCGGCGAGCGCCTCTTCGGCGAGACCAGTGACAAGAAACCCGCGCGTCTCATCAAGACCGAGACCATCGGCGATCTGGCCCGCCTCATCTACGAGACGCTCGGGAGAAGGTGACATGGCGTCGAGCGTGCCCACAACCTGAAGCGCGCCGTCCATGACCTGGCTCACCCGGTGAGCGACTGGTCGCAAACGGTCTCGGGTTCGCGGGTCCACCGCAGGACCGGTATGAAGCCTCGCCAAGGTCGCGGTCATGCTAAATCACCCGCTGACTGAGGGCGAGTTACGGTCGCCCGGCGTGGGGAACAGCCGCCGGTTGGACGAGAACGACGCCGTCTGACGCAGCGCCTGCGCTCCAGCGATTGGCCACGATGTACAAGTCGTGCCCGTCGTCACCGCCGAGCATGCACGCGAAGCAGCCGCGGTCGACACCGACCGACTCCAGCACCTTGCCACCCTCGGCGACCCGCGTGCAGCGCTGACCAGGGACACTGGCGTACCAGATCGCCCCTTCGGCGTCGGCGCAGATTCCGTCCGGAGCGGAACCCGGGCCAAGCTCCGCCCAAACACGGCGATCCACCAGCTCACCCGACTCGGTGATGGTCCAAGCCGTCAGCCGGTCGGCGTGCGACTCGGCCAGCACCAGGGTGTCCTCGCCCAGGACGACCATCCCGTTCGGGAACCACACGTCGTCGGCGACTTGGCGGCTGCTCCCATCGGGGAGCACGACGGTCACGGTCCCCCGCTTTTGCTCCTCTACTCGTCGAGAGCCGGGCATATCCACCCATGCCCGGCCGACCCCATCGACGACGATCTCGTTGAAGGGCTGCCCTGTCGCACCGTAGGGCGCTAGGTCTGGACCGGCCAGCAGACCCCTCGGCGTGGTGGCGACGAGCCGGCCATCGGGCAGCCAGTCGATCGAGAACGGAAGCCCATCTACGCGTCTGACGACCTCACGGTTCGCGTTGGCGTCGAACACCAAGATCTCGCCGGCCAGCCAGTCGCACATCCAGAACCGGCCGTCATGCCAACGCGGGGATTCGCCCATCTGAATCCCAGTCGCAAACAGCTCTGTCATGCCTGGTGACGCTCCCTGCTGCCGTCTCTCGCCGGGTCCACCTACACCAAGGTGACCTGCGGTGATCCATCCGCTCCGAAAGCACGCCGAACTGCCCGCCGGGTGCTCGTGCACATCATCGCCGAGACGGCCCAACACGCGGGTCATGCAGACATCATCAGAGAGTCGCTCGATGGAGCCAAGACGATGGGCTGAACGGTGCATCCGGTCTGGACCGGGCGGCCTGCAGGTCTGGATATGCCGCCTGCGACTCGGTGACCCAACTGCGGTCAGGCCTTGATCTGACTGTCGATCCACCGGGTCACAGATTCGAGGAGGGCAGGGCTGACGGGATCGCGCAGCTCCCGTCGGTAGTCGCGGGGTCCTCTCCTCAAGGGATCGGGCCGCAGCACATGGCTGAGATCGTTGACGACGCGCGCCTCACAGGGCCCCGGGGCCAGCTCGGCGATGCGCTCGGTGTCCTCCGGCGGCACCTGCATGTCGTGCTCGCCGACGATGGCCAGGAGAGGGACCGTCACGCGTGGGAAGACGGGCGCGGGGTCGTAGTCGAGGAACTCGCGGATCCACCGGGCGTTGAGCCGCTTGCCCTGGATACGGATGACGTCGGCCGGGTGGATCGGATCCTCTCGAAGGACTTGCGCTGGCTCTTGAGCGGGTCGAGGTGCAGCAACCGGAGGACCGCCTTAGAGGCTCTCGGCAACGTCGGCAGGATCTGCTCGGCCTGCCAGATCAGGATCTCCTCGCCCCGGCGGGCGGCGCAGGCGATGAGGACGGCGCCGGCCACCGCAATGTCGGCGGCGAGATGGGCGGCGTGCAGCGCACCTTCGCTGTGGCCGATGACGATGACCGGCGTGTCCGGGAGCCGTGGGACGAGCCAGCCCAGCGCCGCTCGGGCATCGGCGTAGTTCTCGGTCATCCCGCACGCAAAGAAGTCACCCTCGCTTCTTCCCGCGCCGCGCTTGTCATAGCGAAGTGAGGTGATCCCGTGGTCCTCGAGCGCGAAGGCGAGGGCTCGGCTCACGTTCCCGCGGAAACGCCGGCTGTTGGAGTCACGGTCCAGCTTTCCCGAGCCGGACAGGATGAGCGCGCCGGCCAGGGGGCTCTCCACGTCGACGAAGGTCCCCGCCAGGGTGAGGCCGTCGCTTCGGAAGGTCACCTCTCGAGAAGTCGGCCCGGTCGCTGCGCTGCGATCCGGCGTCATGGGTCGTTCGCCTCGGGTCCCGGTACCAGGATGCTTGCCAGGATCCGCCGTTTACGCCCAGGCGTCGGAGCGTTGGCGAGGCGGGGCTGGATGACCCGGGCGAGGTCCTGGAGCAGCTCGGTGAACTCGGCGTCGGTGAGCCACATCCCCGCCAGGTTGTAGCTCACGCCGTCGCGCACGAGGTCGATGTCACTGCGGGCGAGGTAGCGGTCGAAGTCTCCGACGATCCCCGCCACGAACGCCAAGAAGGCCTGGCGGTGGTCGTCGGCGGTCATCCTGGCAACCTCGTCCAGGCTCACGCTCCCGGCCGCCGCCCGCAGAACGTAGGTCCGCTCGAGCGCGCCCCGGACTCGGCGCTCGGCGACGACGGCGAGGACCCCGCCATCCGCGAGCCGGGCGACGTGGCGGTACAGGCTCGCCGGTGGGACGTCGGGGAGCTCGGTCCTGAGTTTGCTGGTGGTCAGAGCGCGGTCCCCGAGGAAGGCCTGGACGATCCGCAGCCGGATTGGGTGGAGCAGCAGGTCGGCGCTCGTCACAGGCGCAGACTAGCACATTATTCTCGAAACTGGTAACGTTCCTACTAATGAGATCAATTATGACCGCCGGAGGAAACCCAGGCCGGTTCAGGCGGGCCGAGCGCCAGCGCACGAAATCGCTCTCTTCGAGCTGATCTTCGAGATCCTGGCCGCGCACGACCTGCCCACTCGCCTACGCCCCGCCCCCGACTGGGCCACGGCCGCCTTGCAGGCGATTGCACGGGGCGGCGTTGGCGCCGTCGCTGCGCTATCGGCTCAGGTTGCCTCAGCTGATGGCCTGGGCCGTCCTGGCGCCACCGTTCGTGCAAGGATTCCAAGGGTCGCGCGGAGAGCTCCCTCCGAAATGACCGGGAATATGTTGGCATCCTTCCAGCTCTGTTCGACCGACGACCAGTCATAGTAAGACGTCACGAGCGTCCCGTCCTCGATCGGCTCGAGCGTGTATCCGTACTCGTGCCCAAGATTCAATTGACCCTCGACCGTCCAGGCGATCTCGCGATTGGGCTCGAATCTCACGATCTTCACCGTCACGTCATAAAGGCCCAGGGGATAGTCGTTGAGGGCCTCTCGATCCATGTGGACGACGAAGGTATCGCCGAGTGAAGTGACCCCGTTTCCGGTCGCGCCCATGAGCATGCCCGAGCTGTCGATGGCGACGTGGCCCTGTGGATCGGTCAGCACAGCAAAGATCGCCTCCGGATCGGCCGCGATCGCCCGCTTCACCTCCAAGCGCTCGAGCATTGTCCGCAATCCTTGCATGAGTGGAATCGTGAGGAAAGGGCCGGCCGGCGGTGGTTCCGCCGCCTCGACGCGGCGGTACCGGCGGTCTCCTCGCAGAGCACGGGCGTCTCATTCCAGATAGCGAGCCACGACGGGGGCGACGACCGAGACGAGATCATCGATGCTCGCCTCTTTGAGCGACTCGACGCCGAGGACATGGCGCAGCATGGCCACGCCGATGAGCTGCGCCGCGATGAGGCTGGCGCGAAGCTCAGCGCTCGGACCACGCGCGACATTGGCAACGATGGTGATGAGCCCGTCGGAGAGGAACTCACGAAGCATCGTGGCGGCCTGTTCCTCGGCGACGGCCGATCGAACCAAGGCGAGGATGGAGTCGCGGAATCGAGGGTTCGCGAGCAGAGTCAGGTACGTGCGCACGATGAGTTGCGCTGCCTCGGGCGGTCCGAGTGTGGCCAGGGCGCCGGAGAGCTCTGAAAGTGGCGGTGCGGGCAATTCGAGGGCGGCGGCGAAGAGCGCCTCTTTCGACCCGAAGTAATGCGTGATGAGGGCGGGATCGACGCCGGCGCCCTCGGCAACGGTCCGAAAAGTCGTGGCGCGGTAGCCGTGCGCGCCGAACTCGCGACGCGCTGCGTTCAGGATGTGCGCCTTGGTGTTGGAGGTCCCCGGGCGCCTGCCGGTGCGGCTCATGACGGTGAGGCGCCCGACACGATGGCCACGAATGCCTCTTCGAGGTTCGCGGGGGCGACGTCGACTCGTGCTTCGATGATGGCGTCGTCGAGCACGCGTTCCACCTCGAGACGGGGGGCGGGGACTCGCAGCGTGGTTCCCTTGGCCTGTACGACGTACCCGGCCGCGTCGAGCACCTGGTAGGCGCGGCGCCAATCAGCACAGCGGACCTCGACGACGGCTCGCCGTCCGATCACCGCCTCGGCGTCACCATGTGCCACGACCTTTCCCTCGACCATGACCACGAGGTGGTCGCATTGCTCGGCCTCCTCCATGTTGTGCGTGGTCACGAGGACGCCGGACCCAGCGTTGGCGGCGGCGCGGATGTCGGCCCAGAGCCTTGCGGCACTGAGCGGAGAGACGCCCGAGGTCGGCTCGTCGAGCACGAGCAGCTCTGGGTCATGCGAGAAAGCGGCGGCGAAGGCGACCCGACGTTGGAGACCCAAGGGGAGGTCCCGCACCAACTCGCCGGCGGCGTCGGCGATCGTCGCGGGAATGGGGCGACGCTGTTTGAACGCTCGGCAGGTGAAGGTCCAGTTCTCTTCGACCGTCATGTCGTTGTAGAGCCCGAGCGTCTGCGGTACGTAGCCCACCCGCCGGCGGCTGACCGTCGAGGGCGCGCCGCCGAAGAGGAGCGCAGCACCCGCCGACGGCCGGACCAGCCCGAGCAGGCTGAGCAGCAGGGTCGTCTTGCCCGCCCCGTTGGCGCCGAGGAGCCCGATGACCTCGCCAGCGTCGACGGCCAGATCGGCCGAGTCGACCGCCGTGACGGCGCCGAATCGGACCGTGACCGAGTGCGCCTGCGCGAGATGGCCCATCAGCGTCCCCGCATCACATCGTGGTCCAGCTCGGCGACGATGACGGCGTCGTTGAAGTCGGGCTGGATGGCCTGGGCCTCGGGGGGGAGGTGCGCGTCGGGTGCCCAGATGCGCCATGTGCGTCCCCGGAGCCACGACGGGTCCGGGCCGGACGGTTGGGTGCTTTGCCGGAGTGCCCCGACCGCCCCGGGGATGGCGGCAATGACCTCGTCGGGACTTCCGGCCACGATGGCGTGCCCACGATCGAGCAGGGTGACTGCATGGGCGCGCTGTGCCTCGTTCACATACGTCGTGCTCACCACGACGGCCGTCCCCGATGCCGCTTCGCCGGAGATGACGCGCCACAATTGCGCCCGGCTCACTGGGTCGATGCCCGTGGTCGGCTCGTCGAGGACGAGCAGCCGAGGGCGATGGAGAAGCGCCAAAGCGACGGCGAGCTTGCGCTGCATCCCCCCCGAGAGGTGACCACCGAGGCGGTGCTCGACGCCGTCGAGCCCAATCCGCTCGAGGATCTGGGTGCTCCGGTCGGTCAGGTCGTGGGAGGCGATCTCAAAGGCGCGGCCGGAAAAGGCGAGATTCTCTGCGACGGTGAGATCGGGGTAGATGCCTCCGAAGGCCGGGACATATCCGATCTCGGTCTTTCCCGGGCGAGAGACGTCGCCGCCAGCGAGAGGGACGAGCCCGAGGAGTGCTCGCAGGGCGGTGGACTTGCCCGCGCCATCTCCGCCGATGAGCACCGTCACCTGCGAGCGCGCCGCCACAAGCGAGAGGCCGTCCAAGGCGGCACGGCCGCCAAAGCGAACGCTGGCGGAGAACAGACCCCAGGTCATGCAGCCTCGTCAGTGATCTCAGCGAGGGGAATCGCGGTCTGAGAGCTGGGAGCGAGGTCTCGCCGGAACCGAACGACCGCCAGCCCCAGCACGATCACGCCGAGCAGCGCCAGCAAGCCGAGTGGTTGCCAGAGCGCGGTGATCGGTGTCGCCTTCAGCATCACGCTTCGGCTGATCTCGATGAAGTAGCTGAGCGGCAGGATGTAGGCGATCCAGCGGACCCCCACGTGCATCGAGCTGATCGGGAAGATGAGGCCGGAGAGGAGGATCTGGGGAAGCATGATCATGAAGGCGAGCTGGATCGCCTGCCCCTGGTTCTGCGAGACCGTCGAGATGAGCACCCCGAGCCCGAGGGTGACGAGGAGGAACAAGAAGGCACCGAGAGCAAAGACGGCGACGTTGCCGGCGAAGGGGACGCCGAAGAGACCCGCGCCGAGGGCGATGATCACGACGAGGTCGAATGAGGCGACGGCGAGGTAGGGAATGATCTTCCCCGCGATGACGTCCCAGGGCCGAAACGGCATCACCGCCAGCTGCTCGAGCGTGCCCGCTTGGCGCTCCCGGACGACCCCGAGACTGGTGATCAGGGTCCCGATGAACACGAGGATGAGGCCGGCGAGCCCGGGAACGAGCACCCAGGACGTGTTGAGCTTGGGGTTGTAGAGGATCTGGATGGAGAAGGCCGGAGGCGTCTCGCCGGCGGCTCTGGCGCTCTGGACCATCCGACCGAGTGCCGTCTCGGCCGTCTGGACGGAAAAGAGCTGGGTCCCGTCCATGAGAAAGGTGATCGGGCCCTCACCGGTGACCACGGCGACGACGGCTTTGTTGTCGCGCAGCTGCGTCTCCGCCCTCGACCGAGTCTCATCCGGGTCGACCCCGACCACGTCGAAGGGCAGATGGAGGTGCTCGCTCACCACCTGTGCCAGCGGGCCGACGACGACGGTCGGGATCTTCGACACGGTGAAGTTGGCGGCGTAGCCGAAGATCACCAGCATCAGGACCGGCAGCACGATCATCATCGCCAGCGTGCGCCGATCCCGGCGGAGCTCGCGAAACTCCTTCACGATCATCGCCCACATGGCTCAGCCTCCCGGTCTCTGGCGCGTCGATTTCCGACGACGGCTTGGTCTCGGGCCGGAGCCCTTGGCTCCTTCGATTCCTGGCCGCCAAAGGACGCGGTCGGCGACGTCAGTTCGCTCTTTGCGATGGGCCGGTGAATTCAACGCCCATAGAACTCTATAACTGTAGAGATAAGAAGGCAAGCCCTTTACCCGAAGTCCGACCGGAGGGCGGGGTCCTCCCCTCGCTATCGGTTCTTCGCCAGCGCCGCCAAGTGGTCCTTCAACCCCACGCCGTAGGGCGTCGGCTCTCCGGCGTAGTTGACGATGAGAGCTGGCCCGTTGCTGCAGCTCCAGTTGGAGGGCGGTCCTGTCGAGTCCCACGTCCAGCCGAGATAGGAGATGCCGTGGGCATCGGCCCACGGCATGTACGCGAGGTCGTAGGTGTCGACGCAGCCGTTCTCGCCGAACTCGCCCGTGACCACTGGCACGACCTTGGCGAGCGGTGTGATCGTCGAGTTCCAGCAGGCGGGGCTGTTACAGGCGGAGAAGTTGTAGGTGTGGAAGCTGACGATGAGGGCGTGATCGGGGTCGGTCGGCTCGTGGGCGAGCCAGCCGGACTCCTCGCTCGAGTACTCGAGCCCGCCCAGCATGAGCGGAGTCGTCGCGCCGGTCGACCGCACGGCGTCGACGAGAGCCTGCATCCCGGCAGTCTCGTAGGTCACGGTCTTGCCGTTGTCCTCGTAGGTCGCCTGACAGCCGTGCTCCCAGCAGGACCAGGAGTCGATGTACGGCTCGTTGAAGAGGTCGAAGAGCACTCCGTGGTTCGACTTGAAGGCCTTGGCCACCGACTTCCAGAAGCTGGGCGCATGGTCGGCGTCGGCCATTGGCCACTGGCTCTCGGCCGGGTAGTTGCCCGGCGCAGCCCAATGGAGGTCGAGGATGACATAGATGCCGTGCGCCTCGAGGAGGCGAACGTAGGCTTCGACGGCCTTTTAGTAGGCCGGCCCGCTCGCACCTTTGAAGGCGCCGTTTATCCCAAGCCAGCAGTCCTCGTTGAGCGGGACACGCACCGCGTTGACGTGCCAGGAGGCGATCGCCTTCACAGAGGCGGCATCGGAAGGGCCGTCGAAGATCGTGTCGGAGTACATGCACTCGTACTCCGTACCGGAACGGTCCACCCCGAGGAGACGCACGGCCTTGCCCGCCCTGTCGACGAGGTGGTTGCCACGCACCCCGATCCACATCGGCTCGCTCCCCGCCCGAGGCGCTGTTCCCGCCACGGCCGCGGCGGGCGCCGCCGCCGAGAGGAGAAGGAAGAGCACCCCAGAGACCAACAGTCCCCGCCCACGCCAACACATACCGCCACCTCCCGCACTCGCCGCGATTGTAAGAATCGGTCCCTCCCGTGGCATTGACACCCTGGGCGGCAGGCACCTCGAGCGTAATCTGACCGCAACCACCGTCGTCAACGGAGCTACGGATAGCCCCGCATTGATCGGAGGAGTCATCTGGTGGATCGAGGTCGCCTCGAAGCGTTCAGCGACGGGGTCTTCGCGGTTGCCATCACCCTCCTGGCCCTGGATCTGAGCGTCGCCGGGCCGGGCCACGGCTCCCTGGCCCACCAGCTCGGGCACCACTGGCCGCAGTTTGTCGCCTACCTCGTCAGCTTCCTCACCATCGGGATCATCTGGGTGAACCATCACGCCTTGGTACGCAACATCGCCAAGGTCGAGCGAGTGCTGCTGTTCTTGAACCTCTTTCTCCTCCTGTTCGTCGTGCTCATCCCGTTTGCCACCTCGACGATGGCGAGCTACTTGGGCCAACCCGGCTACGACTCGCACGTCGCCATGGCGCTGTATGCCGGGGTGTTCGAGGGCATGGCGATCACCTTCAGCGCCCTCTTCGCCTGGACTCTCAAGGAAGGACGTACGCACCAACCCGTACCGCCCCACGCTCGGCGGGCCGCGACGGGGCGCTTCGCGGCCGGTAACGTGCCCTACCTCGTGGCCATAGGCATCGCCTTCGTCAGCCCGCCCGTCTCGCTCGGTCTGATCGGGGCGGTCGCCGTCTACTACGTGTTCGAGAACACGCCGGCGACTTCGCCTGCCGAAGCGGTACGAAAAACCCCTCCGGGCACCTGATGTCAGTTCACACTGACCTCGTGGGTTTCGTCAAGGTATGAGGACCGCGTACCGGAGGGTGTGATCGTGAGCGACCCCGACCTGCTGGCGCAGCAATTCGAGACCCACCGGGCCCGCCTTCGGGCGATGGCGCTGCGCATGCTGGGCTCGAGTTACGAGGCCGACGACGCCGTGC
>Ga0187781_10004428_pt1 | contig 10452 bp, 7 predicted proteins | sample 0715_SJ02_MP02_2_FD_132447 | JGI IMG/M metagenome (GOLD analysis project Ga0187781, IMG submission 132447) | Tropical peat soil microbial communities from peatlands in Department of Meta, Colombia - 0715_SJ02_MP02_20_MG | ecosystem: Environmental > Terrestrial > Soil > Wetlands > Peat | place...
GAAGGCTTCTTCCAAGCCTGCAGTAGTGATCTCCAGTCCGAAAAGCTTGGGGTCGCGGGCAAGCAAGGTGCGGGCGACCGACTCGGCCTCGCGGGCTTTAATCTCGATTGCCTCGCGGTCCTGCTTGGCATCGATCACGCCGGGGATTTGCAACACGGTTGCTAGCGCGAGGCTTGTAACACAGCGGATGCGTTTCCCGCTGGTCTGAGCCTTGATTTCCGCCGGCGAACCCTCGGCGATTATCGATCCGCGGTTGATAACAACAATGCGGTCGGCCAGAGCGTCAGCTTCTTGCAGATAGTGCGTTGTCAGCAGGATGCTCTTCCCCCGACTAACAAGGTGGCGAATTGCATCCCATAGGGCGCGGCGTGCTTCGACGTCCAAGCCGACGCTAGGTTCATCGAGAAAGAGCAGATCGGGGTCGCCACAGATGGCGAGCGCAAAAAGTGTACGCTGCCGTTGGCCGCCGGAGAGATCGCCGAACTTGCGGTCGGCCAGCTTCTCCAAGCCGGCCATGGCTAGAACCTCATACATGGGCAACGGCTTGGAGTAATAACTGGAAAACAAGTCAATGTGCTCGCGAACGCGAAGGGTCTCGGGTACACGAGCGACCTGTAGCATCGCGCCGGTACGCATGCGGTTCTGGGGATTGGTCGGGTCTGCTCCGAAAACACGCGCCTTGCCGGAATTGGGCTGGATGAGGCCCAGCAGCAGCTTTACCGCGGTGGTCTTTCCTGCTCCGTTTGGTCCGAGTAACGCTACAACCTCGCCGGTTCCGACCGTAAACGTCAGATTCTGCAAGGCCCGCACGTCCCCGTAGTTCTTGCTGACGCCTTCCAGTCTTGCCACAGGGGCGCTGGTAAATTGATGCAGGACTTGCGGTTCCTGCCACGTTGCTGCTGAGTGTGCCATATCTGCCCTCGCCTGCCGAGCGCTCAATGCCTCTCGGTAAACGCATCATCGGCGACAAGCCGGGGCGGCTGCCAGTGCCTTTCATCACGACCATCGGCTGACAAATGTCACGGCAAGGTGGGTAAATATCAAGGCGTGGAAGATCGGCCCTCAGGCAGCCTGCAATGCGATTTTGCTAAAACGCAGATTTCTGTTACGAAATCCGAACAAAATGCCCTGCGCGCACTCCCAACTATATTCGTTATCGAAGCTGATGGGGCCGGTTCAACATTCAGTTATAGCTAGTGTTTATGCAGGTCCGGGCATGTTCGGATTTCGTAACAAAACTGAATTCGCGAAAAATATTTACAAGGCCATAGCATTAGGGGACCGACCCTGCTATTATGACGGGCAACTTGGCACGCTTGTCCCAACTCCCTGGAGGACGAAACGATGCTCCCAGCCGGTAAGAGTCTTCGTACCCTGCGCGAAAAACTTGGCCTGACCATGCGAGATATCGATGCATGCAGTGCCCGAATCGCCGAGAAATACCGCAACGAGGAGTTTGCCATCCCTCCCAGCCGGCTCTCGGACATCGAAACTAAAGGTGTTTTGCCCAGTATTTTCCGCCTGTACACGTTCTCCGTGCTGTATCGCCGGGACATCCGCGAGTTGATGTCATGGTATGGCGTGGACGTGAATAATATGCCCGCCGATATGGGTACAATTACGCCGCCGAAGTCGCATTTGGCGGAGACTCTGAACGGGCTGGCTTCGATGCAGGTGCCGATTCGAATGGATCCTGGATTCAACGAACAACGCACTTCGAATTTGGGCCGCATGATCGAGCAATGGGGCTTGGTTCCGTTGTCGTACCTGGCGCAGTTCGCCCACAGCGATTTCACCTACGGCTATGTCGGGCTTGAGGATTTCACCATGTACCCCATCCTTCCGCCGGGCAGCTTTGTTCAGGTGGATGAAGAGCGATGCAAGGTCGAGGAAGGCGGGTGGCGCTCGGAATACGAACGCCCGATTTACTTTGTGGAAACGCGCGATGGTTACACGTGCTGCTGGTGCACCATGACGCGCGAAGATTTGATCTTGCAACCGCACCCGCTTTCGCCGGTGCCGATTCGCGTGCTGCGGCATCCGCAGGAGGCCGAGATTATCGGTCAGGTGGTGGGAGTGGCGATGAAGCTGACCGAGTGGCGCGCTTACGGCTCTTCTGCAAACTCGAAAGAGCAGCGAGAACTGAATTGAGATGCTGGGCTGCGACCGGGTCTTGCGGGGAAGGAAGTAGCTCGTCAAACTGCTCGCGCATACCTTCTACGTAGCTAATCGTAGGCTCTTTCGCAGCCTCGCTCGATTGCCGCAAGTCTTTTTCAAGCTCGGAAATAGGTGAGCGCAAAATTTTCGCGAGAACCTCCGAGTGGGCCTGCTTGAGCGCGCGGTCCGACGCGTCCTCACCGTGCACCAAAGTCATTCCCCAGTGTTTGTAACCGCCATCCTTGCGCCTCAGAGAACCCAAATAGGAGAGCTTGGCGAGCAAGCCGGAGATGGCTGCCAGTGTGGTTTCGCGTAAATCCTGGAGAGCTGACTTCAAGGTCATTGGCCAATATGAAAGCGTGTTCGACGATTCCGTTCGCGCTGACTCGCCCGCAATATGAAAATCGTCGCTGTACTCACAAAATATCATGGCCGCATTTTCGCACAATGAGCAGAACGGGCTATTTATGCGCCTAATAGCGCCATTGCGCGATATTAGTTGCGCTGAGATAGTCGCAGGGAAATAGTTTGAGGTTGGTTCGTTATGCTGTATCCGCACTCGCTTCTGTGGCACTACCTGTGGGTTGGACCTCACGTTATTCAACTTTGTCTCGCGGTAATTATTTGGAAACGCGGCTTATACAGGCGCTCGCCCGTTTTCCTTCTCTACATCGTGTACGAGGGTCTGGAGTCGCTTACATTGTACGGGATGGATATTAGCCCGGCTCTCGTCAGCGATCTCACGTGGTGGCGCGCCGATTATGTCGGTTGGGCCGTGGAAGGACTCCTGAAAATCGGGGTGATATGGGAGGTGTTTCGCCATCTCGTTCGGCATCGGTCCTCCTCCGGGCGTTACTCCTCGATGTTTTTCATTGTGGCCTTTCTATTGGGCTGTACGGCGCTCTGGGTCGCACGTCGCGCGCCTGAGCCGTATCCTCAGTTTCCCATCGTCGCACGCGTACACGTGCTAATCGAAGGGATATTCATCGTGACGTGCGGTCTTTGGGTTTTGACGTTTTTGTCGACCGCATATTTTCATCTGGGTTGGGACAGATGGGATTTCGGTATCGCCCTCGGCGCGGGCATTTCGGCAAGCGTCGAGCTCGGTACCTACTCCGTGATGGCTAACTATCGGTGGTTCCCGAAGGCATACCTTTTGGATTTTCTCGGCATGGCGGCCTACCACGCTTGCGTTGTGATTTGGTGCTACTATCTGCTTCGCAACCCAGGTGAGCACGCCCCGGCGACCGGCGCCGAGCTCGCCTCCCGGACTGGGTCCAACCCACAGGCGCGTCAGCCGCTTCAGAGGCAATTCTATCGCCACTTTGCGTAGGCGCATGTTACGAATTCCGAACAAAAGCTAGGACCGAAGCCCCATTTCAGCACCCTCATCAGCATGAAAGCATCAGGCTTGGATTTTTCAAAAACTGAGGAGAAAACTAACCGTGAAACGTGCGCTACTCGTTTTGGCAACAGCCGCGATGTTCCTGAGCACACTCGCAATTCCCACAATTGCCCATGCCGACGGAGGTGCAGGCGGGACCAGCTGTAGCGGCGGAAATAGCCTATGCAAACCATAGCCCAAGGATTTACTAAAAACGAACACGACGCTCGATTCCATTGCTGCGTGCAGCAACTCGCGGTATAGTACTCTGCGCGAGTTTATGCTGCAGGCTCACTCACTTTTGTGGCATTACCTTTGGGCAGGCCCCAACCTCCTATTGCTGGCGCTAGGTCTCCTTGCTATTCGACGGGGAATTTACAGGGAGTTCCCTTTCTTTGTTGGATTCTCCGTCATTGCGTCCATTGGGCAGTTGGTCGTTTACGCGGCTGACGCTTCTCCCCGGGTCACGCCTGGGACTTTCTGGCGTTTGTTTTTAGGCACAATACTCATAGAGGGACTCATAAAATTTTTCTTGATCGCGGAGATATTTGGAAATGTTTTTGGATCCTATGCGGCAATAGCGGAATTGGGCAGAGGCATCATCCGGGTGACTGCTGTCGTGCTTTTGCTGAGCGCGGTTGCGGGCGCCGCCTTCGCCCGTCGCGACAACAGTAATTGGCTGATCTCCGGGTCACACCTAATTCAGCAAACAGTCTTTATAGTCGAAACGGGGTTGTTACTTTTCATCTTCCTTTTTGGGTGGCACTTTTCGGTTCAGTGGAAGCCTCGATCCTTCGGCATTGCGGCTGGTCTGGCGATTTCGAGCTGCGTTCATCTAGCCACGTGGGCTGTTATGGCAAACGGTGGCATGTTCGATAAGCGCTATCTTCTCGATTTCCTGAATATGGCCACCTACCATCTCTGCGTTCTCATCTGGTGCTATTACCTGCTCGTTCCCCATAAAAAATCCACACCGCCGTCGGTTTCGTTGCCGGAGAACAATCTGGCGATCTGGAACCGGGAATTGGAGCGTTTGTTGCGATGAATCTGGCCATTTTTCTTGTCGTCTCCGCCGCTGTGGCGCTTGGCATTATCTTGCACCTTGCCGTTAAACAGAGCCTTCAAGTCAGGAAAAGCTCCAGCCTAGCCGGGATTCGGCCTATCGATGTGGAGGCATTCCGCAATTTAGCCAATCCGGCTGAAGATGAGTATTTGCGCCTGCGGCTTCCGCCCGCTCAATTCCGCGTGGTACGCCGGGAGCGCCTACGCGCTATGGCTGCATACATTCAAGTTGCAGGAGCCAACGCTGCGGTCCTTGTGCGAATCGGCGAAGCGGCATTGGCTAGCGGAGATGCGGGCATCGCCGAGGCTGCGCAGCAGTTGGTCAATGATGCGCTGCTGCTGCGGCGCAACGCGACCGTTGCGCTCCTGCGGATCTACATCGCGCTGGCCTGGCCGAATTCCGGTTTCGCTGCCGTGCGCGTGGCCGAGCGCTATGAGCAGATCAGCGGTGTGGCGATGCTGCTGGGCCGCTTGCAGAATCCGGCTGTGCCGGTGCGGCTGTAGGGTGGTGTTGGATACCTGCCGGCAACAACGTTCCATCTGTCTTGGCCAATCTAAAAAGGTCGCTGAAAAAGTCCTGTACATGCCGAAACGGCGGACCACAGGCGCTGAAGCGCAGCGTATTCTAACGCCGTGGCGGCACGAGTGGAACTCGTGCCCTTCCCCATCCTACTAACTTGATCCTTTCTTCAGCGGCCTGCTTGAGAACAGCCGGGATTTACTTTCTTACTCCCCCTCTCAACTCCACTCTTGTTTTCGCCCGCCCCGATGGTGTAAAAACCAGCGGGATTGTTCAGCCCGAAAATTCTTGTGTCCAAATCGGCAAGCCGCCGCTGCAGTTTCTGCCATCACGCTCAAAGTGTTGGAGTCAAGGGAGACTCTATGACCCGCTCACAGTCGATCCGCACCCGTGCGCCCCGTTGCGCAAGCTTCTTGATATTTTTTCTGTTCGCTTCGCTGAGTTGTTCGGTTGCCTTCGGCCAAGGAGGTGTCGCCACCGGCGACCTGCATGTCACCGTAAAAGATGCGAAAGGCGGGCTCGTCGCCAGCGCCTCCGTAACCGTAAGCAACCTGGCTAAGGGCTTGGTGCGAACCGCCACTGGAGATGGTCAGGGAGGCTACACGGCCCGACTATTGCCTCCGGGAGATTACGAAGTCACGGTTGAAGCCTCCGGCTTTGCCAAGACCGAGACGACGAACGTGAGCATCACGGTCGGCGGACTGGTGGAACTTCCGGTGACGCTCGCCGTGGCCACGGGAAAAGAAGTGGTTGAGGTGAACTCGCAGGCGGAATTGGTGGAGACTACGCGTACCTCAACTACGGACACGATCGGCGAGCGGCGCATCGACAATCTGCCCATCAATGGCCGCAACTACATCAATTTCACCCTGACCGATTCGCAAGTGGTTCGCGATAACGCTCCGGCAACCGGCGCCGCGCCAACCTCGGGACTGAATATGAGCGGACAGCGCGCACGCTCAAACCTGGTCAATGTGGATGGCGCTGACGCTACCGACAATTCGGTGAATGGTGTGCGCTCGACGGTTTCGCAGGAAGATGTGCAGGAGTTTCAGATCATCACCAACAATTATGCGCCCGAGTACGGCCGCGCCGCCGGAGGCGTGGTGAATATCATTACCCGATCTGGATCGAACGAATTTCACGGCGATGTCTTTGGCTTCGTGCGCAACCGCAGCTTCCAGGCGGTGAATCCGTTCAGCACGGTTCCTAATCCGGCCTATACGCGCGTGCAGGCGGGGGCGGCGTTTGGTGGCCCCATTAAGAAAGACAAGACGTATTACTTTTTTTCCTACGAGATCACGCGGCGGCACGAGACCGGTTTTGCTTCCATTGGAGAAGACTGCCTGCACACGGGCGGAGCTACCTGTTTCGGCTTGACCGACAATGTCGATCTTTCGAGTGCGTTTGGTTTGCCCGCAGGGACGATTCAACAGGGCGTGTACGCGACCTCGGGTCCGAACAGTCAGCAGGCTTTTTTCCAGAACCTGCCTGCGACCGAGGCAACGTTGGCTGCGATCCCAACCTTTGGGCCGCTTTTGGCTTCGGCCTACGGTAAGGAAGCGGCGGTCTACGCGACGTTCGTTGGCGGGTCGTCAGGAATTGCATTAAACGGCGCCTATCCCACGATCTTTGGCGCACTGGCGGGAACCGCGATCCCCATTCCGTCAAATGGTTCCAGCCCGCTCACGCAGTTCCCCACTTCCTGCAATTTCGCGCAGCCGAACGTGCTGTGCAATTCGCTGCCGTCCAACTTCCTCACACTCCAGTCGCAAATTGGCAACTTTCCTGTGTTCGAAGGAACCAGCCTGTATTCCTTCCGCATCGATCACAACCTCAACAACAACAATCGAATGATGTTCCGCGTGAACGTAAGCCCCAGCACGGTAAATGGGATCGAAGTGAACGGCGAGAATCAGGTTTTCGGGCAGAACGCCTATTCGCGCACATCGCAGCAAACGTATCGCGATGTGGCGGGAGTTTTTCAGGATACCTGGACCTTCGGCAACAACCGCGTCAACGAATTCCGCTTCCAGTATGCCCGCCGCGGGTTGTCTTACTTCTATAACACGGCCATTCCCGGCGGAGCGGATGTGGCCGAGAACATTCCCGGCTACGCTTATTTCGGGCGCGAGCCGTACTCTTTCATCCAACGCGTCGAACAACGCTATCAATTCACCGACAATTATTCCTGGACGATCGGACGCCACAACACCAAGTTCGGCGGCGATTTCAATTACCTGCCGCTGACGGCTACGTTTACGGTCAACTACGGAGGGCTGTATGATTTCGGGTCCACGTCCTCGTCGGATTTCTTTCCTAACATTTGCGCCGAGGCGTCACCGACGCTGGCTTCGCTGTGTCCCGCTTTCCCGAACTTCACCGCCATCCAAAGTTACGGCCTTGGATTCCCTAACGAGCTTGTGCAGGGCTATGGAAGTCCTACAGATAGTTTTTCGAACAAGCCTCTGGGAGTCTTTTGGCAGGACTCGTGGCGCGCCACCCCCAACGTCACGCTGAATTATGGCCTTCGCTACGACATTGAATTCCCCCCGCAATTGAGCCCGCTCAATGCGATCGCCAAAGCCGCGTACAATCAACTGGGATTGCAGAAGGGGATTCAAACTTACACGCACGCCATTCAGCCGCGCGTTGGCGTGGCCGTAGACCCCAATGGCGACGGCAAGACGGTCCTGCGCGCCTCCTACGGCATTTTCTTCGACCATCCGCTGCTCGGTCTGTACTTTCTTGGCGATGCATCGGACGCGTCCTCGAGCGGCCAGTTGGTGTTCGGACCAGGCGCGCCTTGCAGTACTTCGGGAGGAAGCCCCAGCAGCTTAAATGCGACCAATACTTTTCAGGGAATTCTGACGACTCCCGGCTGCCTGCCAACCGTTCCGGGGTTTATCGCGGGACAGCAGCGGTTCAATCCCGCGCCGTTTACTCCGGCGCAAGCGAGCAATCCGAGTGTGCCCGGTTTATTCGTCAATCAGAACTTCCTGAATCCTTCGACTTTCTTCCCGATGGGGTTCCTGCCCTTCGGCTATCCGCAGGCCAAGAATTTTGTGTATGCGTATTCACAACAGGTGAATTTCAGCATTGAACGCGATCTCGGCCGTGGATTCGCATTGGATCTGGCTTATAACTTTAATGGTGGACGCCATCTGAATCGTCCCATCAACGCCAATACCGCGCGCGGCGACATTCTGATGGATAACTATCTTGTCGCTTCGGCCGATCCCACTTCGAATTCCGCAACCGGCCCCCTTGGCGTGGGAAGCGGAGTGGCACCTTGTGGCGTAATCGGCGGCCAACCCTGGGTCTCCGCAGCGCTCGCCAACTTTTTCCGGCCTTCTGCGGTCAATCCCGCACTCGCGATCGCATATCTGAACAGCGGGAGTGCAGCAGCGGCTAGCTGCGTGACCACCGTTCTGCCTGCCGTCCTCGCCGAGCACGGCCTTATCAATACCTGCAACTACAGCACGCTGGCCGGCTGCGTTCCCTTTAGCGATATGGATGCGAACTTCTCCAATGGCAGTTCGAACTACAACGGCTTGAGCGCGAACCTGCGCAAGCGATTCGGCGGCCACTACGAGTTCCTTGCGTCGTACACCTGGTCCCACGCGATCGACGACTCTACTGACCTTGAAGCGCCACTGGCGCCGCAGGACAGCTACTATCCTTCAGTCGAGCGCTCCACTTCGCTCTTCGACCAACGAAATCGTTTTGTTTTTAGTGGTCTTTACCAGACGGGCAAGCTGGGCAGCGGCTTCAGCAGGCAATTCTTCAGCGATTGGACGTTCGCGCCCATCATTGAATTCTCTTCTGGCCGGCCTTTCAACATCATCACTGGCAACTCCGATAATTTTCAGTTTTCGCCCGATACAGGCCGGCCCGACACATTCGTGAACCCAGCCTGCACGGCGCTGGGGAACCTGCCGGTGGCGTCGAGGTTCTCGCCGACGGGAGTTTTCCAGGAGCCGTGCCCTGCCGATTTCAATGGCACGATACAGTCGCTCGACGGCAATTTCCCAAGGAATGGTGGGGTTCAGCCCTGGACAGTATTCAACGACTTGCGAATTGCTAAGCGAATCTCTTTTCACGAGCGATATAGCACAGACTTCATCGTCGACATGTTCAACCTCGCGAACCGCTTTAACGCGTCGGCTGTCAATCAACTCTTTACCAATGCCGGCCAGGTTACGGCAGCGTACGATCCGCGGCAGTTCCAGTTCGCGCTGAAGTTTTACTGGTAGGGCAGCTTTAGGAGCTGTGTTGGAGATGTTCTGTTTGCCCCGCCAGCAAAGAGTCTCTTTGCTTCGTCGCGATGACAGCAAGACTTTGCCCAGCCTACGGTGTTCTCACTAGATGTGACCTTCGCCACAACGCTTCTCCTCTGCAGAAAGTGCAGTTCCGCGGGCAGGCAAATCCTGCCGTCCGTTGTCTTTCCAGATACGTTTACAGAAAGTCAACCTGCCGTTCATATCCTTTTGACAGAAATCCCCGACAGTAGACTTGAACGCTGGTTGTCAACCTCAAAAAACTTAGGATGGGAGGAGACGTGGAGCGAAAGATCTCCTGTTTTTGGAAGGAACCTCGCGCCGCTGAAGTCTATCGCACTGCCGCATCCCTTCACGGACATACCAATTTCTCACAGGAAAGCCTTCACTTTATTTGGGGATTCGCACGTAAATTCGGTGTCCTCCGGTGGCTTTTGACAATCAAAGATGAAGAGGCCATGCGGGAATCTAAGGTCCACATCGACTTCAAGCGAGGGTACTGGACCCCGCCGCTGACACCCAGCGCGGCCTACGAGCTAGAAACCCGCCAAATTACCGAGAAATTAGGTCTCGGCAGTTTCGTTTCCCTCACCGATCACGACAACATTCACGCCGCGAATCTGCTTCGCGTTCACAAGAACACGAGCGATGTGCCGATTTCGATTGAGTGGAGCGTTCCATATTGCGGGGGTGAACTGCACATCGGGCTGCACAACCTACCCCCGAGCAACGCAGACGCGACCGTCGAGCGCATGAACGGCTACACTGCCAGTCCAGACGAAGCAGCGCTCACCGAAGTGCTATCCGAACTGCATGCATACAAAGACGTGCTGATCATCCTGAACCATCCCTTGTGGGACATCATTGGCGCGGGCAAAAGCGTTCATCGGCAGGCGGTGCAGTCTTTCATGGCGAGGCTGGGCGACTACGTAGATGCGTTCGAATTGGGTGGAATGAGAAGCTGGGAGGAGAATCGCGATGTTTGTGAGTTCGCCGCCGGGTGGAACGTTCCCGTCGTAGCCGGCGGAGACCGCCATGGTTGCGAACCC
>Ga0187781_10004429_pt1 | contig 10452 bp, 9 predicted proteins | sample 0715_SJ02_MP02_2_FD_132447 | JGI IMG/M metagenome (GOLD analysis project Ga0187781, IMG submission 132447) | Tropical peat soil microbial communities from peatlands in Department of Meta, Colombia - 0715_SJ02_MP02_20_MG | ecosystem: Environmental > Terrestrial > Soil > Wetlands > Peat | place...
CAACTTGAATAGTTGCTTATCTTCTAGCCTTTTTATCTGCTCCAATATAAGTTCCATTTTTTGTGCTTTCTGCTCTTTCATCTCTTCTAACAGTTGCTTTAATTTCACACCCTCTTTTTCATCCTCGAACTCAGACTGCTCAAGTTTTGCCAAGGCGTTGTCAATAAATTCCAACTCTTCACGCGTCCACTCTAATTGCTCGTTTGTCCACACAAATGCATCAATAAGGCTAGTAAAATTGTCAAATTCTGTCACTTAATTTCCCTCCATTTTATAATCATCATTTTAATAATTCTGATAGATCATCTGTACAGTCAGGTATAAAATACCGACCAGGGTATTTATATAGGTTAATTCTCGCATAAATGAAGAGCTATCGTGAAACGGGAGGATCATCACCCATATATTATTTAAGTAAGAAAGCAGCGGATCCCGCCGCACGTAACCCACAGAAGAAGAAAAAGGAAACCTTGTCTGTACACAAGCGAGCCCTTATGCACGAAGGGGGCAATAGATGGGTAAGATACGCTCGGGGTAGGCTTTCAAGCACTTTCCCACGCCGTTCACCCCGAGTTACGGCATCACCACATGAAAGAGACAAGCTATGTCCCAAAACTACTCTTATGGGACATTACAGAGATTATGTAACAAGCCAAATGACAAATTTCGTAAAAATCTCAATCTCCGTCTTACTCATTTTTATTTCACCTCCTCATAGTTATAGATGGAAATGCGACACAATCCACAGGCCCAATGCAATCCCTAATCCTATCACAATTATCTGCCGTACATCATTCAGAATATTCGTTTTACCCATTTTTTCACCTCCTTTTACTTGCCATCGTCAATCCCTGTTCTAATGGATGTTGCTCTGAAATATCGTCATAATTGATATTTTTACCTAAATGGTGTTTCAATCCCTGTTTTAATGGATGTTGCTCTGAAATCCGATGTGCCTCGACCCGCGGGAGTGGCAGAGAGCTTAGCATGTTCGAGCGGAAGATATATTATATTATGCTAAACATACTAGGCATACTAAAATGAAGTGCAATCACTGCGTGCACCGAAAAGAGTCGAGTTGAAACATGCAATTAGGCAATGTGAGTGAGTGAGTGATGGTAGATAGAGATGCATCAAAGTAAAATAAAAATTCAGCTGAGCGGCACATCGGCGTCGATGTTGTTTCCATTATGGGATCGGGCACAGTTGAGCAAGGAGTATAGCTCACTATTTTATGACGAAAAAGCTATCGAACTCGTCGAAAAAATCGACTATGATTTTTCAACAAGTGATGAGCCGTTCTTGGGTATACTGTTTAATATCCCTCGCAAAGGCAATCTGCTAGCAGGGTCTGGTCTAATGAGACTGGGAGCAAGGCAGTTCGACGAAAAGGCAAAGGCATACATCGCAGACCACCCTCACGCATCCGTTATCAATATCGGCGCAGGGCTTGACACGACGTTTTACCGGGTCGATAATGGAATTATTCATTGGTATGACCTCGACCTCCCCCGTGTCATTGACATCAGAAGGCAGCTACTGCCAGAACCCAACAGGCTCACGTACATCTCGAAATCCCTCTTCGATTCGAGCTGGTGCAAGGACATCAGAGATACCGACAACGGGGTATTCATTATCGCTAGCGGGGTATTTATGTGGTTTGAGAAGTCGCAGGTGAAACAGTTCTTTTCGATGCTGGCGGATAACTTCCCTGGCGGAGAGATTGTGTTCAACTTCCGATCAAGATCAGACGAGGACGTTGATGCGTGGAGTACGCGGTTTCCTCCGGAACAGCGGGATGCGATGAGAGCAGTGTGGATGGAGGCGATGAAGGAGTGGTGGGAGAAGGCACTGCAAGATCAGAAAGATAAGCTGAACGATATGATAATCTCGCTTTATGTCCCGACAAAACCGGACGGCAAGAAGTGGGCAGATATCGAAGCGTGGTGGAACCAGCTCAGCGCTAGGGAACAGGATGAAGTAATTGTCGGCTTCATGACATCCTTCCGCGGGGGCGTTGGTTCGTGGGTGCTAGATGCGAGTGAATTTACAAAGTGGGACAGCCGGATCACCGTGATAGACCAGTTCCCGGTATTTAAAAACATTCCACGAGATTCATTGAGCGCAGATATACGACGATATATGGACTGTAGTGATGAAAGCGGGAAAGCAAGTATTTTTCATTTGCGGGTTTGATACCAAGGAGGTAACTATAGAACACCGCGCAGCGCAGTAGCGTATAATTGTCAATTTGAGAGGAGTGATAAATGGACGTAAATATTCTGGGGTTGGTACCGATCGCGTATTTTATACATATCCTCGAGGAGAGCCCAAGGTTTGTCCCATGGGCAAAGAGATATCTTTCTACACCATCCACATTCGCCCAATTCGTTGGTGGAAACATTGTTTTCATGGCATATGTTCTCATCTCAGTGTTTCTCGCAACCTTTTATCCAAGTGAATGGACGCTTGTTCTTGGATTAGCTGCCGCCGCGTGGATATTTTCAAATTTCTTAATCCACGCATTCTTTACCCTCTATACAGGTGAATATTCTCCGGGTGTTGTAACTGCGAGTGCGATATACGCCCCTGTTGCAGTGTATATTTATCTCAACTTTCTCGGGTCTGGCCTACTAAACAACTTAGACATTATATTGTCCATCATCATTGGTTTTGCAGTAATGCTTGTTCCAACGTTAATAGCGGTATGGAGAGGGAAAACTATGGGCACCTCCAAAATACAGAGGTCAGAGGTATAGAGCGTTCCGTTCCGGCTCTCTCCATTCTTTCTTATCGTTGTCAAGCGTAAGGGAACCCTTGTATATGCTTTGACGTCGACGTTTCAAGACCCTCAAAAGGCGTAAGTAAATGGCCAAAGTAAACGTATCTAAATAATAAATATGAATAGTAATATCGTTAAGCATATATTAAGATATAATATGAGATATGTCAGGAGTTGAGACACCATGCATGAACAAAAAGAAGAGAGTAATATGATGGACATTCCGGACTTCGAATCGATTTACCATGGCGAAGCTCCATGGGATATCGGTCGCCCCCAGAAAGAGTACCTACAGCTAGAACAGGCGGGCGAAATTGTGGGATCGGTACTCGATGTCGGATGTGGCACCGGAGAGAATGCCCTGTATTTAGCCGAACACGGGCACGACGTGTGGGGCATCGATGTTTCTTCAGGGGCAATTAAGAAAGCGCAGGAGAAAGCCGCTCAGCGCCATCTCACGGCAACGTTTCGAGTGTTGAACGTATTTGAGCTGCACACATTAGAGAGAACATTCGATACCGTCATCGATTCAGGGCTGTTCCACTGGTTGAACGTTGAAGAACGTTCACTTTTTATCGATAACCTCGCAGCCGCTATTCGTCCTAAAGGGATATACTTCATGCTTTGTTTAAGTGAATTGACCAGAAATCAAGATTTCAGTAAATTCAAAGACTTTTTCCCTGATTTCGATAAGTTAAGAGAGGGCGATAAGTTAAGAGAGGGGGCGCAGCATGTGACACAGGTCGAGATAAAGGAATTATTCCAGGATGGGTGGCGCATTAACTACATCAGGCAAGCAACGTTGGAGGCTAGATTGGGACTAGGTGGATTGGGACCAAGTGAATCCCACGGGTGGCTCTCGTCAATTTCAAGGGAATAGGTCGCTGCTTGTTGCCTGCTTCTTTCGGGTCAAAATACTTTCAGTGTTCTTTTTTCGCTCTTCGTACCTTTGCCGCACGCAGCGTGTTGTAGAAAATGACCACCACTCGTGAAACGGCCGACCACGATAACCCCTTTACCCGGTGCTCGTCAACCTTTCGCCAGTTGATGCCCCTAAATGGTCGGTCAATGTGCTTCCCCTCGTCGCGTGCTTTTACGACTCATTCATTATGTGATTCAGCAACCGCCTCTCTGCTCTCCTCGGATTGTCTTGCTCTCTAGAATATTTCCATCAAGTCCGTGACAACAATGAACCGATCAGCTATATGACTTTGTTAATGACTGATTGCATCAATCAAAAATCAAGGAGTAGAAATGCCTCGAACAGAAGAAGCGAACCAACGAATTCGTGAAGCGCAGCGTGAAAGGATCTTAGAAGCTGCTTGGAAAGTCTTTGCTCAGAAGGGCCGGGCAGTTACCATGGCTGACGTTGCTATGGCTGCCAATGTCAGTTATGGGCTTGCCTATCATTACTTTACGAGCAAAGAGGCACTCTTTCGCGCACTGGTAAAGCAGACCTTGCAATCAAGTGATGCGGCTTTCCGACGCTTCGGGGAGGTACAGGGGACTCCAGGGGGGCGCCTTGAGTCGCTCATCTCACAGTTGATCGAAGCCCGGCGAGAACGTCCTGAGCTCTTTCAACTGTTCTATCAGGTGCTGAGCGATGAAGCGACGCCGCCCGACCTCCACGAACTCGCGGTCAGGCACGACCAAGCTTCTCAACATTTGTTGAGGCGCCTGATTGTCGAAGGGCAGGCAGCCGGAGAGATCGCAGCAGGGGATCCAGACCAACTGGTGACAGCAATCCAGACATCTCTCGATGGGCTGATCCGGTTGGCGGTCATAAAGCCAGAGCGGTTCCAAAGATATTTTCCTGATGCCAAAATCATCCTTCGGATGCTCAAACCATGTCAAGATCAGGATCAGGACAGGAATAATCAAAGGAAGGAGTAAACCGATGAAACGTAAAGGGATTAACTACGACGTAGGCGATGTGCTTGAAGGTTCGTTTATGCGTCCCACATTTGATGCGGACGTTGCACACCGTGAACTTGAGATTATAAAGAATGATTTGCACTGCAACGCCGTCAGGATCTGCGGTCTTGATATCGACCGGCTGATGGTTGCCGCCGAGGATGCCCTTCAACAAGGGCTTGAAGTATGGATTGCACCGCGGATGTTTGAAAAAAGTGAGCAAGAGACCTTCGACTATACAGTAGAATGTGCCAAGGCGGCTGAAACATTGCGCCGACAATGGCCACGACTGGTGTTTACTCTCGGGTGCGAGTTGACGATCTTCATGCAGGGCATAGTTGAGGGCAACACTCTCCTTGAACGGATGGGCAACCCATCATTCTGGGAGAACATCAAAACCGGGAAGCACATTAAACCGCTCAATGCGTTTTTGGCCAAGGCGAACGAATCTGTCAGGCAAGTCTTTCATGGTAAAGTGACGTATGCTTCAGCCCCGCTTGAAACGGTCGACTGGAGCCCATTTGACTTCGTGTGCGTTGATTTTTTCAGAGAAACACGCATTAAAGACCAGTACATCAAATTGCTCAAGCCGTACTTCGTCCGCAACAAGCCAGTCATCATAGGTGAGTTTGGCTGTTGCACCTATCAGAGCGCCGAGGATGCGGGAGGCTGGGGATGGAATATTATCACCCCCGACGCAAATCCGCCACTATTTAACGGCACCTATGTGCGTGATGAGGGCTTGCAGGCGCGTGAGCTTACCGAGCAGCTCGGTGTGCTCGACTGTGCAGGTGTCGACGGCGCGTTTGTGTTCACCTTCGTCTCTCCTATCCTCGCATATAATTAGGATCCTCGCTATGACTTCGACATGGCCAGCTTTAGCCTAGTAAAAAGTTACGACTACGGGCGTGGGCTGAAGCCTTAAAGGGCTGGTGGGAGAAAGCCTCCAAGACCAGAAAGATAAGTTGCACGATATGATAACCTCGTTTAAGACCCCGACAAAGCAGGATGACAAGCACGGCACCACATATCCGGACATGCCGTGGGAACCAAAAGAGTCGTTTAAGGCAGTCGCTGACTACTATGCCACGCACTAGACGGCGACCATACTCTTCCAGAAAGAGGCGGGACGCGACGGGCGTTATAACGCGAATGGGACAACGCTTTTAAGTGTGTTAACTTTTCCGAAGTTCGACCACAATATTTAACATCGTTTAAAAAACTACTATCCTACCTATTTTGAATGCATGCAACAACTTGAAGAGACGATGTGCAGCTACGCAAGAGAGAGATTACGAGGAAGATAGCAATTTCCACGCTCTTAATATCAAACGGACGACGTATGGTAAAGCGTAAACAGTTCCCTAAATAATATAAAAATAAAAAAACCTAAAAACTTAACTATAAGTCATCGCTTGCTTTTTTAGTGGGCGCGCTTCCCATCAAAATCAATGAAACAGTAGTAGAAGGGGAAGCGCCAAATAGCATATGAAGACATTAGTAGGCAAGAAGAGGGTAGACAGAATCGCACCTATACCAAAGGTACCAGATGCTGGCAACAGTATCTCCCACAACATTTTTTCACCTCCTTTCAAAAAACCACACACTTTTTGCGTCCTAAATTAGTTAAATATTATGGCGCCCGTGGAATAGGTAAAAAAGAAGTGTGCAGAGAGTTTAAAAAACATGCACATACATCTCGTCAGTACCTCTTTGTAACCCCTTCATCTCGCGGTAATCCATTTCTATCATGAAAAACGGTGCTATATGACCTCATTGGAGTTTCAATGGAGTGCTAAGGCTAAAAGCGCATTACCACTAAATATTTCACCAAGAATCGCAAGTGGTGCAGCCGGAGTTGTGAGAATTAAAAATAGAAGAGGAAATAATATAAGTTCTACAAATACCACTATTCGTTCACCTCCTTTTTTCCGAGAAACACGCTTTTTATGTGTTCTAATTAATTAAATATTACGTCGCGTGGAATAGGCAAAAAAGAAGTGTACAGAGAGGTTAAGAGATACGCACATACCAATAAAGACTTCATAGAACGTATGGAACAAGCCGTTTCGTCCTTTTTGAGTACTTGATGTATTCATCACCAAGTTCGGTAAAACCACCGGAAAACCGTGCGAGTGCGTCAGCCCTCCCTCTTGACGTCTTTTGCGAAAATCCCTATGAGGACCAGCGTGATGCCGGCTAAGACGCCAATGATGGTTAAGGCCCCCCAGATGTTCATCGTCCACCCGTTCACAAATCCACTATATGTGTTCAACGCTACAAAGTAGAGACCTATCACAACTAAGAGACTTCTGCGACCGAGACCGTGCACCAATTCTTCCGACACCTCCTTTTCAAAAGCCATACTTTTGTTCTTGTCAATACAAATTATCTGTTGATGTTAACGCGATTTAGATGTGGCCATCGTAAACAGTTCCAAGCCCTTTTGTGTTGCAAGAACGTCTCTGAGTTCAGATGTGTGCGTCAGGACATAAAGACGACTTCTCAAGCGCCGCAGCCATGAGCTTGAGCTATTAAGGATAAGGGCTCCAATCGACGCATCATCGATACCGGCCAACATCAGCATAGCGTCAATCGTTCGGGCATACTCCACCGATTCAGCGAATCCTCTGCCGAGATCTTCTCCGTTAGTTCCGCGCAGATAAACGGCACCTTCGGAGTATTCAGATCCGTTGGCCATGAAATTCGATTGACCAGATGATAAGATAGGCACCATAGTAAAGGCACGGATATCCTCGGGCAACACATCATCGAACACAAACTCCCATTGGTTTGGATACCACGTACGCGAAGGCGGATAGCGCAGAGGGTTAGGAGAGTGCTCACCTCTTACCCATCTACGGATCGAAAGTGTTCCTCGCGTCAGTTTCAGCTCCTTATGTTCGTCCATGTACTTGCCAGAGACGTTAACGTGCATAGTTCCGGGCGGACTTGATCCCGTCTGGTAGTAGTACGCCATACGTGCGTCACTGTGCGGGGCGAACATTGTTAACTGACGATCCCCACTAAATTGGGCCATGAACCAGTCCCATCCGGAATTTCCTGTTTTTTTCATGTTCGTAGCGGCGCGTAGAACCGTAGATTGTGAATTACCAATAAGAAAGCCCCACTGATGATCAAACCAGAATGTCCCGTGTGTCAGCGTTATCCTCTCAGAGCCTATGGTGAGTGTGCTTCCGTTCGCAAGCTTCATATTCGGTATCGAGTAGTAAAGCGATCCCAAACCGGCGACACACGGCATGCAGCCATTCTCTCCCTGGATAAGATATTCCTTACCTGACTCGAACCTCAAATCGATAGCCAGTTTGATCGGTTCTGCGCTACTTCTCTCGAACCCGCACGCTTCGAGGGTGAACGGGAAGAGCGAGTCGGCATGAACACTCGCCATCTTATTTTTCCCCACCTCGAAGTGAAACGGATTGAGACCAAGCGAAATAAGACCAGTAGTGCCTGCAATCACTGGTGGGTCAGCCTGGTAGTGTTGATCGCCGGCCTTGCTTATCGCAAGCTGGAGTTCAATCACCTGATTTTGAACATCACTGAGTCCGAACTCCGCGGCAAGAGCAGGTGGCAGCAACGAATATCGGAAGAACATACATTCCACGCCATATTCTGCGCCTGTGTTATCCCAACAACTGCCAACGAAGAAGTGCCAACCAACTTTCGTTTTGAGCTGGGGCAACCAGTCGCGTGGAAACTGCAGGTCTGCCGCTGCTGGCATCGGCACAAATCCTTGACTGTCATTCAACCCGAGAAATTTACTGATAATCACATAAGACTGATGAGAGTTCAGTGTGATACAATACTTTTTCAGTTTCTGGTACCGCTTTGTGTAGTCGGGGTTATGAGACTGTGGGTGGTTGATCAGCCAGTCCAAGTACGTTCTTGTCCTGCTTCCAAATGATTCAGGGCTATTTTTGGGATCGTACAGCTGTTCGGTAATTTCATGAGGGATATCAGCGGAATTGAAGTCGCTAAACCACAATACATTTGCGACATGTTCTTTTGTCTCATCATCAAGGACGAATTTAGACTCCTCAATAGAATTCATAAATATCTCCGTTTTAATTGTAAATACGTGTGTTATTCCTACCATACTATAAAGCTCTAAGTCACTTTTTTCTCGAGCGTAGTGACAGCTCCTTCCACATTAAGGGGGCTCGGACGCATGGCATAGATCTTACTGAATCACCATAAACTCTCAATTCTCTTTCCCCGCTAATCGAGCCTTTGCCGACAGTAGCTTGTTGTAGGGGATGCCCATTCCATCACTCGTGAAATCGAAACGGCCGACCACGACAACCTCCTCGTTCGGTATTCGTCAACCTTTCGCCAGTTGATCTCGCGGAAGGCCAACCGAAGAAATGATTGTGCGATGCGGTTAGTTTTGTGATGCGATGTTCCAACACGTGCGGCATATATCTAGTTTGAAGCCGGTTCGATACAAAGAGATTAAAAGCGCTTTCCTAACTCAATTCTTCTCCAAATTCAAGGTGAAAACAAAGCGATTTCCATAAAATTCTCTCTCTATGAATCCAACCTTTCTTGCTAGGCGAAGAACTGTGTCACGACGCTGAAAGTGGGGATCGAAAACAGTTTCTGTTACTGACAGGAGACCGCCCGGCTTGAGAGACGCGTAGATCTCTCTTAATGCAGCCTCCTGATCGACAATCTCTCCCAGTACCGTGACCGTTATAACCCGGTCGAACTGACTGCGTGCCAGTTTGCCTTCTCCTGCCCGTGCTTGAAGAAATTGGATATTGTTAAGCTTCGCCGCCTGTGATTTCTCTCGGGCCTGGCGCAACATGCCGGCCTGCGTATCAACGGCCACCACTCCACCCTGCGGGCCCAACTGTTCGGCGATGGGGATCGTCAGTCGTCCAGGTCCACAGCCGAGATCCAGTACTTTCATGTTGGGTTGAAGGTTTAAATGTTGGACAATGATTCTGGCCCGATTGACCCCGGTGAATGGATGTTCCCATTCGAGCAACCCACTTAACCAGACCGGACAGGGAATACTGGTCCGACTAGAAGCAAACCGCCAGGCGAAAGCAAGGAGAACGATCAAAAGTGTGAGACCGACTAGACCGATTAAAATGTTTGCAGGGGTTATCATTTTGTTTTCCCATGGCTGCCATTTTCGCTTTAGGCAGTCCACATCACTTTAGCCGGTCCCTCTTTAAATACGTAGCTACCAGTGACATGCAACCGTATATCGGGCTATTTCTTATAACATCCCAACTGACAAATTTCGTAAAATTGTTCTTTTGCGAAATTTGACCTTTCTTATGTCCCATAAGAGTAATTTTGGGATATGGACTTCCAAGTAGTTTTAATCAACATCCATCATCCAAACCGAGCAAGGGGTTATCATGGTCGGCCGTTTCGATTTCACGGATGATGGACTAAATATTTCCTACAACACGTTTCTTGTGACAACACTACTTCTTCCCCGCCCAATTTTGAGAGAGAACCACTTCCACGTCAAGAGGGACGTGCCGTAAAAACCGTCTTCCTGCCTCTTTCATGGTGTTTTCGACGATCTCCGCCACCTCCTCAGCCTGCGCCTTCGGCGCTTCCACCAGCAGCTCGTCATGTATGCAACAGAGGAGCTTAGCATCAGTCTCTGTCAACTCCGAGTGGAGCAGCGCCATCGCGTGCTTCATGATGTCTGCGGCCGTCCCCTGCACACGAGTATTCAGCAGCTCCGTGAGTTTTGGCTCCTGCCCTTCTGG
>Ga0187781_10004433_pt1 | contig 10450 bp, 9 predicted proteins | sample 0715_SJ02_MP02_2_FD_132447 | JGI IMG/M metagenome (GOLD analysis project Ga0187781, IMG submission 132447) | Tropical peat soil microbial communities from peatlands in Department of Meta, Colombia - 0715_SJ02_MP02_20_MG | ecosystem: Environmental > Terrestrial > Soil > Wetlands > Peat | place...
ACATCAGATACGTCGATTCGCCGGAACGCGCGGGCGGCGTCGCCAGCAGGTCAATGTAAGTGCTCTTCTCGAGCAGCGCCTGGCCAACTTGCGCGATGGCATGGGCGGCGTCCGGCCTGGACATATCCCTTTGCCGGCGACTTATCTCAGCCAAGTTCTCCGGATTACTGAGCAACTGCGTCACTAATTGAGGAATCTCCTTGAGAGTTCTTGCTTGCACTGCCACGCCTTGCTGCACCAGGTAAGAGACGTGGCGCTCTTCGGGTCCTGGTATAGGATGAGTCAGAATCATGGGCAGGCCGGCTGCGAGCGCCTCTGCGGTGGTCAGACCACCGGGCTTGGTGATCAACAGATCGGACGCGGCCATCAGTTCGGGAATGTTGTCCGTCCAGCCAAAGACGTGAAGGTCAAGCGTGACCCTTCGCCGCAAATGCTCCAGGGTCTGCTTTAGGATGCGGTCATGACCGGCCACCACCAGCGCTTGGAGAGGAAAGCGGCTCAATTCCAGGCGCGCGACAATGGCGTCCAGCGGGGCCGGGCCCATTCCTCCACCCATCACCAGCACCACAGGCCGCTGGGCATCCAGACCCAAGGCCCGCCGGAGTTCACCTTTATCGAGGGGCAGGGCAAAAACGGGATCTACGGGAATGCCACTGACCAGAATCCGGTTGGGCGAGGTTCCCCAGCTCACCAGTTGAGAACGCGCTTCCTCGCTGCCCACACAATAAACATCGACCTCCGCCTGTACCCAGGGAGGCTCAGTCTGGAAATCCGTGTGGACGGCCAGAATGGGGGCGTGAAACCACCCTTCGCGCTTGCCTAGGGCGGCGATTTCCACCGCCCCGATTTCGTTGGCGATAACGAGATGAGGAGCATAGGCTTTAATCTGCTCGAGAACCGCCTTGCAGCCGTGACGAAATACCCAGCGCGGGGCGGTGGCGCGGTGGAGTCTCTTCTGCCGGCGCTCGAAGAGCCACCGCCAAATGCCCGGAGCGCGGCGAAGCACCCACCAGTAAGAGTGAACGTACAAGGAAAGGAACCAGGAGCGCGCCACTTTCAGGGCGTCCAGCAGGTGAACCTCGACGGGGTCCATGCAATCGTAGAGCGCGCGCTGAAGAACTTCCGCTGCGCGCACATGCCCGGTGCCAACGCTCAAGGTCAAGATGAAAACACGTTTCGTGTTCACTGTGAACCTGGGAAAGTCGAAAATGGAAACTGGAAACTGAAAGATAGAAAATGGGAGCACAAAACGCTGAAGGTGGAAACACAACGTCCGCCAGCGAGTGACCACAGAGGTCCAATCGTTGACTGGCCGACTGGCTTATGCCAATTCCCAGTTCCTATTTTCCAGTTTCGGTTTTCCATTTTCCGCATCACTGGAGTTTCCGAACCAGCAGCACCGCATTGAGCCCGCCGAAGGCAAAGGAATTGGAGATTGCCACCCGTATGGGTCGCTCTCGCGCCTCGTTGGGAACATAGTCCAGGTCGCATTCGGGATCCGGTTGGGTATAGTTCGCCGTGGGGGGGATGAGGCCACGCTCTGTGGCCATGATCGTTGCCGCCAGTTCGATCGCCCCCGTGGCCCCCATGGTGTGACCGTGCATGGATTTTGTAGAGCTCATCGCCAGCTTGCGAGCGTGCTCTCCGAATACCCTTTTGACCACCTGCGTTTCCGTCGCGTCGTTCAGTCGCGTCCCGGTACCATGAGCATTGATGTAATCGACTTCGTGCGGAGCCACCCCGGCCTCCTTAAGGGCCATGAGCACTGCGCGGGTCGGCCCTTCGATGGAAGGCTGGGTGATGTGGCCGGCGTCTGAACTCAAGCCATAACCGGAGATTTCTGCAAGGATTTTAGCCCCGCGGTTCTTGGCGTGTTACAGATCTTCGAGCAGGAGCATGGCGGCCCCTTCCCCCATGACGAATCCCTCCCGGTCCGCCGAGAAGGGCCGGCAGGCGCGGCTGGGATCGCCGTTCCCTGTTGCCAACACGCGGACCGACTCCCAAGAGCGAATCATACCGTAGGTAATCGGCGCCTCGCAGCCACCGGTCAACATAATATCCGCCATCCCGTACTTAATCAGATGGAAGGCCTCGCCAATCGCATGGCCTGAGGAAGAACAGGCCGTGGCGATTGTAAACGAAGGCCCTTGCGCCCCAAATTCCATGCAGGTTTGGGAAGTGGCGGCGTTGTGCATCATGCGGGGAATGGTAAAGGGAGGCAAGCGCGTGGCCTGATTAGCATAAAGGCTGAAATAGGCGCTATCAAGGGTACTCACGCCAGCCATGCCGGTGCCGGTTACCACCCCGAAGCGCGGACGCTCTTCCTCGCGCACCTCGATCCCGCTCGAGGCCATTGCCTCTTGCGCGGCCAGCAATCCAAATTGGCTAAAGCGATCCAGCAAATCAAGCCGCTTGGCGGAAAAGTAATCGGCTGGATTGTAGTCCGGGACTTCGGCCGCAATCTGAACCGTTAGGGGAGAGGGATCAAATTGGCAAATACGACGAACTGCCGAGCGGGCTTCGAGCAGGTTTTTGAAGAAGATTTCGGCGTTCTTTCCTACCGAAGCAAAGACTCCAACGCCGGTTATGACAACTCTTCGCACGTTGTCTCCCATGTGAGCGGATTACCTGGCCGTGGCCGCTGGGGCCTCACCCTTGGCCATCGCCACCAGATCGGAGATGTCTTTGCCTTCCAGGACTCGTGTCAGACTATCTACTACTTGGCGGACCGACTTCATGTTTTGCGCGACAGAGTCCGGTATATCGATCTTGAATTCCTCTTCCAGGGCGAAGAGGATATTGACTCCGTCCAGCGAATCGATGCCCAGTTCGGCAAAACTCGAATCCACGGTGATTTTACCCGGGTCCAGGTGCTGTTCCCGGGCAATAATCTCAATTACTTTTTGGCTTGTATCCATTTCTGCTCCTCATTGATTTGGAGGTATGCTCTCCTATATTCCTAAGTGGTAATGCCGATGGAATTCCTTTCCGACAGTTGGGAGACTATTTGAAGCAATTCCGAAAGGCGAAAGGGCTTATCGAGCAGTGCAGAGGCGCCCAATTCTTTGGCTAGTTCTCTCTCCGTGGCGCTGAAAAAGGAGGACATTAGAACGATCTCGTGCTTAGCCCTTTGTTTTCGAAGATTTCGAAGAAGATCCAGGCCCGACTCATTAGGCATGTGCAGGTCAGCAATGATAATGGGGCAGTCATCATCCCGCGCCAAAGCCTCTCGCGCCGCCAACCCGTCGGGCACTGCTTCAACGTGGGGATATCCATTGGTTTCCAAGACCTCAGACAACAGGTCCCGGCTCTCCGCGTCATCGTCAACAATAAGAATTCTCGCCACTTAGCGTACCTCCAAACACTACGTCGCGACGATTTATGGCAAGGGGGCTGCCAAGGGCTTAAGAATTTTCTAATCCGTTGGCGGGATTGATGTTGGACGAGGCAAGTTGCGTGTCAAGCTATATTATGATTGCGGAGTACAGAGCTGGCTGTATCAAAATGCCACAGACCGCGGACGTTACGTCCGAAACTCGCCGACGCGTTCCTCTCTTGCTTCTACGCCCACTTTTGCGCGCCGTGTAACTGGCTGAAAGCGAGCGCGCTGTCACGCATTGTGGCTTTTCTGCCAGGGCTTCCAATGTGTCAATATGCCACATGTAATTCTGCATTGGAGGGAGCCTGAAGAATGGGAGCGCAGGTTGACTTCGATGAGGGTGGCGTCTATTCTTGCAAAGTGAAGGTTCGCGAGATCGTTCGGATGCTTGAAGACGATGGCTGGTTTCTGGTTAGGACCCGGGGTAGTCACCACCAGTACAAGCATGCGGCGAAGCCGGGGTTGGTCACGATACCGGGCAATCGAAACGATGAACTCGCACCGGGAACCTTGAACAGTATTATGAAACAGGCAGGATTGAAGCCATGAAAAAATACCTCGTGGTCATCGAGGAAACAAGCACGGGATACTCGGCGTACTCGCCTGACCTGGAGGGTTGCGCCGCCACCGGGCAAACTCGCGAACAGGTCGAGAAGAACATGCAAGAGGCAATCGAGTTCCACTTGGAAGGTTTGCGCCTCGAAGGGCTTCACGTTCCACAACCCCACACCTACTCCACCTACGTGGAAGTCCCCGCGTGAATGCGGCAAGGGAATCAAAGCTTGTTTGCGGGATGAAGAAACGAGAGGCGAAAAGGCGTCCTTCTTTGTGGGGGCCCTTGGGTTCAGATCAGCCGAAGGAAATTGAGCGCGGACTCGAGGGCAAGCATTGGGCTGTTCGTAAAGGCGCTGACCTCGTAAGGGCAACCGATCTTGCAACCCTCGCAAAAGTCCCAGAGTGTGGTCTCCTGGGCGATGATTTGCCGGGCAGCTTCGGAGGTGAAGATTTCCTTGAGAGGCGCCTGCGATTGGTGGAGAGTCTTGAATGCGCAAGGCAGATGTATGGAACCATCCGGCTTCATGGAAATTAACTTGGAAGGGTGGCGGCAGGGGAAACTTGGGCCGAATCCGCCGTTGCGATAGAAGGTATAGTAATGGGAATAGAAGCGGACGTTCTTGGGATAAGCGGCGCGCAACTCACGTAAGAATGATTCCACCTTGTCGATTTCTGACCCGTGCAATTCTGCGTCAGGGAGCATCTCCCCATCCCGCATCACGTTGTGGATGGCTTCCGGGTGTAACACTAGATCCCGCTGCTTGCAAAACTCCGCCAGCTCAGGAAGGTCTTCGAGGTTCTCGAGGTTTACGGTGGCATTAATCTGGGTGCTGAAAGGTTTTCGCTGGGTCAAAACGAATTCGAGGTCGCCAATGATCTTGGGAAGCGCGTTGATGCCCCGGCGTTTGGCGAAGCGCTGCGGGTTGAGCGAATCGATGGAGACTTCCAGCATGCCGAGCCGCGCCACACCCTCCGCGTACTTTCGGATGAGCAGGCCGTTGGTGGGCATGGAAGTCCACATACCCTTGTCTTCAGCGTAGGCGATGTAATCGCAGGTACGGGGATTCAGCAGCGGCTCGCCGCCCGAGAAGCTGAGCGCAAAGATACCCATGTCGCAAAATTCGTCAATGCGCTTGAAGATGCGCTCGCGCACCGCGCGGCTTTGCAGGTCGTTGAACTTCCCCTCTTCGCCGAAAATGCAGTACTCGCAAAACATGTTGCACATCAGCGTGGTTTCAAACATCACCATGTAAGGGAGTTTGAAGCCCGACCCGAGGTGCTTCAACGCGCATTTGGCGATATAGGAATACTTCATGGCACAACCCAGGAATTGCTGCACTTAAGGCTTTGAGCGCCTCGCAAGCAGCCCCTCACCATGTAGGGACGGCTCCCCCTAGCCACCCTGGCTTAGGATTAAGCCCTCAATCAGGATACCTTAATTCGCACGAGAACGCCGGTCTCTTTGGGCCCCCCAGGAGACCCTCGCCCGGCCTATGCCGGCTGGTGAAAACGCCTTCGCAGTCCACCCTCTCCCCATCATGGGAGAGGGCTGTTTTCCGAGCCATGGCCCACTTTACCCTTTAGCCTCTAACCTCTACCTGTCCCCTGTCACCTGTACCCTATTCCCTAATCTTGTACTCCTCGATTTTCCTGTACAGGGTGCGGCGATTGATGCCCAGAATGGAAGCGGTTCTGACTTTGTTACCGCCGGTGACCTTTAAAACGTGGGTCAGGTAGTGCTTTTCCATCTCGGCGAGAGAAGGCAACTCCACGTAGAAGTCTTGCAAGCGGTTATCCTCGCGCGGCGCGCCGGACAATTTGGGAGGCAGGTTTTCGGGCGAAATAAAGCCGCTGCGAGTCAGCGCAGCTGCCGACTCGAGAGCGTTCTCGAGCTCGCGGACATTGCCCGGCCACTCATAACTCATCAAAGCGGAAAGCGCGTAGGGAGAAATCGAAAATTCTCTTCCTCGCTCACCTCCGAACTTCTTCAGGAAATGCTCCACCAGCAAGGGGATATCTTCCAGGCGCTCGCGCAGAGGTGGGAGGTCAATTTCGATCACACGCAATCGATAATAAAGGTCTTGGCGGAATTTGCCCTCCTCCACCAGTCCAGCCAAGTTGCGGTTACTGGCGGCGACGATACGAACGTCCACCTTGATGACCTGATTGCTGCCGATCCGGCGCACTTCCTGTTCCTCCAGAGTGCGAAGAACCTTCACCTGAAGGGCGGGACTCATCTCGCTGACCTCGTCCAGAAAAACAGTGCCGCCGCTCGCCTCCTCGAAGATGCCCCGCTTGTTCTCAATCGCACCCGTAAACGAGCCGCGCACATGTCCGAAAAGCTCCGTCTCGAGCAGCGATTCCGCCAGTCCGCCGCAGTTGACAGCATAGAACCGTCCCGCTGCTCGAGGTCCATTACAGTGGATTGCCCGCGCGACAAGCTCCTTCCCCGTCCCACTCGCTCCGCAGATCAGGACAGTGGAGCGCGAGTCCGCCACCACAGCAATCTTCTTGTAGACTTCGAGCATCTTGGGGCTCCGGCCTACAAGGCTGGAGAGTTGTCCCTGGCTACCAAGCTGCCGCTTCAGGTTGCGATTTTCACGGACCAGCTTGCGGTTGCCCAGCGCGCGCTCGACCTGCAACAAGACTTCGTCAATCTTGAAGGGTTTCGAAATATAGTCGAAAGCCCCGGCCTTAACGGCTTCGATGGCGGTTTCCATGCTTCCGAAAGCGGTGATGAGAATGACCTCGGACTCCGGTTGGAGGGTCTTGTAGGTGCGCAAGACGTCAAGTCCGTTCAGGCTACTGCCCAGCCTCATGTCACTGATAATGACCTCAAACAGTTCCTGCTTTCCAACTTCGAGGGCCTCTTCACCGCTGGAGGAAGTGACAACACGGTAACCCTCCTCGCCCAGGATCTCCCGCAATAGCTCCAGCGTCTCGGCGTCATCATCCACAACCAGGATATTGGCGCTCGCTGACTTCGCAGCCTCGTCGGTTTTTTCAATCGCAGGTGTCGTCAAGTTTCCCGCCTTTTCAGTTGTCAGTAGTCAGTTGTCAGTGGTCAGTTGCTACCCATCACGAGGGGCGGGAATTCCGGCACTGCCTACGCTTGGCATGGCAGTCGCTGCACTAGGAATGACGTAGCGACTGACCACTGACAACTCTTCTTTCAGGACTGCGCGGCCTTCTCCAACCCCGATCCTGCCGCCGCGCCCATTGGCGCGGCTTTTACATGGTCATTGATGGGCACTCCCAACGTAAACGTAGTCCCTTGCCCCAGCCTGCTTTCCACCTGAATCGTGCCACCATGCTGGCGAATGATTTGTTCGCAAATCGCTAGGCCCAAGCCGGTTCCGGTCCCCAGCCTTTTGGTTGTGAACATGGGGTCGAACACATGGGCCACGGTCTCGGGCGACATACCTGCGCCATTGTCTGTGACACGAACGGAAACATGCCGGGCAGCGCCGTCCGCCAACCGCGTTTCAATCCGCAGCTCACCCCCCCGAGGCATAGCATCCATACTGTTATTGATGAGGTTCAGGAAAACCTGCTGCAAATAGCCGCCGTCGCCGTAAATCTTGGGACAGTCCTTCGCCAAGACCAATTCGACGCGGATCCTTCTCAGTTGCAGGGCGGGAGAGGAGAGCAATACAGCTTCTTCGACGACCCGCCGCAGATCCAGCAGCTCGATCTTCAGGTCGAACTTGCGGCTCCAGGAAAGCAGTTGATTGACCGTGCGCACAATATTGTCAATTTGCTTTTCGATGATCTGGAGTCGGCGCCGCGTGGATTCATCAGCATCTTTCCGGCGCGCCAGCAACTGCACGTGTCCGGATATGGAATTTAGGGGCGTTCCGATTTCGTGGGCCAAGCTGGCGGCAAGCTGGCCGGCAATGGCCAGGCGCTCCGAGCGCGCCAGCTTCTTCTGCGTCTCGAACAGCTCCTCGTTGATGCGCCGCAGCTCTTCATTGGCCTCGGCCAGCCCGGCTGTGGATTCCCGAACCTTGCCCTCCAGTTCGGTATTGAAATTCTCAATGCGGCGCAGCATCCGGTTCAGGTGCGCCGCGAGCATGCCAATCTCATCCCTGCTTGGTAGGCTGGCGCGGACCTGGAGCCGCCCCTTTTCAGCCCCTTCCATGACGCGAATCATATCCTTCACGGGGGTCCTTACCGCCCGCAAAAAGAAGATGTGAACCGCCAGAATGACCACCACCAAGCTCGCCAGCATGAGCAGCAGGTTGCGGATCACCAATTGGCGAGTCACAATACTGGTTTGTGATTTGGAAACCTTCAGATTCAAACATCCCACGGGCTGTCCCTGGGAACGGATTGTCACTCCGATAACCCAGAACTTGCCGTGGTCAGTTTCTATCGTGAGGGACTCGTCGTCTGGGCGCTCGAACTCGTCGTACTGCTCGATACCAGGGATATTGTCCAACTCCAGGTGCTCTCCCTGCGGTGCGGTAGTTGCCTCGAGCCGGTGCGGCGAGCCGTGCAGGAAAACATCTGCCTGCCGCACGCCCGGCAGGTCGTGTTGCACTTGCTTTAAAACTCGCTGGAGCTTCTCGGTATCCTGGAGGGCGTCTTCGTTGACTAATTGGTGAGCGGCAGCCCTTGCCTGGGTGCAGGCCCTACTATAGATTTCCTCCTCAACCAGTTGCCGGGTCAAAAGCATAGCAATGTAAGTTGAAACCCCTACCACGGAGACAACCGCAAGGGTGAATATAATGATAATCTTAGTTCGGAGGCCAAAACGCGATTGAATCATCCAAGAACCGCCTAGCTGTGATTCTAACACCGCATGTGGCAAAAAGGAACAGTCGTTTAAGTCAGGTAACCGGCTAATTCCAATGGATTTAATAGGCGGGGCAGATTCTTTCAACTGACGCATTTGACCCCCTGGACGGGCGCTGCTCGACCCTGTACCACTGGAGGCGACCATGGAGAATCGTGAAATAGCAGACATTTTCGAAGAAATCTCGAACTTGATGAAGATCATTCAGGACGACCCCAAGTGGACTTTCAAGGCCGCCGCCTATGACCGTGCTAAACGCACACTCGAAGGGCATCCTGAACGAATCGAGGACATCGCCCGCGACCCCAGCCGGAAACTGACCGACATCCCCGGGATTGGGGAAGACCTGGCGAAGAAAATCGTCGAGCTGCTAGAAACTGGGAAAAGCACGTTCCACCAGGAGCAACTGGCAAAAGTTCCGGCAACCCTCCTCGAACTGCTGCAATTGCAAACCGTTGGTCCGCAGAAAGTGCGTTTGTTTTACAAGGAAGCGGGTATCAAAACCATCGACGACCTGGAGGCCGCCGCCAAAGCGGGGCGGCTGCGCAATCTACCCGGCATGAGCGTCAAGTCCGAGGAGAACATCCTGAAAGCCCTCGAAGTTTACCGGCGAGCGGCGGGCCGCTTCCGCCTGGACACGGCTTATGAAACTGCGCAACAGCTTAGCGATTACCTCAAAGAGTTTAGCGGAGTCGAGGAAGTGACGCCGGCCGGCTCACTCCGGCGTGGGCGTGAAACGGTCGGAGACCTTGACCTGCTCGTCATTGGCCGTGACCACGCGGGTATTGCTGACCACTTTGCCAGATTCCCCGGCGTCGCCCAATTGCTGGCCAAAGGTGAAGACAAGGTGAGCGTGAAGCTGCAGAATGACCTCCAAGTTGACGTCCGCTTGCTCGACCGCGAATCTTACGGCGCGGCCTTGCAGTACTTTACCGGCTCAAAGGAACACAATGTGGCGCTGCGCGAGCGTGCCAAGAAACGAGGATGGAAGCTGAGCGAATATGGCCTCTTCCAAGGAGAAGAAGCTCTGGCACGCCGAAGCGAGGAAGAAATCTATGCCAAGTTGGATCTGCCCTGGATTCCGCCGGAGCTGCGCGAAAACCTGGGCGAGATCGAAGCGGCGGAAAAAGATGAGCTCCCCAAACTGGTGGAACTGCAAGACGTCAAGGGTGACTTGCAGATGCACACCACCGCCTCCGATGGCAAGGCCAGCGTGGAGGAGATGGCGCTGGCGGCCAAACAGCGCGGCTATGAATACATCCTCATCACCGACCATTCAAAAGCCGTAACCATCGCCAATGGCTTGGATGATCGAAGGGCCTTAGAGAATATCCAGCGCATCAAGGCGGCGGGTAAGAAAGTCAAGGGGATCAAAATCTGGGCTGGCGCGGAAGTCGATATCCTTGGGGATGGGCGTCTCGATTACCCGGATGAAATCCTGAAGCAGTTCGACATCGTTTTAGTGAGCGTTCATTCCCGCATGAGTATGCCCGGTCCGGAAATGACTGTCCGCCTCCTGAAAGCCCTCGCCAATCCCTATGTCAGGATTCTCGGGCACCCTACGGGCCGCCAGATTCTCAAACGCGACCCGTTTGTTTTCGACCTCGAGAAGGTCTTTGCGGCGGCAAAGGAATACGGTGTCATCCTGGAATTAAACGCCCATCCGGAGCGTCTTGACCTCTGCGACCGCCACCTGAAGCTGGCGCGAGATCGGGGAA
>Ga0187781_10004434_pt1 | contig 10449 bp, 6 predicted proteins | sample 0715_SJ02_MP02_2_FD_132447 | JGI IMG/M metagenome (GOLD analysis project Ga0187781, IMG submission 132447) | Tropical peat soil microbial communities from peatlands in Department of Meta, Colombia - 0715_SJ02_MP02_20_MG | ecosystem: Environmental > Terrestrial > Soil > Wetlands > Peat | place...
CGATACCGCGCACCGGCGGCACGCGCAACGTCCAGTTGAGCGGCACTGGGGTGTCCAGCGAAGCCTTGGTCCGTACTGACGATCAATTCGGTTCCGTCCGTAAACTCCGCGTAGATGCTGTTGTCGTTCGCAATGACGACTTCACAATCGATGGGATGGGGGCGCGAGCGGCTTTATACGCTTTCGTAGGATCGAATGCCTTCGTGATGGCGTTGGATTTGCCTAGGCCCGCGAGTACTTCGCGATGATCAGATCGGACACGGCGCTGAGATCCGATCCGACCTTGTTGGGTTGCCGACCAACCTCGAGTACATCATTGCCGCTCTCTCGACCAGCGCGGCTGACCGCGCCAACGGCGCCCAAGGTGGCCCCGGTATGGCAGGCGATCAGAAACAGTCTCGAGGGCGGCACGCCGAGTTCTCGTTCCACGTGCGCGTAGGTCTCTGGCGCCGGCTTATGACGCGCACCTGATCAACGCTGAAAAGGCGCCCGAAGTATTGACTGATGTGAGCTCCTTCGAGCTGCCGTCGTTGCACCTGGAGCACGTTGTTGGTCAGGGTGAAAAGCCGCGAGGTGGAGGGCGAGGCGAAGAAGGCGATGAGCAGTCCGCCCCCCCCCACGAGGTAGCCGGCCCAGCTGAGCTGATCCTTGCGCCGGTAGCGCGAGAGGCCGCGAAACCCTTGCAGCTGTGCGTCGGTGAGTTGGCCGCGGCGATTGGCTTCGAGCGCCTCGGGCGGAAACACCTTCGATTTGTCGAGCGGCATAACCCGACGACGCGGCCGATATCGTACTTCACGGGAGAAAGGCGCCCCAGCTTAGAATACGACTGGGTCCGAAACAGGGGAGGGGCGCGTCGATGCGACCGAATAAATTCAACTCGAGGCGACTGGCTTTCCGTGGCGCCTGGGCGGTGGCGGCAACGGCGGCGCTTTGCATGGGCGAGCCCGGAGCCATCGGTGCCGCTTCGTGGCCGACTCAGGGGTGGCCCGCCGCGGCGCCGGCCTCCGTCGGCCTCGATGAGCAGGTCCTCGAAGCTCTCGATGAGGATATTGCCCACGGCAAGTACGGCCTGGTCGACAGCTACCAGGTCTTTCGCTGCGGCGATGAGGTGTTCAGTCGCAAGTACAGCCACGACTACGCGAAGCTCTACAGCAAGGAGGCGAAAACCAAGGGTCCCCTCAACGCCCGGCTCACCGGGCGCTACAACTACTTCGATCCGGCCTGGCATCCCTACTACCACGGCACCGATCTGCACACGATGCAGTCGGTCAGCAAGACCGTGACCTCGGTGATCTACGGCATCGCGATGACCCGAGGAGACTTCAAGGCAGGTCTCGATAAACCTGTGCTCAGCTATTTCGACGTCGACAAGGTTAAGAATGTCGACGACCGCAAGCGGCGCATGACACTCAAGGACGTCATGACGATGGCCACCGGCCTCGATTGGGTCGAGGATGTGCCGTACGATGATCCGCGCAGCGACTCGAGCCTCATGGAGGCGACCGACGATTGGGTGCAGTACGTCATCGACAAGCCAATGGCTCACGATCCGGGAACGGTGTTCAACTACTCGAGCGGCGCCACGGAGCTTCTCGCCTACATATTCAAGAGGGAGACTGGACAGGACATCGACACATACGGCCAGCGGCATCTTTTTGCGCCTCTCGGAATGCGGCATCGCTGGAAGCGCACTTACCTGGGTGTCGTCGACACGGAAGGAGGCCTCTACCTGAGCGGTGGGGACCTCGCGAAGATCGGCTACCTCTACCTCAACGATGGCCTTTGGGCCGGTAAGCGGCTGGTCTCCGACGCCTGGGTCAAGGCATCGGTGACTCCCACCATCGATACCGGCTGGCAGGGCCTCAAGTACGGATTCAAGTGGTGGCTGCAGCCCACCGGAGAAGGAACGCAGTACATCTGGCACGCCATCGGTTTCGGTGGACAGCGTTTGATGGTGTTCCCCGACGAGGGTCTGATCGCGACATTCACCGGATGGGACATTCTCAAAGACGCTGCCTTCGACTCTGAGCTCGCCGAGCGCCTCAAGCCTGCCGCGCGCACGGCGTCCTGCAGTGGGGCTTCGCACTGATGCCGGCCGCGAACGCTCGCGCAGGGAGCGCCGGCTGCGATCGAGGTCCGCTCGATCGACTACATACCCGACAGCGAGCTGCACGGGTGGGCTCGCCAGTCAATTCACCTTGTGGCTCGCCGCCAACTTGCAGATCACCGCCATCGTCACGGGCGCCCTTGCGACGATCACGATCCTGTCCTTGAAATCGCACAGAATATTCGTGAGCACAGAATTGCGCGTCGGCGCATCGAGCGCGCTCGTGCTCTCGTCGAGGACCAGTACATCGGCATTCCTGAGCAGCGCGCGCGCGATGCCCACCGTCTGACGCTGACCAGCCGACAGACTCGTTCCCTCATAGTCGAGCATGGTGCCGAGGCCATATTGAGATAACGGGCTTTGTCGAGGCAATCGACATAGCTGATAGACGCTTCGCATCGATAGCGGGAGCCGGTCAGCGAGGGCAATAAGTGAACGGTGCTCTAAGGAGACACCTGGCTGGGTCGGAGCTTTCACGGCCCGCTCTTTCGAGAAATGAGCCTACTTCAACAGTTTCTGTCCCCGGAGATTGCGGATCATGGCGCGGTAAAACACACTCGACCAGTCAGATCCTCAAGGAGGCATGGGATGGCCATTGCCACGGTACTCAGCCGAGCACAGCGCGGAATCGACGCGCCTCAGGTTCGAGTGGAGGTGGACATCGGCCCCGGGCTTCCGACCTTCAGCATCGTCGGTTTGCCTGAAGCCGTGGTGAAAGAGAGCAAGGATCGTGTGCGGGCGGCCATCATCAACTCGGATTTTCAATTCCCAGTGGGGCGCCTTACTGTCAACTTGGCGCCCGCTGATCTGCCCAAGGAGGGCGGTCGCTTCGACTTCCCCATTGCCATCGGTATCCTCAGTGCCTCCGGTCAACTGACAGACGCCCGCTCCGAGCTACAAAGAGCTGAACTCTACGGCGAGCTGTCGTTGAGCGGCGAATTGCGGTCAATGAAGGGGGTGCTACCGGCGGCTCTTGCCGCTTCCATCGCTCGGCATCCCGTGATTGTGCCCCACGCCAACGCTCTTGAGGCTGCCTTGGTCGAGGATTGTCAGGTAATCGCGGCGCGCAACATTCTGGAAGTTTGCGCTCATTTCAAGGGCTCCGGCCGTCTGGGATTCAGTCGAACGACGTCGCCGTCCGGAGCACGGCCGGTGCTGCCGGATTTGTGTGACGTGCGCGGTCAATCGCACGCGCGACGCGCGTTGGAAATCGCAGCCGCGGGACAGCACAGTCTGTTGTTGATAGGCGCGCCGGGGGCGGGAAAGAGCATGTTGGCGCAGCGGCTGCCCGGCATTCTGCCACCGATGAGCGACGCGGAAGCTATGGAGGTGGCGGCGCTCCGCTCGATTGCGGGCCGTCCGTTGCAGCCCAGCGAGTGGCGCGCTCGACCGTTTCGCAGCCCGCATCACACGGCGTCGGCCGCGGCCCTCGTCGGCGGAGGTGTTCACCCGCGACCTGGAGAGATTTCCTTGGCCCACAACGGAGTGCTGTTTCTCGATGAACTTCCGGAGTTCGAGAGGTACGTGTTAGAAGTGCTCCGCGAACCGTTGGAGGCAGGCGCGATTACGATTTCGCGCGCGGCCCTACAGGCAGAATTTCCGGCGCGCTTCCAGTTGATCACGGCAATGAACCCTTGCCCTTGTGGTTATCTTGGCGATCCTATCGCTAGCTGTCGTTGCACTGCCGATCAAGTGCAACGTTATCGCGCCCGCATTTCGGGTCCGCTACTCGATCGTCTGGACCTGCACGTACATGTTCCGCGCGTGGGGTTCAGGGCTTTGCACGGGTCGAATGACGGTGGCGAAGCCAGCGCGGTGGTCGCCGCTCGCGTCATGCGGACGCGAGACTTGCAGATGCGCCGGCAGGGAGCTTGCAACGCAGTCCTGAACAACGCGGCCGTCGAGCGTTACTGCACCCCAAACGCCGATGGCCTGGCGATTGTGGAACGCGCCATGCAGCACCTCGGGTTGTCGGCGCGCGGATACCACCGTGTATTGAAAGTGGCGCGCACCATAGCCGATATGAGTGGCCAGGCTCAGATCGAAGCGATGCACATTACCGAGGCTTTGGCGTTGCGGTCGCTGGATCGGGGCCAGAACCACTGAACCAAGGGCGCTATCTTGTTCCGATCGGAGTCCTTACGGGGCAAACAGGCGCGAGGGGGCAAGTCCATTGAAGCTCACTGTTGCAATCGGCGCCGGATCCACTCCGGCGGCCACGTTCACCATCGTCCGAGATTTTCTCAGTCCACGCTCAGAGCCACTCGTAGCGCCGTGCGCAACTCGCTAAGCTTTCTTGACGAGAGCATTCCGATGTAGTCGGTTAGCACACTCTTTTCAAGACGAGTTAATTGATCACAATTGATGACTGACGGGTGTCTCAATCCCTCCTCGAGGCCGACACCGACTTCGGTGGCTAGCCCCACGCGCAACGCCGTTAACGTCGGGCACTTTTCAGCCACGTCGCGATAATCATCGGGTGCTTGGTTGGGACTGCCTGTGTAAACAAGGACGATCCGATCGTCTGAAAACCGGGCGGCACATGGGTTGCGAGTTGCCGAGTTCGGGCGGGCCTTAACGTCCTACGGCACGGGGTAATCATGTCATCCCTGTGCAATCGTCCAATGCGCGATTGCACAACCCAAAGGCAGCGACTAAGCTCCAGTGAGCTTAGGACGAATCCTTGGATAGCCACGGGCCATGCAGAGCCTATCGACGCAACTTGCGCGTAGTGCCCTTGATGCGGCACCGGATGCCATGATCATCATTGATGATGCAGGCGCCATCCGCTTTGCGAATCAGCAGGTATCAGCACTCTTCGGCTATCCCCACGACGAGCTCATCGGCAAAGCTGTCGAGTATCTGATACCGGAGCGCTTTCGGGATCGCCATCCCTCGATGAGGCTGGCATACATCGACAACGTTCGCGTCCGCCCGATGGGTGCAGGGCTAGATCTCTTCGGCCGCCGCCGGGACGGTTCGGAGTTTCCCGTCGAGATCAGCCTGAGCCCTATTGATGATGACGGTCGTATGTTAGTGGCCGCAGCGATTCGCGATGTCACGGAGCGCAAGCGCGTTGAGGCCGAACTCGGCGCACAGCTTGAGGACATGCGCCGCCTTCGCGACATGAGTGCGCGTCTAGTCGAGACCGCGGACCTGCCGCGGATGCTGGAGGAGATCCTGGACACGGCCATTGCATTGCATCGGGCCGATTTCGGCAACATTCAGCTGCGCGAGCCTGGAACCGGCGTACTAAAGATCGTGGCGCACCGCGGATTCTCCGCCGATTTTCTCCAACACTTCGCCAGTGTCGACATGAACGAGCCGTCCGCTTGTGGCCGCGCTCTGCAGTCGGGCGAGCGCTCCATCATCGAGGATGTGGCCGAAGACCCCGGCTATCTTCCGCACCGCGCCATTGCCGCGCGCGAGGGATACCGTGCGGTCCAATCCACCCCTATTCGTGGGCGTGACGGGACCGTCACGGGGATGCTGTCCACGCATTTTCGTAAGCCCCATCGACCCGCAGAACGGGAGCTGCAGCTGACGGACATCTACGTGCGGCTAGTCTCCCAGCTCATCGCTCGTGCGCAGGACGAGGAAGCGGTGCGCGCCGCGCGCGATCTGGCCGACCGAGCCAACCAGGCCAAGAGCCGCTTCCTCGCAACCGCCAGCCACGATCTGCGCCAGCCGCTGCAGACTCTGGCGCTGCTCAACGGAACGTTGCGGCGTATTTCGACGCACTCCACTGCGAAGGAAGCACTACAGCAGCAGGAGCAGGCGATCACGAGCATGTCCCGCCTGCTCAATACGTTGCTCGATATCAGCAAGCTCGAGTCCGGTGCCATCAAGCCAGATCCGACCGATTTTACGATGAGCACCCTGTTCGAAGAGCTTCGGCAGGAGTTCGCAGACCTCGCCAGCAACAAGGGATTGGCCCTCGAGGTGGACCGATGCGAGGACTCAGTCCACAGCGACCCCTCGCTCGTGGGACAGATCCTGCGTAACCTCCTCGCGAACGCCATCAAGTACACGCGCGCAGGCTGGGTGGTGTTGCGCTGCCAGCACAATCAGCCCTCCTGCGTGCGTATCGAAGTCCTTGATACCGGCATAGGGATCCCGGCGGAGCAGCTGCGCTACATCTACGATGAGTTCTTCCAGGTGGGGGTGCCGGCCAATATCACGCGCGAGGGCTACGGGCTCGGCTTGAGCATCGTGCAGCGGATCGTAACTCTTCTCGAGGCCAAGCTAGAGGTGGAGTCGCAGGTCGGCAAGGGCTCAACGTTCGCTCTTACGTTGCCGGCGAGTCATACGGCCATACGGCCAGCGGCTGGTAGGGGATCTGAGACGACACCGCATGCTACGCAGATAGCGGCGCGCGTTTTGTTAGTGGAAGACGACCCGGCGGTGCTGAACGCGACTCGAATGTTGTTGAGGAGTGAGGGTTATCAGGTAGCGGTGGCTAGCACCGTGGGGGAGGCATTGGCGCAGGCCAGGGCGGATTCGCGCATCGATCTGCTGATCACCGACTATCAGCTCAGCGAGGGCGAAACGGGCACGCAGGTAATCACCTCACTACGTGCGGCCCTCGATCGACCGCTCAAAGCCGTGCTAATGACTGGCGACACTTCCTCGGCAGTCAAAGAACTCCCGCACGATCCTTTACTTCGCATCGTGAGCAAGCCGGTCAACGCGGACGAGCTGTTGGCCATGCTTCAGGTCTTGTTGGAACCATGAGAGCGCCCCGCGCAGGCTTCCGCCACCGTCCGCCAATGCAGTTCTGAATGACAGCTCCCGTCACGGTTGAGCGGGCGGCTTTGTCGTTCTCCGCGCTGCCTCGCCGATCAGCGTGAAAGGCGCCCATGCCGCCGGCTCCGCTGCCTTCATCGACTTGTCGTCCAGGATCGCAAGCGTCGCGCGGCGCAGCGCTTCTGCTCGGGTGATTTGAGCCTGCTCACGCTCGGCGAGCAGCATCGAGGGGATCAGCTTCGGCGCCACATCGTCCCGCACCCGCCAGTGCGAGACCAGTAGTGAGCGGCCACCGGCGTAAAAGAAGGCGCGCGACAGTCCGGAGAGGCCCTGGGCTTCGGGTGCATCGGGGCTGCCGGTGTTGCAGGCCGAGAGCACTACCCAGTCGGCGTGCAGCTTGAGAGTCGCGGCCTCCGAGGCGAGTAGCAGCTCATCCTGGGGTCTTGCGCCCGCGGCCAGCGCAAGTGCCGGCTCATAGAGATCCGAGGCATCGCCCGCCACCAGCCCGTGAGTGGCAAACTCCAGCACCCTCACCTTCGCCAGCCGCCCATCGGAGTTGCGGGCGAGCAGCTGCGCCTTCGAGGCTTCGCGACCGGTGAGCAGGCTCCCCGGCCGGCCACCGAGAGCGCGCTCGAGCGCTTCGCCTTCGATACGTGTTCCCGGCAGGCTCGGCAGGTAGTCCAGCGCTTCGGCGAGCGGAATCCCGTCGCGGAAGTAGTTGCTGTAGCCGCGCGCTGCCGCGGAGGCGAGGTGCTTCTTCGGCGGGACCTGCGGGCGGCTGAAGTCGGGATCGGCGAACACGAGCAGCGGGTCCGGGGCGGCGCCCTCCACGGCCGGCAGGATCTGCCGCAGCGTGCGCAGCGACGACACCGTCGGCAGGAGTGCCACGGCCTTCGAGCGCAGCAGCCAGGGCGTGGCCCGCAAGCTATCCGGGTCCCTGTCACCGGCAGTACCGCCCGGCGGCGGTGCCGTCACCAGCACCCCCGGGGGCAGCGTGGTGAGCGCGCCGGAGGGGACGAAGAGCAGCGTCGGTTTGTCGCGGATCACGGCCTGGATCGCATCATCACCGAGCAGCGCCTCGTACAACTCGTAAGCCGCCTGCCGATCGAAAGCGTTAGGTACGGCAGAGGTGTCGGCGCCCGGCGGGTTCGCCGCACCCCCGAGCCGGTAGCTTTCCGGATCGATCTCGGCGCGCAGCCTCATCACCCGATCGCGAATCTCGAAGCTGGTCAAGCCGAGCTGCGCCCACGCGGACAGCTCCTTACTGACCGCGAACACCAGCCCCTTGGCCTTGCCGGTCACGGCGAGGAACAGGATCAGCGCTTCGTCATCGTGCAGCAGCACGGTATCAGCGCCGCTGCGGCTCTGCAGCGCCGCGACCGTCACGGGTTCCGGCGAGCGGTAATCCCAGTAGAGCGGCGCCTTGCTCTTGAGCTCTGCGGCGAGCCGATCGATGGTGGCATTGGCATCGGCCCGTGCCTTGGCGAGCGCCTCGCGGCGCACAGCGTCCGCGGCGCTGTCGCCACCAGCCAGCTTGACGAATTTCTTGTCGAGCTCATCGCGCGCTAGGAGCGCCGCTTCGTAGGCCTCGGCCTGCGGGCCAACGTTGGCCGCGCGCGCCGCGGTGAGAGCGGCCGAGCGCGCCATGGCGTCGCCGGCTGCCGACTGCAGCGCCTGCTGGCTGGTGGTGAAGGCCTCGAGCTTCAGCGCCTCGGGCCCGTTGCGCGCCGGCACGCCACCGCCACCCTGACGGGCAAAGAGCCACAGCGACAGCGCGAAGCGCGAAGCGCAGTCCGTCGCCTGCACGCGCGCAGCGGTGGCCGCTTCGCCGCTCTGGCCGCGTGAGCGGTAGAGCATCGAGCGCGTCGCGCAGGCCATCTGAAAGGCGGCCGCCGCATCGCGAAAATGCCCCTGGTCGATCGCGTTCTCACCGATGTTCGCCTCTGCAGTTGCAGTATCCGGATGATCGGCTCCCAGGCTCTTGTAGGCGATCTTGAAGGACTGCAGCAGCAGCGGCTGTGCCTCGCCGAAGCGGCCCTCGGCATCGAGCAGCGTGGCCAGGTTATTCAGGGCCGCGGGATTGTCGGGTGAGAGGGCGACGGCGCGGCGCAGCAGCGGCTCGGCTTCCGCGTTCCGTCCCGCGGCGGAGAGCATCGTGCCGAGATTGCTGAGAGTGGTGCCGACCAACTGCTCGCTTCCCGGAGTCTTTTCCGCAATCGCGAGTGCCTGCCGGTAGAGCGGCTCAGCCTCGGCGTAGCGATGCTCCTCACGCAGCACGATTGCCAGGTTGTTGGCAACGCTCGCAACCGTGATGTTGTCCGGCCTTAGCTGCTTGAGATCCGTGTCCAGTGCACGGCGCAGGAGCGGCTCGGCCTCCGATTCTTCGCTCTGCTTCTCCAGCAGCATCGCGAGGCGAACGCCGCTCTCGAGCGTTTTGGGGTTGCCCGCCCCGAGCCCCTGCTCACGCGCCGCGTATGCGTGTCGCGCCATCTCCTCGGCCTCGCTGTAACGACCCTGCGCCTCGAGTACACCCGCAAGATCATCCATGGTCCTCGCGGTGCGCAGGTCTTCCGTCCCGAGCGCCTTTTGGTCGATGGCGACGGCGCGCTTGGCAAACGGCTCGGCGTCCTTGTTGCGCCCCTGGTTACTGAGAATGAGGTAGAGCCGCAACAAGGCCTCGGCCGTTGCCGGACTTTCTGGCCCGTTCTCCTTCTCGGAGATCGCGAGCGCGCGCCGGGCGAGCGGCTCGCCGTCGACGTAGCGGCGCTCCAGCAGGAGGAGCGTGGCGAGATTGTTGAGCGCGATACCCGTGGACGCGTTGTTCTCACCGAAGGCCTGCTCGCGGACGGCGAGCGCGCGCTGCGCGAGCGGCTCGGCCTCCGCGTAGCGCCCTTCGCTCATGAGCGCTAGGCTGAGCTCGATCAGAACCGCCGCCGTCCCGGGATGCTGCGGTCCCAGAGATTTCTCTTGCAGGGCGAGCGCCCGTCGCGCGAGGGATTCCGCCTCGTTATAGCGTCCGAGCCCCTGCAGGGCATCGGTGAGGAACTCGAGCGCAGGAACGATATCCGGATTGTCCGGCCCCATCTGCCTTTCGAGCCGCTCGAGCAGCGGGCGGGAGCGCTCTTCCAGGCCACTCCAATCGCCTTGCTGCTCCAGGTGCTCGAGCTCGGCTGCAATGGCATCGAGTCGCGCGGGCGGCACAGGCGGCAGCGCCTGCGTCCGGCACGCGTCGGTGATGAGGAATGACAACACCAGCGCGAGCAGCGACTGTGTTCCCCGCCGAAGCGCAATGGTCGCGAGCAGCCCGAAGGGCCTCAGCTCGGCCACGGGGAGCGAGGTGCACCTGTGGCCGCCTGACGTGTTCGGCTTCGCGAGGCATCCGACGACTCGATCGCGAGGCACCGATGAACGTTCATCCGACAATTGCCCCCCTCGTGTCACTGGTCGCGGGGATTCTGATCGTGGTGATGCCGCGGCTGCTCAACTAAATCCTCGCGATCTATCCGATCATTATCGGTGTTCTCGGGCTGTTCGGGCTGGAGTAGTGCCGCGGCCGTACGCGATTCGGCCCGCTTTTAACACGCGCGCCACCGCAA
>Ga0187781_10004435_pt1 | contig 10449 bp, 14 predicted proteins | sample 0715_SJ02_MP02_2_FD_132447 | JGI IMG/M metagenome (GOLD analysis project Ga0187781, IMG submission 132447) | Tropical peat soil microbial communities from peatlands in Department of Meta, Colombia - 0715_SJ02_MP02_20_MG | ecosystem: Environmental > Terrestrial > Soil > Wetlands > Peat | place...
CAACCATGAACGGAGGAAGCGCAATGGTGGGTACGGTCTGGCAATTGAAGCCGACAAAAAACGGATGGGTCGAGACCAACATTTATGCCTTCACCAGCGTCAACGGAACGCAATACCCCTACGGCGGATATCCGGGTGGTTTGGCCGTAGATAAACGGGGAAACGTCTATGGCATCACGACTTGGGCCGGCGAGTACAACATCGGAAACGTCTTCGAGTTAACGCCTTCACCGGACGGCACTTGGCAGGAAAGCACTCTGTACAGCTTCAACCCTGGCATCGGCGACGGCTCACCCTTGGGAAACTTGATAGTAGATAGAAAAGGAAACGTTTACGGCGTGATGGCAAACGGCACCTACGGGCACGGCGCCGTTTACATGCTCACCCATACGGCAGGGGTGTGGAACAGAACCGTGCTTTATGACTTTACCGGCCAAACTGACGGCAGCGGCCCCGAGAGTGGCCTGACATTCGGTCCGGAAGAAAGTCTCCTGGGCACAACCGCTGCTGGCGGGGACATGAGTTGTGGAGTCCAGTGGCCCGGCGGATGCGGCACGGTGTTTCAGCTCAATCGAGCATCAGACAGCCAATGGACCGAGACAGTTCTCCACAGCTTTTCGGGATGCAATAGTCTGGGGCCGCAGAGCCAACTGATATCGACTGGAAAGGGTGAATTCTACGGTGTTACTGCTGGGAGTGGCGACGCAGGATGCACCGGGCTAGGTGAGGTTTTTTCGATCCGCCCTTAACCAAGGGTTTCGCCACCGCCGGCACTGGTCTTCACACCGGATGGCTGAAGGCTGCACTCTTCCCGTGCGCTTTGTGTACCACTTTTTCTACCAGTTTGAAGGTCTGGGCCGGATCCGCCATCTTGGTGCATTCGTCGCAATTGGTGGCGTCGATTAGCCCTTCTTCTATCGCCTCCAGCGCCTGACATGAGCGCCCCAGCACAATAAGCAAATATTTCTGCGCAATGGGACGATCTGCCGGGTGAATCAACTCCCACCACCGGCGAATCGACTCCTGAACCTCGGTTTCCGTCTTTTCCCCCACAACCAGGGTGTCGATCAGCCGATACACCTTGCTCTTAATCGCCTGATAGGAGACTGACACTTCCTGTGGCATGTGGCTCCCGGGAAACTAATCTATAGAACTTAGCAATCCTTCATCCAAATCGTAGGTAGTTGACATTGCAAGTCCTTGCCGCCCTTCGCTCGAATTAGCAATTCTACGAATGGAAGAAATCGAAATCTGGAATATGAATTCTGGAAGCAGAAATCCACAGCCCGGTATGAAATGTCGAGACTGCCTCACGCAAACAAGCTCGACCCCCTTTTGGGTAGCTGGGTTCCAATTTCTTGGCCTTTAGTCTTTGCGACCTTAGCGAGTCCTTGGCGTTCTTTGCGGTTTCAGCTTTTGACTTGCGGAACAGGAGGCTGCGGTCAAATTCGGCGCATTGCCACCCACAGGTTACAATGCCCGCTTGCTCCAAAAATGGGTGCCGGCACTTGCCAACCATTCACGAAGAAATCTCACTGCGAGTATTCGCAATTCTAGCGATTCATCTCACGGAGGCGGAATGAAGAGCATCGTATGGATTTTTCTATTTTCTTTGCTGTGCACGTTAACGGCTGCCCAAACTACCCAGCCCGCAAATCCGATTACAGGCGCAGGCACTGATGACCGGATGTTCTTTCCCAAAGACATGTTCTGGGGCTGGGCGCAACTCGACCTGGCTCCTCCACACAACGAAATCGATCCCAACATCTGCGCCGGCAATGCGCGCCAGTACGGCGGAGCGGATGCCCCGTGCAGCATGTTTGCCCGCTACATGGTCTCCGGCATGCTTGAAGTCCGTCCCTTTGGGCGTGGCCAGTTGCGCCGTTTCATGGTCTTCGGCGCACCGTCCTTCTTGTTCGGCAAAAATGTTCCCCAGGCGCTTTATACCTGGTCTCCGGACGCCATCGGCATCGAACATTCCTGGGGCGCAGGCGTGTTCATAGCGAAAGGATTCGAATTCCGCGTAACCCAGCATTTCTTATTCGATCGGCTCGGAGCCCGCGACACCAATCTCGGCATCGCCGATCTAGGCAATAACGGCCCTTGGGGCCGCTATGCTACGGTGGGCGTCCGCAAATACTTCGGAACAAGACGCTGGTGATTAGGAAGAAGGAACCGCTACAAGGGGGTTGATTTTAGGTAGCGCAGCGCTTCCAGCGCTTGCGATCACGCACTCCTTGATCTTTCTTAACAGGGGATCGGTCCCCGCGGCTACGCCGCCGCGGGCATCGCCAGCTTCATCGCCCAGCGGACAATCCACACTACCAACCACACGAACACTCCCATCACCGCAAACGGCAACAGCAGAATAAACGGCACCCACATTCTCCCACCCATCGAGGTCACATCTCCCGTCACCTGCGCCCCGGCAGCTCGCCGCAGCTCTCCTCCGACCACCGTCGTCTCTCCGGAGAGTTTCACGGCCTTGTCAAGCCTCATGTCGCCCGCGACCGCTGTGGTATCGCCATCGACTTGTCCCTGATCTTCGACAAAGATGTTTCCGAAGACGGTGGTCACATCGCCGTGAACGTGTCCCCGAATGTGGATGCTACAGCCCAGGCAGGTGAGTTCCGCAACGTTCTCGCCCGCCCACACGTTGATGGTGTGCCCAAGCTGTGTGTACGTAGGGAGAGTCTGCTGTGCCTGCTGTGCATAGCCCGCGCCACACACCGCCAAAATCAACCCCGCGACCCCAACCAGGAAACGGCCATGACTGACCAATCGTGACAAGTTCATAGCAGGAACCTCCTGCTAAGATTAGCGCGGAATTGCTAGTCCCGCACTAACTGATTTAGCGAACCTCGCGCTGTGACCCCGGTCACACCCAGCTTGGCTTTGCCTGAGGAGCGTAGATTTCTGGTTGCTCTTCTTCGCCCTTCTCTATAATGAGGGGTTTTCCTGGACAGCCGGGCACTTTCATATGGAGGTTGGCAATGGCGCAGTCTTACAACGGTGTGGCAGTCCCATCAAACGGCAAGAAAATCGGCTACGCCAGCGGCAAGTACGACATTCCCGACAGCCCAATCATCCCCTTCATCGAAGGCGACGGCACCGGCCGCGACATTTGGAAAGCCTCGATCCGCATCTTTGACGCCGCCGTAGAAAAAGCCTACAAAGGCAAGCGCCGCGTAATCTGGTACGAAGTTTTCGCGGGAGAAAAATCCAAATCCAAATTCGACACCTGGCTCCCTGACGAAACCGTCGCAGCCATCCGCGAATTCCGCGTCGCCATCAAAGGCCCTTTAACCACGCCAGTAGGCGGCGGCATTCGCTCGCTGAACGTTGCCCTCCGCCAAATTCTCGATCTCTACGCCTGCGTGCGTCCCGTGAAGTATTACAAAGGCGTCCCGTCGCCGGTAAAGCATCCCGAGCGCATGGACGTGGTCATCTACCGCGAGAACACGGAAGACGTCTACATCGGCATCGAGTGGGAAGAGGGAACTGCTGAGGTCGCCAAGCTGATCGACTTCCTCAACAAAGACATGCTGAAGAACGGCAAAAAACAAATCCGCGCCGATTCCGGCGTAGGTATCAAGCCAATTTCAATTTTCGGAACCAAGCGACTGGTCCGCATGGCTATCAAGCACGCCTTAGAAACCGGCCGCAAGACCGTAACCCTGGTTCACAAAGGCAACATCCAGAAATTCACCGAGGGCGCATTCCGCAAGTGGGGATACGATCTGGCCACCGAAGAATTCCGCGACAAAATAGTCACCGAGCGCGAAAGCTGGATCCTCGATAACAAAGATAAGAACTCGGACATCACCATCGCGCAAAACGCCGAACTGGTCGAACCCGGCATGGAATTCGCCCCGCCAGCCTTCCGCCAGTCAGTCGAGCAGGAAGTAAAAGATGTCCTCGACCGCATCTACTCCACCCACGGCCAGGGCCAATGGAAGAAAAAAATCATGGTCAACGACCGCATCGCAGATTCTATCTTCCAACAGATCGTAACCCGCCCCGAAGAATACTCTGTGCTGGCCACGCCCAATCTAAACGGCGACTACATCTCCGATGCAGCCGCCGCCCAAGTCGGAGGCCTCGGTATCGCCCCCGGAGCCAATATCGGCGACGGCTTCGCTATCTTCGAAGCCACGCACGGCACCGCCCCCAAATACGCCGACAAAGACGTAATCAACCCCGGCTCGGTGATGCTCTCCGGCGTAATGATGTTTCGCTTCTTGGGCTGGAACGAAGCCGCCGACTTGATCGAAAACGGCATGGAGCGCACCATTCAACAAAAGAAAGTAACCTACGATTTCGAGCGCCTGATGGATGGCGCAACAAAAGTAAAGACCAGCCAGTTCGCCGACCACACCATCGAGAACATGGATGTGGGAGTGCTGAGCGGTGTGTGAAGGGGATTGAGTAATTGGGAAATTTGGTAATTGGGTAATTGAAAACCGAGTTGCTGCCGATTTCATCGGGAAATTACTCAATTACTCAATTTCCCAATTACTCAATTTCGATTACTCAATTACCAAATTTCCCAATTACTCAATTTTGAAAGGATTCCCATGCGCAAGAAAGTAACTATAGTAGGTTCCGGCAACGTAGGCGCCACCGCCGCCCACTGGATCGCCTCCAAAGAACTAGCCGACGTAGTCCTCATCGACATCATCGAAGGCGTCCCGCAAGGCAAAGGCCTCGATCTGCTTGAAGCGATGCCCATTGAAAAACGCGATTCGCACATCCTGGGCACCAACGACTACAAAGACACCATCCACTCCGACATCGTAGTCATCACCGCCGGCATCCCCCGCAAACCCGGTATGAGCCGCGACGACCTACTCAACACCAACCACGGAATCATGCGAACAGTCGTCGGTGAAGTCATCAAACATTCGCCAAACTGCATCATCATCGTAGTCTCGAACCCGCTGGATGCCATGGCGCAAGCCGCCTACAAACTCTGCGGCTTCCCTCGCGAGCGAGTAATCGGCATGGCCGGCGTCCTCGATTCCGCCCGCTTCCGCGCCTTCATCGCCGAAGAACTCAAAGTAAGCGTGGAGAACGTAACCGCCTTCGTCCTCGGCGGCCACGGCGACACCATGGTCCCCCTCCCGCGATACTCCACAGTAGCCGGCATTCCCATCACCGAACTGATCGAGAAATCGAAACTCGACGCGATCGTCCAGCGCACCCGCGACGGCGGCGCAGAAATCGTGAAGTACCTGAAAACCGGCAGCGCCTACTACGCGCCGTCAGCAGCAGCGACAGAAATGGTCGAAGCAGTCCTGAAAGACAAAAAGAAAATCCTCCCCTGCGCCGCCTATCTGCAAGGCGAATACGGCATCCACGGCCTATACGTGGGCGTGCCCTGCAAGCTGGGAGCAAAGGGAATCGAGCAGATCATCGAAATCAAACTCACGCCGGAAGAAAAAGCTGGTCTGGAGAAGAGCGCCGCAGCGGTGAAGGAGTTGTGCGGGGTGATCGGGGTCTAGGCCGAAATAGAAACCGGGAAGGGCACGAGTTCCACTCGTGCCGCCTCAGCCCGAAATTCGCCGCGCTTCAGCGCCTGTGGTAGGCTGTTCTCGATGACGCGCAGTGGATACTCGCCCTTGTAGTCGCATTAGCTTGCGTAAGTGTCTTGGCCGTCCTTCGGAGCAGATCCCGCGACGTGATCGTCCGCACATATTTCCACAATGCCCAAGGCCTCCAGCGCCACGCAAAAGTTCGGGCGAACGGGCTCGACGCGGGTACGGTCAAAGATGTCAACTTAAGCACCCATTCCGCCGAGCAGCCGGTTGAAGTCCTCCTGGGACTCAATAGTCGTTACGCAGGGCGTATCCCGGCCGATTCGACGGCCATGATTGAAACCGAAGGCCTGCTTGGGGCACCTTACGTCGCACTCGATGTCTCGGGAGCCACGGGAAGCCCCGTAAGCAGCAACGGTGTCCTGAAAGGCGTCGACGCCCGTGGAATGGCAGAGGTCGTTCAGGGCTACCTCAACGCGGCGATCGAGCAGTCGAGGAAACTTGCCGAAGAGTCCGAAAAGCTGCGGCAGACTATCGATTCCGCGAATTCGCGCACGAAACAGTAGGCCTCTTTATGCGCAACTCCCTGGTTTTGCTTCCGCGGGCCGGGTAGCAAGAATTTGTCTACCCTAGGACCCTATCGGGTGTGCGTCGAAACGGATTCACCACCACCACCCCATCCATCTCCTGCCCCTCCTGCAAATCCTCCGTCAGCAAATACCGGCAAGAAGCCGCCTTCGCCGCCGCCACAATCAGCGAATCCCAGAAGGAAATCTTGTAACGGACTTGAATTTCCCAGCTACCCTCAAGAATTTCGGAGTTGATAACAATGGGGTGCCAATCGAGCAAGTCGCGAATTTCGGCCTGAATTTCCTTCCGCAGCTGCGGCCACTTCTGCGTGCCGGTCCAATAAAATTCCTGCAAAACCTGGTAGCTGATTCGCCCAAGCCGATTTTCCCACAACTCCGCCCTCCACTCGCGAGCGGCCTGAAGTTTTGCTGGATTGGCGCTGTCGAAGCAATAAACGAAAACGTTCGTATCAACGAACACGGGCGCGGTCATAAATCTCCTCGCGCTTAGGATATTTGCCGTCGGTAGGAGGGAAGGGCTTGCGCGCCAAAGCGCGGCGCATCGACTGCTCGTAGCTGTCGTTCTCCAGCCTTCGCTGTCTCAGCAGGTTCGCCAAGAACTGTGACACGCTGGTATCTTGCCGAGCCGCCTCGATGCGCGCCCAGCGGGCGAGATCTTCTTCTAACGTGATAGTGATGTTGCGGAGTTCGGGCTTTTGTCGAAGCTCTGTTTTCATAACCCGAAAACAGTGTAACACGGAGTCCGTGTTAGCGCAACATCTACTGCCCCTTATCCCTCTTCGCCATAAGCCCATTCCGGCATTTCTTCAGAAGATGAGCCGCTATCTACCAATTATTTTCTGGGTTACGCCGTAACCCGTGAATCGGAAACCGGCACCGGGACGGCCACTCCGGTGTTGATCTCCCCCATTTTCCAGGTCTCGTCCGGGTTCGTCGAAAGCAGCGGCCATCCTTTTCCCAGTACGAAGCGCAGCCATGCTCCCGTAATCTGGGAGGTCACGACGGCCGTAATCACGAGCGTCGTGTACAAAGCCGCGTTGATGATTCCCGCATCGTAGGCCACGCTGGCCAGCACGATTCCCGGCCCGCCGCGCGCATTAGTGGTGATGGCGATGTTGAAAACATCCAATCCTCGAAATCCGCCCAGTCGCGCTGCCAATCCGGCTGAGAAAATGGAAATCAATGAGGACCCGATCAAAAATACGAGGAGTATCGCAAATGAGAATTGGCGGCCAAACACCAACCGATAGCCGATGATCCCGAAATAAATCGGGACGAATACGCCGAACGAGACCTTCGAAATAGCGTCCAGTGGCGCTGCAAACCGCTCGCGCTGCGTCCCTGCCAATCCACCGACGACTCCATATCCTGCCAGCAACGCCGCGAACTGCAGATTTACCTCAAACACGGCGGCCACCGCGCAGTACGCCATCAGGATGGCCATCGCGTATCCCACGGGAGATGCTTTGTATGAAACATTCCACCTCGCGTTGCTCAACCACTTCAAGAACCGAGGCGCCGCCAGCAGTCCGATAAGCGTATAAGCCGATGTGCTGACGACATGCGAAGAAACCGTTCCGGTTATGTGCTGCTGTGCCAGCGATGCCGAAGTGGCCAGGGCCGTGGCAAAAGCCAGCACCACCCACAACGCCAGATCTTCAATCAGCGCATAACCCAGGATCAAGCTTACAAATCGGGTCCTCATAATGCCGAGGTCCCAGAAAATCCGTGAGATCACGGGTATCGAGCATACCGCCGTGGCGATCGCCACAATCAGCAGGGTTGACGTCGGCTGTCCGGCTGTCCCCGTCAAACGCTGCAGCGGGATCAAACCCGCGAATCCTATCCCCAACACCAGCGCGAAACTCGCGAGGTCGGAGACCGTGAGCAGCAGAAAAGTGCTGCGCCGGTTTTCCTTCGCCAGTAGCCGCCTGGTTTCACTGCCCGAGCAGAACATCAGCAGGATCAACCCCAACTGATAGAGGAAACCCATAACCGTACTCGCGCTGGGAGAGAACGTGAAAAGCTTGCCGAACCACGAGGGCGCCAACAGCTTCAACACCCATGGGCCAAGCAGGATGCCGGCTAAAATTTCTCCTACAATGCGCGGTTGCTTGAGGCGCTCGGAAACATATCCCAGGCCGTGTACGGCAACCAGGAGCACGGCCATCGTAAGCACAAAGTGGCCAAACTCAAGGACGTTCATTTTCCCCCCAAGGCGGCGACGGATTGGTTGATGGGGGAGGGAATTAAGTTGCCGGACCGCGCAGTCTAGTAATATACGGGAAATATAAGTGTTTGTCTATCGAGATAGTGGTATATGGCGGGTGGCACTTGCGTCCGAAATTCTCAAGTTCTTTGGCTTCCAAAGCAGGGCACACCGGCAATTCCGCGGGGCTATTCTAGGCTTGAAATCTCTCCTAGCCCCCGCCTGAACGGATTCACCACCACCACCCCATCCATCTCCTGCCCCTCCTGCAAATCCTCCGTCAGCAAGTACCGGCAGGAAGCCGCCTTCGCCGCAGACACGATCAGCGAATCCCAGAAAGAAATCCTGTAGCGTCCCTGAATTTGCCAGCCGTCTTCGACAATTTGGCGCTTGATAACGACAGGCTGCCAATCGAAGAGTTCTTTGATTTCCTTCTGAATCTCAGCCTTCAGCGCAGGCCACTTCTGGGTTCCAACGGAGTAGAACTCTTGTAGCACTTGATAGCTGACACGCCCCTGCCGGTTGCTCCACAGTTCTGCCAGCCAAAGCCGAGAGGCTTGCTGCTTTGTTAAGTCAGTCGGATCTAGGTAATAGATGAGGACGTTGGTATCAACGAACACGGGCACGGTTATAAATTTCCTCGCGTGTTGGGTACTTTCCGTCTGTCTTGGGGAACGGCTTGCGTGCTAGAAAACTGCGCATCGACTGTTCGTAACTGTCCTGCTCACGCATTCGCCGCTCGAGCAATTCAGCGAGGAGTTGCGAGACGCTCGTATCCTGGCGAGCTGCCTCAATGCGGGCCCATCGCGCTACGTTCTCTTCCAGCGTAATCGTCACGTTGCGAAGTCTTGCCTTGGTTGGCATCGAGGATCAGTGTAACACGAAATCCGTGTCACCGTGTTTAAAATTATGGCTGTGCCGTCATGTGTACGCCCGTCTATTTTCCGGTCAACGCTTGGCATAGAACTCGTGCAAGACCTGAAAGCTGATCCGCCCCCGGCCGCTATCCCACAACTCAGAGTCTTGCTGCTTCGTGCTTTTTGGGGTTGGATCGATCGACCGCGTAAATCAGGACATTACTGTCCACGAAAACGAGACCGTTCATGGACTTCCTCGCGGGAAAGATATCTGCCGTCGCTATTCAGGAATGGCTTGCGCGCAAGGGCCTCTCGTTTGGCGCGCTCATACTCGCCATTCTCGCGTCTCCGCTGCCTCAACAGTTCAGCCAAGAACTGCGACACGCTCGTGTCCTCACGGGCTGCCTCAATACGCGCCCAACGAGCGAGATCTTCTTCTAACGTGATAGTGATGTTGCGAAGCGTGGATTTACTGCGAAGTTCTGTTTTCATAACACGGAATCAGTGTAACACGAGTTTCGTGTACACGCAAGATGCTACTGCCCCTTATCCCTTTCCGCCATAAACTTATCCCGGCACTTCTTCGCCTCCGCCACCAACCCGTTGAACTCCGCCGTCCCGCGCAGCGACGCCCACGCGGAGTCGTTCTGCAAGCCCGCGTAAACGCAAAAACCGCTGTCCACCGATCGTTTCAACATCTTCATGGCGACATCCTTTCGACCGCAGAACAGAACATCCAAGGCGACCACATAACTGGGCTCTGGATCCGGGTCGGCCAAAAGTGTAGCTTCCGTCTCGCGCACCAGCTTATCGGCAATCTCGGGCGATGGGTTGTCCATACAAGCATTCAGCAATTGAGCCCACTGCTGGTCAGGAAAGTTGCGCGCGACCTGTCTGGCTTTTGCCGGTTGCCCATCGCGAATATAGTCTCGCGCCATATTGCTTCCAGCCCAATTCGAGCCGGCATCGAGTTGCACGAACTGCCTCGCCCGCGCATAGTTGCCCAGTTGATCGAAAGTCAGAACGCAGGAGCGGTAACGATAATTTCCCGGATCCATCGACAGCGCAGTGTCGCACTCGTGGGCCGATTCCTCGACCGCCCCGCCATAGCGCAGTACGTAGCCCAGCGAAAAATGGGCATAGGCGTTCTCCGGATGTCGCGCCACTAAAGCCTTTCCGCTTTGATAAGCCTTGATTAACTCCCCATGTTCCACTTCGCCCAGCATGATTTCGGCAGCCGGGTCAATGTAATCGGG
>Ga0187781_10004436_pt1 | contig 10448 bp, 8 predicted proteins | sample 0715_SJ02_MP02_2_FD_132447 | JGI IMG/M metagenome (GOLD analysis project Ga0187781, IMG submission 132447) | Tropical peat soil microbial communities from peatlands in Department of Meta, Colombia - 0715_SJ02_MP02_20_MG | ecosystem: Environmental > Terrestrial > Soil > Wetlands > Peat | place...
AACGCCGTTGGCCGCGATGATCTTTCCCCAGCCGCGGTACATGCCGTCGTAGCACGACAGCGCCGCCATGCCGCCACCGTGGATGTAATAGACGCAGGCGAGCAGCTCGTCATGGCCGGGCCTAATGACCTGCAGGTTGATCGAGTTGCCAGCCGGCTCAGAGACGACCTTCTCCGTGTGCACTCGCAACCCGGCGGAAGGAGCGGCGTCCTCGGTGTCGCATAGTTCCATGAACGAGCGGAACACCTCCGCCTGCTGCCGCGCGGCCTCGGAGTTCGCTTCGGCCAGCAACGTCTCGCGACTGTCGACGTCACTTGCGGGCTCCGCCGGGATGCTGGCCAGAATCGCCTTGAGCCTGGGGTCCAGCCGGATGTCAGCGGCAACGTCGTACGTCATGATGCTGTTCTCCTCGGGCCTGACGAACGGCCGGCCGCCGCTCCGAAACGTGCGGCGGGCCGGCCGTCTTCTGCTCTGGACAGTAGACGCAAACGGCTTCGAAGTCATCAGGCCGGTACCGAACCGGGCAAGTCGGCGGTTGTGCCGGTAATAATCGGCACGGCTGTGTGGCGAGGTCGGAACAGGCCGCTCTGACGTGGGCGCATGCCGTCGCCAGGAGAGCAGCAAGCTCGCCAGGTCCACGTCGGCCGGGCACCACCTGGCCGGTCGCAGTCCGGAGCCTGCCGGAGCTGGCGGGAGTTCCTCGGCCCGATGCGGCACTAGCCGCCGTGGCCCGATGGTGAGACCCTCAGCCAAGGCGACGGCAGTGGCCACCTTCGCGGCGACTATCAAGCTGACCGTCAGGCAGTAGGCAGGTCTCCTCAGGGATACGGCCCTGTCCTCAAGCGATACGTCCGAATTGTCAGGGCCACGTGACGTGACGCGGTCGGCAGCGGCGCACGGCGCGAACAGGCAACCCATCCGGCCGCGCCCGGGCACACTCATCCGGCCCCGGCTAGCCAGCCGCGCCGAGCGGCAGGGGATCTAGGACGAAGGGCTGCTCTCCGCCGGGGGCGGTCCGGAGGAGCCAGGGTTGATATAGGTCCCGATGGTCATCCGCCAGCCCGAGGGTCCTCCCATTGCGATCATGTTCATCATGCTGGCGTTCTCTTGGACGCCATCGGCGTAGGTGATGGTCACGAAGGCTGATGTGGTGTCGTTCGGGTTGGGCGTGAAGGTCGCCGTGGCCAGCCCGGCGCGCGCGTCCGCCGAATAGGTCAGATCGGCGTTGGTGATGCGGACGGGCGGGATATCGGCGGCTACCGCCATCAGCCCGGCGGTGTCCCGGCTGGCTAGGGCGCGCAGGTAGCAGCGGACGAGTCCGGCCTGGGCGGGGCTGGCGGTGCCGCGTACCTGAAGCGGCCAAGAGCATGTTGGCGTGCCCCAGGTCTGGATTGCGTCCCAGGCTGCATGTCCGGCCCACACCAGGCCGGCCCCCGCCAGCACGATCACGGCCGCCCATGCTGCCGGACTGCGGCGGAGACGGTCCCCGGCCAGGCGTGCCACGCGGGCCAGCGCCTTTGTCATGTCCGGATGGTAGCCGCAGCACGACGTTTGGACCTCATCGTCAATCGGCGCGTCAACAGGACCTGTGAGATCGACCGAGGATTCGCTGCGCCAGGTGATGCCGTCAGGCGTTGACCCCGTTGGTGCCCGGCGGCCCAGCCAGAATCGTCGGAACGTACTCCAGCAGTTGGATGCGACCATCGAGGGTGCGGCTGCTGATCATGTCTAGACCAACATCGGGATAACCGTCGTAGATCCGTTCCCGGCCGCTGCGTCCGGTGATAACCGGAAAGACAACCACGCGGAAGCGGTCCGCCAGACCGGCCTTCAGCAGAGAGCGGCACAAGGTGAGGCTGCCTATGGTGCGCATCGACGTGGTGGCCTTGACCTTCATCTCCCGCACGGCCGCAACGGGGTCTTGACCCACGAGTTGCGTGTTCGCCCAGGACAGGGGCTCGCTCAACGTGGTCGAGAAGACGACCTTCGACAGGCCCGTCAGGGCATCGGTGCCTGGCTCGCCCGCCGCGGCGTATCCCGACATGAGGCGGTAAGTGGTTGCACCCATCAGGACCGTGTAGTCCGCTTCAGGCTGCTCTGCCAGCCACGCGAGGTACTCGGGTCCTTGCCGCCCCCACCAGCCCGGCCAGCCGTCGGCAGCCGCGAAGCCATCCAGCGAAGTGATGAAGTCGATGAGCAGTTCTGGCATCGTAGTGTCCTTGTTGTTGGGGCTTAGGTAGCGGCTCCCGCCTTCTCTACCACGGAAGCAGGAACGATGCCTAGGACGTGCGACGAGGCACGAACTCATCGCCAGCGGGCAATTGGTGCGCGACCGGTTGGCCGGCACCTGGCCGGGTGAGGGAGTCCCCGCGGCTTGACTTCCGCTGCGGCCGGCGACCCGTCGGCGGCGGAAAGGGTACGCAGCGCCGACGGGCCAGCCGGCCGAGCCCCGCGTCGTGGCCACCCGGGCCAGTGATCGCGGCGCCGGCGATGAGATCGACACGACGGCGGCGTCTTGGCCAACAGACGCATCGCCACCAGGCAAAGGAGCACACCATGGGCAAGCTCATCGTGACCGAGTTCGTGACCCTCGACGGGGTGGCGCAGGCGCCTGGAGGGCCCGACGAGGACCGCGACGGCGGCTTCGCGCACGGCGGGTGGCAGGCCCCACTGGCGGACCACGAGTCGGGAGGGGTCATATTCGAACAAGCCAGGAGCATGGACGCCCTGCTCCTGGGGCGAAGGACCTACCAGATCTTTGCCGGGTACTGGCCGAGCGCTCCGCCGGAGATCCCGTTCACCGGTCTGCTCAATGGCGTCCCCAAGTACGTGGCCAGCCGCACGCTCACTGGCCCCCTCGCCTGGCAGGGGTCGACGCTCGTCGTCGGCGACCTCGCCGAGAGCATCACCGCCCTCAAGGAGCGCCACGGCGAAGTACACGTCATCGGCAGTCTCGACCTGTTGCAATCTCTGCTGCGCCTCGGCCTCGTCGACCGAATGAACTTGTGGCTGTACCCGCTGCTGCTCGGCAGCGGCAAGCAGGTGTTCGCCGACGGGACCGTGCCCACGGCGCTGCGCCTCACCGAAGCGGTCACCTACCCCAGCGGCACGCTCCACCTTGCCTACGAGACCGCCGGCGTGCCCACGTACGGCAACCTCGCCATCGAGGAGTAGGACTCGCTGGGACGGGGTATCGGCCCACGAGGCGTAACTGCCCGGCGCCACCCACAGGCACGCCCCATTGACACTAGCGACCGGCTCTGTGCAGAGCAACCGCCAGAAGGATCGTGCACGCTGGCCACCTCGACATCGCGCGAGAGCTGGCCGACAACCGCGCCGGACTTGGTAGCGCCACGTTAGCCAGGTGCCGCGCCGGCCTTGGTGGCGTAGCCCATGTACGAGACAGCTGTGCTCTTCATCTGGCCGAAGTCCATTCGGCGGCTGCACTCACCGTAAGTGATTCGGCCTTTGCGAGCGCTGATGGAACTGCGGAGCAGCGCGGGCACCTTGGCCCGTGGTCCGAGGCCAGCGATCTCACCGAGGTGCAGCCCGTGACGGTGCAGCGTGCGGGTCAGCTCGGCGGGCTTGATGAACATCTGCCAGTCATGCAGCGGTGTGTCGATGATCCGGGTGAGCCGCCACTCCTGGGTCATCTTGATCGCGACCAGCTTGCTCTGCAGGGTCCGGTTGACGGTGTCGAACAGGTAGAGCCCGCCGGGCTTGAGCACCCGTGCCGTCTCGCTGATCACGCGGTCCAGGTCCGATACGTGCTCGAGCACGTCGCAGCAGTACGCCACGTCGAACGTGCCGTCCTCGAGGGGCAGCTGCTCGCCTGCCCCGACCCGGTAGTCGATGGCCAGGCTGCTGGCGGCCGCATGCGTGCGGGCGGCCTGGATCGACACCGCCGAGGGATCAACGCCTGTCACGTCGAACCCGAGACGGGCGAACTCCTCGGCCAGGAAACCGCCGCCGCAGCCGACGTCCACGGCGCGCAGGCCAGCCGCCCGGCCGTTGTGCTGGCGGGTCAGGACCTCACGGAAGTAGGCGAACCGGCCCGGGGTCATGCTGCCGTGCAAGATGTTCAGCGGGCTGCGCTCATCCCACCAGGTCTGGCCGATCCGGTCATAGATCTCGTTGTCGATCGGCACCACGGCACCTCCGCAACTGTCGGTCCCCGGCCAGGGCCGAGGTCGTCTTGCTCGGCCGCGGTCCACAGCGCGGCCGTCATCTCGGGCTGTTCGTCGTCCTTCGGCCGCGATGCGTTCGGAGAATCTCCTGATTGCCTCGCGTTCCCACCTGCGCCTATGCTGAGCCTGCCTGCGGTGGCAGCACAAGCCTCCGGACGGTTCTGCACACAAAGAGGCTCCGATGTTCGGAAAACCTGGACGTCCGCGCGAGGATGTCTTCCGGCGGCGGCTGGAGATCTACACCGCGGTCGCCCCGCTGCTGGAAAAGGCCGGGGCGCGCGGGCTCACCATGCGGCAGGCCGCCGCCGCCGCCCACATGAGCGTGGGAGGCATCTACCACTACTTCCCCGCCAAGCGTGACCTGGTCCTGTTCGTGCTCAGCCCGGACGCGCTGCAGCGCCTGTGCCAGAAGCCTGACCAGCTGCTGCCGCCGTGGCAGCGGACCGACTCACGCGCCCACCTGGCCACCTTCCTGGAAGGCCTGGTCCGGGGGGTGCCTTTGCTGCGGCCGGCGGTGCTCGCGGCGATCGAGCTCGGTGCCGGCCCGGCGCTCGATTTCGTCCAGACCACCATGAACGTGAGCGTGCCCGAGTTCGTCCGGGCGGTCAGAGCCGTGCGACCCGGCATCGGGGAGGCTGAGGCCCAGGCGATCGACCGGGCCGTGCGCCATGCGACGCTGGGCGCGATGCTGGACCGCAGCGTCACCCCCTCCGAACTGCGCAACGAACTGTACTCGATCGTGGAGATGCGGCCCCTGGCCCGCCCCCGGGGGGATGAGCGCCAAGCTGCAGCCAGCTTCTAGGCCAGAGCCCCATCAACTCAGCCACCAGGCGCTGTTGTCTGGTGCGCATGCTCGACCCGCTGCCCATGGCAAGACCATGCCAGACCAGGGTGAGGGTACGGGGGTCGGCGTTGCACACGGCACGACTGACCCTCGTGCCGCTGACCGACGACCACCTCGAACTCGAGGCCGAGCTGGACTCCGATGCCGAAATAACCCGCAGCACATGGCAGCGGCTCCATCGCGGAACCGGACCGTGACAGGCCGGCGAGTCCGCGACACGCGAGATCCGATATGGCACGGCATCTGCCGCTGGGCGTTCATTCTTGTCGCGTACAGAACCGGCAGTTCTGGAGCCAGCAGACCGCCTTGGACGGGTGAGCGATGCTGCTGTCGGTTCCCGGTCAGTCGCCGGTTTGGATGTGCCAGCTGTCGTCTGGCTCGGCGCGATAGCGGCAGTAGGTGCCTGTGACGATGGTCTGGTCGAGGTGCGCGGCGAGGTCGGGCATGTCGGGCTCGAGCTTTCGGATCGTGTCCCGGAGCCGGGCGGCGACGGCTTTTCGGGCTCGCTCGGCGGGGTAAGTCCCGAACGACCGGGCTTGCTGGCCGGGGCGTGTCGTCCGGCGGAGCTCGTCAAGCAGTGCCTGTTTGTCGTGGTCGAGCAGCGCTTTCCGTTCGAAGTCGTTGTTGGCGGCGGCCTCCGCGGCCTCGTGGTCGAGATCGCGAAGGCGCTGCCGGTATGCGGCGAGCGCCTTGCGGTCGGCGTACTGACCTGCGGGACCGGAGCGGTCGGTGCTGCCGTACAGGTTGAGGACATGGACGTCCTGGCCGGGCTTGGCCAGGAGCAGGGCAAGGTCGCCGATGCCCTTGGAGTGGGGGAGGGTGATCTGTTTGCCGTTGAAGGTAATCTGCCACGTTCGGCCCTGGCGGCGCAGTGAGCGCGTCGCGGCGTCCCGGTGGCCGCTGCCCAGCTCCGCCTCGGCCTCGGCGAGCCATCCCGGGGCGCCGAGCCGCCGGTACGCGTCACGGGCGTGGCCCAGCAGTGCCCGGCCGTCGCGGCCGAGCGCGGTGGCAAGCAGCCCGGCTGAGTGGGCATGGCTGCCGGCGAAGGCCACTAGCGCACCGTTGACGCCGCAGGTGGCGCCGAGCGGTTCGAGGTCGGCGAGGAGCTGGGCACACAGCGTGTCGTCGTGAAGTGCTATGGCCGCCACGGCCAGCTCGCGGACGAAGACCGACCAGAGGTAGGAGCGGTCGGCTCGCCATGTGCCCAGGTCGGCGACGATGGCCACGTGTTGTCGGGCGCCGTCAAGGTCGCCGGCCCTGGCGAGGAACCCGGCGGCGACCGCATGGGCGTGGATCGGCGCGCCGGTCCAGTGGGCCACCGCGTCGGCGGCGAAGGCGGCCAGCTCCTGGGGGACGGCGCGTGCCCGGGCCAGCTCGAGGCGCTGTGACATCCAGACGTTCGCCGCGTCGGGCTCCCGGATGCGCTCGCCCAGGGCGCGGGCGGCCTCGATGCGGGCGGCGGCTTCGTTCAGGTCGGCACGCAGCAGACTCAGCGCCGCGCGCCGGGTCTCGGCCAGGTAGCGGTGCCGTGGCTGGCCAAGCCGGTCCAGCAGCTCCAGGCACGATTCGAGGGCGGGAAGGCAGGCGGCTGAGGCTTCCTCCAAGAGGGCGTTGGCGAGCAGGAGCAGGCCCTCGGCTCGATGTTCGTCGTCCCGCTCGTGTTCGGCGACGGCCACGATCTCTCGCGCCACCTCGGCGCGGGCGGCGCCCTCGCCGGGAGTCCACAGAACATCGTGGCGGGCCAGCAGGCAGGCAAGCAGCGTCTGGGCGTCGCCGGCCTGACGGCCGAGCGCCAGGGCGCGCTCGCTGAGGGGCCGGGCCCGCGGCCGGTCACCGGCGACGGAGTGCTGCAGCTCGCGTGCCAAGGTCGCAGTCACCCTGGCCTCCAGCACCAGGTTCTGGCCAGTGACGGCGGCCCGCGCCTCCTCGAGCTCGTGTATGACGTCGTCGCGGCGGGCGGAGAACTGAGCGCCCAGCTGAGCCACCGCGACCGCGACGTGGGCCAGCTGGTCACAGGCACCGCAGCGGATGGCCAGATCCCGGGCGGCGTGCAACAGCCCGCGGGCGTCGAGCAACGCACCAGCCCGGGCGAGGGCGTCAGCCTCGGCCACCAGCATCTGGATACGGAGGTCATCGCCGGGGGTGACGCCGGCGTCGGCCACGGCGTTGCGCCAGCAACGCAGGTGGCCGGCGGCCTCGGTAAAGGCCAGCGACTCGCGGTCGGCCGCGGCCGCAGCCAGCGCCCACCGGGCCGCCCGGAGCGGACCATCGACCACGACCGCGGCGCTGAAGTGCCGGGCCAGCTCGGCGGGACGGACGTCGCCGCCGCGGGCGTGGCGGTCTTCGAGGGCGCCGCCGATGGCCTGATGCAAGGCTGGCCGGCGGGCCGCCTCGATGGAGCCAGCGAGCGTCTCGCGGTAAAGGTCGTGGGCGAAGCGTGCGCTGCCGTCGCTGCCTGCGACCAGGATGCCGGCTTCGAGGGCGGGGACACAGGCGGCGCTGAGGTCGGGCTGGGGCATGGCGAGCACTGCGGCAAGCACGTCGGGGTGCAAGTCGTTGCCGGCCACTGCCGCGACCTCCAGGGTCCGCTGGGTCGGTTCTGGCAGGCGGCGCACACGGCGGTCGATCGCGTCGCGCACAGCACCCGGGATCGCGATCGACTCGCCGCGGGCACCCAGAAGGGCCAGCTCCCGGGTAAAGACCGGGTGACCTCCGCCGCGCCGGTAGATCTCCTCGACGGTGGCCGGCGAGGGCGGGCCGGCCACGGAGGCAACCAGCGAGGCCACGGCCGCCCGGTCGAGCCCGCCGAGCTGGATGTGCTCGGCCACGCTGGCGAGCTGAGCCAGGTGCGCTCGGGCCGTCCGGCTCAGCTCGTCAGGGCGGTACGAGGCGATCAGGCTCAGCGAGGCGGGCCGGGGCGACCGGGCGAGGAACCCGGCCAGCGCGAGGCTCGAGTCGTCGGCCCAGTGCAGGTCGTCCAGGACGACCACCACCGGGAACGCGGCGGTGACCGCCTCGAGCCAGCGGCAAACCGCGTCGAGCAGCAGGAGCCGGTCCCGGGCCGTGGTGCCGCCGGGCCGGGCGCCGCCGAACACGTGGGTGATCGTGGCCAGGAGCGGGGCGTCGTCATCGGCAAGACGGCGGGCCTCTTGGAGGCCGACCTGGCGAGCGAGCTGCTCCAGGGCACGCGACCAAGCCCAGTAGCCAGCAGCGGCGGCGTCCTCGACGCATGTGCCCCACGCCACCATCGGCCGCCCGGCGGTCGCGGCCCGGATGAGCTCGGTCTTGCCGATCCCCGACTCGCCAGCGACGAGCACCACGACCCGCTCGCCCCCGGCTCCCCGGTCCAGGGCCCAGCGGACGCGCGCCACCGGCTCCTCGCGTCCGACCAGCCGGGATGACTCCTTCGGCACCTGTTCATTGTCACGCCTCACAGCTCGCGTGTTCTAGCGATGTGCCAGGCCAGATCTTCCGGATTTGGGGCCGGATCTGTCGCTCCTTTCGGTGAGACCCCAACACCTGGAGGCGACCATGGGCTTCGATCCGATCCAGTACAAGACCACCACCCGCCAGCAGTGGGAGGACGCGGCTATGGCGTGGGACCGGTGGGCACCCACCCTCGAGGCGTGGCTGGGCGACGCGACCGGCCAGATGCTCGACGCCGCCGGAATCAGCAGCGGCGCACACGTCCTCGACGTGGCCGCTGGCGCCGGCGGCCAGACCCTGGCCGCGGCCCGCCGGGCAGGCCCCGGCGGCCGGATCGTGGCCACCGACATCTCGCCCACCATCCTGACGTACGCGGCCAAGGCGGCGGCCGAGGCCGGGCTGACCAACGTGCAGGCGCTGGAAGCAGACGGCGAGGCCCTCGACGACCTCGCCGAGGGGGCTTTCGACGCGGTGATCTCCCGACTCGGGCTCATCTACTTCCCCGATCAGCACCGCGCCCTGACCGGCATGCGGCGGGTCCTGCGGGACGGCGGCCGGATCGCCGCGATCGTCTACTCCACCGCCGACCGCAACCAGTTCTTCTCGATCCCGGTTTCCATCATCCGCGACCGGGCCCAGCTGCCCCCGCCGCAGCCCGGCCAGCCCGGCCCGTTCAGCCTCGGAGCACCCGGCGTCCTGGAGGCCGCCCTCGCCGCCGCCGGGTTCCGGAAGGTCACGGTCGATACGGTGCCCGCCCCGCTCCGGCTGCCCTCGGCGGCCGAATGCGTCCGCTTCGAGCGCGAATCCTTCGGCGCCCTGCACCAGATGCTGGCCTCCGTCCCGTCCGGCGACCGGGATGGCGTGTGGGCCGACATCGAGCGTGAGCTCGCCCTGTTCCAGACCCCGGACGGGTTCGTCGGCCCGTGCGAGCTGCTGGCGGCCTCGGGGACCAAATGACCTTCTTCGCGGTATAGCCGATAGCGCGGCGGACTTCGTCTGCCGGGTCGGTGGCTGCAGGCGGCCGTGTCGCTCGCTGATCAGCGCCGTCCTGCCTGCTTCGGGCGCCGGTACCCGGCCATGTGCCGGAGTGCCATGTTCAGGGCGAGTTCCAGCGGACGCGCGCTGCGCGTTGCCTGGGCCATGAGCAGCCCGCCCTGCAGCGCGCTCATCACCGTCAGCGCGAGCTCGGCCGGGTCGGCCTGTGCAGCGAGTTCGCCCTTGTCGCGCATGGCCTCGAATCCCTCGGACAGATATGACTGCCATTCGGCAAAGCACTGCGCGAGCACGCGCCGAGCGGGCTCGGACTGGTCGGCTAGTTCGCCCACGAGGGAGCCGAGCGGGCAGCCCCCGGCACCGTCCGTCGCCCGGGTGGCGGTCACGAAGTGAGCGCACCACCGCTGCAGGCCATCCCACGACGAGACCTCGTGCAGGCCTGCTGCCTCTTGCGCGGCGAAGATCCGGCCGAGCTGGGCCTTGATCACCTCGCGGATGAGCGCGTCCTTGTCGGCGAAGTAGTGGTACAGCTGCGACTTGCTCGTGCCGGTTGCCGCCATGACGTCGTCCAGGCTGGTCCCGGCGAACCCTCGCTCGTAGACCAGCGATGCCGCCGCGGCGACGATCCGGGCCCTGGTCGCCGCGCCGCGAGCCGTCAGCCGCCGGGCAGGAGCACGCGCCTTCGTGGCCACGCGTGCAGTGTAAACGGATTGGACTTGCGAGTCCAATTTCGCCCTGGCATGGTGGACCAAATAGTCCACTCCCGGAAGGATGCCGATGTCCCGACTGCACAATGGCCAGCCGTTCCCCCCACTTGAGGTCCCTAGTGTCGGCGGCGGCACGATCTCGCTGCCGGGCGACCTTGCCGGCTCGTACGGAGTCGTCCTGATCTACCGCGGGTCCTGGTGCCCGTACTGCAACGCCCAGCTCGCCGCGTTCTCCCGCGCGCTCGACGCGCTCACCGAACTCGGCGCCGGGGTCGTCGCGCTGTCCGTCGA
>Ga0187781_10004437_pt1 | contig 10447 bp, 11 predicted proteins | sample 0715_SJ02_MP02_2_FD_132447 | JGI IMG/M metagenome (GOLD analysis project Ga0187781, IMG submission 132447) | Tropical peat soil microbial communities from peatlands in Department of Meta, Colombia - 0715_SJ02_MP02_20_MG | ecosystem: Environmental > Terrestrial > Soil > Wetlands > Peat | place...
AGGCGTCCCCACCTCGCCATGAGGGACGCGTCCTGGGAGATTGATGGGAACAAAGCCTCCCTCAAGTTCACCCTTGGGAAGGGGCAGTACGCGACCGTACTGATCAGGGAGATTTTGAAGTCCAGGGACCCGGTGGCCTCGGGGCTCGCCTAAGCTCGCGAATCCTTATACGCCATTTGCAGATGGCCAGCCAGAAACCCATTGTCCGGCGATGTCTACGACCTGACCATCATCGGGGCGGGTCCGACGGGCCTTTTTGCGACTTTCTACGCCGGTCTCAGACAGATGAAGACCAAGATAGTTGACGCCCTTGAGGAGCCCGGGGGTCAGGTTGCGGTCCTATATCCTGAGAAGTACATTTTCGACGTCCCAGGGTACTCCAAGATACTTGCCAAGGACCTGGTGAAGAACCTGGTAGATCAGGCATTCCAGTACAACCCGACGGTGGTGTTCGGTGAACGGGTGACCACGTTGCACAGGACGGACGGGATTTTCGAGCTCACCACGGACAAGGGGACCAAGCATCTTTCGAAGGCAGTCCTGGTGGCGGCCGGGGTGGGCGCGTTTTCTCCAAACAAGTTGGAAGCGAAGGGAGCCTCTGACTATGAGGGAAAGGGGGTATACTACTTTGTCAAGGACAAGAGCGTGTTCAAGGACAAGAACCTGCTGATAGTCGGAGGCGGAGACTCGGCGGTGGACTGGGCCCTCAACATCAAGGACACTGCCAAGAGAATCACGCTGGTTCACAGGAGGGACGTCTTCAGGGCGCACGAGGGGAGCGTCACAGCGCTGAAGAATTCGAGCGTTGACGTCCGGCTCTTCTACGAAGTTAGAAGTGTCAGTGGGGACGGAACCAATGTCACAAAGGCAGTCATCTTCGACAACAGGACCCAGGCGGAACAGACACTTGATGTGGACGCCATCCTCGTGAACATCGGGTTCAGAGCCGACCTAGGGCCCATAAAGGACTGGGGGCTGCAGATAGACGGCAGGGAGATCAGGGTCAACGGGAAGATGGAGACGAACATACCAGGGGTCTACGTCGCCGGAGACATCGCGGGACCCCTGGACGGAGTGAAGCTGAACCTCATCGCCACCGGGTACGCACAGGCGGCCCTGGCGGTCAACGTCGCGAAGGCATACGTGGACCCCAATTCGAAGATATTCCCGGGACACAGCAGTGAGATGAAGAAGTAGCCTAGTCGACTATTCCTAGGGTACGCCTGTAGTTGTAGTCTCTCCTGATAGAAGGGTGCATGGGGTCGATGAGGATGCACTCGTACCAGGCGTGGATGCCGTCCTCCCAAACGGGATAGGAGCCCAGGAGCCTCATATTGGGGTGCCTTTCGGCAGCCCTTCTCTCGGCGACTTGCTGCGAGGACACCGCCGACTTGATCCGTAGGACGCCCATGTGCTTCGGCCTCCTTCCGGAGGTCGGTCGCTGCTTCCGCATCCCGCCTCTCGAGACGCGCATCCGGATCACCACCACTCCTTCCTTTGCCTTGTACCCCAGGGCCCTCGCCCTGTCGAGCCTCCACGGCCTGTCAACTCTTAGCATCGCCGGCTGCTTCCTCAACTCAACTGCACGGGTTCTCATGTCCCCTCCCTTCTGATGGAAGATGTCCTGCCACGTCTTTGAAATCTGGCTGTACATGGGCATCGGGGCGCCTCGTTTTCAGTCGACAAATAAACGTTCTTCGAAGCTCTAGCCCGAGGAGAAGAAATCGCGGACCTTCTCTCCCACTACGACGATTGCGTTGGTCTGGGCTTCCTCTGTCTGCCCTCCGATGTGAGGGGTGAGGATCGTGTTCGGGGCAGTGAGGATGGGACCGGCGGGTGGCTCCTTTTCGAACACATCGAGACCCGCGCCGGCGATGGTGCCTTTCTGAAGCGCTTCTGCAAGGGCCGCTTCGTCGATGACTCCCCCTCTCGATGTGTTTATGAGAAAGGCGGTCCTTTTCATCTGGCCGAGCCTCTGGGCGTCTATCATGTGGGCGGTCTCAGGCGTCATGGGGACGTGCAGCGTGATGTAGTCCGAGCTACTGAAAAGCTCGTCAAGACCAACGACCCTTGCGCCGAGAGGAGCCACCACTTCGGGTGGGATTGTAATCACGTCGTAGAACAGGATTGACATGCCGAGAGTCTTGGATACCTCTGCGATGCGCCTCCCGATTCTCCCAAGGCCCACGATCCCCAGGACCTTGCCCTTCAGCTCCTTCCCCATCAGGGCGCTCTTCTCCCACCTGCCCGCCCTGGTGCCGACGTCTGCAGTCACCAGCTTTCTGCTCAGGGCGAGCATTAACAGCACCACGTGCTCCGCGACTCCTTCGACCAGGGATTCGGGGCTGTTGATGACCGTGACTCCCTTTGAATTTGCATATTCGACGTCTATGTTGTCAAGTCCTGTGCCGGGCCTGGCGACGAGCCTCAGCTTTGTCCCCCTGTCCAGGACGGCTCGGTCGATCTTCGTCCTGCTCCGGACGATAAAGGCGTCGTACTCCCCTGCTACGGCTAGGAGTTCTTCCTTCGTTATGGTGGGCCTGTAGTCGACGACCACGCCCGAGCCAAGGGCGAGCCTCTCTACCTCTACGTGGTCACATATCAGGACCTTTGCCATTCACGCAACCCCAGCCTAGCGGTCTCCGAAATCTGCGATATATCACTTGAACCTAATCCATAGGCGAGGTTCTCGAGGGTGACTCCGAGGGGTGGGAGCCCCACAGGGGAGGACGTAGATGGTTGAATCGACTCCACTCCGACGACCCTTTCACTGGACCTCTGGTGCGTGATGACGCAGGCCGAAGCATCCCCCCAGCGCCTGCTGACCGTCTCCACCTCACTCCCCAATGCCATTCGGGGACCCGTTCGCCATCCTGTCCGCGACCACCAGAGCCCGAACACGCGGAGCTGGTCTGTTCTCGCCCCTCCGATAGAGTGGTTCGACCCCGCGGAGTTTGAGCCGGCGATTCTTCCGGAAAGGGACGACTCCGCTGTGAGAGTCCCTGAACCCAGAATGCCCCCCTTCAGCTCTGCGCACCCGCCTGCGGCGAACACGCAAGGCTCGCTTGTCCTCATAGCCGCGTCGACCTCGACTGCGCCCGTCTGTCCGAGTCTCAGCGAGGAGGGGACTGGGTTGGGTGCGCGGGCCGGAACGACGATAACACTGTCACAGGGAATCACGGAGCCGCACGCCACTACAGCTTCAACCCTCCCATCCCCGACCACCCTCGAGATGGTCCCGCGCTGGATTTCGACCCCTCTCTCCCGGGCAGCGTCTTCCATCACGTCGACAACGACCGGGGCCGGGGCTTCCTGCTCCCAGCAGGAAATCATGAGAAGGACTCTGGCTCCAAGGCTGCACAGCCTGTCGGCCACCTCTAGCCCGCGGTACCCCTCTCCAACGATCACGGCTTGGTCCATGGAGGGAAGGGTGCGGCCTAGCTCTTGGTACTTTTCAGCCCCGTCTAAGACGAATGCCCCGGGCTTCCGCACACCGGGGAACGGCCCAGCCTTGAACCGACAGCCGGTGGCGACGATCACGGAGTCGAATCGAAGCCTGTCGCCGTTGGAAACGGTCACGAAGTGCGGCCCCGCGCTCTTTGCCTCCGTAGTGAGCACGTTCATGGAAGACTTCCTCCGCCCATAGCAGATTCCGCCTATGACAGGAGATCGGGAGATCAGCTCTGGCCAGGACCTCCAGGGCGGGTCGTGGTCCGGTCTTCGCTCGACCATGGTGACTTCGGCCCCTCTGAGTCCTGCCTCGAAGGCTGCCTCGTCCCCCGCTGAGCCGCCGCCGACGACACAGACACTGACCAATGGGTGCGTCGACCGGTGAGACGGTTATAACGGGCCTGAATTTTGGGCGGGTCGTGCTAGTGGGGGTCGTCGGCAAACCTAATGTCGGGAAATCGACATTCTTTGCCGCGGCGACGCTGAAGGACGTCCCGATAGCCGACTACCCCTTCACGACCATTCAGCCGAACATAGGGGTTGCCCACCTTAAGACACGGTGCGTGTGCAGGGAGATGGGGGTCACCGACACTCCGCGAAACTCTGCCTGCGTCAATGGTGTTAGACTCATCCCTGTGAGAATAGTGGACGTCGCTGGATTGGTCGAAGGTGCGTCGAAGGGGAAGGGCCTGGGGAACCAGTTCCTGGACGACGTGAGGCAGGCGGACGCTCTGATTCAGGTTGTTGACGCTTCAGGCTCGACGGACCTAGAGGGGAGGAAGGTCCCGCCGGGCACCCATGATCCGGTCGGGGACATAGCAATGGTCGAACACGAGTTTGACCTGTGGATGTTCGGTATCATCAAGAAAGACTGGGAGAAGGCGACAAGGTCCCTGGAACAGACAGGGGGAAAGATAGTGGAGCACCTTGCGGATAGGCTTTCGGGCCTCTCGGTCACGTATGCGGACGTCGAGCAGGTGGTGCTTCGTCTGCACCTCAGGACGGAGAAGCCAACGACTTGGTCAGACGAGCAGATAATGCAATTCGTGGTGGAGACCAGGAAGCTCACCAAGCCGTCCCTCGTTGCGGCGAACAAGGCAGACCTCCCCTCGTCCTCGGCCAACATAGAAGCCCTGCGAAAGACGGGGAAGAAGATTGTCCCTTGCGCATCGGAGGCGGAGCTGCTTCTGAGAAGGGCGGCGGAACACGGGCTGGTGGCGTACACTCCCGGGGATCCGAATTTCAGCGTGAGGGACCCTCGGGTGCTCAGCCCTGCCCAGAGCAACGCGCTCAGGATGGTGGAAGAGAAGGTGATGAAGGTCTATGGGGGGACGGGTGTCCAAGACGCCATCAACCAAGCGTTCTTCGACCTGCTGAGCGCGATAGTGGTGTTCCCCGTCGAGGACGAGGCGCGGCTTTCGGACAAGGACGGCCGCGTTCTCCCCGATGCATTCGTCATGAAGGGAGGAGCCACGGCCCTGGACCTGGCCAGGACGGTTCACAGCGAGCTTGCCGACACGTTCCTCTATGCCATTGATGCCAGGACGGGAAAGAGGCTCGGCTCAGAACACGTGCTCAAGAACAGGGACATTGTGAAGATAGTCTCAAGCGGCAAGAGGGGCTAGAGGCTCAGCCTTCTTTGGCTCGGGACGCGCAATAAGCTTGCTCTTCCTGACTCCCACGTGCCTGAGGTGGGTCACCTTCTTCGCCTCGTTGTACACGTCAGAGGCGACTTTCTGCAGGACCAGCTCCTGCACGAAACCCTCGTAGTTCATGCTTGCCGCCTTGTCTTTGATCACCCTGTCCATGATGATTCTCAGATCATGCTTCTTGGAGCTGTTCATCTTACCCTGAGAGAGGGCGGTGCAGTAGACCCTTACGACGTACCCGTCCTTCGTCGTGTAGTCTCGGATGAAGTCCGACATTGAGGACCCCCGGCGTATGAGGCTCCTGAGGAACTCTCGGGAGTATTCGTGCCCCTTGAACACCGTGTAGGCCGTTTCTCCTTCGACCCTGTCGACCTGGAAAAAGAGCTTGAACGCGTAGTGCTGAGGGTCCTGCTTCAGTATGTCGTAGAGGGTCGTTTCTATGACCCTCCCCTCGGGCTTCTGGACGTCGGTGAGAGGAATGCGCGCTATGGGAGCGTTCCCGAAGGAAGGCGATGCGGTAACCGTGACCCATTGCTTCAGCTTCCACTTGTCCCGGACCTTCGCCACTTTCTTCGGCAATTGAAGGCGCCCCGTTCGGCGCGGGCATTTAACCTCAGCGCTTCTGCAGGGCCGTGATTCCGCCCATGTAGGGGGCGAGGGCGTTCGGGATCTTCACAGAGCCGTCCTTCTGCTGGAAGTTCTCTACCATCGCCACCAGAGTCCTGGTGACAACTGCCGTTGAATTCAGTGTATGCACCAGAACAGTGGGGTCACTCTGTTTCTCACGGTAGCGGATTCGGAGGCGCCTGGCCTGGTAGTCCGTTATGTTGCTGGCTGAGGCCATCTCCCTGTACTTACCCTGGCCAGGGAGCCAAGCCTCCAGGTCGTAGGTTTTCGAGGACATGAAGCCTGTGTCCCCGCTGCAGAGAGCCACAACTCTGTGGGGTATCCCCAGAGTCCTGTAGATCTCTTCGGCGTTTCCGATCAGCTCTTCGTGAATCTTCCAGCTCTGCTCCGGCTTGCTGAAGACCACCTGCTCCACTTTGTAGAACTGGTGCACGCGGAAGATTCCCTTCGTGTCCTTCCCGTGGGCTCCTGCCTCCACCCGAAAGCAGGGGCTGAAGCCACAGTACTTGATCGGCAATTTGGAAGTCTCGAGTATCTCGTCCATGTGCATCGAAACAAGCGGGTGCTCCGACGTGGCGATCAGGTGCAGGTTCTCCCCCTCTATCTTGTAGATTACAGGCCCGAAGTCCTCGAGGTTTACCACCCCCTCGTAGGATTCCCGGTTGAGCATGAATGGAGGCTCGACTGCTGTGTACCCCCTGGAACGCAGGAAGTCCAGGGCGAACTGCATAATGGCGTGCTCCAGTTTTACGGCGTCCCCCTTCAGAAAGAAGAAACGCGCCCCCGCAACCTTCGCGCCCCGCTCCATGTCCACCATGTCGAGACCTGTGAGCAGGTCGATGTGGTCCTTGGGGCGGAAACCGAGCTCGGGGCGCCCTCCCCAGGCCCGGACCGTCACGCTGTCGTTTTCGTCCTTGCCCGGAGGGACGCTCGCGTGGAGAATGTTGGGGAGCCTCATGAGCGCACTGTTCAGCTTCGTGTTCGCTTCGGCCGACTTCGCCTCTAGGTCTCTGATCTTCTGGGGGATGTCCTTGACTTCCTTCAACTTGTCCTCGATGGGCACCCCCTTCTTCTTCAGGGAGGCCACCTCGGCCGTCAGCTCGTTCTGCCTGTGCCTCAGCCTATCAACTTCAGTCTTGTACCTCCGCCAGTCGGTGTCCGCCCTGGCCGCCTCGCTAACGAGAGGAATCTTGTCAACCGCGCCCCTGCGTTTCAGGCTCGCCACTACGGCCTCGGGGTCCTCGCGAACCAGCTTGACGTCCATCAACTAGGTTAGGTCCTCAGGACCCGGCCTCCCCTCTGACGCGATAAAAGCCATAACTCCTGGAAGAGGGTGATGTCCCGCAGGAGGGCGAGGACGGTAGAAAGGGAGGATGATGGGGTGCTGGCAGAGACCACCAACTCCAGCACCTTCCCCCTCGTCGCCATCGAAAGGAACATCCCCCGGGGGAGGCCTTCGTTGTCGGGAGCGAGCACGTCGGACAGGCTCTTCCCCTCTGACGTTCCCGACAGCCTGACCGTCAGGGTGACGCTGGCCTTCAAGGGGAGACTCTTTGCAGGACCGCCTTGGTGAAGGTTTCCGACTTCGATGACGGAATCTTGGCACCCGCGGCCATGGCGTGGCCTCCCCCCACCCCTTCGACGGCTTCCGCTGCTTCGCGCATGATGACCCCTAGGTTTACTTTCCCGGCGAAGGCGTCCCCGACCCTGGACGATATTTTCAGGTCAGAATCTCTGCTCTCGGTTCTCCCAACGACCACCTTGTCCTTGAATTCCGGAGAGGAGGTGAGGATGGAGATCACCGGTCCCAGAAGCTTCTCGTCCACGACCCCTTCCCCCCTGACAAGGATGACTATTCCGTGCTGCTCCAGCCGAGTCGGGTCTGAAGTGAGCGCCCCGAGGGCCTTGTTTATGCCTGACCTGTAATCAGCGAGGGTCTTCATCGCGGCTCTTAGCGCCTCTGTCCGGTCCCCGAGACAAATCGAAACCCCCGTTCCCGCTGCCCCCATCCTCCCACAGGCGTTCAGCAAGGTCCCGAACTCCCGGGCGTCCCTGAGTGGGGTGAATGGATCCTCGAACTCAAGTGTGTACGTCTCCCCTACCAGGCTCGCCATGGTCTCGGTCGCACCGTCAGCGGTGCCCAGGGTGCTCGCAATCACTTCGGTCAGCTTCATCTTCTCCTCCGAGGACAGTGAAGAAATGGTCCTCCAGGTTCCACCGTCCTTCAGCGCCAGTCCCGACTGATGCAGCGCGGCGAGCACGGCATCCTTGCTCCCGGTGAGTCCCTTCAGGAACGGCGTGGAGGTGAGCGCGATGGCTTCGTGTACGGGCCTCGTTTCCCTTCCGGTGAACATCAGGTCCTTAGCGACAGTGAGGAGCCCGCGGACCTGAGCGTCCTCCATCGCAGCCCTATTCAGTCCAATCAGCGACCTCCCCGGGCCCCCGTCCTGCCTGTCTGCAAGGGCTCCAATGACCGCGAGGGATGAGAGGTCGTCGTTCGCAGGGTCGAGGGCGGATGCGAAGAAATATGCCATGGCGGAGGAACACGCCTCTGTACCACCGTCGAAGCCGTAGTGCCATGCGTTCACCACAGAAGGGCTCTCGGCGTCCTTCTCAGGAATCTGGTGGTGGTCCAGTACGAGGAACCTCCCCTGGAGCGTCGCCTCGATCTGGCTTACAAGCGTGGACCCGAGATCAGTGAAGATGTAGAAGTCGAAATTCTGGGAGCCAAGTTCGTCGACCTCCCTTGGGTCCAGGTCGGGGACCGTGCGCAGCACAGCGTTGGCCCCTTTCCGCATGAGGGCCGCGAACATTATCGAACCGCTGCAGAGGCCGTCCGCGTCGATATGGGTGACGATAAGGATCTTCTTCCCGCTTCGCGCGGCTTTTATCATCACGAGGGCCAGTGACCTATATCTCGCGAGAAGCCCTTCGAGGTCGGCCATGGGCCCGCCTCCTGGCTATGCCAGCTGGGCTACGACGGCCGTGTACTTGAAGTCGCTTGGTAGGACTCCCTTCTCCTTGTAGTATTTCGAGAGACGGTAGATCTTGGCCTCGACGAGCTCAAGGGAGTGAACGTTCTTTCTGTCGCTCTTGTGAGCCTGAAGATGCTTCTGGACGCGCTGCGCCCGGTCGATGAGGTCCTGCAGGTCCTGTGGGACCTTCGGCGCAACCTTCCCGTCTGCGAGGACCCTTCCGAGAGATTTGCCCACCAGAGGCTTCAGCAGGGGGACACCGTAGTCGTCCCTGAGCGTCTGTCCTATCCTGCTTGGGGTCACACCTTCTTTTGCGAGCTTGAGGGCCATTGTCCTTGCCTCTTCAGGTGTCGTCGAGACCCAGTTGGGGATGCTCTTGCTTGGGGGTCTCGTCTGGTGAGATTTCCCGTGCCTGTGTGAATGTATGCGCGCCATGTCGTAACCTTTCAGGCGAGTCCTGAGAGTTGTGCTGATAAAGGTTGCCCGGCAAGATGTCGTTTCATGTGACCCGGGCGTATCTTCCTCTTCTTTCGATGTTCTGCAACTGCTTCATGACCTCGTGGGATCTCGCCGGGCCTACCACGGAGGAATATCCTCTGTTGAGGGCTTCCAGCGCTCTGGCTGACACTTCGGAGTGGGCGCCGACAAGTGTCTCCTTGATGAGCCGTAGGTCGACCGCGTGGTCCTCTACCCTCTCCGTCCGCACTGAAAGACCGAAGTCTATGAAGACGAGCTGCTCGTTGCTCCTGACTACATTCGCGGTGGTCAGGTCCCCGTGCATGATACCGAAGCGGTGCAGCCTTGCGACGTCCTGGCCGAAGTCGAAGAATGTTCCGTCCAGCTGAATCCCGGAAAGCGATGCCACCAAGTCCTTAACGCGGTCGCCTCTCACGAATTGCATGACGAGGGTGGACGACTGTATGTCGACGTTGTAGAGGAATGGAGAGGTGACCCCCGCTTTCTTCGCGAGACGTATCATCTCTGCCTCGTGCACCGTCCTCTGCCGACGTATTGCCTCGTCAAGGACAGGGAGCCGGTAGGTTAGAGGCTTTCTGATCTTGAACACGGCCTCCAGCCCCTGCCAATCCCCCAGTATCACATCCGCCTCGGCTCCCCTGTACAGGAGGCGCCCCCGTGGGTACTCAGTTACGCCAAGGGATATCGACACGGTCGAGCCTCCATGATTGCAGGACCTTCGACTCGGGGATGGGGACGTGGATGCCACAGGTGTGGGCGAGCCACCCAGTCCATGCTATCTGTGCCCCGCAGTCCCCGCTGTACTCGAGGGGTGTCATGGTGACGACGGCCGAGTGCCTCCTGGCCATATCGCTCATCATGCCGCTGAGCCGCCTGTTGGCCGCCACCCCTCCTACGATCATGACCTCCCTCTTCCCAGTGAAGGCCAGGGCCCTTTCGGTGACCTCGGTGACCATGGCGAATGCCGTCTCCTGTATCGAGTACGAGACATCTGAAAACGGCCTCCCGCCGTCCATCAGGAGCTTGGAGGCAGTGAGGAGTCCGGAAAAGGAGACATCGTTCCCCTTTACAGAGTAGGGGAGCTTCAGGTAGTTGGAAGATGCTGAGGCCGCATCCTCGATGGCCATACCGCAGGGGGAGGCCAGCCCGTGGTACCTACCGAACTGGTCGAGCAGCTGTCCCAGGGTCAGGTCGAGGGACTCTCCGAGGACACGCCACCTCTTGCCCGAGTAGGCTAGAATCATGGTGTGCCCCCCGGACACGAGCAGG
>Ga0187781_10004438_pt1 | contig 10447 bp, 7 predicted proteins | sample 0715_SJ02_MP02_2_FD_132447 | JGI IMG/M metagenome (GOLD analysis project Ga0187781, IMG submission 132447) | Tropical peat soil microbial communities from peatlands in Department of Meta, Colombia - 0715_SJ02_MP02_20_MG | ecosystem: Environmental > Terrestrial > Soil > Wetlands > Peat | place...
AAGAATATATACATCTGTTCCGCCTCAACGCCACCGGGAGGAAGTGTGCACGGAATGTGCGGATATCATGCGGCCAAAATGGTGCTACGGCGGCTCTGAACTCTAGCAAAGAATCGGCACCGCTCAGGGAACGGTCTTGACCGTTCCCTTCTTATTCCCGCTCCGATGCCGCCAGTATGGCGATCTCCTTCGCGAGGTCGCAACCTTCGATCCTGACGACCGGCTTGTGATGCCATCAAGCAGCAGGCTCGGAACGAGATCTCACGGATGCTGCAGTGGTGCCTCACCAACAGCTAGTGCCCTATGAAGTGCTCATCAGCTATTCGCGAGGTTCGAGGTAACGCCGAGGAGAGGGAAGATTCACCGTCCCACTGACCGCGATCGAAAATGTTTTCTCTGCGGACTTGCCATCAAGGCCTTCAGCCCGGAACCGCACGGTGTAGTTGCCGGCGGCGGTATATGCATGAGTCAGGATTGGGCCATCGGCGGCCACTCCATCGCCGAAATCCCAATGATAGGCCAGGGCGGGAACTCCCTCTTTAGAGACTACGCTGGAAAACCCAACCTCTTCCCCGGCTTTCGCTTGAGCCGGTACTTGGAATGCAATCGAGGGGGCGGCGATCGGGACCGAAGTGTCAATGATTTTGATCAGTTTGACCGAGTGCGGGGGCTGATTTTCGAGGCGCAGCGTTTCCTGGTTCATCGCCAACGGCTGATCTTCCGCGAACGAGTCCAAAAACGTATACGAATGCCCGGCCGGAAGTTTTAAATCGGACAAGGTGAAAGTGTGGAAGCTCGGCTGTTCGGTCCAGTTGAAGACTGCGAGAACAAGCTGCCGCTGGTCTTCGCGTAGCAGAAAGATGCTCGGCTGCTCGTCTTTCTCTCGATAGGTAAGGAGATCCAGAGGCAAAGCTGCCCACCCGAGTTTCGCCATGGCAAGCAAATCGGGATTCTTGACCAAAGCCATTCGTTCCGGGTCACTCCCCAGAGTCGGGAGATCATCACCAATTTCGAACATTCCTCCTGAAACCGCTGCCAGCGCGACCGAGACCTGCGCCTCATTCAAAGTAAGCGGAGCTTGAATGGTTCGCTCTTCTAGGAGCTGCCGGGAAACGGTGAATGCGTCTGGGTCGGCAATGAAAAAGTTGCGATGCATGAAATAACGCGCCGCGATGCCCGGGGCAGCTTCCTTGCTGCGGAGAAACTCATGACCCGTATCCTGGGATACGCGGCCTTCATCCACCAGACCGACCGGGTTCAACATCGGACTCCCATCTTTATCCAGGAGCACGTCTTCGCCGACTGTTTTCCGGATAATCTCAAGCCCGATGCGCTGTGCTTCAAGGGCCGTTGTGCTGGGACGATGGTAATAACCCTCGATTGCCGTGTTGTCCATGAAGTCGAGTTTAATGTAGCGCACGCCCCATTCCCGGACCAGCGTGCGATAGGTTTGTCGAAGATATTCCTGAGCGTCAGGATGAGTAGCATCTAATACGAAAAGGCGTTCGCCCTTTACTTCTTCGGCCTCTCCGATGGAAATCGGATCGCCATGTGCGTTGTGCACCAGCCAATCTTTATGGTGCTGGTAGATCCAGGCCCGCTCACCCACTTCAAAGGGAGCAGTCCAAACGCCCACCTTCAATCCTAAGCGGCAGATGCGGTGCGCAAGATCCAACATGCCACGCGGGAATTGAGAGGCATTGGGCGTGGCATATTCACCGCGAGAATATCCGTAACCCAGGTCGAAATGAAAGTAGTCGTAGCCCAGCCCGCTCAGGTTCTCGGCCAGCCATTGAGCGTTGGTGAGCGCGGTGCCTTGGGTGATCTTCGTGTAAAATGCCGTCCAACTCCACCATCCGAGCATGTTGTCCGCACTGATACGACTCTGATGCAGCTCTCGAATCCCGGCGCCATAGTTGTCCAGTTGCGAGTAATAGTCGTTTCCGGCAGCAAACATCACCCGCTCGGAAGCGACAGACTCGCCCGCGGCAAGCGGAACGCTTAATTCAATCAGGTTTTCCGCAGATCCTTCTCGCAGGCCGGACTCAGGATCGGTGGCCTGGATCTCGGTAGTTCCGGTTGACTCGACCGTGTATGAGGCGATGCCCGGACCGTCCGAGGGAGAGGATCGCGATTGCAAATGAATGATGGTGAGGAAGCGGTTGGAGGTAAGAGCCCCGAAGAACAGGCTCTCCTTGCTCTCCCGGTTGTAGATGAGCTGGCTGCCTACGGCACGGTGCATTCCATTGGGAGCTTTCCCTAAATCGCAAATCTGCAACGGCGGCCAGTCCTCACTGAAGCTGTCCGAGAGAACTCGGTCGGCACTCTGCGGGCCATTGAGATCAATGATTGTGTTTCCGATGGCCTCGACACTTCGGATACTTTGTACCGTTGTGGAATTGCCAGTGTGATTTTGAACTTCAGCCGCAATGACACCGAAAGCTTTCCCATCATAGATCTGCAGCGTAAATGCGAGATCGGGAAGATTCGAGAGTCCGGACGAAGTGACTCGAATGTTCTTGCCGTGTCCGAGAGCATCCTCGAAGGTCGATTGAGAAATCTCATGTTTCGGATAATCTGTCGATCTAACCCACTTGTGATCGACTTCTGCCGCCACTCTTGCGAAAACGACACCGCGTCCACGTGGTCCCGTTTGGATCTCATACGTACCGTTGCTCGGTGGAACGACCACGGACAAACCATCGCTAGGAGCTGTCAACTGTGAAGTCCGAGTCTGGCGAGAAACCCCCAAACTGCCTTCAGCCTGGATGAGAACGCAGGCTAACAAGAGAGCTGCGATCTCGAATGAGTGGATTGTGCTGGCCAATTCTCTGCCGAGGCTGAAACCACGACGATTACGTCCCATCAGAAATTCTCCTGGCTTGGGTTGAGGGCCACGTAGCTTTCCACTTCGCCCACAGGAAGAAAACCAGAACGCCGGTGAGTAGCGTCAATAAACCGACCTTGATATAAAACCAGCCCGAGGTCACAAAAACGTATACCCAACCAAAGAAAGCGATGACGAGAGGGAGGGGATAAAACCACATTTTGTACGGCCGGGCGCTGTCCGGCAGCTTCCGCCGCAACAGGGGAATGGCAAATAGTTGTCCCAAAAACTGCACCAGGATTCTGGTGGTGATCAAGGCGCTGACAAGCTGCTCCAGCTTAAGGAAGGCGGCGGCAATCGATACGCCGCCCAAAACCCACAGGGAAACTTGGGGATAGTTTTTCGTTGGATGCAGTTGCGCAAACGGACGGAAGAAATACCCGTCGACGGCAGCCGCGTAGGGAATCCGCGAATAACCCAAAAGAAGCGAGAAAACAGCGCCCAAGGCCGACCACAGGACCAAAATGGTTGCCGCGATCGCGGCGCCTCTGCCGTACAGCTGCTCCATGAAATCAGAAATGATGAAGTTCGAACGAATGCCTTCTCGCCAGGGCACTACTCCGATCAAGGCGAGATGCAGCGCCAGGTATCCGACACAGCAGACTGCGAGCGAATACAAAATCGAGCGCGGCACCACGTAGGATGGATTCCGTACTTCGTCTCCGATGTAGCACACATCGTAATATCCCAAATAGTTGTACACAGCAATCAGGGTAGCGCTGCCCAGACCCAGCACGAAGCCACGGTTAAAAGTCCAAGCTCCGGGAGGAAAATCGAATGCCCGGTGCGCATTGAAGTGGGAAAAACCGCTGGCGATGACCGCTACCATCGCCAGAACCGTGCCCACCCAAAGGGTGAGGGTGACCTTGCGCAGGAATGTCATCTGTCGGGATAGGAGGAATAAGGCGGCAAGGCCTGTGGCCACCGCCACCAATTGCTGTCCTCGACCGCTCAAACTCGGCCAGAGATACGTCGAATAATTTCCGAAGCCAATCATCCCGGAGGCGATTTCCAAAGGCCCACTGAGAACGAATTGCCAGATGAAAAGAAAGGCCATCAAACGACCCCAACTTTGATGGCCATATGCCTCGCGGAGAAAATGGTAGCTGCCGCCGGAGCCGGGCAACGCCGCCCCCAGTTCGCTCCATACCAGACCGTCGGAAATTACGATGAGTGCGCCCGTCACCCACCCCAACAGGGATTGCGGGCCGCCCATGGAAGCCATCATCAGTGGAATGGTGATGAAGGGCCCGACCCCAACCATATTGCAGACGTTCAGGGCGGTGGCATGAACTAAACCGAAAGCGCGCGTCAGGTGGGGGTGCGTTTCGGTCGTCATTGCCATAGGTGAGCAGGGCTAGCGCACTCGAGCGGCGGGGTACGAGCACCACCTGAATAACTCGCGCGAATCTAGGCTATCGCCTGCTTGTTTGTCAATCGGTTTGTTTGTTTCTGATCGATTGTGACTCCCGGCATCACTTTTTGCCATGCAAAGCGTCCCCATCCCAAATACAATGGCTCCCCGGAGCCGCCAATCCGCACCCGCTGAGGGCAGCCGGAAGGGCCGAAACCAGCATGCTCGCAGAAGAGCGTAGATTCCGCATTCGAGAGATACTCTCCAGCCAGCGCACCGTAACCGCGTCCGACCTCTGCGCTGCATTGGGCGTGACCGCGGCGACCGTGAGGCGAGATTTGGCTGCTTTGGAGCAAGATGGTGTGCTCGTTCGTTCTCATGGGGGAGCGGTTTCCCGCATGTCCAGCACCAGTTTCCAACCCTCCTATGAGACCTTGTCGCATAGCCATAGCAGTGAGAAGCAAGCGATCGCGCGCGGGGCGGAACGTTTCGTGCTTGCCGGCGAGACAGTTTTTCTTGAGGGAAGCACCACCGTGTATGAGCTTGCCCGTGGCTTAAATCAGCGGCATCGGCTGACCGTGGTGACGAACTCGCCCACCATCGTTTGCCAGTTGCAAAGAAGCTCGGGCGTGACGGTCCTCTGCACCGGGGGCGATCTTCAAAAGGACACCTTCTATTTTTCCGGCGAATGGGCCCAACGTGCACTTTCTGAAATCCGGGTGGATAAAGCAATTTTGGGGGTCAGCGCCATCGATCTTTCCTATGGCGTCTCTACCGCAAACCACGCAGAGGCCCAGATCAAGAAGATGATCACCAAAGCTGCCAAGACCAGGATCGCGTTAGCGGATCACAGCAAATTTGGTACGCAGAGCTTTGCCTACGTCGGCCCAGTAACCGACATCGACGTCCTCGTAACCGACTCCGGCACCGATCCAAAATACATCAAGGGCTTGCGGGAAGCGGGGGTGGAAGTTGTGGTTGCGGAGGTGCAAGAAACGCGTTCGAGCAAGCACAAATGAACATATTCGAACACTAGGGGTTGACAATCGCTCACATGCGGGATAATTTGAGTCGGCCTTGAGATCAGCGGGGATGTGAGGAGAACTTTGAGCGATTGCGGCAAGAAGATTCGTCTGAATCGTCTGCTCGGAGGCTCAGAGCACCGAGCCCTGGTGGTGGCGTTCGATCATGCATTGGTGCTGGGACCCATTCCTGGAACGGAAGACCCCTTAGGGAAGATCCGCCAATTTACCCAGTCCAAAGTCGATGCCTTGCTGCTGAACCTTGGCCTGATTCGCCAATTCGCGAACTCGCCCATTCTCGGCCGCATACCGGCTTTAATTGCCCGCCTGGATTGGACCACGGTTTGGTCTGCCATCGGGCAGAACGGAAACGGTGACCTGTACAGCTCGCTTCTTGCCCACCCCGAGGAAGCGTTACGCCATGGCGCAGATGCGGTTCTCACCTATCTCGTCGTGGGTACCGGCGATGCCGAGTTCGAGATGAAGGAAATTGCTCGCAACGCCGAAATCGCCCGCGAGTGTGAACAAGTTGGAATCCCGCTGATTGTTGAATCTCTGGCACGAGGCAAGGATGTGCAGCATCCAGGCGATCCCCGGTGGCTGAACCTGCACACGCGCATGGCCGCGGAGCTGGGTGCCGATGTTGTCAAGACGGATTACAGCGGCGACATCGCCTCCATGCGTTCGGTGGTGGAAAAATGTCCCATACCAATCCTGGTTCTCGGCGGAAGCCGCCAGGCGTCGGACAAGCATGCACTCGATGTGGTCCGCGACGTCGCGGCGGCGGGGGCTGCCGGCGTCTTCTTTGGGCGCAATGTTTTCCAAGCCGACAACATGAACACATTTCTTGAACAGGCGCGCGCTGCTCTGGACGCCGCACCGACAGCGGAACTGCAAGCGATCACGAGATGACAGCGCAGGCGGCTTGGCGCAACCAGAATTTGATGGACGGCCGCCCCGGATTCCGTTTGCAGGCCGATTGGGGGTACGTCTCCGTTCTTGAAGGCGGAGGGCACATCTGCGACTTGCATCTCAATGCCTGTTCTCGAGTCAATCCGTTATGGCGGCCGCCATGGACGACGATCGATCCGTGCAAGTACACAACTGCGAGACACGGGCGCAGGTATGGCCCCCCTCCGGACGGCAGGTTACTCTCTGGCATTGCGGGACACAGCCTCAGCTTTGATCACTTCGGACCGCCCTCGCGAGAGGAGACGGCGGCGGGCCTAACTACCCACGGCGAAGCGCCCGCGTTGAAGTGGGAAGTCCAGAAACCAGCCCAGTCGCCCAAGCCACAACTGCAATACGGCCTGACCCTTGCCCAAGCGCAGATTCATTTCCGGAGGAAGCTTGCACTGGACCGGGTAAATCCCGTGATTTATTGCGAAGAAGAGGCGGTCAACCTCAGCCCTTACGATCGGCCCATTTCGTGGAACGAACATGTAACCTTCGGGCCACCGTTCTTGAAAGAGGAGATCACCTGGTTCGACATTCCGGCGACGCGGGCAAAAGTTTGCCCCGCGACTTACAGCCCTCGGTTTTCTCTTCTGCCGGATGCCGAGTTTACCTGGCCGCACGCACCCACAAAAGATGGCCAGTGGATGAACTTGCGCACTACGCCCGGGCTGCGGTTTGGACACTACACCGCCCAATTGCTGAATCCGAAACTCGAGATTGGTTTCATCGCGGCATGTAATCCACTCCAGAAGCTACTCGTCGTCTGTGCATTTCGCCGGGCCGACTTTCCCTGGGTCGGCAATTGGGAAGAACGATACAACCGAAGCGCCGCGCCGTGGCGAGGAAAAACGTTCTGTCGAGGTCTGGAGTTCAGCACGACTCCGTTCGCGATTCCGCGACGCCAAACCATCGACCAAGGTCCACTGTTCGGAGAACCAACCTATCGTTGGCTTCCAGCTAAATCCAAGGCTCAAGTTCGATTTCTGATTTTGTTGTTGGAAGTGCCGGAGACATTCTGCGGCGTAGAAAGCGTTCTCATTGGCAGGAAAAGGATTGAAGTGAACGAGTCTGGATCCCCTGCCCGGAAGCTTTCAGTCGCGGCAGACAGGTTCCTGTGAAGAAACTTCGAGAATCAAAGCAATGCCGCAACTCGGTCCCTTGCCTGGGGTGCTTGGTGACGCGGCCCGACTGCCGGGCTGAAACCCTTTCGCCCCCGAGCCAGCAGGAACCGAAGAGCCGATTATGAGTTTGCTTGCCATTGATATCGGCTCCAGTAGATGCAAAGCCGTGGTATTTACGCTGGACGGGGAGATCCTGGCGCGGCACTCCAGCGCCTACACCCCGGAGTTTCCTGCCCCTTCGCACGCAGAAATGGATCCGGCGATCTTTTGGCAGGCAGTGTGCCGTTGTTCGCAGGCGGCTTCTAAGAATCTTTCAGATCCCGTCCGGGCACTGTGCCTAAGCTCGCACGGCGAAACCTTCGTGCCGGTAAGTGAACACACCGAAGCCATCGCTCCGGCCATTCTCAATCAGGACAATCGAGCCACCGAGGAAGCGGCCTGGCTCGAACAAACATTCGGAAGAAAGCGGCTTTTCGAAATCACTGGCTTGGTCGCTCATCCCATGTATCCGGTTCCAAAATTTCTTTGGCTCCGCAAGCACCGGCCGGACATTTTCGCTTCCTCGGTTCGTTTCCTTACTGTGATTGGCTATGTTCTTTCACAACTAGGATTACCTGCGTATATCGATTATTCCTTGGCCTCGCGCTATCTGGCGTTTGATATACGTCGGCGGCGCTGGTCCGAAGAAATTCTCACCGCCACAGGGATAAATGCCGAAAACCTGCCCATTGCTGTGCCTGCAGGAACGATCGTGGGAAAACTAGACGGAACTGCCGCCGGCCAACTCGGTCTTCCGGCAGGAACGATTGTGGTGATGGGAGGGCACGATCAGCCCTGCGGTGCATTGGGGGTGGGTGTTACCGGATCGGGCCGCGTTGCCGATTCGATGGGCACCTACGAATGTCTGTTGGCTGCTTCCGACCAGCCCAGCTTAACCGCCGCGGCGCTTGCGGCTTCTCTCAACTCCTATTGTCACGTGGTTCCAGAGAAGTTTGTCACGCTGGCCTATTTCCCATCCGGGATCATGATCAAGTGGTTTCACGATCTGTTGTACCCAGAAGCGTGTGCAGACGACGTCATCGCTCCCGCTGGGGACTCATCGGATGCAGAGGCCATCCACTACGCCACACTGGAACGAGGAGCGCCAGCGGGCCCGACCGGACTTTGCATCACTCCCAATCTGATCGGTACCTGCAATCCTGACTTCAACGCGCATGCCCGCGGAATCATCTCCGGCTTGAGCGCGAACACGACTCGCAGCCAGATTTACAAAGGCATCCTCGAGGGGCTCGCCTGTGAACTCGCACAGATGACCGAGATTCTGGGCAACGCCGTGGGGGAGTTTCGGGACATCTATGTCACCGGCGGCGGCTCTCAATCGCTTTTGGGTCTCGAGTTGCGAGCTGCTTTATCGGGACGGCAGCTGCATGTCATGGAGTGTCCGGAGGCAGTGTGTCTGGGCGGGGCCATACTCGCCGCGGTCGCAGCCAGAGAATACAACAGTCTGCCGGAGGCTGTGGAAGTCATTGTCCGCGCTGTGTCCGCGGTGTCGCCCGATCCTGTGATCGGGGCTGCCTATGCACAACAAGCCAAGAAATACCGTGATCTGCGTTCGGCACTCACCACGATCACGAATCCTGAAAGCGGAAGAGGCGAGCGGGAGGAACCGTGATACGAGCCACAGTAGGATTCATAGTGTTTGGAGTTCACAAAGATGGTCTAAAGGATCCGATGGGTACGCCATTCATTGACGACGCTTTGGTTCAGCGCGCCAAGAGCGCGCTGGTGGCGGCGGGCCTGAAAGTGATTGAGCATGGCATCGTTGTCGCTAGCAAAGAAGAGGCGCGGGCGGCATTCAAGAAAATGAAATGCGACGACGCCATCGATACGGTGGTCTTATTCTCCGGGACCTGGGTTTGGGCGGCGCACCTGGTCGGCGCCATTCGCGATTACTGCGCCAGCGGCAAGGGTTTACTCCTGTGGACGCACCCCGGCTCTCAAGGCTGGCGCCCCGTCGGGGGATTGGTGCTGCACGGAGGTTTGCTCGAGATCGGTGTCGCGCACAAATTTGTATACGGAGGTCTCGACGAACCAGGCACGGTTAACAAGATCGTCAGCTATGCCCAGGCGTCTCATCTGAAGAACTTCTTGAACATGTCCACCATCGGTGCCTTCGGCGGGCGCGGGATGGGACAAACCTGCGGCGCAGCCGACCCTGCGCAGTGGATGAGAATGTTTGGCATCGATATCGACTCCCGCGACACTACCGAATTGAAGCAGACTGCCGAAAGGATCTCGGCCACCGAATTGGAGGAACTTCAGCCCAGGCTGAAGCAGCTATTTGGTAGGGAACCGGCGCAAAACGCAGTGACCGAGCATTCCATGCGTCTCTATCTCGCACTAAGAAAACTGGTGGCAAAAGAAAGGTTTGATTTCTATACGATTCAATCCTTTCCCGGTCTGGCCGGCGATTATTCCGCCACTTGCTTTGCTCAGAGCATGATGCTGGAGGATGGAATCGGTACTTCTACGCTGGGCGATTTCAACACGGCTTTAACCGTTCTCCTGCTGACAAAATTGAGCCAGGAGAGGGTGTATTACGGCGATTTGCAACACATCGATAAAAAGACGGGAGAAATCAAGATTATCGGCGATGGGGCTTGTCCTCCTTCCTTGGCCGGCAAGCTGGGTCCAGCTGGTTTTTCCGAACACGGCATCCCGACTGAAGGCGAAGCCGGCGGCCTTTCTGTGAAATTGATCTGCAAGGTGGGAGAAGGGGTATTGGCGCGACTGGGCAGAGTAAACGGTGAATTTCAGATGGTCATCACCCGAGCCAGCATCTTCGAGCCTGCCCCGGATCAGATCGAAAAACGGCTCAACGAATGTGGCATCCCATTTTGGCCCCACGGTTTTGTGACCGCTCATTGTGACATCGAGGTTTTGCTCCAGCATTGGACGAATGAATATGCATGTCTGGGCTACGGCGCAGAGCTCTATCCGACCTTGGTCGATTTTTGCGAGATCATGGGGATCAAGCCAATCCTTCCCTGAATCTTCCGAGGCCCTCCTCGCCCGCGAGGAGGACGATTTTGTCTCGCCCCGAAAT
>Ga0187781_10004439_pt1 | contig 10446 bp, 9 predicted proteins | sample 0715_SJ02_MP02_2_FD_132447 | JGI IMG/M metagenome (GOLD analysis project Ga0187781, IMG submission 132447) | Tropical peat soil microbial communities from peatlands in Department of Meta, Colombia - 0715_SJ02_MP02_20_MG | ecosystem: Environmental > Terrestrial > Soil > Wetlands > Peat | place...
CCGGCCAATGGCTCGCCACCACGCTGAACACGGCGGTGCAGCGAGGCGTGGCACTGAATGCCACAACCGTGCAGAAGACGCCGTATGCGGCGGGCTGAAGAAAGGTTAAAGGGTAAAGGATAAGGGGTAAAGGCGGAAAGTCGACTGGGAGCCTTTACGCATGCCAAGAGGCTTTAGTTTAGAAGGTCAGGGTACAAAGCCAGTTTTCCTCGCCTTTAGCCTTTACGCTTCACACTTTAGACTTTTATGGCAAATCCACAGATAGTTTACGATCCCGGCACGGGGCCCGTCACGCTGACGTTTCAGCGGCCGCCGCGCAAGGTGCCGGCTTATGAGTACAACGCCATCCGGCACGATAACATTTCGAGCGCCGGAGTGCGCGAAGCGGTGCTTGAGCGCATTGAGACTTTCCTCGAGCTCGAGATGGAGTGGGTGGGAATCGGAGCGGATGTGCAGGCTTGGAATCAGTTCATGCAATTTGCGCTGGGCGGCGGACAGTTCGGCTACTACCCAGACGCTTCCCAGCCAGCCTTCACCAATTACTGGCTTGAGGACTCCAACTGGTTAGCGGCGTACAAAGCGCCGGGACAGTATACGTTTAAGCTGAAGTTTAGGCAGGTGGTCAGTTGAAAATCAGAAAGCAGAAAGCAGAAGGGAGCAAGGAGTCAGGAACGAGCGCGGCTTTTTCTAATTTCTAATTTCTGATTTCTACTTTCTTATGATTCAAGGGAATCAGATTTGGACGCAAGCACTCGTGCAGGCGCAGAAGCAGGCGTACTACATCGTCGAAATCCCGGACTTTGCCATTGCCATCGCGAGCTTCCCCTCGACGGCTAATGTGGTGACCACGCTCGGTGGCTACGGGGTGACGCTGTACGGCGTTGGGGGATACGGAACCTAAAAATGGTCAGCAGCGAATTTGTGATTCCGAACGAAGACTTTATGACCCTTCGGCTCACCACCGTGCATGAAAATGCGCGAAGCGCCTTGGAGTGCGGCGGCTCGACGCCGCCTTACATTAATCTCGAGCGTGAGGGCCAAGGCGGCGTCAAGCCGCCGCACTCCAAGGTGCCTTCGGCACAGCCATTTTCATGGCGGCGCGGAATCTCTCTTTCGACCTGCATGACCAGCAAGAGATCAGAGCAAGATTCCTCGCTTCGCTCGGAATGACAAGGCACAAGGGAAGGATGAAGGATGAAGGACAAAGGATAACAGCCCGCTCTACCTTGGCCTTTATCCTTTAGACTTTACACTTTTTGGAATATGCCGACGGTTAGCCAGTACTATCCCGGTGACTTTTACGGCGACGTGGCCCAGTCGCTCGCCTGGCTCTACGCGCGCCAGGAGAAGCTGGTTCAAGGCTGGGAAGCCAATGCGCTCGAGACCGGATTTCCGGCAACCTCCTGGCCGGGCGCTCCCTGCGTCCCAACGACGCCGCCCTTCATCGAATGCGGCATTGTTTCGCAGAATGACCTGAGCCAGTTTTCACAGACCGCTTGTGAAAGCATCACCATGATCCCGCCCGGCATTTTAATGCTGGGGATGGATGACCAGCTCGGCCCGGACGGCTACCCTGTTGACTTCTCACCTATCACACTTCCTTTTGGCTCCCTTTTCCCGCCGGTCCTTCCCGTCACAGCCACCCAGATCAGCGCCTACTATCAACAGATGTACGCCGCCAACCCCAATGGCTCTGTGATCAATGGCGTCACTTACCCGGTGCTGCCGGGCCTGACGATCTACGGTTATCTCTTCAACCCTCAGCAAGCGATGACGAACTATCGCGTGGACCTGTTTGTCAAGACGGATCTTTTCTACTACCAGGGCTCGGCAGTGGGGACCGGACCTTACACCTCGGGGCCGCTGATAGGACAATATCCCGCTCCCTCGCAGTTTCAATCGCTCCTGGTTCAGCAGGGGCTGTACGGCTACTGGGGCTCACAGGTGGCCAACCCGGGCCTCACGATCGCGGCGCTCTACCCTACCAGCGTGCCGCAGCCCTCCGTGGGCTGGTCGGGTGAATACTTGCCCTCTGGCTGGCTTTGCCACTCGAATACAGGAATCGGGTATAAGCTCACGAATTATTTTGCGCGAATTTACGCCAAGACGGATGTCGAGTATCTCCAGGAAGACAACATCCCGATCATCGTCCAAGACGACTTCCATGCTCGCTGCGGCTCCAGCCATCCGCTTTTTCCGGGCACGCCAACCGTCCATGTGCTCTACAACGATCCGGTGAAGGGCCCCACGCAGGTTTGCACCTCTCTGGCGGCTGCCTGGGCTTTCCCATCGTTGCCCCTCAGCTTCATCGTTCCCACTTCCGACCCGCTCTACTTCCCCGACCCCACCATGACCAACGGGGCCGCCCTCCAGAACCGCAGCTACATCTATGATTGCGCGCTCGCGATCATCGCTTTCGCAGCCTCGGGGAACTTCGTGGCCGCGGCGCGCATCATCAAACAGCTTGACAATATCCTCGACAACCCTGGCTATCTGGCCGCGGTGATTTTCGAGAATGGCGAAGACGGGCAATCGGCAACGCGCTGGACGAAAAGCAACTCTTTGGATTCGGTGACCGACATAAACGATCCATCTGAACCGCCTTACGGTGAGGGCTTGGTCGTGGATTTTCACGCGGTCGCCGCAAATGACAGCTTCACTTACGTCGGCAGCGGACTTCCGGACACTGCGGACACTGAGGTACAGTTCGAGCACAAAGAAGCGGAAGCTGTCACGTTCAATTTTTCTATCGGCATCACTACCGCTGCCCACAAAGTGACGAGCGTGCAAGTGGTCTCAGGCACTCCCGCGGCCGCAGTCCTCAACGGAACCGTGATCACCATCACGATAGCCCCTGGGAATGGGCTTTACCGCTTCGAACTGGTGAACGTGGCGGGCCTGGTCTCGACGCTCGCCGGTGATAGCCTCACTTCGATCAACAGTTTCGTGATTACACTGACGGCCGCGGGCGATATGTATTTCGATAACTTTTCCGCAGGAAATATCCAGCCTGCAAATTCCCTGGCCTTCAGCTACGACACTTACAACGGGCTGGTGGACCAGGCATACATTCGCACTGGGGCTATGGCCTGGGTGTGCTATGCCTACTGCGTCTACATGCAGCTCACCCAAGATTACAGCCCGGCGCTTTACCTCCAGCGCATGATTGATTTCCTTTTGACGCTCCAATCCGCAGCCAGCGATCTCACGAATGGACTCTTCTATCTTGGCTATGGCGCTTATGTGAATCCCGGCTATCAGTTCGTGCCTGGCATTCAGTACCGGGTTTCCACCGAACACCAGATCGACCTCTACTTCGCTTTCATGCGCAGCGCCGCCACACTTCCCACCGCGGCGATTCAGCTTCAGAAAACCAGCGCGATCACCGCCGCTCAGGCGGCTTCGCTGAACGTCACGGCGGCACAGGTTGCGCTCGCTGCGGATACCATCGCCACGCAGGTCATTGGCAACCTCTATATCCCTCCCAGCGGCGGCGTGCCCGGCCACTTCGCTCAGGGCGCCGGCTCTTCGGCCACGCCTCCTGCGGGACTCGACACCAGCCAGGCTTGCGATGCCGCCGGCACCTGGGCGGCACTTTTCTGCCACGCCATTGGGCGCGACGACCTGGCTCTCGAATGCCTCGAGTTTGTCGACCAGAATTTCCTGCTTCAGAACCAGCAGATCGTCGAGTCGTCGGCCACCAACTCCTATAATGAAACTTACCAGGAGCTCACTCTCTTCAGCGGGTTCAAGTTCTTCAATGATTCACCCGGAGGTTATTCAGGCTCTCCTCTGAGCGTCTCACAAGAACAGAGTTGGGGCATGCTTCTGGCGTTGCTGGACCTCTACAGTGTCGCGGGGGTCGCCAGCTACTTTGCGGGCGTTCACGGCAGCCTCGACGCCTATCTCACCACGCTTATCACCAGCCAACGCACCGTGCGGTCCGCCACGGGCGATGGCTCGCTGGTGATGTATTCGCAGGCCTCGCGCGATTTGCCGTATGAATTTGAGGTCTGGCCGGGCTTCACCCCCACGGCGTGGTTTTATTTGGTCTCCACGCATCCCGGGCTTCTGCTCTCGCTGGGCAATACGCCGACGATTATCCCTTATCTGCAAATCCCCCAAGGGGCAAGCCAATCAGTGAATGAGCTCGAAGGGGCCTCCTCACTGAGCAGCATGACGGTCACGTGCATTGACCCTAATGGCACGCTCAAGGGTCTGGCGGCTCAGGATGTACTGATCGGCAAGGTGGTGCACCTCAAGCAAGGGTTTCCGGGCATGGCTTTGGGCGATTTCACCACGCTGCAAACCATGCAGATCACCCAGGTTGGCCAGGACACGGACGGGCGCATCACCCTTCAATGTGCGGATGTGCAGCGTTTTATTCAGGGAATGCAGATTTGGCTGCGGGGTGGCCCTCTTTGGTGGACGCCCGCCGGTCCCAAGGCGCAGCAGCCCGTGGGCTCCTCGTGGCTGGAGAACGGCAGCGCGGTAAGCGACCAAAATCCCCGCTATGTGGCAGGCAACCCCATCGACATCATCCTTGCCGTGCTACAGAACGAGTTGGGGGTGGGCCAGGACCCGGCCCTGCTGACCTCGAATTACGTGCTGCAGGCCCTAGCACCTGTCTACGAGTCGCAACAAAACTACGAGCCCTTGCCGCCCCCGGAAGGTTGGGCGATCTATATGCCCGGCCAGGACTCGACCCTAATCAATCCCAATCCCTTCATCGACGTTCCCGGCCTGCTCGCCTTGCGAGAGGGGGAGTTTTCCGGCGTCTGGTTTGATTTTGTCATTACTCGACCCATCGAAGCGAAGGAGTTCATCGAAGAGCAAATCTTAAAGCCCTTGGGCCTTTACTGGATCGTTCGCGCCGATGGCCGACTCTCGCTCAAGACCATGAAGCCGCCTGTCGAGCAGACGCCCGCATTCGCCTTCAGCGCCAAAAATATTATCGGAATCCCTCAGACCCAGCGGCAGAACATCATCAATCTCGTTACCTTTCAATTGGACGTGCAGCAAGGCGGGATTACCACGGCGGCGCGCAGTTACGGGTACCAGGTGAGCTACGAGCAGCAAACTTCGCTGCAAACTTATCGGCAGGTGTTCGAGCAGCAAATCCAGTCCACCGGCCTGCGCGTAGCGCGCGGCGGCATGATGCTCTCCCGGCTGCTCGCGGACCGCATCTTTCGCCGTCATGCCTTCGCTTCCCCCATTTACAAGTTCACCGCACAGCTCGCCACCGTGCCGGTGGAGCTGGGTGATTACGTTTGGCTGAGCCACTCGAAGATTCTCGATTTGAAGACGGGCAAGGTGGGGCTGAATAACGTGGTCTGCGAGGTGCTCGATAAGCAGCCCAAATACAGCCATGCCACTGTGGATTTCAGCCTGCTCGATACGCGATTCATCAACATCTCGCCGCCCTACCAGATCGCGGCAGCCACCAATAATATTCCGCCTTGGGAAGAAGCCACGCCCCAAGAGCAGGCTCAGTACATGTACATCTCCTCCGCTGCCATGGGCGGAGAGAACAGCGACGGGACGGCGGGCAACACGATCTTCTGAATGGTGAATAGTAAATGGTGAATGGGGTGCTATGTCTCAACTAACTCTAAGTGCGATTCCCGGATTTTTCGATCTTGCGGATAGCGCCCTCGCCGCCGGCCAGCCGCTCACCGACGACAGCATGTTGAAAATCTCGCACAACGCGAAGTTTGGAACGGTGCGCAGCAAGCTGATTTTCATGGGCTTTTATGCCAACGGCAACACCGTGCCGACTCCAGTCGATCCTGACGATGGCTACGCCTATTCGCGCGCCGAGTGCCAGTTCGTCTGGATGATCTATAGCAACCGCTCGCCGGCGCCAGGGTTCGTTCCCGGCCAGGCAGCGCCACCAGCCCAGGCTAATTCGCAGGCTGGACAACTTTACAATTGCCCAGGCGGCTGGGACATCAACGATGCGACAGGGGCGATAACTCTCCGGACCACGTATTGGCAAAACGGGACGGAAGTTGTGTCCAATGACGGAATCATCAAGGTTTACGCGGTTTGCCTGCGCCTGAGTCTGAACAGCGCGAATTGAAAAGGCAGGATTCAGGAGCCAGCATTCAGGATTCAGCAGAGACACCCGTGCCCTGAATCTTGAATCCCGAATCCTGAATCCTGGAGGTTCTCAAATGGCGGTAACAAGAACAGTTCTCCCGCGCAAGGGTCTTATCCAATCCCAACACGGCCTGACCAGCTACGAGGCTGACCAGGACCAAAACTGGGCGCTCCTGGATGCGAATGTCGCGTTCATGAGCGATCTCCCCCTTCCACTATTTCAGCCACTCGGATGCAACGGGTTGGTTTCGGGCTTCGTCCTCTCCACCTCCAGCACTTTAGTGCCTGGCATCACGGCGGGCGTTCTTTTCGCACAAGGGGCGGGCTATGCGCCTCCCGCCGCGCCCGCACTGGGCCCGGCCCCGGCCAGCCAAACAAGTTCCCTCTTTTACAATTCGACAAGCGGCTTCTACTACCAAGCGGGTGCGGTGGGCGCGCGGGCGGGCGACGCCTTGGCCGGCACAGTCACCACCAGCGCCTCAGCCGTCATTGCGGTCCAGCAGGCGACCCCGATCTTCGGCGCCGTGAGCGTGGCTCCCAGCGCGGCGGGCAATTGCACAGTTCCGCATCTACTCGGCCGTGTTCCCCTTTGCGCGATCATTCAAATGACCAGCAGCGGCGCGATCTGGTTTCAGACGCCCACCAGCTACGACGGCGTGAATCTTTATCTTGTTGCTAGTGCCAGCGGCGTGACGGGAAAAGTCATCTTATGGTGAGAAGATCATCTCCTGTCTGAATCAGGCCAGTCGGTGGTGATACACGCTTGGGTTGCTGACAAATAGACTTGTCATGAATGGTGGACTCACGTTCCAATGGTTCCGGTTTCTCCTGTATTGGAACTTCCTTGTGGTCTATTATTGTGCGAAGGAGGGAGGGTTCACCATCATGGAAACGTTCCTGCTGGCCGTAACGGCATTGGCTACCGTTGTCGGAACGATTGGTGGTTTGATTTTGCAACACCGCGCCAATCAGCATTTCTCTGAACAGAATCGGATAATGATCGAACAGGCAGGCAAGGAACCTTCCAAATCGGAGCTTAAAGCGTACAAGCCTCCGAAGTGGCCACTCCTAGTGATGGGTTTGATGGTTCTCGGAATCTGGATAGCTGTGATCTTTGATTATTATGATCGCCATCATGCACCCCCAGCCACCACTCAGGTTCCGAGATGGGATAACTACAAGTTGAAACAAAGGGCGCATATCAAATACTTCAACGAGACAGTAGAGTTGGACGGCTATGAGTACCTAGATACGACTTTCGAAAATGTCACGTTCATGTATGAAGGAACGGCACCGACGAGACTTACAGATGTACATTTTACTCACCTCAAAACAGGAGAGACGACTGGTAGGATCGGCTCGCACAACCCGTTGGTTAAGCAAACGTTGCTGGTCATGCAAATGCTAACTGAGGTTTCTGGTTGCAAGAGCGCCATTTTTGTACGTCCTGAACCGTAGTCTAAACTGAAATAGAAATTATCTCTCTCATTGTCCACACATGATCTGTAACTCCCGCTTCCATAGCTGGCGTGAGGCGCAACGTTTCGTGCACGCGAACGAAGTTGTACCACGCGAGGTAGAGAGAGGGCATCGCGTACAGCTTGCTCCACTTTTTTGAGAACGCGTCTATCAAGCGCGTAAGTCTCCGCATCTGCATCCTCATCGTCGGTCAGCCCTCATTTCTCACCAGCCTGTGTGGTTTTCAGAGGAGGACCGAAGGGCGGCGCTTCATAGGCCGCGGAAAAACCTCTTCGGCCTGTCATTCCGAGAGTATACTTGTGCGTGAGGATAAAACCATGTTTCGTTTGAGCGCTGCTTCCCCTTACGTGACGGGGGTGATGTTTCTGGCAAGTTGTGCTTGGAATACATGCTCCGACGCGAGCACCGCCAAGACTTTCCCCACTGGCCAAGCGATGAACTTTACTGTGGAAGGCAAGATCAATACTCTAGACCACAATAAGCTCACCGTGCACACTGAAGAGAACATCATCTTCCACGTGAGCTACGATGACAAGACTGAGTTCAAGAGTGATGATGGCAGCCCCGCCAGCAGCAAAGACCTGCGCGTCGGCTTGATGATCAAGGTGGACGGCGACCTTACCGAAAGTGGTGAAATTGTGGCGCAAAAGATTCTGCTGGAGAAGTCTGCCTCCAAGAAATGAAGGAATCCTGACTCACGAATCCTGTTTTTCTCACCACAAATCCAATTCCCTGCCCTTCCCCTTTTCCAGGGCTTGACCGACCCCTCACCCGTTCCGCGCCGGCTGGTGAAAGCGCCAGTCGTGGGGCACCCTCTCCCCGAGGGAGAGGGCTGGTTCCTCTTACCTACTCCCTACTTGCGCAGCCGAAAATCAGCATCGTGCGAGACTGCCCTCTCCCTGTGCGCGATGTCCGCGAAATCTGTGTAATCTGTGGAGTCCGACTCAGTGTGGAAGTCCGAGCATTTCTGCATGCTGGTTAAGTGCCTGGCCAATCTCCTGCAGAAAACTCTTGCGCAGGCGTGCGGTGCTGGCGGCCTCCGCAGAGAGATTCAAGGAAAGAAACGCAATGCGAGCTTGATGGCGCAGCAGCCAAGCGTAGCGCCACAGGTATAGTCCCGAGAGGGGAAGGGTGGGCAGGTAGTATCCGGCACCGCGCCGGCCCCAAGCGTGGGCGACGAAGAGAACCTCGACTATATAACTCCCCAACACCACCAAACCGCGCCACAGCCATTCCGTAGTTCTGTCCCGGTCGCTTCTCTTCTTGAGTAATCCCGCCCAATAGAGAATCGCGATAGCCACAAGATGGTTGACCAACCCGTAGCAGGCCACGGCAAACCCCGCCACAGTTTCAAACACGACGACGCCTCGGCCCAGCGGCCCGCCCAGCCACGCACCCGCCCCTTCCACCTCAAGGCGATGGAGTGCGCCCCGCCGGCATGCCTCGCGCCATGCCCCGAGCGACTCCCGCAACGAAACCAGCAGGCCCGGATGCAAGTAATTCACTTGCTCTGCCCATTGCACTACGAACCGGCTCAGTTCAAACCCCTCGAGCTTTTGTCTCCGTTCCGGATGTGACCTTAGTTCTTCCTGAAGGTTATCGCGCAAGGCTTGTTCGAGGTCGTCCAGGAATTCGGCCAGAGCCGGGGGCTGGAGGCGGAAAGAGTTCTCCTGGCATTTGCTTTCCAGTTTCCGGGCCAGTTCTTGTTCCTGAATGTGCCTATCGCCGCCGGCGCCCGAAACGTAATCTTGCGCAAGCTCCGGTTGATCGATATCGATCAATACCTCCCTCGTGTGCGTGTGGCCGACCGGCAGGAAGAGATGGAGGGGGAACAACCTGAGTCCAAGGCTCCCGGCATGGCGCCCCTCCGCCTCCACGGCTATGGAGGCTGCAACAGTGGTGAGGCCGCTCTCTCCGGCAGAATTCGCCGGGCTGGGCTCGACGAAGGTCACGAGCGCGGCCTTCTCCGCCAAGAGGGCACAGCAGGCTTCAAGAGCCAACTGCCGGTTTTCGGGAAGGAAGCTGATCATGCCCAGTCCCCGCGCCAGGAGAGGCTGGAGCAGTCCTCGGACTAGCCTCGCGGGGATGAGGCATCGCACAGTACGCTCGAACCCCGCCACCAAAATGAGGGCGTCAAGAAAGCTTTCCGGATGGCTCACCACTAGGAGGGCTGGATCTGCCCCCAGCAACCGGTCCTCGTGGAGGACGCGAATCTTGCGAAAGGTGAGGGCAAACCAGAGCCGGATCACTCCTCGGCAGAACCTGTAAAACACAGGATTGGCTGGAACCGGAATTGGAGGAGCGATTGGTGAAGTCGAACCTTCCATCGGAAACTCTCTCAGATGATTTTCCGAGTAAGGGCGTGCACCTCCGCTTTTGAGGTCCGCGGCCCTGAAGTGGCAAAATCCGCGGACCTCAAAAGCGAAGGTCCGCGCTGCCCAATCCACTAACGTGGGGGGCGGGCGCGTCGTGGGGGAGATCGAGTCGGCATCGCATTGCTTTCCCATCCCTCAACGTACCCTAGCGGGTGGACGATAGTGCCAAACAAACCGTACACCTTCTGAATCTTATTCCCATCCTCGTCCACGAGGTTCAAGCGGAAATACGGCACATTACCTGCCTGCACCACACGAATGGGAAAGTACCCTTGAAGGCCGCTCTCGACGTAGGCCGTAACGTATTGGTGATTTTTGGCCCACCATGTGAAAACACGAATGTGCGTGAAATCCGTCACTTGGTTCCCCGCACGGTCGGCAGCAAGATATTGTGGAACTTGGCGGCCCTCATCAGGTACGTTGTTAAGCACTAACCAAGCCACTAAGTTGGAGCTTTGGGCATAAGCGCCAAGAGGCTCAGGTATGTCGA
>Ga0187781_10004440_pt1 | contig 10443 bp, 6 predicted proteins | sample 0715_SJ02_MP02_2_FD_132447 | JGI IMG/M metagenome (GOLD analysis project Ga0187781, IMG submission 132447) | Tropical peat soil microbial communities from peatlands in Department of Meta, Colombia - 0715_SJ02_MP02_20_MG | ecosystem: Environmental > Terrestrial > Soil > Wetlands > Peat | place...
GACGCCGGCCACAAACGATATTGGCCTGATTACTCTTCCCGGCGGTCGCCGCCTGGCCGTCGCCATCTTCGTCACCGACTCCACCGCCGACGATGCCGCGCGCAACAGCGTGATCGCCCGCATCGCCAAAGCCGCCTACGACGAGGCCCTCCTCACCAAAGACTAGCCACACGGATCGCTGTCTGCTGGATTCCGACGCATGTGCTGGTTGCGTGGCGTGTCGTCCGGCGCACTGGCCGGACTTTAGACCGGCCTGCCGAAGAACAGGCTTCCGCCTGTCCCTTCTCTCCCTTCTTCTACATGTCCCGGAAAGGATGCCAGCCCGCTTACGCCTTCCGCTCTTCAAACAACCCTTTGTACCCAAACCCCGCCTCTGCTCCGGCAATGATGGGCGCCACCCAGAACAGCCACAACTGCTGTACCGCCCAGCCTCCTACAAAAATCGCCGGTCCCGTGCTGCGGGCAGGATTCACGGACAGATTCGTCACCGGAATACCGATCAGATGAATCAAGGTCAATGCCAACCCAATCCCGATTCCCGCAAATCCCGTCAGCGCCCGATGGTCCGTCGCCCCGTGGATCACCAGCAAAAAGAAAAATGTCAACACCACTTCCGCCACAAAGCACGCCAGCAGCGAATATCCGCCCGGCGAATGTAACCCGTATCCGTTCGACGCAAACCCGCCGCTCAGTGAAAATCCTTCTTTACCGCTCGCGATTAAATACAAAACGCCGCTAGCGGCAAGCCCGCCCACTACTTGCGCCACGATGTAAGGAACCACTTCCGACCACGGAAACCGCCCCCCGCACGCCAATCCGACGGACACGGCTGGATTCAAATGGCAGCCCGAGATGTGGCCAATCGCGTACGCCATTGTCAACACCGTCAAACCGAATGCCAGCGCTACGCCCAAGAATCCAATTCCCAACTGCGGAAACGCGGCATCCAGCACTGCCGCGCCGCAACCCCCAAACACCAGCCAGAATGTCCCAAAAAATTCAGCCGCAAGTTTTTTCGATAGAGGCATGTTCACAGTCCTTTCGAAGCACACTTTGCCATTTGGGCGGAGAAATCGGAGGAATACTGCTGTCTAAGCCGTGGATTCTACTCAAAGCCACGCGGAATCACAACCACCTGCTGTAGCATATGCTTCAAAGCCTGTGCTTTCACCCTTGCACTTCTTCTCCGTCTCTGCGTGTGGTCCTTACCCCCACCTCTTGATCCTTTCCCACACCGCTTCCAGCGTGCCAAACTTTGGCTTGCGGCACACGTACACATCAAAATGCTGATACGGCATTGACAGCGGATGTTCCACGTGTCCCGCAAATTCCACGCTGTCGAACAATTCGTGCAGCCGCTCCGGACGGTCATCCATAACGATCAGGCATTGGCCGGTATATCCTCGCGGCCCCCAATAGTAATAATTCTGGTGACCGGAAATCGCCTGCGGCAGTCCCATCCTGGCCCCAAAGAGATCGATCGCACCCGCCTGCCCATAATTCTGTCCAAAAATCCCGCAGGACTTCTGCTCCTCTGGCGGCAGTTTGTGATACGCATCCGCCACCACTTGGGCCATCTCCTTCCAGCCAAACTGGTCTGCGTAAATCTGCGGCAACGGCCCCAAGCGATGTGTTTCAATCGGTGGCGGACCAAAATGCCAGAACTTCGCGTACGCAATGTATTGATCCACGGTCAGCAGCGGGAAATACGCGAAGGGCGCGATCAACACTCCGGTGACAACCAGCACAGCAACGTATGCCGGTCGCAGCCAGCGCCCGCTCCTCATCCCGACGAAGCATCGTTCGAACGTCAGCCCGCCCGCGGCAAAGAGCATCGGATACGCGGGCGCGGGATAGTACATCCGCCCGTGCATGGTCAGCATGCACGCCATGATCACCAGCCAGGTGATCCCCAGCGCGCGCCAGCCCTTCCCCTCATGGTCCCGGAGCAGTACGACGAGCCCCGCAATCCACACCGGCGCCGTTATTGGATGGAAAATCATTAGCGCTTGCATGGCCATGAACCGGATCGGCCCTACTTCTGTATTCCGTCCGCTCTGCTGCACATTTCTCAGCAGCTCAATCGTCGGAAATCCGCGATGAACTTCCCACAGCAGATTGGGCAGAAAAATCAGCAGCGCGATCAATCCGCCCAGCCAGATCCACGGGGACGCGAACTGCCGCCGCTGCTTCGTCAGCGCCAGGCCCAAGAACAAACCAAGTCCGAAAAACAGCATGGAATGCTTGTTCAACAGTCCCACGCCGCACACGACGCCGAACAACAACCAGAGCCTCTCGCTCGCCCCGTTGAAAATCTTCAAGGCAATCAGCGCCGCGCCCATCCAGAACAACGACTCAAACACATTCATGGTCAGCAGCGAGTCCAGCCCCAGATAAACCGGGGCCACCATCACGCAAACACAGGCCAGCACCATCCCGAATCGCCTTGCGCCCAGTTCCCGCGCGAGCAACCCGGTCAGCAGCACGCGCAATCCCGCCGCCACCGCCGGCAGAAAATGCAACGCCGGCAACGAATCCCCGAGCGTCACACGTTCCATCCATGTGATGACCGCAATCAACGGCGGCTGATCCACATATCCCCACGCCAAATGATGACTGCACGCCAGGTAATACAACTCATCGACAAAGTACCCGTATCGCCCGCTCACCAGCATGTGCGCCGCGAAAATCGCAAACGACAGCCAGCCCAGAATCGCCCACTCATTGTTCTGGGTCTTTCCTACTCCCATTGTCCCGTCCCCCGACACTGCTCCGCCCATGGAAACGCCCCTCACTCCGAAAAACGAGCCAACACTCGGAATGTTTCCATTCTATTCAGGTTTCAAGTGATCACAACAGGGAAGGAGCTCCAGTTACCGAAGCTCCCTCGACGTAGGCGGCAATTGAGAGGATATCTTTTCTCTTTGCACCATTGCACCCCTTCTCTTCGCCTTTTCCTTACTTCCTTATCTCGACTTCCTCAATCAATCTCGACTGCCGGCCCGCCCGCCGTCGCCCCCACTTCCTCGAGCCGTGCGCCCACCGCCTTAGCCACACGATATAGACTCTGCGCCGCGGGTCCAGACTCTCCCGCCGCCGCCACCGGCTTCCCCGTATCTCCGCCCACGCGAATCCGCGGATCAATCTCAATCTCTCCAAGCACCGGCACGCCATATTCGATGGCGGTCTTAGCCCCTTCGCCGTGTCCAAAAATATCCACCGGCTTCCCGCAGTGCGGGCACGCAAACGTGCTCATATTCTCTACCACCCCGAGCACTTCCACATTTACCTGCCGGAACATTTCGATCGCTTTACGCACATCCGCCAGAGCCACCGTCGACGGCGTCGTCACCACCACCGCGCCCGACACTTCCACCGTCTGGATCAGCGTCAGCTGCACATCGCCTGTGCCGGGTGGCAGATCGATCACCAGATAGTCCAGTTCTCCCCACTCCACGCTGCGCAAAAACTGCGTAATCACGCTGTGCAGCATCGGCCCGCGCCAAATCACCGGTTTGTCGCCGGGATTCAGCAGCCCCATCGAAATCATTTTGATTCCCTGTGCCTGCACGGGAATGATTCGCTGCTGCGGCGTGGCGACCGGCTCGCCCGTCGATCCCAACATGATCGGCACATTCGGACCATACACATCGGCGTCCAGCAGCCCAACCTTGTTCCCCATCTTCGCCAACGCCAGAGCCAGATTCACGGCCACCGTGGTTTTCCCCACGCCGCCTTTTCCACTGGCCACCGCGACAAGGTATTTCACTCCCGGAATCGGCTGGCGCTGCGGCATCTGTCCTGGCATTGTCCCCGGTGGCATGGTTTCCCTTTCTTGATACATCAATCGGCTACAATGAAATTGAATCTACATCCGTGGTCAGACAACAGATATCAGCAACCGATTCTGCACGACGCAGTCCCTATATTCTGATTTCCGATATCCGTTATCTGATACCGCGCATAGCGGCGGTTCGAGCCCTTCCGCACTCTTGCACTGTTATTTCCTTACTTCCTTGCCTCTCCTCAGGCCCCGTGGCACTTCTTGTATTTCTTCCCTGACCCGCAGGGACAAGGATCATTCCTCCCTACCTTAGCCCCCGCCCGTACCGGCTTTGGCGCCTCTGCTTGTGCCGGCCCGGTCTGATACTGCAGATCCTTCTGCTGCCGCTCCTGTTTCCGTTCCAGCGCTCGCGCAAAATCCGGCAGTTTCGTGGGAGCCTCTTCCACCCTCGCCGCCGCGCTCGCCACGGCAGCCGCAGCCCCGCTGGCGGGCAGATGTACCGGCTCCGTGGGTCGTGCTTGCCGCGCCTGTTGCGGTGGCGCTTCCTGCTGTTGAATCTGCACATGGAACAGATAACGGATCGTCTCGTTGTCGATCCGCGCCATCATATCTTCGAACAGTACGAAGGCTTCTTTCTTGAACTCCACCAGCGGGTCCTTCTGCCCGTATCCGCGCAGCCCGATCCCTTCCTTCAAGTGGTCCAGCGAAAGCAAGTGGTCCTTCCACTGGGTATCCACCACATCCAAAATGATTCGCCGCTCGAGCCACCGCAGCAAATCCGGACTGAACTGCTTTTCCTTCTCCGCGTAGCGGTTCTTCACCGCCTCAACGGTCGCCTCCGCCAGTTCGTCGTGATTCATCGTGGTCGGGTCGGCTCCTGCCGCCTTCACATCAATGCCAAACTGGCTGTTCATCTCCGCCAGAAACGACGTCGTATTCCACTGCCCCGGATGCTGCTCGCGCGGGCAATATGTCTCCACCAGCTCGCGCGCGACATCCTCTGCAATTCCCAGCACATAATCCCGCTGATCCTTGCCCTCCAGTGCGGACCGCCGGATCGCATAAATCGTCTCGCGCTGCTTGTTCATTACATCGTCGTATTCCAGCAGGTGTTTGCGGGCGTCGAAGTTCTGCGCTTCCACGGATTTCTGCGCATTCTCAATCCGGCTCGAAATCAGCTTTGATTCGATCGGCACGCCCTCGGTCATCCCTAGCCGGAACATCAACTGCTTCACTTTTTCCCCGCCGAAAATTCGCATCAAATCGTCTTCGAGCGACAAAAAGAATCGCGACGATCCCGGGTCTCCCTGGCGTCCGGCGCGTCCTCGCAATTGGTTATCGATGCGCCGCGCCTCGTGCCGCTCCGTACCCAAAATGTGCAAACCGCCGAGTGCCACCACCTCATCGTGCTCGGCTTTGCACTGGTCCGCGAACTGGTCGTACACCGGCTTCCACTGATCCTGGGGCACCTGGAAGATCTTCCCCTCGTGCTGGAACAGCACCATCTGCACGGTTGGCTGCGTCGCGTCGCCATTTGAACTTTCCGAGCCGATCACCGCCGGCGCCGCCGCGTACGGCATGGCCAGCTTGTTCTTCAAAAGGTATTCCCGCGTCAGCGACTCCGGGTTGCCTCCGAGCAGAATGTCCGTTCCTCGTCCGGCCATGTTCGTCGCTACCGTCACGGCGCCCTTGCGGCCTGCCTGCGCCACAATGCGCGATTCCCGCTCGTGTTGCTTGGCATTCAACACCTGGTGCGGGATCCCCGCCTTCTTCAGCAGCTCCGAAATCGTCTCCGACTTTTCGATCGAAATCGTGCCCACAAGCACCGGCTGCCCACGCTCGTGGTAATGCCGGATTCCGTGAGCCAGCGTATTGTCGTCCTGCAGAATCCCGCTCACCACCGCTTCAAACTTCTCCCGCTCTGTGCGGTACACCACGTCCGAATTCTCGATGCGGATCAGCGTCCTGTTCGTCGGAACCACCACCACGTCCAGGTTGTAGATTTTCCCGAATTCCGCCGCTTCCGTTTCCGCCGTACCGGTCATGCCTGCCAGTTTCTTGTACATGCGGAAATAATTCTGGAACGTGATCGTGGCCAGCGTCTGGTTTTCGCGCTCGATTTTCACGGCCTCTTTGGCTTCTACTGCCTGGTGCAATCCGTCCGACCACCGCCGCCCCGGCATCTGCCGCCCGGTAAACTCGTCGACAATGATCACTTCCCCGTCCTTCACCACATAATCCACGTCGCGCTTGTACAACGTGTGTGCGCGCAACGCCTGATACACGTGGTGAATCGTCTCCATGTGCGCCGGATCGTACAAATTTCCCAGGCTCAACAACCGCTCGCACTTGCTCACGCCCTCTTCCGTCAGCGTCGCCGTGCGGTGCTTCTCGTCCAGCGTGTAATCGATCTCCTGAATCAGTTTGGGAATGATCTTATCGATTTTGAAGTACTTGTCCGTCGACTCTTCTGAAGGCCCGGAAATAATGAGCGGCGTTCTCGCTTCGTCGATCAGGATCGAGTCGACTTCGTCCACAATCGCGAATTGGTGCCCCCGTTGCACACAACTCGCCAGGTCGTACTTCATGTTGTCACGCAGATAATCGAACCCGAACTCGTTGTTCGTCCCGTACGTAATATCCGCGCCGTACGCCGCCCGCCGCTGCGCATCGTCCAGGTCGTGCACGATCACGCCGACTGTCAACCCCAGTGCCTTATAGATCGGGCTCATCCATTCCGCGTCGCGCCGCGCCAGGTAATCGTTCACGGTCACAAGGTGTACGCCGCGCCCCACCAACGCATTTAAAGCTGCCGGCAAGGTCGCCACGAGCGTTTTCCCTTCGCCCGTCTTCATTTCCGCGATCTTTCCGGAGTTCAGCACCATTCCGCCGATCAACTGCACGTCGAAATGCCGCATCTTCAGGAACCGCCGTCCCGCTTCGCGCGTCAGCGCAAATGCCGGCACAATCACGGGCTCCAGTGCCCGCGCCAACTCATCCTTGTACGATGCTTCCGCCGGATCGCTGTCCTTCAGCGCTTCCTGCACCTGCACCTTCAGCGCCGCAAACCGCTCTTTCAGTTGCGCGTCGCTCAGGGTCTGCATTTCCGGTTCTTGCGCGTTGATCTCCGCGACCACCGGCATCATCTTCTTGATGTCGCGATCGTGCTTGGTCCCGATAAACTTCGCGACTACCCTGTCTAAGTATTTAGCTGCATCCATGGAAGGTCCGTCGTTTCCCGTCGTAGTTGTAAGCGCACGTTTTCCGCTGTGCCACGCGCAGCAAGGCTATCAGGCTCTTCCCACTTAGGGCCGATTTCTGCCTCTTGGCCGGAAGTATGCTCGGATCCGCACAGGCCAATCCCGCACACAAAGCCAAACATCTCATTGTAACTGGTTGGATGCGCCCCCGCCAACAACCGCCACTTTCCCTCCAAACCGCTACTGCCCGCTGGGCTTATACTGTGATCATGGACCACCCGAATCTTGTCGTTGTTCAAGCATATGGCACGCGCCCCGAGGCCCGAACTTGCAAAGACCACTCTTCAATCGGCCGGCATCCCCGCCATGGTCCAGGCCGACACCGTCGGAGGAATGCGCGACCACGTTGCTTGGTCCGGCGAAGGCTTTCAAATCCTCGTCCGCGAGGACGACGCCCCCACGGCCCGCGAAGTCCTCGCGGCCGGCTCCGAAGCACTCCCGAACCAATCCAGCCCGCCTCCCGAGCACGACACCGATCACTGATTGCCGCCACCTTCCCCTTGACAGCTTAGGAGAGACTGCGATACCCTCCTAAATATCTTAGGAGACGACATGCCATCTCAAGCCGAACTCCTCCCCGGCACCCTCGACCTTCTTATCCTCAAAGCCGTCTCTCTGGGCTCACTCCACGGCTACGGCATCCTTCTCCGCATCGAGCAGATCTCTCGTGGCGCTCTCCTCGTTGAACAAGGCGCGCTTTATCCCGCCCTCTTCCGTCTGGTCCGCCAAGGCTTCCTAAAAGCGAGCTGGGGCACTTCGGACAACAACCGCCGCGCCAAGTACTACGAACTGACCGCCGTCGGCCGCAAGCACCTCCGCGAAGAACAAGACGGCTGGAACCGCCTCGTCGCCGCCATTACTTCGGCTCTCGCCGCCGAACCGGGGGAAACATGAGCTTCCTCGCCTATTTCCGCTCTCTGATCTCCACGCTCTTCCAGCGCGCACAGGCCGATTCCGAACTTGACGAGGAATTCCTCGCCCACATCGAGCGTCACGCCGACGACCTCGAACGTTCCGGCCTTCCCCGCTCCGAAGCCGAACGCCGTGCCCGTATCGCCTTCGGTTCCCCCGTGAAGGCCAAGGAGGGCTGCCGCGAACAACGCCCCGCCTTCGGGCTCGAAAACGTCTGGCAAGACGTGCGCTTCGGCCTTCGCATGCTCGCCATAAATCCCCCCTTCACCTTCATCGCTATCCTCACCCTGGCCCTAGGCATCGGCGCCAACACTGCCATCTTCGAACTTCTTGACGCTATCCGGCTTCGCACCTTGCCTATCCACAATCCGGAACAGCTCGCCGAAATTCAGATCGTCGGCGGCCATAACGGTCTGGGTCTCAATCAGGATTACGGCGTCCTCACGCGTCCCCTCTTCGAGGAAATCAGCGCCAGGCAACAAGCTTTCTCCGGCCTCTTCGCCTGGAGCGTGAATCAACGCTATACGGGCAAGGGTGCGGATATGCGCCGCTTCAAAGCCCTGTGGGTCAGCGGCGATTTCTTTTCCACCCTCGGTGTGCTGCCGTGGCGCGGCCGTTTGTTGCAACGCTCAGATGAAGGCGCGTGTCCTGTCACGCATGTTGTCGTGAGCTACGGTTACTGGCAAAACGTCCTCGGCGGCCGCGACCTGCGCGAAGGCATCAAATTCATGGCCGACAACGATCTCGTCGAGGTTGTCGGTGTCACACCTCCCAATTTCTCCGGCATGATCGTCGGCGACAATTTCGACATTGCCTTCCCCTTCTGTCAGCCTCCCCAGCTGCTCCGCCGCGACGTCTTTGATGTCACCGTCATGGGCCGCCTCAAGCCCGGCTGGACCGTTGCCCGCGCCTCCGCGGAATTGGCTGTCCTCAGCCCCGGTATCTTCGAAGCCACCATCCCGCCCAACCGTGGCCCCGAATTCACCAATCCCTATAAGAACTACCGCCTCGCCGTCATTCCCGCAGAAACTGGCGTCAGTTCTCTCCGTGAGTACGACCGTTCGCTCTATTTGCTTCTCGGCATCTCGGGCCTCGTGCTGCTGATCGCCTGCGCGAATCTCGCCAACCTCATGCTCGCCCGCGCCAGTTCCCGCCAGACCGAAATCGCCGTGCGTCTCGCGCTCGGAGCTTCCCGCGGCCGCATCGTGCGCCAGTTGCTGACGGAAAGCGCCTTGCTCGCCGCAATCGGCTCTGCTCTCGGCTTTGCCCTGGCTCAATTCCTGGGCCGCGTGCTCGTCTGGCAGCTCTCGACCGAAGGCAACTCAGTCCATCTGCAAATCGCCACCGATTGGCGCGTTCTTCTCTTCGCCACGGCTGCCGCTGTCGTCACTTGCATCCTTTTCGGCGTCGCGCCCGCCTTCCGTGCCACCCGCACGGAACCACTCGCCGCCATGAAATCCGGCGAACGCACCACCGCTGGCCACGAGCGCCTGTCTCTTCAACAATGCATGGTCGCCACGCAAATCGCCGTTTCCCTGGTTTTGCTCGTCGGAGCGCTCCTGTTCGTCCGCAGTTTCCGCAATCTGATGACTTTCGACCCCGGCATGCGCGAAAGCGAAGTCACCGTCGCCTTTCTTGGCTTCTGGCAATCGGACATGCCGGCTGCGCGCTGGCTTGCTTTTCGTCAGGAGTTAGTGCAGGAAGTCGAATCCGTCCCCGGTGTCCTCAGCGCCGCCAGCACCACCAACGTCCCCCTCTCCGGCGGCAGTTGGGAGCACGCCATTGACATCGGCGCGCAGCATGGCAATTCCAAGTTCACCTGGGTCAGCCCCCGGTACTTCGAAACCATGGCCATTCCCATTCTCAAGGGCCGCTCGCTCACGGCGGAAGACACCGCTTCCTCTCTGCATGTGGTCGTCGTGAATGAAACTTTTGTCCGGCTTTTCCTCTCCGCTGTCAACCCCATTGGCCAGACCCTGCGCACCGTCGGCGAGCCCGGCTATCCTTCTACCGTCTACGAAATCGTCGGCATCATTCCGGACACGCGCTATCAAAGCTTACGCCAGGAGACTCCGCCTATGGCTTTCGCGCCCGCGGCGCAAAATCCCGACCCTGGCCCATGGGCCGCGCTAATGATTCACTCAAACCTTCCAACCGCCGTAATCGCCTCGACAATCAAACAAAGCCTAAAGGCCAATCATCCGGACGTCCTCGCGGAATTTTTCGATTTTCGGCGCGCGATTCAAGACAGCCTGCTGCAGGATCGCCTCATGGCCATGCTCTCCGGCTTCTTCGGAGCCCTGGCCGCCCTCCTCACCATGACTGGCGTTTATGGTGTCATCGCTTACCTGGTCCTGACGCGCCGCAACGAAATTGGTATTCGCATGGCTCTAGGCGCCACACGCTCGAACATCGTCGCCATCGTCTTGCGTCAAACCCTCTTGGCCCTGAGTCTCGGTCTCGCCATCGGCGTCATACTCGCGCTGC
>Ga0187781_10004441_pt1 | contig 10443 bp, 13 predicted proteins | sample 0715_SJ02_MP02_2_FD_132447 | JGI IMG/M metagenome (GOLD analysis project Ga0187781, IMG submission 132447) | Tropical peat soil microbial communities from peatlands in Department of Meta, Colombia - 0715_SJ02_MP02_20_MG | ecosystem: Environmental > Terrestrial > Soil > Wetlands > Peat | place...
AATGAAAGTCGCACCCGGGCAGAGACGTTCTGCGCGCTTCGCCGGCATGGCTGAGCGAACACCGAAACTCCTCGCCTCGTACGATGCCGCACACACAACCGAGCGATTGCCTTTCCATGCAACGATCACCGGTTTGCCACGCAGATCAGGATTGTCCCGCTGTTCCACCGAGGCGTAGAACGCATCCATGTCTGCGTGAATGATCTTGCGGAGACCCATGGGCAACCATATTATTCGCAATAAGTATGGTGGAAAGCATGACTGTCTCCATAATTGAGGTTCCATACGTGCTCGGTGACGAGCGTCAGGGCGGTGTACGATCCGGATCGCGACGAGTCCGACACAACACTCAAGACCGGTCTCAGTCTCATCGAACTCGTAGCCGATCGCGCGTTGGCGCAACGTAGCTAAGTGCGATCCTCAACTGTGTTGGATGTGGCGGAACGTCAGGTTTATGCGCGGCTGGCTGCTCTCGGGTTCTTTGGGAACCTCATGCTTGAAGTTTTTCTGCGTTTGCCCCGCCATGATGAGCAGGCTGCCGTGCCGCAGTCTCTCTGAGAAAACAACGCCGCCATGTTTCCCTTTAAGGCGAAACAGGCGTTCGACGCCCAGGCTGACCGATGCAATTACCGGACCCATTTCCGGTTCGGCATCAGCGTGCAGCCCCACGCTGTCATTTCCGTCTCGGTAGAGATTACAGAGAACGGCGTTGTAGGGGATTCTCGGCAGATGCGAACTGGCGTAAGCCGCTTCGGGTGTAGCTTCTTCCACGCGCGCTTTCAGGAAGAGCAACTCCGGAATCCAGGCAAGTGGTCTGTACTCGCGCCGCGAATAGGTATAGCTCGTTCCGAGATCGCCATAGTACGCCTCGTCGCGCGGCACAGCGCTCTTGAACGAAGTTTTCCTACGTTCCCAGGCGCATTTCGCGAGCAGTGCGGCGAACAGCGTTGTGGCTTCCTCAGCAGCGAGGAAGTTTGCTTCGTAGTAGATCTCCGCTCCCGGAATTGCCACCGCTTCCATGAGATTGCTTCGTTTGCCGCTACGCGGGCTTAGCGTACGTACCGGGGCTCTTGTCGGTTGCCTGGAATTCCGCAGGACGCTTCTTGCTCCCTTGCTCCAATGCACGACGCACGCCTTCAGCATTGAAATCCGTCGCGTAGACGGGTGTACCAGGCTGCTGACGCCACGAATCATCCAGTCCGCCGGCATCGACAGCATCGAAGCCGAGTTGGTCCACAAGTTTCATCACAACAGCTTTGGCTTTGGGATCGTCGCCCGCAACCGGCAGAGCAATACGGTCCGGAGCGCCTGCCGGGAGGCCCTTCTTAAGTAAGTGCTCGGCGTAGATGTTGTTGAACGTCTTGACGACCGGTCTACCCAGCTGTTTTTCGGCCCACCGACTCTCGGTCAAGCCAGATTCGATTTCGGCAATCCGGCCGTCGCGCTGGCGCGGATAATAGTTTCCGGTGTCCACGACAACGACATTGTCAGGAACGCCCGCGAATAAGTCTTTTGGTAGTTCGGGAATGTGTCCCTCGGGAACCGTCACAATCACGACTTCGCCTGCTCGCGCCGCCTCTTTCACCGTAACCGCTTTTGCGCCTGTTTCCTTCGCCAGATTTTTGAGAGTTTCGGGTCCTCGGGAATTCGCTACAAAAACCTCGTGTCCTAGAGCTTGAAACCTGCGAGTCAGCGTTCCGCCGATGTTTCCTGCGCCGATGATGCCGATCTTCATAAATCCTCCGCTTTAATCACCTGTTGGTTTTGTGGAATGTGCGGTTTGAATGTTAACGAGTAACGAAATTAAGGTTTTGGCCTTCGGTCTGCTATGCCGGTACCGCAGTGTCACACGTTCGCTTTGCGGAACTCGGAATCAACGCCGCCAGCAAACTCTTTAACCGCAAATTGAGTTGCAATTGCTCGCTCTCACGTTCCAGGAGGGCCAGCGGATCTGCCGCCGTCTTGAGCACATAACGCAGATACGACAACCTCATGAGCCAGACAGCGTGCTGCACGCCGTCTTCGCCGCGGACACGGTAGGTAATCCAGCCAGAATTCGGGACCCAATGATGCTCCTCTGCCAGTTCTTCATCTAGGAGTGCATCTCGCAGCGAACGGGGAAACGGAATATCGACAATCCCGCCTATGTGCACGTGCCCGACTTCGGCATCGCGAAGCTTGAACTCGCGTCCCCCAAAACGGTGCGGGTGTACCGAGACTCCGGGCCAGGACAACATTTGACTCTCGATTTCGGCCAACCATCTCATTTCCCAACCTCGATTCCGTTAGCTGTTTCGATGCGCTTCGCATGGCGCCCGATTCGGCCGTTTGAGTCCCAGGATGCAGGGAATAGAATGATCTTCGATCATGGTGAAACGGGCACCAGCACCACGCCGCCCACGTAAAGCGAAACCCGGTACCAAAGGTTTAGGTCCGAGCGAATGCAGACTCGAGCAGCCTACCGGGAATGCGGCAACTGTGGCCGAGGCGATCGAAAAAGCTGGTGGTTGCGTTGTCGGATCCTATAAAGAACCCCTTGGTGGTCATCCTCTTTTGTTGTCCGTTCTGCCCATCGACGCCGTTGAGCCAACCCCCTTTCAGAGAGATCTCTCCGATACCCATCACAAACGGCTCGTAGATGTGATCAACAAAACCGGGCGTTTCCTTGATCCGATTATCGCCGTTACCGCTCCCAATAACGGGTTCTGGACCCCGAACGGCCGGCACCGGCTCGCAGCCATGCGCCGCCTCGGAGCGAAGTCGATCACGGTGCTGGTCGTTGCGGATCGTGAGGTGGCATGGCAGATCCTGGCCCTCAATACCGAGAAGGCCCACAACCTGAAAGAACGCGCTATGGAAGTGATTCGCATTTACCGCGGGCCTGGTTGAAGAAGACGCGAGCCGGCCAGAATCGCAATTTGCCTCTTACCTGGACGAGCCCGCGTTAGTGACGCTCGGCGTTTGCTACGAGAAGGTTCCACGTTTTGGGGGGGAGTGTATCACTCCATCCTCCGGAGACTGGAAAGCTTCATCGACGAGCCGCTAAGGGCCGCTATCAAGGAACACGAAAAAAGAGCTGCCATGGTGCTGGACCTTGAAGAAAAAGTAGCCGCAGCGGTCAAGAAATTGAAAGAGCGCGGGCTGGTCAGCCCATATCTCCGCTCTTTTGTTGTCGCGCGCATCAATCCGCTGCGCTGGATCAAAGGCGATCCTCCACCGCTCGAAGAGGTATTGAAGACCATGCGCGAGCGCCCCACAAAGTTCAATGTCGAAAAGATCAGGGCTCAGGATCTGGCGGGCGCAGGCGGGCCCCCGGACGAAGAAGCGTAAACGTTCTTATGCCGTTCCCTCGATGGGTTGCGCGCTTCAATCTGCATGTCACGAACCCAATCCTTGGACCTCTGGCCGGCTGGGCTCCGGGGATGGGAGTTGTAATACATGTCGGGCGGAAGACCCGCCGAGAGTATCGGACTCCGGTGTTGGTTTTTCACCGCCGCAATCGGCTCATCATCGCCCTCACTTACGGACACGAGTCACAATGGGTTCAGAACGTGCTCGCAGCGAACGGCTAAGTGGCAGGCGAACGTTGCAGCTCACCGAGCCGCACCTGCTTCACGATGACGAGCGGCCGGACATGCCCGCACTTGTACGACTCTTCCTTGGAATTCTGAACGTGTCCGATTTTCTCGAACTCACGAATCGTCGAGGTCAACCCACGTTCCAGTGAAGTAATAAAGATAGCGACCGAGTCCAAAACAAGCGCAAGCCCGCTTAAAAGATTGTGCCTCCGCCGCCGTCCCGGCGTTGTCATTATCCGCCCACTCTTCGCCGGTGGCCGAATGGGAGCCAAGGCCGAAGATTGTCAACTCACAGGTGACCAGAACTTTGGCGACAATCTTCTGGTCCTTGCTGCGCTCGAAATTGGCGCTGGTGTGGATCGCGTACTTGCGTGTCCATCCCGCCGGGGTAAATAGTGCGTTCAAGCGATCGGTGTAGGCACGTTGATCGGCGTACGGAATGACCTGGCCGCGACTTTTGTCAAGGCTGGTATTGACGACCCGCCATTCGATCTGCCAGGGATCAAAGGGCACTTCCAATTCGGCTAACAGTGCTTTCACTTTCTCCGACGAGAGCTGAGCTTGAGCCGCCATGCCTAAGGCAGCCGGCATTACGACAGGGCTAGACCCAGCTTTGTCCTGTGCATGACCATTTGGACCCGCCATTGCGCGCCTCCATGTTTGTTTGCAGTCTTTAGTGCAGGGTCCAGATGTGAGTTCGACGCCGGTTCCAATGGGTGCGAGGGCGGATGACACAGGCGAGAACTACTTCAACCTGAACGAAAGGATCGACGGCAGCGGGTTTCAGTTGGCTTGCGTGAACCTTAGTTCAACTCTGTGACGGGCAAGGCCCGCACTCCCTCGGCCAGCGGATAGCCATTGGGCGTGCGGCACACAATCGCAGCGCCTACGATCTTCGCTTTGCCCACCACACTGCGCACGAAGTCGAGATTCACAGCGTCGCCCGCAGTAGGCACTTCCGCCCACTTAGCCTCGAAGATCTCCAGGCGGCCGGCAATATCCACGACGAAGTCCACCTCGCGAGTGCGGTCGCGCCAGAAGAACAAGCTTTGGACTCGTCCGGCTCGGCGTTCGCGTGCCCGCAATTGAGCGAATACGAATGTCTCCCACACCGCGCCAGCGGCCGGCGACTGGCGAAGGTCTGCCACGGCTCGAATGTTGAGGAGTGCGCACAGAAGGCCCGTATCTGCCAGATACAGTTTCGGACTTTTAACAATGGACTTGGTGCGGTTCGAGAACCATGGTTCGAGCAGCACGACTTGCCCCGACGCTTCCAGTACCGATAGCCAGTGATTGGCGGTCACGGGAGAGATGCCAACGTCTCGCGCCAGATCAGCCTTGTTGAGGAGATTGGCGGATCGCAGAGCGCACGCGCGCAAGAACCTCTCGAAATCACGCAGGCTTCCGACGTTAGCGAGCGAGCGCACGTCGCGTTCCAGGTATGTGGCTAGATAGGAGTTATAGAAGGCGACGTGATCGATTTCGGGATCCGCCTGCAGTTCGGGAAAACCTCCACGCACGATCGCGCTTTCGACCGAAGTGTCGGGCAGGGCTTCTCGGATCTCGGCCAACGAAAGCGTCTCCAGCTCCACGATATCGGCTCTGCCGGCTAGCGACTCGGAGACGCTTTTCATCAGGGTGAACTTCTGCGAACCTGTGAGCAGAAACTGTCCGCTCTTCCGCCGGTTGGCGTCGACTGCGACTTTGAGATACCGAAACAATCCTGGCGCATACTGCACTTCGTCGATGACAACCGGAGCTGGATGCCGTTGGAGGAAGCTCTTCGGCTCTTTCTCGGCCTGTTCGGCTTCTGTGGGTAGATCCAGAGATACGAACTCGTGGCTCGGAAACAGCCGTCGAAAGGTTGAGGTCTTGCCTGTCTGGCGGGCACCGGTCAACACAACAACCGGCCGGGTGCGCGCGGATCGCAGCAAGCGGGGCTCGACGTCACGGGGAATCCACATATGCTAAATATTCACTCACACTGTATATTTTGCATTTTACCCGACTCGATAGCGAGAATGCTATCGGTTCGCCGCATAACCGTTGAAGCACTTCATGGTTGCCCGTCCATCGTTGTGAGTTTCGCCCTCGAAGCGCTGGCCATACATCCAACGCTGCGGATTGATCTCCTACAGCCAATCTTGGACTGTAGGGGATGCGGCCAATATCTTCTCGGACGTGCTGTTCACCGATATATCGCAAAGGCACCTGCTTATCGACACACCCAATCACAATATCCACTCCGTCCAGTCTTCGTGTGGGGTCCAACCTTTCCGGAATTCCCTCCCAGTCGAGGCCCCAGAACAGGTTTAAGCGATTGGATAGGACCACAGATTTATACAGACCGATTTCAGATTGGCTGAAGGGCTGCCGCACGCAATTTGTTGGCGAGATGACGTCTGGATCGAGCAGAGTGACGTGAAGGCCTTCCGGATGTCCGTATGCCAAAAGCGCCTGATGCAGGTACGGCAATCCGCCAGCGATGGCGCTGCCATTTCCCCCACATCCGACGACCAGCACGCGCACTCGATGCTTCAGCAGTTCGGGATGAAGGTGGTGCAATTCCATGGTGATCGCTCTCCCGTTTGATTGACGGTGGACGTGAGAAGGCAGGATCCTTGTCTTACGAGGAAGGCCTGACGGTGCGAACGATGAACTAGCACTTGCATCCGGAAAAGCGGGAAAAGCCATCGGCACCAGGAACCCTGAGCGGTCAGCCGGCTAGTGAATACGAGCAAAGGGATTCTCGATCTTCACCCCGGCAATTGCCTGGCCTGAGTTCAAATCCTCTGATAGCAGGCGAGTGGCGCCACTCTTGATGGCAGTAGCCATGATGAGTGCATCCCAGAATCCAATGTGCGCTTCATCCTCAATTCGAAACGCACTCGAGATTTCTGCTGGTGTGGTATCGACGCACCAGGCGGTATAGGTGCTCACAACCAGCCGGGCAGATTCCTTGGAGAGCGGGCGGGGAATTTTTCGCGTGACGTTCACATAGAACTCTTGAAGTACCTGCATGCTGAGCACACCCACGCGTTCGCTCCAAAGCTCTTGAAGGACTTGCTTGGCCGCTTCGTGCTTCGCTTTCGCATCCACGTCGTGCGCATAAATCAGCACATTGGTATCGACAAATGTCTTATCGCTCATGCAGTTCGTCCCGCGTAGCTCGAATCACTCCCCCGAGATGGAAGCCTTTGTCGAGAAGCGCAAGCGCCTGCCGTTCAGCCTGTTCGTATGCCTCTTCTTCTCCGACCAGGGACTCGATTTCTTGAGCAAGCAGTCCGCTGATCGAGGTCTCCCGGCGCGCGGCGAGAATCCTGGCCTTCTTGAGTATCTGTCGGCTCAGACTTATGGTGACGTTTTGCTTTTGTTCTCTGCCTGAAACGGCCATCTAGGTGACCTCAGCACGTAGCTTACGTGTAACACGTACAACGCGTGTTGTCAATTCTGTCTTGTATCCGACCAAAGGCTCAGCTCAACATCGTGCGAAGTTTAGTTTTTGACTGTGCTTTGCACGAACTCTCGAAGCGTCTGCTTGGACTGTGCAAGAAATCTCACTGGAAAGTGACGCTTTCGTCCTCCCAGGCTGGACCAAAGTCCGAGGAAGCCTCTGGGGGTCAATCGCACCGCCCCACTTGGGTGCGTGAATTCGCTGTCGAAATAAGCATCTTCCCAGCCAGGAAGAGATGTTGCGCTCACCTCCTCAGGTACGCGCATGCTGCCGAGGCACACTCGGCCCTGCGCGTCTGTATTCCAATATGGGTAAAGCTGCGAGACAACACCCTGGCATCGATCACGATGTTTTGCGCTATGTCATGCTCCCGCTAGCAAGGCTCAGTGGGCATCATTTATCGGGAGCGGAGTCATCTACGGGTGGATTCGTCTGACGTCACGCTCCACCACTGCCCCAGCTTTATCTCACTCCGCTTACAATTTGGTCGTGGTTCTGTCTGCGAGGTTTGATCTAAACGATATCCGAGTCTCTTAGCGGCGACCAAATACGAAAATGAGTAACGGCGTTATTTTCAAAACCGACCAAAATCGAAAATAAGTGTTCAGGTAGTTCAACCGCGTTCCTGACCGGTAAACAGGACCACAAAAAACAACTGCTTTCATCTGGCGCGCTTATCGGTTGATCGCTCCACTTGATTCAGTTCACGACGGATGTAAGCATGTCAATCCGGTTGAGGTTCTCGCTCCGCTTGATCGCCACCGGCGTGAAAGCATGTTCAATCAGCGCAATTGGACGACTATTCGGCCGTTATCCGGCCTGAAGGGGTTCTCGACTACAGTCGCCGGTAGATCAATGACTTGCCGATAACCAGCCCGCACGGAAGTCGCTCCGACAATTCGCAGAAAATCTGCGAATTTTTACTAAGCCCTATGAGACGGATGGCACAGCGATGGCACACCGGACTCGCGCGATGTTCAAGTGCGCCTTGAGAGCTTCCATCGGACAACTCACACACCGGTGATTTGGATCACAGACATTAGACTAGTAGTTTGATAGACATATTAGGGAAGTTGGTGTCCGCTACACTCCCCCGCGGCCAAAGCTGGTCACTCACTCAATCATTTGAGACATGGGTATGAACGCCAATCAATGTGCTGCGCCAGGGGACAAAAGGCTCGCGTTCGCTCATTCCCATCCCGGTCCCTTCTCGCACTCTGAACTCCGCCACCCCACCGACGAAGCTTCCCCGGCCGATGGTAGTCTCACTCGGCGGTGCTGTTTCTCCCACGGAATCTTCCGGTGAGATACGGATTTCTCATCGACAATCGTAAGTGTATCGGCTGCCATTCCTGCACTGTCGCCTGCAAAACAGAGAACCGGGTTCCTCTAGGTGTAAATCGGACCTGGGTCAAGTATGTCGAGAAGGGGAAGTTTCCACAGGCACGGCGCGTGTTTCAGGTAACCCGCTGCAACCATTGCGAGAAACCTCCTTGTGTTGAGATTTGTCCAGTCCATGCAATGTTCCAGCGACGCGACGGGATCGTGGACTTCAACCCGGACCAGTGCATCGGCTGCAAAGCCTGCATGCAAGCCTGCCCGTACGATGCGATCTACCTTGATCCTGACCGCAATACCACCGCTAAATGTCATTTTTGCGCGCACCGCGTCGAGGTGGGTTTGCAGCCGGCTTGTGTCACGGTTTGTCCGGAGCAAGCCATTGTAGCCGGCGATCTGGATGATCCTGCCAGTGAAATTGCGAGTTTGGTCGGACGCGAGCCCGTGCGAGTCCGCAAGCCGGAACAAGGAACGCGCCCGAAGCTGTATTACATCGATGCCGATGAAAGCGCGATCGTGCCAACCGCCGCCCGCCACGAAGCCTTCTATATGTGGGCACAGCGCAACACCCGCGTAAATGGCGGAGGCGCGGCCTACATGCCCGACAGCCCGCTGCTGCAGAAAAACGCGCTCGCGGCCTACGACGTCGCGCATGCCCGTCCCTGGAATTGGTTCGTGCCTCTTTATTGCTGGTCGAAGTCGATTGCTGCAGGTGTGCTTGCCGTCCCGGCGATGGCGGTGGCCTTTGGATGGCTCAGTGTGAGCCCGACGCGCGATATCGTGCTCGCCTCCATCGCCGTGGTTTTCACGGCGGCAACCTTACTCGCATTAGTGGGTGATTTGAGCCGCAAGGAACGGTTTCTGCGCGTGATGACGTCGCCACAGACGAAATCCTGGCTCTCGCGTGGTTCTTACATTCTCCTCGTTTACAGCGTTCTATTAGGTGTGTTCTGGCTTGGCGGAATCACCAAACTTCCGCTGCTCGCGAGTTTGCTCGTTTGGCCAACAGTCGTCAGCGGTTTCTTCGCAGCCGGATATACGGCGTTTCTTTTCGGGCAATGCGAAGGACGCGATCTATGGCAGACGCCGCTACTTCCAGTTCACTTTGTTCTGCAAGCTTTGCTCTCGAGCGCTGCCGTGTTGACGTTGCTTCCGGCAAGCCTCGGCGGAAGTGACCAGACGCGGACGATCGCTGCCGAATCGCTCGCATTGTTTCTAATTTTGCACTTGCTAATAATCGTCGGCGAGATTGCAATCCCGCACGCAACTGACAACGCGGTCTATGCGGTTCGCTTGCTAACTCGCGGCGTGTGTCGAGACTGGTTCTGGATTGGTGCGATCGGTCTGGGAGCATTGCTGCCTTTGCTCCTGTTGTGGCGGGCGCCGACCAACGCGGCGGTGACGGCAATCTCCGGTGTGCTCGCGCTCGCCGGCCTTTACGTTTATGAATGGTGCTTTGTGATGGCCGGACAACTCGTCCCCAATAGTTGAATCGAGGTAGAGATTAAGAGATGACTGAGTTCAAGCACAATGGCAGCAATCTATCCTCCTGTCCACCTGTAGACAGATGGGATGATTGGGTCGAGTACGATCCCGAGGCTTGGCCCCGGCGCGTCGCGCGTCATTACCAACTCACGCCGACGATTTGCTTTAATTGCGAATCTGCTTGTGGGCTTCTGGCCTACATCGACAAGGAAACCGGCAAGGTCGCGAAGTTCGAGGGTAATCCCAAGCACCCGGCAAGCCGAGGACGAGTTTGCGCCAAAGGGCCCGCAGTCATCAATCAAATCCACGATCCGGATCGCGTGCTTTATCCGATGAAGAGAGTCGGGCCGCGAGGTAGCGGCCAATGGGCGAGAACATCGTGGGACGAAGTGCTCGAGACTTTCGGAGCGCGCATTCGCAAAGCACTTCAAGAGAAGCGCGGTGAAGAGATCATGTATCACGTCGGCCGACCGGGATACGACTTCATCATGGAACGCACGCTGCAGGCATGGGGCATCGACGGCCACAATTCACACACGAATATCTGCTCGTCTTCCGCGCGATTCGGTTATGTGCTTTGGCATCACG
>Ga0187781_10004443_pt1 | contig 10440 bp, 7 predicted proteins | sample 0715_SJ02_MP02_2_FD_132447 | JGI IMG/M metagenome (GOLD analysis project Ga0187781, IMG submission 132447) | Tropical peat soil microbial communities from peatlands in Department of Meta, Colombia - 0715_SJ02_MP02_20_MG | ecosystem: Environmental > Terrestrial > Soil > Wetlands > Peat | place...
AAATCTCAAATTTCAAATTTGAAATTTCAAAGGAAAGCTGGGTTTGGGCTGTTCCGCTTTCGCTCGCCGCTACTGACGGAATCGCGGTTGCTTTCTCTTCCTCCAGGTACTGAGATGGTTCACTTCCCTGGGTTTGCTCGTACCCGCCTATGGATTCAGCGGGCCGTTCCCGACTTTCAGTCGGGAGGGTTTCCCCATTCGGAAATCCCCGGATCAAAGGGTGCTTCCCCCTCCCCGAGGCTTATCGCAGGTAGCCACGTCCTTCCTCGCCGTCTAGCGCCAAGGCATCCACCGTACGCCCTTAGTAGCTTGACCATAAAATCTGCTCAACACACGAAAAGCAGTTCACAGTTTTCGGTTCACAGTTCACAGTTTAGAAGCCCAAAGGCCCATGCCGTTCACTATCAACTGTCGACTGATTGCTGCCTCTCTCGCAGATTCGCCCTTCTGTCTCCACCCGGATCCAACCCGAGCGGAGTGCAGCCGCCAGATTCAGCCGCCGCCTCGGCTCTTACTGAGGACTGACGACTGATCACTGACAACTGCCCTACTAGGTAGACGCCACACCGTTCAATTTTCAAAGATCGCTGAGTATCCCGTGAGGTTAACTCCCAGGGGATCTCGTTCCAGCCTGCCTGCCCACTCGATTTCAGGGGGTACAGGTTGCTGGGGTTGATTCTGTCCACCTCTCGCGGACAACACCAACCTCAGCAGCCATAACGGCGCCCCTCAGGTCGCAAGGCACTGTCTGCGCGCCGTCGCGCTGCCAGCTTCGTTGACTCTCAAGTCAGGAGGGTGAAGACAGGCGGGAAGGTTTCTTGCAGAGGGCCCACTTGCTTCACACCCCTATTCAATGTCCTTTGCCGTACCGGCCTCCTCGTTAGCTTACCGAGACGATGAGAAGTTTCGCGCGCAACCCCAGTTTTCATGGGGCCGCCTTAACACTAGCTTCACCTTCGTGCCGACAATCTCTAATGCTACCCCACAAAAAATCCAAATGCAAGAGAAATTTTTATCCCACTGAAAAAATTTTTGGGGGCCTAAAACCCGGCAGGGTTGGCGTGGTCAAGCGAAACCCGATTGCTGTACAATCCTTTGGCCATCGAATCTTCTCGAGGGAGGACGGAATCAAGATGTCCAATCACTTTGGAGCCGTTTCAGCACTGTTAACTTGCATGGTGGTGCTCGCCATCCCATCTCCCCTGGCCGCTCAAAGCAGAACGCGTCTGGCCATTGTGGGGCTGGATCACGATCACGTTTGGGGGCTGCTGAAGATTATCGCTGACGAGCCGGAGGGTGAGCTGGTGGCGATCGCGGACCCGCATCCGGAGTTGGTGGGGAAAGCTAAGGCGACGGTCCCGGCCGGCGTAAAGTTCTTTTCGGATTACCTCACCATGCTCGATGAGGTCAAGCCCGAGGCGGTGATTGTCACCACTGCGAACAGCCGCCACCTTGAAATCCTGCGTGCCTGTGCGCAGCGCAAGATCCACTTCTTCACCGAAAAGCCCATGGCGGCAAGCGGCGCCGACGCCCGCGAAATGGAACGCCTGGCTCGGCAAGCCGGCATCAAGTTGATGGTGAACTACGCGAACGCCTGGTGGGAACCGACGCAAGAAGCCCTGCGGCAGATCGACATGGGCAGGGGAGTGATCGGGAAGATCCAAAAGATGATCGTCCAATACGGGCATGAAGGGCCGAAAGAGATCGGCACCTCTAAATACTTTTCGGATTGGCTTTACGATCCGGCGAAAAACGGCGCGGGAGCCTTGATGGATTTCGGCTGCTACGGCGCGGATTGGGCGATGGAGTTGAAGGGCCGTCCCCAGCAGGTCTATGCAACCGCCCTCAAACTCAAGACCGAGCAGCACAACGCCGTGGAGGACGACGCTACGGTCCTCCTCGAATACGCGGACGCCACAGCCATTCTGATGCCGTCGTGGGATTGGCCGTACGGCATGGGGCAGGCGGAGATCGTTGGCGCCCAAGGCAGCTTTCTGGTCAAGGGAGACGGGCTGCTGTTTCGGCCGGCCGAGCGTGTCAGCAGCCGGGAATTCCCGGAAGGCAAGATGGTTACCCAACCGGCTCCTCCCGAGAAGCGCAACGGCGTCGCCTACTACTTGTACTGCATCCGGAACGACAAACCCATCGAGGGTCTCGTCTCGCCGGCGGTCAACGTGGGAGTCAATGAGATCATTGACGCTGCGAAGGAGTCCATCCGCACCGGGCGCGCAGTGGCGGTCGCGGCGCCCTAGCCCGCCTCTTAAAATCGAACGAATCGGTAATGCGAAATGGTGGTGGCAAGAGTGGGCAAAACTCCTTCGTTTCTTGCACGCTCGGCCCAGACCACTGTGCCTCTGCAAAACACCTCGGCCGGCCGCGCCCCGAAGATTTCCTTGGGCAGTACGAAACTCAATTCCACCGGCGTGTTGGGCTCGGCATATTCCTCTCCCTGGAACAACACGCCGGAGCGACTAATGTTCTCGGTGCTGCCCTTCCACCACTTGCTGTGCCCGTTCAGCCGATAGCGGAGCTGGACGTGGATTCCAAAGCGCTGGGCGCGGTTCTTAAGCGTCAATTCGACCTCCGTTTGCTTCCTTCGATCTTAATCCTCCGATCTTTTGAAGGACCTTCTGTGGCGAAGACCCGACGTCAGTTTTCGCCCAGCCTACCCGTACAGTTTACGGCCCTTTAAGAAACCCGCAATCCACCGACGGTACTATCTTTTCTCCAGTACCCTCACGGGAAGGGCATCGCATGGCACAATCAGAAGTTTCGGGAGAGTTCGTTGGGACCGGTGCGGAGAGAGTCGGTCAGGTGATGATCGATGGCGAACAGCAGGAGTTTTGAACGGTGGGTCAATCCGAGCTTATTGACGACGTTGAGCAGGCTCGGCCTCGAGGAACTTCCGTGAGCCCTGACGATATATGGGGTGGTGATCGGCAATGACCATTCCGATCTTCTCAAGCCGCGCGTTCATACCCCACCGGCAAGAGGGAAATCTCCAAGCGCGCGCCGCGCCCGGGAACGGACTCGATGACCAGTTCGGCGCCGATGGAGCGCAGACGCTCGCGTATGACTCGAGGGCCCAAAGAAGCGGCTTCGAGTTCCGCCAGCGAGAGTCGCCCGGCGAATCCAAAACCGCGGCCGTCGTCTTCGACCAGCAGCTTCCACACTCCGTCTTCCCGGCCGAAGCGCACCAGCACTTTCTGAGCGCCGCTGTGTTTTCGGATATTGACCAGCGCCTCCTGCAGGATACGAACCAATTCCGAGCAGACGCGGCCCGGCAAAGAAATGTCTTCGGCGTCGCAGACGAAGCTGACGGAAATCGGCTGGTCGCGCCCGAACCGCTCCACAGTCTCTCCCAGACGCGACACGAGTTGAGAGGGTTCTACTTCGATCGTCTTCAGAAATTGCATTCGCTCGCGAAGATCCAGGATCGCCTGACGGAGAAGTTCTTGCAAACGGCTGATTTCCTTCATCAGGCGAGAGGGGTCGCCGGAGGCCTGCCGCCGCACCACTTCCGCCTGTATTTCGAAAACTAAAAGGGACTGTATGATCCCGTCGTGAATTTCGTGCGCCAGGCGAGTCCGCTCGGCGGCCTGGGCCCGCGATCGCAGCCGGCTAAGATGGTGCATATAAGAAATGCCCGGAGCGACTTCGCGTATCAAGTCCCCGAGAAACCGCGCATCTCCTTTTTGAAATGCTCCCCGCGCGTTGTTATACACCAGAAAACGGCCAAACCACTTTCTCTGATATGAGAACGAGACGGCCAAGAGCGAGCTGAAGCCGACGAAGAGCGTGTGGCGCTCGCCCACCACGCGCATGTCGAAGGGGTCCTTGCCGAAATCGTGCAGCGTGCCTAAGCGTCCAAGGACGGTTGAAACGCCGCGCTGCGCCCCGCCGTGCTCTGTGGAGGTCTCGGGTTTGATATCTTCCAAGTTGGCGGGACGGCGCTCTTGCACGGAGCGCCAGACTTCCTCCGGCAGCGTGGCAAAGTAGGCTCGGCGCTCGGCGTCGGATAGCTTCGAGAACCGGACTGAATTCTCGTCATCCGCTTTGGGGCGTCCCGCTTCCCAAAGATAGGCTTCGTCTCCCGCCACGCTGCGCAGCGCCAGTCTGACCTGGTCTGCGTCAAAGTACTCGCGCACCGAGTGCAGGAGACCTTCGATGCTGGCGCTCAGCCCAATTTCCGGCATGGCGTTGCCGATCAGCCGGCTGATAATGCGCGCATTGGCTTGGCGTCGCTTATCCTCCTCGGCCAAGTAGCCGAGGAGGCAGCTCGCCAAAATCAGGCTCACGGAGAGGGGAAGGAGCGCCTTGATCGAAACTCCCGCCCCGCTCAGTTGCAACGCGGGTTCCAACCGCGAACTCAAGACCAGCGGCAATCCGAACAAGAGGCACGCGCAAGTGTAAGCCGTGAGGAGAGTTCCCCGTATGCCCCAGGCCTCCGCCACGGCGAGGAGCAGCAAGAGGTACAGAATCAAGAATGGACTATGCGCACCCCCCGTCGATAGGATCAGCAGGCAAACCAGAACCACCCCCAAGGCGTGCACGCACCAACGCCACGATGATCCCTCGCGGCCCCGCGTAGCTACGAAGTTGATAACGCTGAACGTTAAGTAAGCAAAAAAGAGAGCCCGTGTAAAGTTCAGGTGAGGTCCCAGAAGGGCCGGCGTGAGATAAGCCCCGGCGATGCACCCGGTCGCGAGCACTACACCGGCGATAGCCAAGAAGCGTTCTCGTTCCGAGCCCTCTCCTCGAAACCTCGCCCAACCGTAGTCACTGGACATAGCAAAACGCTCGCTCGCCCTAAGCTCAGTCCCGCCTCATGGAGAACAGGCGGGAACGCCGGGACGGTTGAAATAGAGTTGACGGTTGCTCCTGGCCATCTGCGAAAGCAGTGACCTAGACTCGGCCGGTTCGCCGGCGACTCTTGACTCCTGATTAAGGTCATATTATGCCGCCCACTTGACTCTAAGTCAAGAACCAGCAAGTAACCCTGCAGTGTGGCCGGTGGGGATGATGCTCAACGGCAAGGTAGTTCCTGGCCACCGTCGGTGCCATTCGGCTCCGGCAGCATCCAGCCCTTGGCGCCCCGGTTGTCGGCGTCGAGAACGTAAGGGTGGGCCTCGACGCCGTGCCGGGCGAGGGTGGCCGTGATCAGTTCGCCGATGGAGTCCGGGTTGGCGCGGGCGAAGGCCAGGATGGAAGGTCCCGCGCCACTCAAGCATATGCCCAGCATGTCGGGGTGCCGGATGCCCAGCACCTCCGCCAAGCCGGGCATAATAGGGGCCCGGTAGGGCTGGTGCCAGCGATCCGCAAAAAAGCTCGCACGGAGTTCCGCCTTGCCGGAAAAAAACTGCGCCGCCAGAACCGTGGCGCGCTGCAAGTTGTGAATCGCGTCCGCACGCGAGTACTGATTGGGTAAGACCGCGCGGGCCTCTTGCGTCGCCAGGGCATAGTTAGGCACCACCAGAACGAACTGAAGCTCTGTGGGCACTGGGCACGAGTAAGAGAGCACCCGGTCCCCGTCATTGAGCGCCACCGTGAAGCCACCGTGCCACGCCGCAGCGACATTGTCAGGATGCCCCTCACGCACGCTGGCAAGGGTCACGAGTTCCTCATCGAAGACCGGCCGGCCTGCCAGCCAGTAGCAGGACACCAGAGCGCCCACAATGGCCGCCGCGCTTGAACCCAGACCCACACCCACGGGAATTTGATTGTGGATGTCGATATCAAAGCCTCGTTTTTTTCCCCAGCTTTCGAGCGTCTCCCTGATCACGCGGGCAACCAGATTATTGGCGTCGTCCGTGACGCGCTCGGGATTGATTCCGTCATAGCGGAGCGAAACGTTCCCGTCGCGGCGTTCGGTGACGTGCAGGTCGAGATGAACGCGCAGGGCCAGGGCGGCGCAGTCGAATAAGCAGCCCAAGTTGGCGCATGTCGCCGGCACTCGTACGCAGAATCGCTCCATGGTTGGGTCCTACAGAGCTTCCCCCTCCATCAAATCCTCGATGCTCTCGCGCGGCCGGATCAACTCTGCCTCCCCGTCGTGGATCAGAACTTCGGCCGGGCGCGGGCGACTGTTGTAATTGGAAGCCAGCACGAAGCCGTAAGCGCCCGCGGCAAGGATGGCCAGCAATTCGCCGGGCTCGACCGCCGCCATCTCTCGATTCTGGGCGAGAAAATCGCCTGTTTCGCAGAGCGGGCCCACCACGTCCGCATTCAGCTTTTCCCGGCGGCCGTCGCAGACGGGGAGAATCGGGTGGTACGAGCCGTAAAGCGCGGGGCGCATCAAGTCGTTCATGCCTGCGTCCACCACAATAAAGCTTTTCTCCCGGTTGCGCTTCACATAAAGCACCCGCGTGAGCAGGATGCCCGCCTCGCCCACCAGAGCGCGACCCGGTTCGAGAATCAGGCGGAATGCGGCGCCGGCGAGGCGCTGCTCGAGACCGCGCCCCAGCGTGTCGAAATCGAGGGGCTGCTCATCGGCATAGCGTATGCCATAACCACCGCCCAGATCGAGGTATTCGATGCCAATGCCTTCTTCCTGAAGTTGCACCGCCAACCCCAGGATCTCGTTCAGCGCCTCCAAGAAGGGCTCGACAGCAAGGATTTGTGAGCCGATGTGGCAAGCGACGCCGCGAATTTGCAGGTGGCTCGAGCCGGCAGCGCGGCGATAAAGCGCTCGAGCTTCGTCCTTGGGGACACCAAACTTGTGAATCATCTGTCCGGTAGAAATATAAGGGTGGGTTTCCGCCTCCACCTCAGGATTCACCCGCATCGCGATGCGCGCGGGCTTGCCCAGCCGGCAGGCGCGACGGTCGATTAACTCGAGCTCACCCGCCGACTCGACGTTAAACATTCCGATCCCCGCGCCCAGCCCCGCGTCAATTTCCACCTGGGTTTTCCCCACTCCGGAAAACACGATGCGATCGGCGATCGCCCCGGCACGTAGAGCACGCGCCAGTTCCCCGCCCGAAACAACGTCAAACCCCGCACCGGCCTGGCGCAGAAGGCTCAGTATCTTCAGATTGGAGTTCGCCTTGACGGAATAGCAGATCAGGTGGGGCAGCGCCGCCAGGCTTCGCTCCAGGCGCGCATAACTACCCACCATGGCGGCTTGGCTGTAAACATAGACGGGCGTCCCAAAGCGTTCCGCTAGCGGCTCGAGCGCCATCTTCTCGCAGTGCAGTTGCCCGGATTCGTAGCGAAACGCTTCCATCACCGCACCCTAAACAATACAATCGTCTGGTCATCGCGCGGCGGGCGGCCTTCCTCGTACGCCCGCAATTCCTCGAAAAGCGCCGCGTTGATTTCCTGTGGCGAACGATGGTAATTCCGGCGCAGTACGTTCTCCAGTCGTCGCGGCCCGAACTCCTCATGCTTGCTATTGGCTGCTTCCACGATGCCGTCCGAAAACATGGCAAACAAGTCGCCCGACTCGAGGTTCACCAACACGTCCTGGTACTGGGACTGTTCCAGCAGGCCCAAGGGAATCCCTTCCGCGCGAATGGTCCGCGTCTGGTCTTTTCTCACCAGCAAGGGTAAGGGCATTCCCGCATTGGCGAGGCGGAGCGTCTTGACGCGCGGCTCCCAGATGGCATAAGCCAGCGTGATGAAGTGGCCTTCAATCTTGCGCTCCAGAAGAACCAGGCTGAGCCTGCGCAACAAATCCGGCGGGGAGAGCTTCTGCGGCGCCAGGCTGCGCAGGATGCCGCTCGCCATCGCCCCATACAAGGCCGCGGGAGCGCCTTTGCCGCTCACATCCCCCACCGAAAGCACATAGCGGTCCTTTCCATAGGTCAGGAAATCGTAGAGGTCGCCTCCCAGTTCTCGCGCGGGGTGAAAGCGCACTGCCACTTCCAACCCGGCGATGTTGGGCGCCGTCTCCGGCATGAGATGCACTTGGATTTCCCCGGCGCGCTGCAAGTCGCGCTCCAGGCGGGCCTCGCTGCGGGCCACGCGTTCGTAGAGCCGGGCATTCTCAATGGCAATGGCAATTTGCGGGGCCAGGGTCGAGCAGATGCGAACGTGCTCTTCGCTAAAGTAGTTCAACTGCGTGCTCTCGAAGTCCAGCACGCCGATCACGCGCCCGCGGTAAATAAGGGGCGTCGCCATTTCCGAGCGCGCTTCCGGATTGAGGGGAATATACCGCGAATCCTTGGAGACATCGTGGACCACCACCGTCTGACGGAGGTCCCCGGCGGCGCCCACGATGCCCTGCCCAAAATGCACGATCCCCCGCTCCGGCTGGTGCTCGTCCTGCTTCAGAGAGATGACGGCATTGAACGTCCGGGATTGTTCGTCGGCCAGCAAGATGTTGAAGCGGTGATAATCAATCAAGCGCCGGGTCAAAGTCCCGATCTTGCGTAAAAGCTCGTTCAAGACCAGGACGGAACTCATTTCCCGGCTGATCTCGTTGAGCAACTGGAGAGTTTTAGCTTGTCGAACGCTGCGTCGATAAAGGCGGGCATTCTCCAGGGCCATCGCCATGCGGCTGGCGAGCAGTTCCAGGAGGCTGACGTGCGAATCGTTGAAAAAGTCCTTCCAGGTCGATTCGAGATCGATCACGCCGATCAGGCGGTTCTTGGTGATCAGCGGGACCGCCAACTCCGAGCGGATGGGAGACAGCGACTGAATGTAACCGTGGTCTTTCGTCACATCATTGACCACAATCGGGCGCCGGGTCTTGGCCGCGCGCCCCACAATCCCTTCGCCGACTTTGATCCTCAGTCCCCGCACCGCCTCCTCCGGGTGGCCGATGCTGAAGCGCACGTTCAATTCCTGGGCTTTCTCGTTGAGCAGCAGAATGGCGAACACTTCATAGTCGATGGCGCGTTTCACGATCTCCGCGATGCGGGCCATCAGCTCATCGAGGTCCAGCGTGGAATTAATCCGCTCGCTCATCTCCACCAGCAGGGTGAGGAGTTCCGTGAGTTCGAGAGGCCGGGAAGCGGGTTGGGTTGCGTCAGCCATAGGCACGATTTCCAGGCGCTGCTTTCCTTGGGGACGACCGCACTGGAAAGTCATTGTAGCATACGTCTGTAGCGCGGGCGGGCGCGGGACGCGCCCGCGACTGCGGGCGAGACGCCCGCCCTACGCCACCAGCCCGCCCCCCGCGTATAATGGCTTGACATGTTGATTTTGGCCTTTGATACCACCAGCGATCTGGGAGGCGTCGGAATTTTCCGCGACCTTGAATGCCTGGCGCAGGTCGCGAACGACGACCCGGCGAACCGCTACTCCATCACCCTGTTCTCGATGGTCGACAAAGCCATCGAACAAGCCCAAGCGCGTTACGGCGTGCCGGCAGGCGGTCTCGCGGAAATAGAACTGATCGCCGTTGCCTCCGGGCCCGGTTCTTTCACCGGAATCCGCATCGGCCTGGCCGCCGCGCAAGGTTGGGCGAAGGCATTCGACTTGCCCGTTCGCGGGGTCTCGGTGCTGGACGCGCTGGTGGAGGCTGCTCAAATACGGACCGAGTGGGCCGTGCCCATCCTGGATGCGCGCCGGGGAGAGTTTTATGTCGAGCTCGTCGAGCGCGCCCCCGCAACCGCGTCGGCGCCACGGCAACCGGCCCTCGAAGTGCCCCTTGTGGGCGCCCCTGCGCGGCCGCCCCTACAACCTGACCAGGGCTGGCTGCTGAAGCCAACGGAGCTTGGAGCTATTCTCGCATCCCGCTTGCCCGAAGGGGCGGCGGTGACGTGCGTGGCGAGAGAGCACGACCGCGCGGCTCGAGCCCTGCGGGAACACCTGTCCGGCGCATTCCAGTGGCAGACGGTCGCGGGCACGCTGGTCGAATCCATCGCGCGCCTGGGTTTGCGGCTGTACGGAACACCGCAGGCCGCCGCCCGCTTGGATGCCTGCTACATCCGGCGGCCCGACGCGCAAGTACCCAACGCACCCGATACTCGAAAACCGAAATTCGAAATTCGAAATTCGAAAATGGAAAATGGAAACTAGAAACTGAAAGCTGGAAATTGCAAACTGGAAATTGGAGCCCAACTGTAATTCTGAGTGGACATGGGCCTTCGGCCCACGCACGGAGACGACAGCGGCTGTCATTCTGAGCGCAGCGAAGAATCTCCGCAGTTCCGGAATTCGCCGACACGTACTTTCCGGCGGCCGCAGTTTCCAATTTCCATTTTGCAGTTTCAAATTTCGAATTTCAAATTTCAAATTTCGAGTTGCCAGTGCGAATTCGCAACGCCCATGACCACGATCTTGCCGCCATTCTCGCCCTCCAGGGCAGAACCCCGCAAGCCGCTCAATGGATGCAGGCCGACTACGCGCGCTTGTGCAGCGACCCTTTGGGTCTGGTTCTGGTGGCGGAGCTCGACGCGACGAGCGCGCCTCCGCTCGCGGGATTCGCCGCGTTCCACCGCGTTATAGACGAGGCCGAACTCAGAAACATCGCGGTCGAACCTGCTTATCAGC
>Ga0187781_10004445_pt1 | contig 10439 bp, 8 predicted proteins | sample 0715_SJ02_MP02_2_FD_132447 | JGI IMG/M metagenome (GOLD analysis project Ga0187781, IMG submission 132447) | Tropical peat soil microbial communities from peatlands in Department of Meta, Colombia - 0715_SJ02_MP02_20_MG | ecosystem: Environmental > Terrestrial > Soil > Wetlands > Peat | place...
AGATGCTGCGCGTCGCTCGCCGTGCCGTATCCCGCCACCACGGCCAATGGTTCGACTCCGCGCCGCTCGGCGCTTTCGCGCGATTCGAGGACGGCCATCGCCGCCCCTTCGCCCAGCACCAGGCCGTTTCGCAGCCGGTCGAACGGGCGCGAGGCGCGTTTCGGGTCCTCGTGCTCAGCCAGGACGCGAAGCTTCGTCCAACTCGAGAAAAGGGGCGGCGTGAGCGGGGCGTCTGCTCCGCCGCAGAGGACGATATCCGCGTAACCGTGCCGCACCATCATTAACGCCAATCCAATCGCCGTCGTGGCCGAAGAACAGGCCGAGGCGATGACATGGTTGGCGCCCGTCAACCCAAAGTGAATCGAGACGTTGCTGGAGAGCGAGTTAAACATGCACTTGGGCACAGTCGTTGGCCGGACTGCGGCAGGCCCCTTGAGAAAGAAGGCTTCGTAGCCTCCCTCGGTCTCGTGGCACGGACCATGCCCGCTGCCGATGATGACCGATACGCGCGAGTCCGACTCGCGGACATGCTCGTTTTCATCAAGCAGTCGCGCCTGCTCCAAGGCTTCGCGAGCAGCCACCAGCCCCATCTTCGCGGTTTTTCCCAAACGACCTGGACAGTGATTCTTAAGCAGCTTGGCGACCGTGAAGCCTTTGACCTCGGCCGCGTAACGCACAGGGTAGAGGTGCGGATCGAGTTGGCCCAGACAATCGATCCAATCAACCGCGCTTTTTCCCCGACGGACGTTGTCCCAAAGCGCAAAGATCCCCGGTCCAAAAGGGGACACGGCTCCTAACCCACTGACGACGACGTCCCTGCAATTCGCTTTCATCGGAGGTCCGTTCTCTAGCTTTGGCTCTTGGATGCATTTGGACGCGCTGCCACAACACGGTGCTTCTTACGACCGAAAGACTAGACAATGTAACCACGAAGGTATCGATTGGGTAGTTTGTGAGGGCGCCCGGGCCGTCCTGTGCCAGAAACTGACCCGAGTCACTTCGGGCCAACGGGAACCACATTGACGGATTCGCCCGGGGCCGGTAGAAGCCTGACACTTCTGCGACCCCAGCCGCGAAATCACCTCCGGCAGCCTTCCGTGGTCGCCTTACCCCAGCTTGAAGTCTTTTTGGCGAGTGCACGAGTGCGACAGCACTGCGAGCGGTCGCGTTCGCGCTGATAGGCGATCCCGATGCAAATGCTGTTCCTGCGTCGATCGAGCGCCTTAACGCTCTTGGTTCTTTCGGGCTGCGCCAGCCTGTCGACGCAGATCGTTGCGTGTCCGCTCACTTATTCCGAGCAGGTCAAGGAAGTTCTCAACGTCGTCCCGAAAGGAACCCGCCGCGAGGAGGCCCTTCGCAAGCTGGCGGCAGCTGGCATTGAGGGGAGCTTCGGAATCAGTCGCCGGGTCTACTACTGCGAACTCTGGAGCCGACCCGACGGCAGTCGCTGGCACCTCAACGTTGCCTTGCTGTTCGATGAAACTGGAAAGCTCTACAAGACCCAGGCCGCCGACTGCGAAATCACAGCCTCGCCGGACAAGAGCTTACCGACGAGCGGCCCTCAAAGCAACGAGCCGGGGGACTTGGGCGGCCCGTCGAACCCTCCGGCAACCCCAACTCGCTAGTTTCGATCTCGGCTGCGCCTCCTCCCCGAGCTCCAGGCCGAATCCGCCAACGGTCGTTCCTGGCGCGCTTTACTTAAGCCGAGGGATCGACGAAGTGGATTTTGCCGCCGCAGCGCTTGCACGCGACTTTCATTCCCAGGTACTTGGGATCGGCGCGCAGCTCCTCCTTGCAGTGCGGGCATTCGGCGAAGAAGGCGGCCATCTTGAGCTTGGGGTTGGAGAAGTCCATCGTGAACTGCGAGTCGCAGAACTTACACTGCACGTTTTCATCCACGTACTTGCTGCCGACGCGAAGTTCGCGCTTGCAGTGCGGGCACGCGACGTAATAGCCGTTCAATTCGACTTCGACCATGCTGGCGATCTCCTGCAACGGAATGAATTCGGGAATCTCAATGCTGTCCGGCTCAAGATCGGTATTCAGCAAGGTGCGGCAGTTCTGGCAGTGCACGACGTTGGAGGGCATGTCTTCGCCGCAGGTCGGACAGGGGCCGCCGGGCCAAGCTGGCATGACTGTTCTCGTCCAGAAAAAGCGAAACCAGGGGACTCGACAAGGAAGAAACCTCTGACGCAGTGAATCGGCCCGGCCCGTCGTACAACTCGAAAATCTGCGTGGGAACTCCCTATTTTAGTTCACGGCCCTCTCCGTTTCGATTACCCGCGCGTCTTCCATTTTAGAGCAACAAGCAACCCGGTGGGTGCCGCAACTCGGCCCGGAAAATCAAAAAAATGGGCAAAGCGGCCCTTGCCCCGGGAGGCGATTCCGGCGGTCTGGCCGTCTGATTGGCGCTCACCCGCCCGCCGGATTTCGCACCACCGAGCCCCTCCCAGGCCGGTCCTAGGGCCGGGCGGCGACGCACGTCAAATGATGAAACGTGCGGAGGTAAAGGCGGCCGTTGGCCACTGCGGGCGTCGAATTCGAGGGCTCGCCGAGCGGGATCTTGCCCAGCAACTTGAACTCCGGGGCGGCGGCAAGCACGACCACATCGCCCTGCTCGTCGATGTTGAAGAGCATGCCCCCCGCGCCGATCGGCGACCCACTGAAGTTCCCGCCGATCCGTTTGACCCACAGGTCCTTTCCCGTCGTGGGGTCGACGCAGCACACGGTGCCGCGGTCGCACCACAGGAACAGGTAATTCTGGTACGCGAGCGGAGTGGGCACATACGGCAGCAGCCTGGTGCGCTTGTAACGGATCGCGGTCTTGGAGACGTCTCCTTGTCCGTTGGGATCGACGGCGATCATCAGCGAACCCTGCCCCGCGACCCCACAGCATTGCAGGATGAGGCCTGCGGAAAGCACTGGAGAGCCCACCGTTCGCTGCGGCAGCAAGCCGGTCGTCCAGATCGTCTTCCCGATTTTTGGATCGAGTCCCGAGACGCCGGAATAGGCGCTGGAGCAAATCAGTTGCGGCGGACCCTGCTTGGGTCGATAGATGAATGGCGTTGCGTAAGACGTCGACTGCTGGCCGTTGTTTCGCGGGACTTTCCATACGCGATGGCCTGTCCGCTTGTCGTAGGCGACGATCGAGCTGGGACCGTCCTGATCGTTGACCATGATCACCAGGTCCCCGAACAGGATGGGAGAGGCTCCCTGACCGTGCTGGCTTTCGAAGTGTCCCAGGTCTTCCTGCCAATGCTGGTTGCCGTCAAAGTCGTAAGCCAGCAGCAGGTCGTGCTGCACGTCGGCAAACGCCACAAAAACCCGCTCACCGTCGACGGCCGGAGTGGCCGAAGCCCAGCTGCTCTTGGGGTGCTTGGGGTTGGCGTTGAGCTGAACCGACCGGGTCCAGAGCGGCTTTCCGGTTAGGGCGTCGAAGCACAGAACCGAGCGCGTGGTCCCCGTTTCGCTGGCCGTGGTCAGGAACAGTTTGTCGCCCCAGATCACGGGGCTGGAATGCCCGGTCCCCGGCACCGTGACCGTCCATCGCACGCGATCGGGATTCCAGGGGGCGCTGAATCCCTGCTCGTCGCTGACTCCCGAGCCGTTTTGACCGCGAAAGCGGGGCCAGTTGTCGGCACGCGTCACGGCGGCGAGGGACAAACAGCCCCCCAAGTACGCAAGCCCCACAAGCCGGCGGAATTTGCGCGATCGGCGCATCGTGCCGCCCCTTTCTCTCAAAGTCGCGAGGACGAAGAAGCGCGTGCACCGCCCCGCCAGAACTCGAGCGTTGGTCTTAGGATGACAAGCCCTGTGAAGGCCTGCAAGCAGGCCCCGGGCGGGGAAAATTTCCGATAGAGCGCCCGCGCGCTAGAATTTGAAAGCAGCAGAGGCGCTGCGGCAGATCGAGCGTCGAAGCGCTCCCGCGGCGCGCAAAGCAGTTCTTGTCAGCCGCGGCGAAGGTCGTTTATTCTGGCTTCCATGGAAGCGGAGCAGTCAGTGCCTGAGACTCCGGACGCCCGCGACGCCTACCTCGTCGTCCGCGAAGGAAACTCCTGGCGGGACATTTTTCGGTTGTCGCCCGCGCAGGTCATGACGATCGGGCGGGCCACCACCAATCGGATCGTGCTGCGCGACGAGCTGTGCAGCCGAAACCATTGCGAGCTGTATCGCAACGGCGCCACCTGGGTCGTCCGCGACCTGGGGAGCCGCAACGGGACGACCGTCAACGGCGGCCCAGTAGTGGGTGAACGAGAGCTCGAATCGGGCGACCTGATCCAGATTGGCCCCTACGAGCTTGGGTTTACCTTTAACCTGGGTGAGCCGTTCCCGCAAAAGGACGCGCCGCAGGACATCAACGAGTCTGATACGGCGTTGTCGCTGGACGTTGTCGACCCCAAGTCGACCGAGCGGCCCGAGATCGTGCATCGGGCTCGCAGCTCCCGCTACCGGATGCAGGAGACGGGGGCGGTTTCGGGCCCCGATCGGACGCAGAGCGAGCTCGCTTCGCTCTATCGTCTGGCGCTCGATATGGGTGCCGCCACCAGCGCCAAAGAGTTGTCGGAAGTCGTGCTTTCGGGATTGCGGGGTGGCATCAACTTCGACATCGGGGCCGTCCTGCTCTTGCCGAAGGCGGTTGAGGACGCGGCTCAGGCCTCGCAGCTCTCCGTCGTTGCCTATAGCGCCCGCGGCGAGAGTCCCTACCATATGGTGTCGAATTACCTGTCGACGCAGGTCCTCTCGACGCGCGAAGCGATCCTGGCCCGCGACGTGCGCGACGACGCTCGGATCTCCGAACGGGATGCGCTCGGCGAAGTGCGGGCCGACAGCGTGATCTGTGCGCCGATTCAGCTCGGGTCGCTGATTCACGGGCTGGTGCACCTGTACTGCACCGACCCGGAGCGCCCGTTCCAGCCGGAGGATCTGGAATTCACGATCGCTGTCGCCGACCAGATGGCCGTGGCGCTGCGCAATTTGAAGGAGAAGGAGTCGCTGGCCCGCGGCCTGGACCGCATCCGCACCGATTACGAGGCCTTGCGACAGCAGCTGCAGGCCGAAAGTCACATCGTCGGCCAAAGTTCCGAAATCGAAGAGCTGCGCTCCGCAATCGCCCGGTTTGCGCCGACCAACGCCACGGTGTTGATTCGGGGCGAGAGCGGCGTGGGCAAGGAGCTCGTGGCCCAGGCGATCCATTTCAGCAGCGATCGCAAGAGCCGCCCCTTCTGCACGATGAACTGCGCGGCCCTGGCCGAAAGCTTGCTGGAAAGCGAACTCTTCGGCCACGAGAAAGGGGCCTTCACGGGGGCGACGGAGCGGAAGATCGGAAAATTCGAGCAGGCCAATAAGGGGACCCTCTTCCTCGACGAAGTCGGCGAAATGAGTCTGGGTATTCAGGCGAAGTTCCTCCGCGTGCTCGAAGGACATCCCTTCGAGCGTGTCGGCGGTCGCACCCGAATCGAGGTGGACGTTCGTGTCGTGGCGGCCACGAACCGAAATCTGGAGCGCGAAGTGGAGCGCGGGACGTTCCGCAAGGATCTCTACTTCCGCTTGCACGTGGTCGAGATCACGGTGACTCCGCTGCGGAAGCGACGCTCGGACATTCCCATCCTGGCCGAGTTCTTCTTGCAAAATTCCGCCCGCAAAACCGGTCGCCAGGTGGTCGGTTTTACCCGCGGCGCGCAGGATGCCTTGATGACCTACGACTGGCCCGGGAATGTCCGCGAGCTGCAAAACGTCGTCGAGCGGGCCGTCATTCTCTGCGCCGGCGACCACGTGCGAGAAGAGGATATTCGCCTTACGGCACTCCGGACGCCGCGATCCGACCCGTCGATGAACGTCATTGACGAGCCCAGTCGCGATATCTCGTTGGAATCGCTCGAAAAGGCGCACATCCTGGCGACGCTGGAACGGACCAACTGGAACATGACTCGGGCAGCGGAGATCCTGGGCATCGAGCGCTCAACTCTTTACCAGAAGCTGAAGCGCTACGACGCCCGGCGACGAGTTCGCTAGATCGACCGGCCGCAGCCCATAGCAAGCCTGGTCACTCTCAGTCCCATGCGAGTTCCGCGGACCAGGTCCCACAAGTTCGCTCAATGAGAAAGTTGCGTAGGCGAACATCCGTTTCCTGTTTTTCCGATCGCAGAAGGAACTCTCAAAAGTGAGAATGCTCTGGATTTGCACGAGTCGTTCGTTGCCGTTTTCCGCTGATTTTGAAGTTTTTTTATTGACATTCAGCCCTAAGATCCCAAAAATCGTCTGATGGACCAGCCCAAGTTCCGGCCCGCCCGCATGACGCCTTCTGCGTCGATTTGTTTGCCGACTCGAACCGTCTGAGTTTCTCGAACCGCTTGAGTTTGTGATGCCGACGGCGATGCCTGTGCAAGCTTGGATTCCGGGAACCCCAAGGCCAACCGATGCCTGGCTGGCTTTCTTGACTTGAATCCTTAAATAGTTGGAGTCTGACGAATGGCGTTCGATTTTGAGGATGACGACTTCCAGGGAGTCGATGAAACCGTCCAGGTGGCGCACGACGGTGACAGCGAATACGAAGCGGGAAGTGACGGACCGCTCGAGTACTACACCGAAGAGCAATTCCGGGCTCGAGGCGTCGACCCCGTCCGCCCGACAACCGCCAAGCCTGGTTCCGAGGCGAAAGTGCTGATGCTGGCCGCGCGTTATGCCGCGGGCCTTCCGCTCTGGCATGACCGTGACTGCTATGATCATGGTCCGCACGTCGAGAGCCAGAGCTGACCGCTCTTGGTGGCGGCGTCTGCATAAACTGGCACAAAAGGCTCTTGGTCGCTCAGCGGCCAGGGGCCTTTTTGGTTCTCCAGAATCCTCTCTTTCCTCTGGCTCGGTGAGGCCTTTCCGCGACCAGCCAACTGGGCCGGATGACTGCCCGGATCTTCCCAGCGGCTGCCTACATGTGCGTCAGCTCGAAGCCCGAAGCTACCACATCGGTTGCCGGCGGTGGCGTGGGACCCAGAGCGCGCGCCCCGGAACCTCGTCGCACTGCGTCCCCGCAAAATCCACGCGCCAGTTGATTGGCAAAACTGGGTTTACGTCGATCGCACTCAAACGAACGGCACCGCGACTGCACGCGGCAATGTCGCGCTGTGTCGGCAAAAGGACTGCCTAAGTTCATTTACATGCGGATGGCACGCCATTCGCTGCCCGCTTCGCCGAAAGCCCCATTCATGCACACGGCTGGAGCACAAATGCCGCTCGCGACGACGACGGAGCCGTCGGCTCGACCCGTTTCGCCTGGTTTCTCGGAGCTTCTTCGCTTCATCCATCGTCAAACGCAACAGCAGGTGCGCGATCTGGCCATCCACCTGCGGGAAGGCCGCCTGGTGGTCACCGGCCGCTCGGAAACCTATTACGCCAAGCAGCTCGTCACCCAGGCGATTTTGACCGCGGCCCCGGCTGTGCAGCTCTTCAACGAGATTTCTGTCGGCTGACGCAGGCTTCCTTGCCCGCGAGACCAGAATCTTCGCCTAAAGTGGCACGCGATCCGTCGGGGCGCGCTCAGTTCTCGATCCGATAAAGCGCCTCGGCCGTGCGGATCAGCAGGCCGCGGTCGATAACGGCCGGAGAGGCAAGTGCCCGCTCGTCGAGCTTGTTGCGGGCGATCTCGACGTAACGTTCGGGAGTCGCGCGAAAGATTGTCGTTTCGCCTTCTTCACTCAGGACATAGACGCGATCTTCGGCGACGATGGGGGAGGCGGAAAAGTTTCCTCCAACCCGGTGACTCCAGCGCACTTTGCCTGTTTTCGCATCCAGGCACGATGCGATGCCCGCGTCGCTGATCAGGAACAGGTTGTCGCCGATCAACAGGGGCGAGGGGGTCGAAGGCATGGCGCGCGACTGCCTCCAAGCCACGTGCGTATCGGTCACGTCGCCGTGCCCGTCCGGGCGGATCGCCAAGAGTTGCGACGAATCGAAACTGGTCGCCAGATAGACGAGCCCGTGTCCGAACACCGGTCGCGGCACGACTGAGTATCCCTCGTAGCGCACGCGCCAGATCTCGTCTCCCGATTGGGGCTCGTACGCGACAACCCAGTTCGCCCCGGGGCTGACGATCTGCCTGCGGCCGCCGACTTCGATCACGAGCGGCGTGCCAAACGCGAATTTCTTGATTTCGTCACACGGCGGCCGATCTTTCTTCCATGTCAGCTTGCCCGATTCTGCATCGAGGGCGGCAACAAATTGGATGTCGGACCCGTCACAGCTGACGACGACCAGGCCATCGACAAGCACGGGCGAACCGCCGCTACCATGATTCGGCTGGTATTCCAGCTGGCGCGTCTTCCAAAGCACCTTGCCGTCGAACGTCAGACAGGCCGTGCCGTGCGTGCCGAAGTGCACGTACAGGCGGCCTCCTTCTGCGATGGGCGTCGGGCTCGCGTGTGAATTCTTGGAGTGAATTCTGGCGCGGTCCGCGACCAATCGATCGAAAAGTGTTTCGTCCCAGAGGATCTTCCCCGTCGTCGCGTCAAGCGAGAGAGCGTGCAGCGAATGCGTGGAGTCGCTGGGGACGGCCGTCGTGAGGAAAATCTGGTTGCCGCTACAGACAGGCGATGACCAGCCGCGTCCCGGAATGGGTGTTTTCCAACGAACCTGGTCGGTAGCGCTCCAATGGGTCGGCAGGCCCAACGCGCTCGAGTGCCCCTGGCCATCGGGTCCGCGGAACTGAAACCAGTCGTCTCCGCGCGACTCGAGGGGAATTGCAAACAGCAGGGCGAAGACGATCGTGTTCAAATGCAAATATCTCCGGGCGATCAACGTCCGGGGCGAGATCAACACCGATGGCAGTGGACGCACGTTGGCAGACTCTCGATCTAGGGGATGGAAGCGGGCAGGGGAGACAAGCGAAGGACTGTTCCGAGGGCGCGGCAAGCGGCAGGCCGCGGAGGGTTGGGCGGCGTGTCGGTGGGATCAGTCCATTCGAGCCTTTCGGCAGCAAGCAGGGTGGTCGGGAAGCAATCACGCGTCGGCGATTTCAACGACCTGCATTCGCAGCACGCCTCGCGGGATCGTCACTTCCACCGCGTCGCCGACTTTCTTTCCCAGAAGTCCCTGCGCGATCGGGCTGCTGGTCAGGATCTTCATCACTTCGCCGTCGTAGTTCTCTTCGCCCGGGCCCACGAGTTCATACTTTTCCAGCGAGCCGTCGGAGAGGTCCTTGATGGTGACGGTCGCGCCGAAGGCCACTATGCCCTTGGGCATCGTCGCTTTGTCGGCGATATAGCAATTGGCCAGCTTGCTTTTGAGTTGGTTGATCTTGGCCTGCAACAGCCCCTGCGCCTCGCGCTGGCCGTGATACTCGGCATTCTCGCTCAGGTCGCCCTCGGCCCGAGCCGCCGCGATTTGGGCCGCAATGCGAGGCATTTCGTCCTCTTCGAGCCGGCGGATCTCCTCGCGGAGCTTGTCGTATCCTTCGCGTGAAATCGGCTGCTTTTCCATACGTGACAAACTCCCCGGGCCGACGGTGGAAGAGACGGCCGGCGAATTCGGGACTGCGACGCCTCAAGCGCAGCTCAGGCTGGAGAACAAAAAAAGGCGTCCGCCGTTTGACGGCGAGACCCCTTGCAACGATTCCTCGAAAACGCGCCGAGGACGTTGCGATTATACCGGCGGCCGACAGTCAATATCTACGCAATTCTGGTCCAGCGGCCTTCCTTGGCGCTGGTCAAAACCGCATCGCAAACTTTTTGGGTTTCGAGGGCCGTTTTGAAGGTCGGCTCGGCCGGCTGCCCCTTTTCGAGCCCTTCGAGGAAGTCGGCCACCTGGTGCACGAAAGTATGCTCGTACCCGATCTGCAGCCCGGGCACCCACCATTTATCCATATACGGGTGGTCGCCGCCGTGATCGGTCACGTGGATCGACCTCCATCCGCGCAGCTTCCCTTCGTCGCGGTGATCGAAATATTCGAGCCGGTGCAAATCGTGCAGGTCCCACTTGAGCGAAGCCTTCTCGCCGTTGACCTCGAACGTGTAGAGCGCTTTGTGCCCGCGGGCGTAACGGGTCGATTCGAACGTCGCGAGCGAGCCGTTGGCGAAGCGGGCCAGGAAGGCACACGCGTCGTCGATTTCGACCTTCTCGACCTTGCCGGTGAGAGTGTGCTGCCGCTCTTTGATGAAGGTCTCTGTCATGGCGTTGACGGTGTCGATCTTCCCGTTGAGCCAGAGGGCCGTGTCGATGCAGTGCGCCAAGAGATCGCCGGTGACGCCGCTGCCGGCTGCCTTGGCGTCGAGCCGCCAAAGCGCGTTGCCCCCCTGCGGGAGGTCCGCGGAAATGGTCCAGTCCTGCAGGAAGACGGCCCGATAATGAAAGATCTTTCCCAGTCGGCCTTCGTCGATCAGCTTTTTGGCCAGCATGACTGCCGGCACGCGGCGGTAGTTGTACCAGACCATGTTCGGCACGCCTGCCTTCGC
>Ga0187781_10004446_pt1 | contig 10437 bp, 12 predicted proteins | sample 0715_SJ02_MP02_2_FD_132447 | JGI IMG/M metagenome (GOLD analysis project Ga0187781, IMG submission 132447) | Tropical peat soil microbial communities from peatlands in Department of Meta, Colombia - 0715_SJ02_MP02_20_MG | ecosystem: Environmental > Terrestrial > Soil > Wetlands > Peat | place...
AGCCCATTCTGCATTCTCGACGAGGTCGACGCGCCGCTCGACGAAGCCAACATCGGCCGTTTCACCGATCTGGTCCAGGAAATGGCCGTGCAGACCCAGTTCGTGCTGATTACGCACAGCAAGAAGACCATGGGCATCGCGCCCGTGCTCTATGGTGTGACCATGCAGGAACCCGGCGTCTCAAGGCTTGTTTCGGTGAGGTTCGGCGCGCCCGCCTAGCAGTTCGACACTGACGCTTACAAACGCCTGCAGATGATGTAGGATGTACACAGGAGGTATTCATGGCCGTATCTTCTGTGCTCACTCTTCGTCTCGATCCCAAGCTCAAGAAACAGCTCGATCTGTTGTCACGCGCGATCAGCCGCAGCCGTTCCTTTGTTGCCGCTGAGGCGATTCGCGAATACGTCGCGCTGAACAACTGGCAAATCGATGAAACCAACAAGGCCCTGTCAGAAGCGGACCGTGGAGATTTCGCCGACGATAAGGACGTGCAAAAGACGGTGAAGAAATGGACGCGCCGTGCGCGTTAAGTGGCTGCGCACCGCTCTGGCCAATCTCGATGCCGAGGCGGAATACATCGCACGCGATGATCCCGCCGCCGCGGTCCGGGTTGTCACGGCAATCCATCGGGCAGTCGAGAATCTTCAACGCTATCCGGCAATGGGCCGTCCTGGACGCGTAGTTGGCACTCGCGAATTGGTGGTTTCAGACACCCCCTACATAATCCCTTACCGAGTCCGGCATCAAGCAGTTGAGGTTCTGCGGGTATTTCATGCTGCCCGCCGATGGCCACGGCAATTCTGACCACGCCCGGCGCCGGCCCCGTTATCCACTGCCATCCTCAGCTTTTCCACAAGCTAAACCGGGCATAACCCTTATCTGGCGTGAACTCATGACCTTTCTCTGGCTGTCAATCTCTTTCCCTTCAACGGATTCGGAGACCCTGCCTGCTCATCGTGATTACAATCGTTGACAAAATTTTCTGACCAGTTAGAATACGCCTCGATTCCTACCGCCAAAAACTTCGCCATGAGCCCTGGCCTTCTCGATCCCGTCCTGTTACAAACTGACTTCCATGATCTCAAGCTTCACGCCAGCGGCAAGGTGCGGGATGTCTACGCCATTGGCGACCAGCAGCTGCTTTTCGTCGCCACCGACCGCATTTCTGCCTTCGATTACATTCTGGCCACCGGCATTCCGCACAAGGGATGCGTGCTGAGCCAGATCTCGTTGTTCTGGTTTGACTTCCTAGCCGAGATCGTTCCCAACCACTTGATCACCGCCGACGTGGGCCAGTACCCCGCAGCCGTCCGCAAGTACGCCGACCAATTACGCGGACGTTCCATGCTGGTCGAGCGGGCCGAGATGTTCCCGGTCGAGTGCGTAGTGCGCGGCTACCTCTCCGGTTCAGCCTGGAAAGAATACCAAGCCACGGGCCAGGTGTGCGGCATCAGCCTGCCGGCGAATTTGAAGGAATCCGACGCTCTGCCGGAGCCGATCTTTACCCCCGCGACCAAGGCCACCACCGGCCACGACGAGAATATTTCGTTCGCCGCCATGTGCGAGATCGTGGGCAGCGAAGCCGCCAGCCATCTGCGCGATCTCACGCTGCGCGTGTACAAGAAAGCCGCGGCTTATGCCCGGCAGCGCGGCATCATCATTGCCGACACCAAGTTTGAGTTTGGACGCACCGCCAAGGGCATCACCCTCGCCGATGAGGTCCTTACCCCGGATTCTTCCCGCTTCTGGCCGGCCGACAAGTATTCGCCGGGCCGGTCGCAGGAATCGTACGACAAGCAGTATGTTCGCGATTACCTTGAGCAGATTCGCTGGAACAAGCAACCCCCCGCGCCGGCCCTCCCCCCCGACGTGGCGCGCCACACCAGCGAAAAGTATCTTGAGGCCTACTTCCAGCTTACGGGGCACAGGCTGGATGTGTGACCCAATCTCTGTTACCATGTCCCACCGCGGGTGCAGTCTATGACCCCGGCGGACTGGATTATTTGCGCGTTAGTACTGGTGAATGTTGTGGCCGCGGCCATGCAGGGTTTTTTTTCTGAAGCCCTCACCATCGCTGGATTGGTCGTCGGTTACCTGGTGGCTGCGTGGCAGTACCGCAGCCTGGCGGATCGGCTGGAATTGTATTTGAAGAACCCTTGGTTGGCTGAGGTTCTCGGCTTTCTGGTCATCTTTTTTGCCATCGTGCTCCTGTTCGGCGCCGCCGCCAGGATCGCCCGCTGGTTGATGAAAGAAGCCGGACTCAGTGGGCTGGACCGTTTCCTCGGCGGACTTTTGGGGCTGCTGAAGGGCGGCTTGATGGTAGCTGTGATCCTGATGGGTTTGACGGCTTTTGCGCCGACTAGCAAGTTCCTGGCGAGCTCACAACTGGCGCCTTATTTCCTGGTTGTGGGCCGGGCCGCCATTTGGGTAGCGCCGGCGGAATTGCGTGCGCGTTTCTATCAGGGTCTCGATCTACTCCATGGCGCCCCACAGAAGTTGAGCGGCACCCCGGCTGCGCCTGCGAAGAAATAGCGCCAGCGCTCATAAATTTCATAGGAAGAGAGATTCATCGTGAAAGACCAATTAGAAGCACTCGTCCTGCAAATGTACCGGAGCAACATCCTTTATTCCGAAGGCGTGCGGGAGTTCAAGAAGCGTTTCATTCTCACCGTGCTGGAGGAAAACAAGGGCAACCAGTGCCGCGCCGCGCGCGAACTGGGCATGCACCGCAACACCCTCAGCCGCACCATCAACGAGCTGAAAATCGACGCCCGCCAGCTCCGCGAAGGCGTCAAGCGCCCGCCCCGCAGCGCCCGCCCCGTCACTCTGGAAAAGAAAATCGTCCGCTGAAGAGTCCTCGGAAAAATTAAGGCAGCCCTGGCGGGCTGCCCTTTGCTGGATCTTGCCGCAGCAGCATCACTGCGCTGCGGGTTTGTGATGCACCGGAGGCTTCGGCGTGACCTTGGGCTTCGGCAGCATGCCCTTTTCCATCGTCATCATGAAGGGGGTCTGCGTGTAAGAAGCAGGATTGCCCTGGAAGTCCTGGCTGGCGCCTTCCTTCGGAATCAGCTTCACAGGCAGCTTGTCGTCAAAGGTGAGACTGATATCAGACTTCTTGGCGTCGATGTCATCCAAGCTGCCGGCGATATCAAGCTGAGCCTGACATGATCGAACCGCGGCATGAACCTCGCACTGATCAGATGTCACTTTGATGACCGTGCCGTTCATCTGCACAGGCTTCCCCTTAATCGCATTCCATACTGTAGCTTGATCTTCCGCGCTGCCATTGCTCAGCACAAACTCCCACTGCGCGAAGTCCATCTTCTCGGGAGCCGTCGCCAGCACCATCCTGTGTGCCTCATCTGCAGGAGTCAGCGGCGGTTTGATGGGAACCTGGGCGGCACCAGCCTTGGCTGCGGCCAGAACATCCGGCCAGCCCTCCTCATCCTGACGATACTTTAAGTACTGGCCATGGGCATATTTCTCGATCTGCGCCTGCGCCGTCGGCGGAGCTACTGCCGCCGCTCGCGCCGCGAACCAGATTCCGTTCTGATAATCCGGCGGCGTCTGACTTAGATACGCCAGCGCCAAGGGATACACCACGCTGAAATCCGCCGGATTCCCGTCCACTGCCGTGCGCAGCGCCGGCGCGGCGCAGGCATAATCCTTGTCTTGCAGACACTTGATGCCGATGGCCGCGTTGAAAATTCCTTTCATCTGATCCTTCATCTTGGCAAAGTCATCGTCCTTGACCCCTTCGGGCTTGTTCCACTTCGGCAGGCAATCCAGTCCCTGCTGCCCGTACTTCTTGCCATCTGTCAGCAGTTGCGGCCCGTTGGGATCTCCTCCCTGGGCCATGACCCGGTCGAAATAGCCCAGCAGCGCCAGCCCGCGCTCGTTGCACGGATCCGCCGTCACCAGCTTGGTGGCTGTTTCGATCGTCTTCTTGGCGTTGTTGGTCTGCTGGTAGGTGCCCATCAGAATTTCCAGCGCCTGGTTCTTCATGATGCTGTTGGGATACTGGGTGACGAACGCTTCCAGCGCGCTGATCTTGGCGTTGGGATCGCTCTGCTGAATGGCGTTGACGTAAGCGTTGTACTCGGCCGGATCCTTGATCACCGGCGCCGCAGCAGGCTGTGCCGGCTTTTCAGCCGGTTGCGCTGGCTGCGCAGTCTGACCCGTAGGCGGGTTCACACTCCCTGTTGGCGGGTTCACGCTCCCCGTCGGCGGGTTCACACTCCCCGTCGGCGGGTTCACACTCCCGTCGGCGGGTTCACACTCCCCGTCGGCGGGTTCGCGCTCGAAGTTGGCGGCGTCGGTTGCGCCGGCTGTTGACCCGGTTGGGACTGCGTAGCCGGTTGTCCCTGTGCTGGCTGCGCAGTATTCTGTGCTCCCGCCACCACTGCAACCCCAAGCACAACCGCAAGCAGAATCTTTTTCATCAGAATGGCTCCTTGGACATTCGGGAAATGGCTCTTTTGGGAAACGTTTTCTTTTTCAACTTTTTTAACGACTGCATTCCGCCTGGACCGCTTTGCGTTCGGATCCTGCTCTGGAATGCCGGGCTTTCCTGGCAGGTGGCCCCGGGGACCAGGGCGACCTGCTGCAACCGAAAACGCGGCTGACCCTTTTTCCCGGTTGGCCGGATTATAAGTACCTATTCTCCCGAAGGCAAGCAACTTCCCAATCATCCTTCCCTTTATTGGTAAGATGCGTCTAGCAGTTGGGGCGGATGTTCCCTGTCCGCCCTGCTGCCAGCAATGCGACTCCGGGAGAGCCCTTTCCTATGGACACCGCGCAACCTCTAGTCGGACAAGTCGCTGTCATCACCGGGGCAGGCCGCGGCATCGGCGCCGCCATCGCCCGCCAACTGGCCCAGTTCGGCGCAACCGCTGTACTCTGCGGCCGCACCCAGGCCACCCTCGACGCTACCGCCCAGACCATTCTCCACTCCGGCGGAAAAGCCGAAGTGATCCCCTGCGACGTCACCGTCCTGCACCAGCTCGAATACGTCGCCGCGCGCCTGAACAGCACCTTCGGCCGCCTCGATATCCTTGTCAACAACGCCGGCGTCGGCGGCTTCAATGAACCCCTGCACCTTCTCCTGCCCGACGACTGGGATCGCATCCTCAACACCAACTTGCGCGGCGTCTATTACGCCATCCGGGCTCTCGCCCCGCTCATGATTCGCGCCTATTCCGGGCACATCATCAACATCTCTTCCCTCGCCGGAAAAAACGCCCTAGCCAACGGCGCCGCCTACGCCGCTTCCAAGTGGGGATTGAACGGGCTCAGCTATTCCGTGGCGGAAGAACTGCGCGGCCACAATATCCGTGTATCCGTGATTTGCCCCGGCTACGGAAACCGAGCTTGGCCCGCACGCCGGCAAAGACCCCAGAAAAATGCTCCAGCCCGAGGACATCGCTCACGCCGTCGCCATGCTGGTGACGCAGGCCCAGCAATCATTTGTGAGTGAGATTCTGATTCGGCCGACGCAGAAACCGTAGACAATCATTGTTGATTGTTGATTTTTGATTGCTGATTGAAAAACCCAGGCGGGTCCGCAGACTGGTTTTCAATCAAAAATCGGCAATCAACAATCGATTCCCTTTCTCTGTGATCCCCAGTGCCCTCTGTGGTGATGGCTTTGCCTCCTACTTCTTGAACAGATTCTCAAATGCCTGCCGCGCGTCGTTGGGCCGGGCGCTGGCAGGCGTGGATGTTTCCTTTTCCCGCGTAACCCGAATCTCGTACGAAGCGCAGTCATTGCGCGCGTCCTTCTTCGCGACCCGCTCTTTCACCGGCTGCATGCACTCAAATCGGCTCCCGGGATCGAAATACATGCACTGCTTGCAGGAATGCAGTTCGAACCCGCATTTCGGACAAGTCCCGAGCGCCGCCGTTCCATCGAGCACGGTTCCGCATTGGGCGCAGCGTGAAACGGCCCGCGTCCCCGGCAAATTCACGGGCTTGGGCCCAAGAGCGTGGTCCCAACGCGGCGGGCCGCTGGTGCGCTCCGGGGGCGGTTTCCGCTTCCCTTCCCCGCGCGGCTCTTTCTTCGAGTCCCAGTCGCGGTCCTGATACCCATGCTGACGATATTTCGCCACACGCCCTCCAACGGCCAGTATTGTCTCGCCGCCGCCGCTCCCAAGGCAAGTACCAGGTGCGTTTTGTCATCCTGAGGCGGGCGCTCCTTGCCCGCCGAAGGGCCTGGCGAGCCGCGCCAACTCCTATGAGCTTGCCCTGAGGGAGCGCAGCGACCGAACGGCGCGTTTGGCTCCCTTCTTTATTCGCTCGCGACTCGCGACTCAGGACTCGGGACTAGAATAAAACAATGATTCACGCCATCCTCCCCGTCGGCCCGCTGCAATGCAACTGTTCCATCATCGGCGACGAGGCTACCCGCGAAGCCATGGTCATTGATCCGGGCGATGATATCAACGATATCCTCGCCCTCATCCGCAAACACAATTTCCAGGTCAAGCAGATCGTCATCACCCACGCCCACATCGACCACGTCGGCGGAGCCATGAAACTGCGCGCTGTTACCGGCGCCCCCATCCTGCTCAACCAGAACGACTACACCCTGCTCAAGATGCTTGACGTGCAAGCCGCGTGGATCGGCATGGCCTCGCCTGGCAAAGTCGAAATTGATCGCAGCATCTCGACCGGGGACGCCGTCTCTGCCGGATCGCACACCGCCCAGATCCTGCACACTCCCGGCCACACCGAAGGCAGCATCTGCCTGTATTTCGCTCCGGAGAAGAAACTGATCGCCGGAGACACGCTCTTCGCCGGCTCCATCGGCCGCACCGACTTTCCCGGCGGCTCGATGCAGAAGATCATGCGCTCGTTGCACGAGACGGTCCTCGCCCTGCCGGATGAAACGATAGTCGTCCCCGGCCACGGCGAATTGACAACGATTGGAGAGGAGCGCGCGAGCAACCCGTTCCTGGTGAAGAGATAATTCGGAGCACAGCCGCCGCCTGAGGCCACCGGCCGATCGACGACCGGGCATACAATGGGATGTGGATGGTCACGCATGACCGCGATTCTCATTGTGCTGGGATATATAGTCGCACCCATTAGTCTCGCCTGGGGCTGGTCCATGTGGGCGGTCCAACCCAAACTGAGAACCGTCACATCAATCCTTTCATTGACCGGCCTCGTCTTTGCGACCGCGTCCGCGATGCTCGCCGTTGCAACAGTCGTGTGCGCCCAAATACACAAGTTTCCTTACTATGACCCCTTGCTCCTGAGGATCTTTCGATGGGGCATCGTGCTTTCGCTGGCCGGAATCTTCTTCGCCATCTGCGGTTTGTGGCGAAAGAGTTCTACACGCTGGCACGCTCCACTCAGTGGGGTTGCCACGCTTGCATTCTGGATAATGGCGGCATCAGGGGAATGAATAATAAACGCCGGACTAGCGGAAACTCGGCAGGGTCAATTCTCCCAACATTCTCCTAATCCCCTCAGCAAACTCCTCTTCCGGCGTGATCAAGCTCACCACCAAATACCCATCGCTCGGAAAATCATAAAAATGTCCCGGATGTACCAGCACTTGCTTTTCCCGCACCAACTCAATCGCCAAGTCCTCGTCCGAGCGCGTCACGGGAACCCGTAGCACCGCATACCACCCGCCTTCCACGCACAGCCGCTGGCAAGCTTTCTGCCCCGCAAGCTGGCGGTCCAGCTCGGCCAAATTTCCCTCCACCTGCTCCAGCAATTGCCGTTGAATGCCTCTCCTTTGCTCCAGCAGCACCGGCACCGCCCACTGCACCGGCGCATTCATCGAAAGATAGGTATCAGCAATTACCTCCAGCCGTGCCATGGCCGCCGCGACTTGATCTGCCGGTCCGCTCGTCACCACCCACGCCACTTTCATCTGCGGCAGCGCCGACACCTTCGACAGCCCGCTCAGAGTAAACGTCAGGACATCGCGATTGCTCGCAAAGCTTTGAGGCGACTTCTCATCAATGTCATCCCGACCAAGCCTTTGGATCGGCGAAAGCCGGTCCAAAGGAGCGTGGAGGGACCTTGTGTGTTCCCTGGAATGAGAATGCAACCAATAATCCAGAAACACTTCATCCACCACCAACGCCAGCCCGTGCTCCCGGCAAAATTCATTCAGCGGCCCCCGCTCCTCCACCGAAACATATGAGCCCGTCGGATTATTCGGATGCACCACCACCACGCCTCGCGTCCGCGCCGTCACCGCCCTCTCCAGCGACGGAAAATCCATCTGCCACCCGTGGTCGTAAATCAGCGGATACGGCACCAGCTTCACATCCTGCAGGTCGGCGAGAAACTCAAACAGCGGATAACTCGGCTTCGGCACCAGCAACTCATCCCCGGCATTGCATAGCAGGCGAAACACGAACGAATACCCCTCGCTCGTGCTGGTAGTCAGAACGATCCGCTCCGGATCCAGATCGCGGACTCCGTGGTCGGAACAGTAATATTCGGCCACAGCCACCCGCGCCACTCGCAATCCCTTGGTCTGCGGCTCGTAATCGAGCGCTTTGGGCAATGCCAGCGCCGCCAGAATCGCCGCCGAGTCATACGACAATCCGACGCGCGTCGGATTCGAAACCGTCAGATCGAGAATCTTTGTTCCGGCCGCGCGCGCCTGCTCCACGGCTTGCGTAAACCGGTTTTGCGCCAGCTTCCAGTTCGTGCGCTCAGAAAACATGCCTGGAATTCTATGCGATCCGAACAGCAAAATGCGTTTTCACCACGGAGACACGGAGTGAATTGCTCCTGACTCTGTGCCTCTGTGTTGAGTGTTTGGCAGAGCGGAGAGGGATAGGCGCTTGGAGGGCCCCTACGCGCCCGGTCCGCGGAAGTTCATAGAGAAGCTCGGCGTCGTTTCCCGCCTCAAATTCGGATGGTCTGATTTCTCCAGGCTCGGCCAGTCGCGAATCTCGACTGCCGGACATATCAATCCCTTGACTGCCGGGCGCAGCAACTGCCGTAACGTCTGCACGCCGTAGAACAACCCTTGCCCGCTCCGGGCCGCGACGATAAGGTGCGACTTGTCGGAGAACAACAGATATCCATCTTCGCCCACTGCATCATCGGCTTTCAGACCCTTAGCTGCCAGAAACCGCCGCACCCGCTTGTCCTGCAACCGTGCCAGCACGATGGCGCCGCCTTCTGCTTTACCGGCGGCCTTCATGCCCACAATGTTGAGTTGCAGTCCCGATTGGTCTGCAACCTGCTCCGCCAGCGTCTCAGCGGCGATCCTGTCCTCTGACTGATGCCCCAGTTGCACCAATATCCTGGTCCGCAGCCCCACGTGAAACCCGCCGTCACCCAGTTGTACTTCCTTGGGCGCAGGCTCCAGCTTCAACTGCGGCCGCGGCTCCGAATCCAGAGCAAAAAGCGCGGGAACCAACGCGACCACAATCAGCAATCGGGACATCTGAACCATCTTTCTTTTCTACCTCTTCTCCGCCACCTTGACCAATAGCATGATCAGCACGCCGGCCACGGCCGCTATCCCCATCACGCCAAACATTTTCCCCATGTCTTTCTGCATCTCGGCAAGACGTATCACATCGAGGACGTAGAGGCTGAGCAGGAGCGCGGCGAACACAACAACTATCATTCCTACCAGGAGCAGAAACTGCCTTACCATATCAGGGGAAGACTAAGCTCTCAGCCGGCACCTGTCAACGCACAAGTTGGGATGGTGCTGTTACAGTTGGAGGCATCTTTTACGATCTCCCGGTTGCTCACATGAAAGTTCCCGACGATCGGCTCTCCTGCATCGTGACACATCGATATGAACGGGATTGAAAACAAATGACCGAATCAACGCCCGGTTCGAAACTTGGCCATCATGTGTTTGGAGTGGCGGCTTTGGCCTCCGGCCTGATCACGCTGGTCTGGCACAACTACAACGACTCGCATCAGCTGAGCTACGTGATCTACGCCGCAACCGCTGCCCAGATCCTTGGCGGCGCCGCGATTCAGTTCCGTTGGACCGCGAAAACGGGCGCGGTTATCCTGGGTGCGGCTTATCTTGTGTTCGCCGCACTGTGCGTGCCAGGAATCGTCGCCCAACCGCGGATCTACAATAGCTGGGGCAATTTCTTCGAGCAGTTCTCTCTGCTGACCGGAGCGGCGATCGCCTGTACGCGCCTGTCACCGGCAGGATCAGCGGAAACCCCGAGTCGGATCGGCCGCATCTTTTTTGGCCTGTCGGTCGCTTCCTTTACCCTCGAACAGGCGATTTATCTTCACGCTACCGCCGTTCTTGTTCCGAAGTGGCTTCCGCCCAGCCAGATGTTTTGGGCGGTAGCGACGACTGTTCTGTTCGCGCTCGCGGCTATCGCTCTTCTTACAAATCGAACGGCACTTCTTGCGACTCGCCTGCTGACCATGATGCTCGTGATCTTCGAGCTAGTCGTGTGGGTACCGCTGGTTGTTTCG
>Ga0187781_10004447_pt1 | contig 10437 bp, 12 predicted proteins | sample 0715_SJ02_MP02_2_FD_132447 | JGI IMG/M metagenome (GOLD analysis project Ga0187781, IMG submission 132447) | Tropical peat soil microbial communities from peatlands in Department of Meta, Colombia - 0715_SJ02_MP02_20_MG | ecosystem: Environmental > Terrestrial > Soil > Wetlands > Peat | place...
CATGATCTGCTGGCTGGCTTCCCGATAGCGCCGCATATCCGGCGGCAGGATGGTCAGTTGAGGGCACAGCAGCAGGGCGCGCGCCGAGGACATGGCGCTGTGTACCCCGTAACGGCGGGCAATGTAGTTGCAGGTGGCAATCACGCCGCGCTGGTCTGCCCGGCCGCCCACCGCCAGCGGAATCTCCCGCAGTGTCGGGTCATCCCGCATCTCGATGGCGGCATAAAAGCAGTCGCAGTCGACGTGAATGATCTTGCGGACGGTGTCCATCAAGGGCAAAGCGCCTCAGTCTGCCGGACGCTCGCTATGGCCCAGCGGTTTGTCAGGAGCGACCCGGTCGCGAACCAGCTGTTTTAGCTGTTTGATGTCGGGAAAGCCGCCATCGTGCTTGCGGTCCCACACCTGCTCGCCATTGATGCTGATGCGGAATACGCCACCACTACCGGGGCGCAAGGCCACTTCGCCCAGTTCTTTTTCAAAGGTGGTCAGCAGTTCCTGCGCCATCCAGGCAGCACGTAGCATCCAGCGGCAGCCAGTACAGTATTCGATGGTAATGCGGGGCAATTCGGTAGGGAAGGGTGCTTGGGTAGTCATCGGAGTCCGGCCTGAATACAGTGCCGGATAGCATAACGCAGAATGAGGAAAAATCCGCCGGTTCCCTGAGTCGATCTATTATTTGACGGGCCTCGCAGTGCAAGGTCCGCTCCTCCATCGTGTTGACTCTTTTGGTGTAGACTTGGCGCTTACTACTGTTAGGGTAACCGGCGGACTGAGTAGTACAGAGCGTTGTTCAACTCAATTCCCGGACGCCAGTGTGCCCAAGGATGGTGCGTTGGTAAAGTGATTGCTCTAACAAAGGCAGATTGCTGCATTGCACGATGTCACATTGTCGCAACGCATGGCATGAAAATGCCCACATCTGTGGGCATCGGCAATAATTGTTCAGAAAAATCGGCTGTTTTGCGCCATTGTTTCTGAATAAGCCTACTTAATGCTCCATATTCATCGGTGCATCTTTTTCAACCAGCACTTCAACAGTCACGCTGCCGGCCTTGGCAAATTTCAGGGTAAGCGGAAAGCGGTCACCAGCCTTCAGTGGCTGTTTCAGTCCCATCAGCATGATATGGTAGCCACCGGGCATGAATTTGACCTGGCTGCCTGCGGCAAGGGCAAGCCCACCATTCACCTCTCGCATGCGCATCACACCATTGTCGTTGATATGCACATGTAACTCTGCCATGTCGGCACGTGGGGTGCTGGCGGATAGCAGGGTGTCGGCCTCTTTCCCGGTATTGCGGATAGACAGGTAAACCGCCCCGGTGCTGCTGCTTTCCGGCATGGCGCGACTCCATGGGTGGTCCAGCTCCAGCGGGCCCAGCGTGAAGCTGTGTGCGGCTACCGTGGCTGCCAGCAGCAGACCGGCCAGAATGGTAAACAGACGGGACATGGACTTCTCCTTATGATGATTGCGGCTCAAACTAGCACAGCTCAGACCATAGCGCCTGCGACAAAGTGCCGCAGCTGACGGATTGCTTGACCATGCCATCGTTCATATGGGTCTACGTTGGTGCTGATGCGGGAAAAGGGCAAGATTGTTCAAGCCGGGGGATGTCCGTCATGTCAGAATGCCCTAAACCTTGCGTGTCTGCCTGCCGCCATGCCCTTATCTGACCAAGAGTTTTCCCGTTTTTTCCGGGCCGACGATATCGCGCCGCTGGAGTGTCTGCATGCGTTTTATCGCGAGCAGGTCTTTGCCCCGCATTTTCATGAAGAATACGTGGTCAATGCCCTGCTGACCGGCGCACAGGCTTACCGGCATCGTGGTGGCAATCATATTGCCGGCGTCGGCGCACTGGTGTTGATGAATCCGGGCGAGGTACACACCGGCGAGTGCGCTCACCAGCAGGGGTGGGCCTATCACGGCTTTTACCCTTCGGCAGAGCTGATCGGCCAGTTGGCAGCGGAAATCAGTGGCCAGTCTGGCGTGACACCGTATTTCCGGCAAACCGTGGTATTTGATCCGCCGCTGGCCGCAAGGCTGAATCAATTACATCAGGTCTTGCGGGATTGCCGGGATACCTTGCAACGCGAATCGGCACTGTATGCGGTATTCAGCCAGGTGGTACTGCGACATATGCAGATTGCCGAGCGGCCACTGCGGCCCTGGCCACAGGCGGTAGAACGTGCCCGGCAGATGCTGGCCGACTGTGTGGCGGACAATCTGTCGCTGGCTACGCTGGCCCAGGCCGTGGGGCTGTCTCCCTGGCAACTGAACCGGCAGTTCTCACACCATCTGGGATTGCCGCCGGTCGCCTGGCGTAATCAGCTGCGGGTGGTTCGGGCCCGCCAGTTGTTGGCCAACGGCCACAGTCCGTCCGCCACCGCACTGGATCTGGGTTTTGCCGACCAGCCCCACCTGACAAGGGTCTTCCGTCAGGCGCTGGGCATTACCCCTGCGGCCTATCAACGCAGCCTGCGACGCTGACTGCAAGATCGTTCAAGCCGGGGCATGGACGGCATGATAGGGTTGAACCCTTGCCATCCCCCCGTCATCCATCATGTCCTATACCGGTTCCTGCCATTGCGGCGCAGTGCGTTTTCGTCTGCATGCCGAACCCGAAGAACTCACCACCTGTGATTGTTCGCTGTGCGTGAAAAAGAATGCGCTGATGACTCGGGTGCACGAGAGCCAGCTGGAAGTGCTGTCCGACCTCGAGGCGCTGAGTGAGTACCGCTGGAATACCGGCATTGCGCGCCATTTCTTCTGCAAGCATTGCGGTATTTACACTTTTCATCGCAAACGGGCAATGCCGGATCACTACGGTGTCAATATTCATTGTCTGGATGATTTTGATCACCGGCATTTACCGGTGCGCGCCACCGAGGGCGCGAACATGAGTCTGCACGGCGACAGCTTGCGCGATGTCTGGCCTGGCCCACGGGAGGCAAAATGAGCTCCAGTCTGTCCCGTCGTGCGCTGCTGCTGGAAGGCGTGCGCGATACCGTACCGATGCTGGTGGGCGCGGCACCGTTCGGCGTGATCTTTGGCACGCTGTCGATTGCGGCAGGCCTGTCGGCTACGGCCAGCCTGGGCATGTCCTTGCTGGTGTTTGCCGGTTCCTCGCAATTTATCGGCGTCAGCCTGATCGGTGCCGGCACCGCGCTGCCGGTGCTGTGGCTGACCACCTTTGTGGTCAATCTGCGCCATGCGCTGTATAGCGCCACCTTGCTGCCCTTTGCCCGTGATTGGCCCTTGCGCTGGCGCTGGCCGCTGGCATTCTGGCTGACGGACGAAACCTTTGCCGTGGTGGAGCATCGTTTCCGCACCCAGGGCAGCGAAGGTGGCCAATGGTATTGGCTAGGCTCTTCACTGGCCATGTATGGCAACTGGGTGTTGTGGTCGGCGGTCGGGGTGAGCCTGGGGCAGTCCTTGCCGGGTCTGGCCAATCTGGGGCTGGATTTCGCCATGGGGGCGACTTTTGCCGCCATCGTGGCAACGCAGCTCAAACGCCGGCCGGCACTGGGCGCGGCGCTGGCGGCCAGCGTGGTGGCCATGCTGGGGCGCGGCCTGCCTTACAAGCTGGACCTGATGCTGGCTGCGGTAGTCGGAGTGGCCACCGGTCTGTTGCTGGAGTCGCGGAGCAAACAGCAGGAGCACGCAGCATGAACCATTGGCTCGCCATTGTCGGCATGATGCTGCTGACTGTCTTGATCCGTGCCAGCTTTCTGGTGTTTGGCCAGCGGCTGGCGTTCCCTGACTGGCTGAACCGGGCCTTGCACTATGTACCGCCGGCCGTGTTATCGGCGCTGGTGGTGCCGATGGCGCTGGCCCCGGGCGGGTCCATCGATATCAGCCTGCGCAATGCCTATCTGCCCGGCATCATCGTGGCCGCACTGGTGGCCTGGAAGAGTGGCAAGACTTTGCTGGCCATCCTGGTCAGCTTTGTGGTGTATGGCCTGTGGCGTTGGGGGCTGGGCGGCTGAGTCTCCGGCCTGACAGGCCAGACCCGTGAGTCGGATCTGGCGGCATCTAATAAGGTATTAGCGGCGGGCATTGCCTATGCTCATCAGCATGCCCATGCCGACAAACAGGGTGACGGTTGCCGTGCCGCCATAAGAAACAAAGGGCAGCGGGACTCCAACCACGGGCAGAATACCAGCCACCATGCCCATATTGACGAAGGCATAGACAAAGAACGACAGGGTGATGGAGCCGGCCATGGCGCGGCCATACAGAGTTTGCGCCCTGGCGGTGATCATCATCGCGCGGCTGAGCAACAGGGTGTACAGAATGACCAGCACCACATTGCCAATCAGGCCGAATTCTTCCGAATACACGGCAAAAATGAAGTCGGTGGTGCGCTCGGGAATATAGTCCAGATGGGTCTGGGTACCATTGAGCCAACCCTTGCCCCAGGGGCCGCCTGAGCCGATGGCAATCATGGACTGGATGATGTGATAGCCCGCGCCCAGCGGGTCTTCCATCGGGTCTATCATGGTCATGATGCGGCGGCGCTGGTAGTCGTGCATCATGTTCCACACCACAGGCATGCTGGCACCGGCGGCTACCATGCCGCCCAGTATCACCTTCCATGGCAGGCCGACAAAAAACAGCACAAAGAAGCCGGCAGCGGCAATCAGCATGGTGGTGCCCAGATCTGGCTGTTTGAGTACCAGGGCACAGGGAATAGCCATCATCACCGCGGCGACCAGATAGTGCCACCAGCGCATCGACAGTTCGTATTTCTGGAAAAACCAGGCCAGCATCATCGGCAGGGCAATCTTCATGATTTCCGATGGCTGGATACGGGTAATGCCCAGCTCCAGCCAGCGGGTGGAGCCGTTGACCGTGATGCCTTTGAAATGCACCGCAATCAGCAACAGCACGCCGATACCGTAAATGGGTGGCGCAAAGTTCATGATGCTCTGTGGCCGGCTACGGGCCAGCAGCCACATGATGCTGAAAGACAGCAGGGTGTAGATCAGCTTGTTGTCGATCTTGTCCATGCCCTGATTGTTGGCGGAATACAGCACCACCAGGCTGAGGGCGAAGATCAGGCCGATAAACAACATCAGCGGCGCATCCAGCGGTGCCTTCACCGCCAGCCATAATCGCTTAATCAGATGAGGCTGCAGCGTCATTGGCGGTATCCATGGGCATGGTTTTCATATTGCCGATCAGGGCTTCGGGTAGCTTGCCGGTAATGTAGTAGTCAAACAGGCCACGGGCGATCGGGGCTGCGGCTGCAGCGCCCCAGCCCGCGTTCTCCACAATCACCGCCACGGCGATCCTGGGCTGTTCCACCGGTGCAAAGGCAATGAACCAGGAGTGATCGCGATATTGCTCGGCCAGTGCCGATGCGTTGTACTTGGCACCCTGCTTGATCTGCAGCACCTGTGCGGTGCCAGTTTTGCCCGCCATGGTATAGCTCAGGCCCACACCCAGCTTGGCGGCAGTACCACCCGGCTTCATCACGCCTTGCATCCCGCCTTTTACATACTCGAAATATTCTTTGCTGAAAGGCAGGGTGCGGTCTGGTTGCGGGTCGATGGCGCGGGTCTTGCCGGTTTTTGCGTCTATGATCTGCTGTACCAGGTGCGGTTTGAACGCGGTGCCGTCATTGGCCAGGATGGCTGTGGCATTGGCCATCTGCAAGGGGGTATAGGCGTTGTAACCCTGGCCAATGCCGATGCTCACTACATCGGCCGGATACCAGCGGCGGAATTCTTCCTTGTAGCGGGCAAAGCGTTTGGCCTTCCATTCCTTGGTCGGCAGCACGCCGCTGACTTCTCCGTCCAGGTCGATGCCGGTCGGCCTGCCCAGGCCAAATTGCGCCACGGTCGGCGCAATCTTGTCTATGCCCATGTCCCAGGCCAGCTTGTAAAAGAAGGTATCACTGGACACGGTGATGGCTCGGGCCAGATTGACCATGCCATTGCCTTTCTTGTCGGCATCACGAAACTGGTGGCTGGAGCCGGGCAAGGTGAAGAAAGCCGGTGCCGGGCGAATGTCGTTCATGCCGATGGAGTGGGTTTGCAGGGCAGCCATCGAGACAAAGGGCTTGAAGGTCGAGCCCGGTGGATAAGTGCCGCGCAGAGCGCGGTTGACCAGGGGCTTTTGCCAGTCGCTGTTCAGCGCGGCCCAGCTCTGGCTGTCGATACCGTCAATGAACAGATTGGGGTCAAAGCCCGGCTTGGACAGGAAGGCCAGTACGCCACCGGTTTGCGGGTCGATGGCGACCAGTGCGCCACGGCGGTCGCCAAACAGCTTGTCTGCCACTTCTTGCAGATGGATATCCAGAGCCAGCTTGAGATTATTGCCGTTGACCGGGGGCGTGCGGCGCAGGCTGCGGATGGCGCGGCCGCCGGAGTCGGTTTCCACTTCTTCAAAGCCTACCGTTCCATGCAGTTCGTCTTCATAGACATTTTCCAGGCCGGTTTTGCCGATGTAGTTGGTGCCCTTGTAATTGGTGGTCTTGTCGTCATCATCCAGCTGTTCCTGGTCCTTCTGGTTGATGCGGCCGATATAACCCAGTACATGGCTGGTCAGCTCTTTGTAGGGGTAGTCGCGGAACAGGCGCGCCTTGACCTCGACGCCGGGATAGCGCCAGGCATTAGCCGCTACGCGGGCGGCTTCTTCCTCGCTCAGTTTCACCTTGAGCGGAATGGATTCGAAATCTTTCGATTCTCCCAGCAGCTTCTTGAACAGTTTTTCATCGCGCGGGGCGATGTTGACCAGCTTTTTCAGTTCGGCGATGGTGGCATTCATGTCCGGCATCTTGCTGGGGGTCAGCTCCAGGGTGTAGGCCGAATAGTTCTGCGCCAGAATGATGCCGTTGCGGTCCATGATCAGCCCGCGGTTGGGCAGGATGGGCAACAGGGAAATGCGGTTGTTTTGTGCCAGCGTGGCAAAATGTTCGTACTGATAGACCTGTAGCCAGACAAAGCGGCCGATCAGCACGCAGAAAAACAACAGCATGCCGATATAGGCCACAATCAGCCGTAACTGGAACTGGCTGTCTTCAGCCTGCGGATTCTTGAAACGGGTGGGGCGCACGGCTTATACCGAGTGGTGACGGTAGGGCAGCAGCAGCAGCTTGGTCAGCAGCGGCCATAGCAGGGCACCGATCAGCGGTGGCAGGAAATAGCTCCAGCCGACAAAGGCCGAGCCGGTCAGCATCCGGGCGATCACCATGATGGCCTGGTTGCCCAGCATCAACCCCAGCACCGCCAGGGCCTGCTGTCCCAGATTGAACATGATCAGCTGGCGTTGGCGGCTCAAGGCCAGATAGCCGGTGACCGAGTAGGCCAGCGCATGCTGACCCAGCATGCCGGCAGTGGCGATATCCGCCACCAGTCCCATCAGGAAGGCAATCCCTACGTTGACCCGGCGTGGCTGGTTGATCAGCCAGTACAGCAGCACCAGGCTGATGAAGTCGGGCAGCCAGCGTACCGAACCATGTGGCAGCGGAATCATCTCCACCAGCACGGCCAGGACCAGCGTCATGAAAATGAAGCGGCGCTTGACCGGCTTGAGCAGTTCCTTGGGGCGCTCGAACGACATGCTTACTCCGAATCGGCGGGCTTCTTGCCCTTGGTCTTTTTCACCGGTACAACCGGTTCGGCCGGACGCTGCGGGGTCTGGCCCTTCTGTTGCAATACCAGCACAAAGCGTGTCTGCTGCACCCCGGCCACCGCCTCGGTGGTAATGCGGCTAAAGGCCGCGCCGGCATTGCGTTCCACCTTGCTGACCCGGGCAACGGGCGTGCCTTCCTGATACAGGCCATCAATGCCGGAAGTGACAATGATGTCGCCTTCGCGGATATCGGCATGCAAGGGCAGGTAGCGGATTTCCACTCCACCGCCATAGCCGTACAAAATGGCGCGTTCACCGGTGCGGGCAATCATCACCGGCACCATCTGGTTCTTGTCGATGATCAGGGTAACTTCCGCCGTCAGCGGCTGGACGCGGGTGACCTGGCCAATCAGGCCGTGTGCATCCACCACCGGCTGGCCTGCTTGCAGCTGCGCATCCGCCCCCTTGTCGATAATGATCTTGTAAGAGAAGGGATCACGACCGGTATAGAGGATCTCCGCCAGCTGCGCCGCATCATTGCGGGTGGCCTTGATATTGTTCAGTACCCGCAGTTCGTTCAGCTCGCGTTCCAGTGTTTCCAGTCTGGCAAGTCGGGCAGACATTTCCAGCTGGCGGGTGCGCAGTTGGGCATTCTCGCTTTTCAGGTCAGCTTGCGCGGTAAAGTAGTCGCTGACATGGCGCACTGCGCCCAGCGGCAAATTGACGGCGCGCTGTAGCGGGTACAGGATCAGCGACATGCCGTCGCGAGCCTGCTCCATCAGACCATAGCGGCTGTCCCCGATCAGCAGGGCGATGGATGCCAGGGCGCACAGCAACAGGCGCGTGCCTGGTTTGGGCCCGGAACGGAAAAAGCTGGGGGTGTTGGCAAAGTCCATCAGGCAGTATGCCGCCCCTTGACGGAGCGGCGGCAGGTCCGTTTAGGAAAAAATCAGGGTACGTTGGTGAAAATGGTGCCGATCTTGTCCATTTTTTCCAGCGCCTTGCCCGAACCGCGTACCACGCAGGTCAGCGGCTCTTCGGCCACGAATACCGGCAGACCGGTTTCTTCGGCCAGCAGGCGGTCGATATCCTTCAAGAGTGCGCCACCACCGGTCAGTACCATGCCCTTGTCGGCGATATCGGCACCCAGTTCCGGCGGAGTCTGTTCCAGCGCGATCTTGACGGCAGAGACGATCTGGTTCAAGGGCTCGGTCAGCGCTTCCAGGATTTCATTGGAGGACACGGTGAAGGCACGCGGAATGCCTTCGGCCAGGTTACGGCCCTTGACTTCCATTTCGCGTACTTCGGCACCCGGGAAGGCAGAGCCGATGGTTTTCTTGATTTCTTCGGCGGTGGTTTCGCCAATCAGCATGCCGTAGTTGCGGCGGATGTAGTTGATGATGGCTTCGTCAAACTTGTCACCGCCCACGCGTACCGAGTTGGAGTACACCACGCCACCCAGCGAAATCACCCCCACTTCGGTGGTGCCGCCACCAATGTCCACCACCATGGAGCCGGTCGGTTCTTCCACCGGCAGGCCGGCACCGATGGCAGCCGCCATTGGCTCTTCGATCAGCTCAACACGGCGTGCGCCGGCAGCCAGTGCCGAGTCGCGAATCGCCTTGCGTTCCACCTGGGTGGAGCCGCAGGGCACGCAGATCACGATGCGCGGGCTGGCGGCAAAGAAACGGTTGGGGTTCACCTTCTTGATGAACTGCTTGAGCATCTGCTCGGTGACGGTAAAGTCGGCAATCACACCGTCCTTCATCGGGCGGATGGCCTGGATGGAGCCCGGAGTACGACCCAGCATGCGCTTGGCTTCCAGGCCTACGGCCAGGATGGATTTCTTGTTGGTCGGTACATCGCTGTGAATGGCAACCACAGACGGTTCGTCGAGCACAATGCCCTTGCCGCGCATGTAAATGAGGGTGTTGGCCGTGCCAAGGTCGATGGCAAGGTCGTTGGAGAAATATCCGGTGAGCGAACGAAACATTGGGCGGTCCTGGTCAGTTTCCGTCAGTCGGGCGCGATGCGCGTCCGGCAAATTCTTAGCATGGGCTTGGCTTCCCGGTTCCCGCCACCGCGCAGGGTTCAGGCTGCGGGGCTGGCTTTCCGGGGACATCATTGTTGCATTGCGGCATGCAAATGAACAGCAGACACAACAGGCAGATAACCCTGTTGTCGAATGCGTTTTTCGTGCTGCGATATGTGATGCCGATCTTGGGAGAATCAAACCCCTTATGATACCCTATAAAGCTTGAAATATTAAAGGTTTTAACGAGGACGCCATGTCTCTGACGCACCAGGATGTCGCGCGGATTGCCAAGCTTGCCCGCATCAACGTAAGCGATGAAGAAATCGCGGCGGTTGGCAACCAGCTTAATAATATTTTTGGCCTGATCGAGAAGATGCAGGCCGTCAACACCGATGGCATCGAACCGATGGCCCATCCGCAGGATGTAAGCCTGCGCCTGCGTGAAGACATCGTGACCCAGACCAACCAGCGCGAGGCATTTCAAGCGGTTGCCCCGCAGGTGGAAAAGGGCCTGTTCCTCGTTCCCAAGGTGATCGAGTGAGTTTCAGAGCGGCACTGATTCGGATGGTTCCCTGCAGGGAATGGCTTTTTTCCGACACCATGCCGCCAGCCTGTCCAGACAGGCGCACCCGCTCACTGATCCCAGCTTAACCGGATATCAAGACAAAATGACGAACGCCACCCTCAAGCAACTGTCGCAACAATTGGCGGCGGGCGCGGTGTCGAGCGTGGAATTGGCCACGCACTACCTCGACCGTATCGAGGCGCTGAACCCGCAGCTGAACGCCTTCATCACCGTGGACCGTGCCCGCACCCTGGCCGATGC
>Ga0187781_10004449_pt1 | contig 10437 bp, 9 predicted proteins | sample 0715_SJ02_MP02_2_FD_132447 | JGI IMG/M metagenome (GOLD analysis project Ga0187781, IMG submission 132447) | Tropical peat soil microbial communities from peatlands in Department of Meta, Colombia - 0715_SJ02_MP02_20_MG | ecosystem: Environmental > Terrestrial > Soil > Wetlands > Peat | place...
CACGGCTGCGGGCGCTTTTGCGCGTCCGCGTTTGACCGCTGGTGGCGGAGGCGGCGGAGGCGGCTCGTACGGCTTCAGGAAGTGCATGATGTCGGAATGCGAGCGCAGCCTGCCGTCCAGCATCAGCAAAAAGGCCTGGTCCAGGATCTTCTGATACTCCGGAAGCTGCGGGGTGATGCGTAGCTCGGCCATCTCCGGGAACGGCAGCTTGCCTTTCATCTGCCGCCATTTGCCGAAGAAGTTTTTCAGCTTCTGATCAACCGCCTTCTGCCTGACCGTCAGGCTGAGGAACATGATGTCTTCCGGGGCAGTATCCGTGAGGATCTTCCATGATCCCGAAGCTGTGGCCGCCTCCTTGCTGGTCAGCTTCTTGGTCAGGTCGCGGGCCCCGCGCTCCAAATGCTTCCACTTGTCCACAAAGTCGCGGCGCGGAATCATCCGCTGAATGTCGGAAACATCCTTATCGTTCATGCGGCGGGTGAGGAAATGCATGACGATGGGGCCGGTTTCGACCGAGTAGCCGAGGTCGTTCATCATCTGCCGCATTTTCACCACATGTCCCAGCTCGCCGGCATCAATCCTGGCCAAGCTCCAGCGCGGATGCAGCACCTTGAGCCAGCCCTCTTTGTCCAGGGCCCGCAGAGCAGGCAGCGGATCGTCTTCGTGAGCCAATTGCTCCAACTCATAGCCGACGGCCGGCTTTCCGATGTACTCGATGTAGTTGTTCTCTTTGGCTGCGTTATAGCGCGCCTGGGTGCGTTCCTCCAGCGGCCAGTGGAAGCGGGCGCTGAAACGCGTGGCCCGGAGCAGGCGCACCGGTTCCTCGAGGAAGGCGTAGTTGTGTAGCACGCGAAGCACTTTGGTTTCAATGTCAGCGATGCCGTTGAACGGATCCAGCAGCAGCCCGCGCGAGCCGGGATTCAGCGACAGTGCCATAGCGTTCACGGTGAAGTCGCGGCGGCGCAGGTCTTCGTTGATGGTGGCCGGGGTAATGGCCGGCGACTTGCCAGGCTTGTCATGGATCTCGGCCCGGGTCATGTTTAACTCGGCGCGAATGTTGCCCGGCATCAGCAGGTGCAGGGTGCGCAACTCGTCATCGGCGCCCTGCACTGAAATACCAGCCTTCTCCAACTCCCTTTGTAGCTTGAGCGGGTTGCCCTGGACGCTGAGGTCAAGGTCGCGTATGGGAAATCCGGTGACCAGATCACGGATAGTTCCGCCAGTGAGGTATAGGTTTAAGCCCGCGCGCTGGGCGATTTCCTGGACCTGGTTCACGCCGCGTTGTTGGTCCGGGGTGAGCCGGGTTTCCATGCTATAGATGTAGTCAGCCATCTAAATGTATGCTTCTAAAAGCGATATCACAAGTTGAACAGTTCGGCCCGAGAGTACCTTGGGCGGTCATTCTGGGGTTCTGGCAGCTTCAAAGCCTTATCTCCATTCGTGGCAGCCGCACCCCTCACCAAAGCTCCATAAAACTTCCAACTAATGTGCAACTAACTCTTTCTACGGGACTTAATGGTCGCATCACATCAGGTTGTTGCTGAGCGAACAATAACACAAGGTTGACAATTTGGCTACAGAAGGCGCTCCAGAGTAGGCAGATTTTGTGCAAAAGTGCGACAATCGGGCTGGCAGGAGTGACCGCGCAAGCCATGGCAACGACGCGCAAGAAAGTTATCGTCCGAAAGATGGACCGCGACAGCGTAAATGGTTATGTCGGGGCATCGTTCATATCCGAAGGCAAGGTCGAGCTGTTGAACACCGCTGGCAACGTGGTGGCGATCGAGCTGCGGGACATCAAAGGCGTGTACTTCGTGCGCGAATTCGGCGATTCGGAAGCGCTGATCCGCAAGACGTTCACCTCCCGGCCGCGTGCGGAAGGTTTGTGGGTGCGTTTGCGCTTCAAAGACAGCGAAGTGCTGGAAGGACTCATGCCCGCCGACCTGGCGCAGACCCTGCCCGAGGGATTTCTGGTCACCCCGCCGGATCAACGCTCGAACACGCAGCGGATTTTCGTGCCGCGCACTGCGCTCGAGTCGCTGACCGTACTGGCGGTTATTGGAGCAGCACGGCGTCAGCGGCGCACCGCGCAGGATCAGCGGCAGGTCTCCATGTTTGAGGAGTGACGACAAAGGTCAAAGCCGGTCTTGTACTGGTGTAGGATTGACTCGCATTTCCTCTCATCACCATGAAACTTTCTGCCATTGCTTCTGCCCTGAACCTGCGCCTGGAAAACGGATCTCCTGACACGGAAATCACCGGCCTTAACGGGATTGAGCAGGCCCGGCCGGGAGAGTTGACCTTCGTCTCCAATCCCAAGTACGCGGGGGCGGCGCGCACCACCAGGGCTTCGGCTGTCATCGTCGCCGAGGACTTCCCTGCCGTCCCAACGGCCATGCTGCGTGCGAAGGATCCGTATCTGACTTTTGCGCGGGCGCTGGAGCTTTTTCATCAGCCCCTGCGCTATGCGCCGGGAGTGCATCCCACGGCGGTGGTCGCTGCGAGCGCCAACATCGGCGCCAATGCGCATATCGGACCGTACGTCGTGATCGGAGAAGATGTCGTGATCGGAGCCAACGCCGTGCTGCTGGCGCACGTGGTGATCTATGGCGGCGCGCGGATTGGGAACGATTTTTTCGCCCATGCGCACGCGGTGGTGCGCGAGAACTGCCGCATCGGAAACAACGTGCTCTTGCAGAATGGAGTCGTGGTCGGAGCCGACGGCTTCGGCTTCGCCAAGACGGCCGAGGGACGCTGGCACAAGATTCCGCAGCCCGCGCCGGTGGTGATCGGCGACGACGTGGAAGTGCAGGCCAACTCCTGCATTGACCGGGCCAGCGTCGGCGAAACCCGCATTGGGCGCGGGGTGAAGATTGACAACCTGACGCAGGTCGGTCACGGCTCACAAGTCGGCGCAGACGCGCTGCTGTGCGCGCAGGTGGGGCTCGCGGGATCGACGGAGATCGGCGACAAAGTCATTCTCACCGGTCAGGTCGGCGTGGTCGGGCACTGCAAGGTGGGAGAGAACGCGATCGTGACGCCGCAGAGCGGCGTGGCCAACGACATTGCAGCTGGCGCGCTGGTGAGCGGATCTCCGGCGGTGGATCACAAGGCCTGGCTGAAGTATTCGGCGATCCTGCCCCGGTTGCCGGAAATCGCGCGGGCGCTGCGGGGGAAGAAAGAATGACAGAGGTCTAGGAATGGAAAAACAACGCAATGTCTTCATCAGTTGGTCTGGCACACGAAGTAGGGCAGTCGCGGAGGCGCTACGCCAATGGCTCCCCTTAGTTGTGCAGACGGCCAAGCCCTTTATGTCCGACACGGATATCGAGAAGGGTAGCCGCGGTTTGGACGAAGTTGCAAAGGCTCTGGAAGGAATTAAGGTGGGCGTCGTTTGCCTGACCCCGGAAAACCTGAACGAGCCATGGATCCTCTATGAGGCGGGAGCCCTCTCCAAAACGATTGACGACAAGACCCGCCTCTGCACGTACCTGCTAGGAGGGCTTCAATTCCAAAACGTGAGACCGCCCCTGGGCATGTTTCAACACACTCAAGCAACCAAGAGTGAAACGAGGAAGCTGGTCCGCACGATAAACACATCGATCGGCGACGAACCCGTGATCGAGACAAACCTAGACACGATATTCGAGAGGATGTGGCCTGACCTAGAGGAAAGCATCCGTCGGATGCCAGATCCCAGTCAGGTGGTCGAAGCTAGGCGGACCAACGACGAGATGCTGGCAGAGATACTTGAGCTCTCTCGTGCCGCAGCCAACAGCAGAAAGCAGACGGAGTGGATGGACCAGTACGTACCCATTATCAAACAGTTTCACGATTATTTACGAGACAAGTTCAGCAAATGAAAGTGGGTCGCACGTAACCATATGACGCAAAGTCTCAGTGAACAAGTCGTAGCCCTTTCTTCGGTTGAAGCGGAACTCCATCTCCGCCAGATACCGGGCAAGGTGCTTGGCCGAGACTTTGTGCCACGATCCAACGATGCCCCGTTTCAAAAGCGAGAAAGCCGATTCGACCGTGTTGGTGTGAATCTCGCCTTCGACGTACACGCCAGCGGAGTGCTTGATCGTCTTGTGCTTCGACCGCATGTTGCCAAACAGGGGCGGCGCGGCATCGTCCAGGGCCTTCGGGTAGCTGCTGGAATCGTCGGTCACGATCACTTCGACGTTGCCGCTCACGTTCTCTTGAACGTACTTCGCCAGTGTGCCGCTCTTGACATCTTCGACATGGAAGAATCGCAGATCGCCGCCGCGTTGCCGGATGCCGAGCACGATGTCTTTGTCGGTTCCGCGTCCGCGCTTCCCGCCGCGCTCGACTCCGCCGACATAGGTTTCGTCCAGTTCGACGGTGCCAGAGAGCGGCAAGCGTTCTGCCGTTGCCATTGCAAAGCGGATGCGATGGCACAAGTACCATGCGGTTTTGTAGCTCACCCCGATAGTTCGCTTAAGTTGATTCGCAGACATGCCTTTGCGGGCCTCACAGAGCAGCAGGACGGCGAGAAACCACGTCTCCAAGGGCAGTTTCGTATCCCCGAAGATCGTGCCTGTAGTGACGCGGAACTCATAATGGCAGTCATAGCACGCGAGGATTGCGCCGCGCCGCGAAGCGTCCTTGCTGCATCTGATACACTTCGGTCCTGTGGGCCAGCGCAAACGTTCGAGCAAGTCCCGGCAGCAATCGTCATCGGAGAAACGCGACATGAGATCAACGAGAGTCATTCCAGTTCCCACCAAAAAGCTAGTCGCAGAGATCAAGAAAAGGCTGAGAAAGAAAGTTCGGGCGGCTTAACGTACCGCCCATGCCGGATGATTAGGCCGGAACGCTCCGCAAGCGCGGAGTGGCGCTCACTGGAGCTTTTTGATCTGGTAGCGGCTTCTAATCACAGTTCCAAATGGAATCGGAGCGGTCAGCACTGCCTTGTCCACGCCAGTGCCTTTCATAATTTCCAGAACAGTACACACCCTCAAGCCCGTGCCTTCGCCTTCGGCCCGCACCTTGTCGCCTTTGCGAACGATGGTGCCGTCCAGCAAGGTCATGAAGCGGTTGTCAGCAGTCGCGTTGTCTCTGCCAGCCTTGTAAGCCCACCATGTCACCGAGCCAGCGACGTACTTAATTGGAACGTTGTCGTAGCCCTTCCAGTAGGCGCATGTCTGAGTAGTCTTTCTTTCTCGGCTAGGTGGGGAGTTGCGGAACAGATCGTAAATCGGATGTTTTGTCACTTTGCTCTCCTACCCGCTAATCAGGCGGGTTTTCGTTTAACGCAAGATCAGCATAGCAAGTGGAATAAAACTTGTCAAGTAAATAATCGTGAACAGTTTTTCCCTCTAATGGAACAGGCTGTCAGGGCGGCCCAGGCCGGGGCGCAGGCGCCGATCCCGCAGCCTCAGGAAAGAGCGCTTTTCGGAGTGAAGGTCAGGTATGACGACGAGGCTAAGGAGGTCGAGGGAACAGCAGCCGTTCTCGATACGGCAGGCAGGCTCGTGATTTTCGACGGAGATAAAGTGGTCGCCCGGTTTGACGACGAAAAAGTCGAACGCTGGTGGAAGGAAAAACCACGCCCGCTCCTACCTTAGGTCCACGGGCGCCTTCGCAGGCTCAGCCGCCAGGTGTCCCGCGGCCGCCGGAGTAACAGACCGATACTCCTCGGGCAGACCGCTCTCGATTACGCCTCGGACCTTTTCCATCAACTCCTCGCGGCTACCGAGATCCGCCGGTTCAATCGGAGGATGGAATATCACTCTTACCGTCCCCGGCTTGATGGCAAACCTCGCTTTCGGCATGGCGTAGTGCGTGCCGACAATGGTTACGGGGACAACAGGCACGCCGCACTCCACGGCCAGATAGAACGGGCCCTTCTTGAAAGGCAGCAGTTTGCCGTCGAAGGAGCGATGGCCTTCGACGTAAATGGTCATGTTGAGCCCCTGCTGGATGACGGCTTTGGCGGCGGCGACGGCTTCGATGCCGGCTTCGCGGTTGCCGCGATCCACCGGAACCAGCGCTCCCATGCGCATGGCTTGTCCGAGGATGGGGACCTTGAATAATTCTTTCTTCACCATGACCGACGTTCGCTTGGGAATGAGGGGAATCTGGATGGGCGGGTCGAGGTTCGACACGTGATTCGACATGAAGATATAACTGCGCGAGCGGTCGAGTTGGTCGAGGCCCACGGCTTCGACCCGCACGCCCGTGATCCAGACGCCAGCGCGCGAGCCCCACATAAAGAGGCGATACAGCACCCGGATATCGCCCATGATGTAGGCAGCGGGAAATCCGATCAGGGCGGCGATCGGAGCAGCCAGACCCCAGAACGTCAGCATCAGGATGGTGCGGATCATTTTGCTGCTGCTCCCGCAGTTTGATCGGTGGCGCTCTGCGCCTCGCCTCTCAGCCAGGCGGCGCGGCGGGCGCGCTGATCCCGAGTGACCTGGTCGAGATCTTTCACCTGGTAGGAAATCTCCTGGCGGCCGCTGACTTTCCATTTCAGCTCACGCTCGCCGCCACGACGGCCGCGAATTTTTATGGTCAGCGTGTCGCCCGGATTCAGCCGCACCAGTACGTCGCGGGATTCCTGCCCGGCCGGCTTCCCTTGCAATTCGAGAATTGTGTCGCCTACTTGCAAACCGGCGCGCTCAGCTCCGCTGCCGGGGGTCACGGCCCCGACCGACATGGGATTATCAAAATTGCGCGAGGCGGTGAATCCGGCATCGGCAACGGTGTTTGTGACCTGCTCGGCGCGCAGGCCAACCGGGCCGAGGAAATCGTCCCACGGAATCTCATCGGTTCCCGCGACATATTTGGTGAAAAACCACCCCAGGTCGGCGTGGCTGACCGCTTCGGCCGCTTCGCGCACTCCGTCCGAGTCGTTGAAGAAGCGGCCTTTTCTGGCGTAATTGACGTTCATCCACTGCAACACTTCGCGGAGCGACGCTTTCCCGTGGCTGGCCTCGCGGACGGCCAAGTCGAGCATGACGCCGAGGAGTTCACCCTTGTTGTAGTAGGAAATACTGCGCTCGGCACGGTGATAGTAGGGATTGCCCTCGAGCCATGCATCGAGGCTCGACTCCTCGGCGGACTGCGTCAGGTGAGCCGGCCGGCGCTCCAGTTCACTGATCTCCGCGCCAAGCCGGAGCAGGTAACGCGGCTCATCGAGCAGGCCGGCGCGCAGTTCAACCGTGCCCTCGGCAGTGCTGGTCACGCCTTCGCTGAACCACAACGCCCGCGTGTAGTTTTCTTTGGTGTAATCCACGGGTTCGAGCGTCTGCGGGCGGATGCGCTTCACGTTCCAGAGATGGAAGAATTCGTGCGCGGTCACGCCGGCAAGCGGGCCGAGACCCTCCTTCAGCACGTCCGCATTGATGTCAATGGCCGTCGAATAGGCGTGCTCCATGCCGCCCCCCGCCGGTCCGCGGGGAAAGTGATAAAAAAAAGTGTAGGTGTCGAAAGGGCGGTCATTCATCCAGGTAATCGCCGCGGCTACGATTTTGCGCAGCGTGGCGACGATCTTATCCGCATCGTAGTCGGCGGGGTCGGCATCCACGATGACGCGAAAGTGGCCTCCCGCTTCGTCGAAATCCGACTGTTGAAAATTACCCATTTCCACTGGAGAGTCCACCAGGCGATCGTAGTTTTCTGCGCTGAAGTCTCCCCCGGATGAGGGCAGAAGCGGCGTTGCAACCTCCCATCCCTCAGGGACATGAGCAAAAATCAGACGCACGGAGGTGTTGCGTGCGTCCACCGGATACATGAGAATCTCGGCAAGATTGAAGAAGGCGTGATGCGGATTCAACTGTGCGCCGAACGGTCCGGGCGAGTCGGCAAAGATCTGATACTCCACGACGGCGCCGTTTTCCGCGCCTTGAATCTGCCAGTGGCTCGTCTCCAACTCATGCACGGGAAGTTCCTTACCGGAGCGGTCCCTGGCGCGAATCCAGTTGACGTACTGGGCAAAGTCGCGAACCTGATACAACGCGTTCCACACAGGAAGCTGAATCTCGCGCTGCGCTGTGCCAGCTGGCAGAATGATTTGCACTTCCACAAGATGCTGGTCGGGTGAAGCAAGAGACACGACGTACGCGATCGAGGAGGGTGTTTGCCCGAGCGCGAGAAACGATGCGAGCAGAATTGCCGCACAGAGTGCGACCTGCATGGTCCGCCGAAAGATCATTAAGCGAGATCTCATTTGCGTTTGTCAGTTTCCGCGGGTCAATTCCCGCAGGCGCGCTGGTAGTTTTTCATAAATGCCGCCGAAGCCGCCATTGGAAAGAATAGCGACCACGTCGCCGGTGCGGAGCTCCGGCGTGATGGTCTGCACGATCGCATCGGCATCAGGCAGGAGCCGAGCCTGCTTTCCTTGCCGGCTGATCTCCGCCGCCAACTCCGGCAACTGCATGCGCTCATTTTCCGGGATGGCCTCAGAACGGAAAACGGCCGCGACCACAATTTCGTCAGCCAGCGCCAGGCTGTGCGCCAGGTCGCTCTGTAACACGCGCCGGCGCAGCGTGTTGGAACGCGGCTCGAGAATCGCCCACAGACGCGCTCCGGGATAACGCGCGCGCAGCGCTTTCAGAGTGCCAGCAATCGCAGTGGGGTGATGCGCGAAATCGTCAATGATGGTCACACCGTTGACCTGTGCTTTCACCTCCAGCCGGCGCTTCACGCTTTTGAAGGTCTTGAGGGCACCGGCGATGGCCTGCTGCGAGATTCCGCACGATGCGGCCATGGCGGCAGCCGCGGTTGCATTCCACACGTTGTACTCGCCACCGAGCGCGAACTCAAGGTCGGCCCACGGATGGCCGTCGCGCAGCACGGTCCAGCAAGTCCGGTCTGCCTCCAGGCGAAGATTCTCGACTCGCCAATTGGCCCGGAGACCGGTTCCGTAGCGTTCGACCGGGCAAAACGCTTTGGCCAAACAGTGCTCCAGGCTTGGGCTCTCCACGGCTCCGCCGGCAACGCCATCGAAGGCGATAATGCGGCCGCGGCGAGGAATCAGGTTGACGAGTCGCTTGAACGCGGTCTCCACGGCATCGAGATCCTGGTAAATGTCGGCGTGGTCGAACTCGACCGAGGTCAGGATCACGGCGTCGGGAAAGTAGTGCAGGAATTTCGGCCCCTTGTCGAAAAACGCCGTGTCGTACTCGTCGCCTTCCAGTATGAAGTGCCGGCCCTGGCCGAGATGGAAACTGGAACCGAAATTCTCGGCGATCCCGCCGATCAGAAACGAAGGATCGAGTCCCGCCGAGTGAAAGATCCACGCCAGCATGGAGGTGGTGGTGGTTTTCCCGTGCGTGCCGGCCACGACCAGCACTTCCTTGCCGCGCAGGAATTCGTCGTGCAATAACTGCGGCAGCGAGCAGAACGGGATACGCTGGTCGAGCACATGCTCCAGTTCAACATTGCCGCGCGACATGGCATTACCGATGACGACCAGATCGGGCCGGGGCTCCAGATTTCTCGCGTCAAACGGCTGGGCGACGGGAATGTCCAATTGCCGCAGAAAATCCGACATGGGCGGATAAGCGGCGGCATCGGAGCCGGTCACGCGAAATCCGCGCTGCTTCAGCATTCCCGCGAGCGATGCCATCGCCGTGCCGCAGATGCCGATCAGGTAGATGTGTTTGTGGTCGTTCATTTCGTTCGTCAGCGCCTAAAGGCGCGCCCGGTCTTACGGTAGCTGCGGCACGCCTGAAGGCGTGCCCTGATACGAACCTTAATCTTCGCCGCGGGCTGCCAGCCGCTGGGACGAGGAATTCTCGATTCGTATCGGGGCATGCCTTCAGGCATACCGCCAGGCGCGGACCGGAATGTTCGCCTTCAGGCGTTGGGTCCCAGGCATTTGCCCACGGACCGCCAGCCAGGACCTCGGAGCTAGGGAGTAACCGCCGACTCCAGAATCCGCAATCCTGCTTTCCCGCCGCGCACCGTCAATTTCGCCCGCACACCAAAAGGGAGAGTGATATTCCCTGAGGTGACGTGGCCGGAAGGCACACCATACGCGACGGGCACTCCCAGATTTCCAACAACCCGCGCGACGACCTCCTGCAGCGTGTAGTCTTGGCTGGTGGTCTGCGCGCAGTCGAGCATCTCGCCGAAAATGATGCCACGAACATTCTCCAGCTTGCCCGCCAGCTTCAACTGCATGAGCATGCGGTCAACCTGATACGGCTTGGCGGCAACATCTTCGAGAAACAGGATGGTCTCTCGTGATTTGATCTCGTAAGACGTGCCCAGCGACGCGACCAGAATGGAGAGGCATCCGCCATAAAGAACGCCCTCGGCCTCGCCGTCGGCGAGTCCGCTGACTTCCCTGCCCAGAGCCACCTCCCATGGTGCTGCACCTGACAACGCCGCGCGCCAGGATTCGAAATCAACTCCGTTCTCGTGGGTCCAATCTTTAGCGGCCATCGGGCCATGGAAAGTCAC
>Ga0187781_10004450_pt1 | contig 10436 bp, 8 predicted proteins | sample 0715_SJ02_MP02_2_FD_132447 | JGI IMG/M metagenome (GOLD analysis project Ga0187781, IMG submission 132447) | Tropical peat soil microbial communities from peatlands in Department of Meta, Colombia - 0715_SJ02_MP02_20_MG | ecosystem: Environmental > Terrestrial > Soil > Wetlands > Peat | place...
CAGTCACCTCGTTGGGGAAAAGACGGAGCGTTTTGATGCTCTGACTGATGACCGAGAACTGATAACTGACAACTAAGGACGTGCCGCCATGATCCGCGAGATTTTCATTCAAGCCTGGTCCGCTCTCCGCCGCCAGCCGCTGCGGAGTTTCCTCACCATGTTAGGGATCACCTGGGGTATAGCCGCGGTAGCTCTCCTGCTTGCCTATGGACGAGGGCTTCGCTCCGTGGTGGTGGCGTCCTTTGACGCCTTCGGCAAGAGCGCCGTGATCTGCTGGCCACAACAGACCAGCGAGCAGGCGGGTGGTCAGCGGGCGGGTAAGCCCGTGGTGCTCGAAAAAGCGGACCTCGAGGTAGTGCGCGAAAATGCCACGCTGGTGAAAACCGCCTGCCTGGAAACCGTGCGCTGGCTTCCCATTTCTTACGGTGACCGCCTGGCCAACACCGCCATTCGCGGCGTTTGTCCCGAATACGGCGAGATGCGCAACGAAGTGCCCAGCGCCGGCCGCTGGATCAGCCCAGACGATGTGCTCGAGCGCCGGCGTGTGGTGTTTCTCGGCGCGCGTCTCCGGGAGAAGCTCTTCAGCGGCCAGCCTGCCGTGGGTGAAACGGTGCGCATCAGCGGAACTCGTTTCACCGTGGTCGGGACCATGGAGCGGAAAATTCAGGACAGCAACTACTTCACCAGCGACGACGAGTCGGTCTGGATCCCCTATTCCAGCGCGGGAGACCTCTGGAACACTCGCTACGCCGGCGTGCTGGTCTTCGAGCCGCTGGCGCCACGCTTCGAAAAACAGGCCATGAGCCAGGTGCGCTCGGAAATCGCCAAGCGCCAGCGCTTTTCGCCCACCGACGAGCGCGCCTTGATTATGTTCGGCCGGGAGCAGTTCCGGCCTGTGATCGACGGCATCACCATCGGCTTCGAGGCCCTGTTCACGTTTGTGGGTGCGCTCACCCTGGGCATCGGCGGCGTGGGGCTGATGAATATCATGTTGGTCGCGGTGGAAGAACGGATCCGCGAGATTGGTCTGCGCCGCGCCCTGGGCGCCCGCCGCTGGCAAATCCAGATGCAGTTCCTTGCCGAGGCGCTGGTGATTACCGCCATCGGAGGGGTCATCGGCTTCGCCGTCGCCTATGGCGCCGCCGTGGCCATCGGCACGCTTCCGCTTTACGGCCCGCTCTACGAAGACACCTCCGGCAAAGGCGACATCCACCTTTATATTTCCCTGGGTACCGTCGCCATTTCCGCAGCCATCCTCATCGTGGTGGGGCTGCTGAGCGGCCTTGCCCCAGCCATCCGCGCATCTCACCTCGATCCCGTCGAGGCCCTCCGCTACGAATGAGCGCAGAGTCCCTGGGGTTGGGACTCTGCGGCTTTTCGTTGAGAGGAAGAACCGCAGAGTCCCAAAAGCAGCGACTCTGATGCGCTGCCTGCTTGGCCCCGAAACTGGTTGCGTGTGGGCTGCCGCCGTCGTAACATTAATTCACGGGAGCGGGAGAGAGGGTTTGCGAGTGTCAACGGTCAACATCAAAGAAGAAGCTCGGAAGCTCATCGAAAGAATGCCGGACGAATCCACCTGGGATGACCTCATGCACGAAATTTACGTGCGGCAGGCCATCGAATCGGGGCTGGCCGATAGTCAGGCGGGGCGGACTGCCAGCGTCCGAACGGTCCGCTCAGAGTTCGGCCTCGAGAAGTGAAGATCCATTGGACCGACACGGCGCGTGATCATCTTCGGGCGATCCACGCCTACATTGCCAAAAACTCACCTCAATACGCGCAGCGTGTCGTTGACCGGCTGACCAGGCGCTCCCAGCAGATCGCCGAATTTCCTTTAGCGGGCCTCGAGGTAGCGGAGTTCGGGGTTCCGCAAATCCGGCAGGTCCTGGAAGGCCCCTTTCGGATTATTTACTACATCAAACCCGACCAGATCGACGTGCTTGCCGCCATTCACGGGGCTCAGCAGATCCCACATAGCGAGTAGACAGTAGGTAGCGCATCAGACGTCCCTGGGGTTGGAGCTCTGTGGCTATTCGTTGCGAGGAAGAACCGCAGAGTCCCAAAAGGAGGGACTCTACGCTATGCTCCCACTAATGTAGAAATTCGAGTTCCCCTCTTTCCACTCCCCGGGGGAGAGGGAAGAGGGGGAGGGGAGTTGCTGGCTTTGCTCGAGGAAGAGATCGCCGGCGCGCAACGGGAATGCGAAGCGGCCGAGAAGGAGAACCGTGAGGACGCCGCTCTCGAGCGCGACGCCTGCCTGGCGCCGGTGGGGGCCACCTGGGAAACCCTGCTGCGCGAGCAGGCGGCGCTGGACCGCTCGATTGACCGCAAGGTGCGGATTATCCTGGCGATGCGCAAGGACTATACGCGCCGCTGTACTGGCGGGGCTTGCTCCGAGGCGGGTTCGGTCCCTTCGGGACCCTGTCGCAACTTGGGAATAGCTCGATCCGGCAAATAATGGCTTGAATCCGCGAGTCGGCTGACGTAAGATGCGGCCTTTCACAAAGCGGCTAAGACAGAGACTGAATTCCGTTCGGAGCGACGCCGGAGGAACGCGCTATGGGGAGATGGGCGGACAGGGTTTTGACTTTACAGAAGAAGGCACTGTTGGTGGTGTTCGCTGTCAGCGTGGCGCTCAGTGCCGGGGCGGAAGAGCCACGCTACTTCGCCATCCGCCACGCCCGCATCGTGCCGGTGTCGGGCCCTGAAATCAAAAGCGGCACGGTGGTGATCGCCAAGGGTCTGATCGTGGCCGTGGGCGAAGACGTGAGCATTCCGCCGGAAGCCTGGGTGATCGAAGGCAAGGGCTTGACGGTCTACCCTGGCTTCATCAATGCGCTGAGCGACATTGGACTCGGCCCGCCTGCCCCGGCGGGTCCGGCAGGAGGTGGCGGAGGGGCGGGCAGGGGACAGCCTCAGCCGCAGGCGCCGCCCTCGCACGGCCCCGAGGATCGGCCCGCCAGCACGCCCTGGACGAACGCGGCGGACGAACTGAAGCCGGACGACAAACGCATTGAAACCTGGCGCAATGCCGGCTTCACCTCCACCCAGGCAGCGCCCCTGACCGGCATATTTCCGGGCGAAGGGGCGGTGGTTAACCTCGCCGGGGAGCGGCCGAGCGAGATGGTGGTGGCCGCGCCGAGCGCACTGGTGATTACTCTCCAGCCAGTCCGCGGCTTCGGGAATTTTCCCGACTCGCTGATGGGAGTAATCTCCTACATCCGCCAGGTTTTTATAGACGCAAACTGGTACAGCCAGTCGGAGTCCATTTACCGTGCCCACCCGCAGGGCCTGGAACGGCCCGCCTACGACCGGGCGGAGATCGCGGTGAACGACACGCTGGCCTCCGGACGGCCGGTTTTGCTGCCGGCAAACACGGCCCAGGAAATGCACCGGGCGCACGAGCTGGCGGACCGGCTCGGTGTGCATGCGGTCCTCTACGGCGGGCAGCAGGGCTATGAGGCCGCCGCTCAACTCGCGGCCGTAAAGCTTCCGGTGTTAGTGAATCTGAAATGGCCGGAGAGAGAGAAAGACGCCGACCCGGAAGCGGAGGAGCCCTTGCGCCTGCTCCGTTTCCGCGATCGGGCGCCCTCCTCCCCGGCCGCGCTCGAGAAGGCCGGAGTGAAATTCGCATTCTATTTCGAAGGGGCGGGAGTACCCAAGGACGCGCTCAAGAATGCGAAGAAGGCCATTGACGCGGGTCTTCCCGTCGAGGCCGCTCTCCGCGCCTTCACCCTGAGCGCGGCGGAGATTCTGGGTGTTGGCGACCGTTTGGGTTCCATCGAGCCCGGCAAAATCGCCAATCTGGTGGTGATGGACGGGGACCCCTTCAACGAGAAGACCAAGGTGAAGATGACCTTTGTCGACGGGCGTCGCTACGAGGTGCACGAGCCCGGGCGTCCCACGGCGCCTCCCAGCGTGAAGCTGACGGGGAAGTGGACAATCAGCATGACGGGTCCACAAGGGGCCGAGGAGGCCACAGTGGACCTCAGCATGGCCGCTGACGGCACGCTCAGCGGGTCGCTCACCGGCACCTCCGGCGCGATGCTGGGCTCGGTGGGCACAGTTTCAATTCGCGAAGGCTGGGTGAGCGGCAACCAGTTCAGCTTCACGCTCAGCCTGAGCTTGGGAGGCAGCCCCACCGACGTCATCTTCAGCGGAACCGTGGAAGGCGAGCAGATGAAAGGAACGGCCAGCGGCGGCGGCGTGTCGGCCGATTTCACCGGCACGCGTCCGAGCGGCGCGGCTCCGGCTGAAAATGCCGGCCAGGAGGTTGAATAGATGAAACGCGCAAGCGTACCCGCTGACGAAAGTCCGCGTCATTTTGCGGAGTGCCGGGAAGGGCGGGGCTTTAGCCCCGCCATGGAAGACGGCTTATCGTTCGGGGCTTTAGCCCCTGAAAGAGCGTGGCTTCAGGGCCTAAAGGCCCAATCCGTTGGGCCCCCGGGAGCGGCGGGGCTGAAGCCCCGCCCTTCCGAGGCGCGAGGTTATGACGGTGATTTCCGCCCTCGAGTACTCGTGCACATGCGTCGGCTTCCGCAGCCGATGACCGGCGCCCTCAGCATCCTGGTTCTCCTGGCTGCCTGCGCCATGCCCGTGGAGGCTGCGGATGTCACCTTAATCAAGTCCGGCACCATCCTCACCGTTACCCAGGGAACGATTGAAAACGCCGACGTGCTGATCCGCGACGGCAAAATCGCGGAAGTGGGCAAGGGCCTGGCGGCGCCGGCAGAAGCCAAGGTGATTGACGCGACAGGCCTGTACGTTATGCCGGGCATCATCGACTGCCATTCGCACATCGCCGTGGCGGGCAGCGTGAACGAGGGCAGTGTGAGCGTCTCCTCGATGGTGAACATCGCCGACGTCCTGAACCCCGAGGACATCGACATCTATCGCGACCTGGCGGGCGGCGTCACCACGGCGAACATCTTGCACGGCAGCGCCAACGCCATCGGCGGCCAGACTGTGGTCATCAAGCTGCGCTGGGGAAAGCCGGCCATAGACCTTCCTTTCCAAGGCGCCTTGCCGGGAATCAAGTTTGCCCTGGGCGAGAACCCCAAGCGCTCCGGCTTCTCGATTGGCGGAACGCAACGCTATCCCTCGACGCGCATGGGCGTCATGGACATTTACCGTGAGGCCTTTTCGCAAGCGGTGGATTACAAGAAAGCCTGGGACGACTACAACCGCAAGAAAGCCAACGGTGAAACCAATTTGATTGCGCCTCGGCGGGACCTGAAACTCGAGCCGCTGCTGGAAGTGCTCGAGGGCAAGCGCCTGGTGCATATTCACTGTTACCGCGAAGACGAGATTTTGCAAATGATCCGCGTGGCGGAAGAGTTCCACTTCAAAATTGCAACCTTCCAACACGTGCTCGAGGGTTACAAAGTGGCGGATGAAATCTCCCGGAGCGGCGCGGGCGGTTCCACCTTCTCCGATTGGTGGGCTTACAAGGTCGAGGCTTACGACGCCATCCCGTACAACTCGGCGCTCATGACCGAACGAGGCGTGGTGGTCTCCGTCAACTCCGACAGCGGCGAGGAAGCCCGGCACTTGAATCAGGAAGCCGCCAAGAGCATGAAGTGGGGCGGACTTTCGCACGATGAGGCGCTGAAGCTGGTGACCATCAACCCGGCCATCCAGTTGCACATCGCGGACCGCGTCGGCTCGATCGAGCCCGGCAAGGATGCGGACCTTGCCATTTATAACAAAGACCCGCTGAGCGTCTACGCGGTGCCTCAGAAGGTTCTGATCGACGGCCAGGTTTACTTCGACCGCGCCCAGGACATTGCCCGCAGACCCGCGCTCGAGAAGGAAAAGAAAGCGCTGCTCGAAAAAGAAACCAAAGCGGCGGAAGCGGGGAGAAAACCGCGGCGACCCGGCGCGCCGCCCAGCGCCGCCCCGAAAGCTGGGGCGCCTGCGGCCGCGCCCCCGAAGCCGGCCGGAAAGCCTGGTGAGTCTGGAGCGGATCGGTCATCCTGAGCGGGCATAGGCCTTCTGAGATGAGAGCCGGCCGGAAGGGCGGGGCTGAACAGGATGTGGAAAAATAGCACGAACCAGCGTGCCCTGAAAGGGCATGAGATAGTAGCCGGGGGCAACGCCCCCGGAAAACGTCGCCGTTGATGACCTGACCCTGGAAGGGTCAAAGACGTGCGACTCCGCGAAAATCAGGCGATTCGACCCTTTCAGGGTCGGTGGTCGCGGGGCAACGCTCTCCCGGGGGCGTTGCCCCCGGCTACTGTATGAATCCCCTGCGGGGATCAGAAGGAGATCGACGAAGATGCGTGTTCGACGGATCGTGCTAGCGCTCGCGGCCACCTTGGTGGCCGTCCCGCCTGTCACCTCGTGGCTTCCGGCCGGCGCCCTGCCGGGCCCGGCCGCAGCCGCGGGCGTCTACGCCGTACACGGCGCAAAGGTGTACACCCTGACCGCCCCTCCCCTGGAAAACGCCACGGTGGTGATTCGCGACGGCAAGATCGCCGCGGTGGGCCGGAGCGTGGATATTCCCGGCGACGCCGAGGTGATTGAGGCCAAGGGGTTGGAAATCTATCCCGGCATCTTCGACTCCGTGACCACGCTGGGTTTGGAAGAGATCGGAGCCGTGGCGGCCACGGTGGACACTACCGACGTTGGAACCTACAACCCGCAGTTAGTCGCCATGACCGCCGTCCATCCGGCGAGTGAGTTGATTCCGGTGGCGCGCGCCAACGGCATCACCCATGCTCTCGCCGCCCCACTCGGCGGTTTTGGTTTCGGAGGAGGCAGCGTGATTACGGGCCAGGCGTCCGCCCTCAACCTGGCAGGCTGGTCCGTTGAGGAGATGCTCATTCGCCGCTCGGTGGCGATGGTGGTGAATTGGCCTACGCTCGAGACCCGCTCGTTCGATTTCAGCACGTTCAGCGTCCGGGAGCGCCCGTTCACGGAGGTCAAACAGGAATACGACAAGCGGGTTTTCGAGCTGGCAGACCTGCTCGAGCGAGCGCGCCACTACGCCCAGGCGATGGAAAAAGGCTCGAGCCAGAACTACGATCGCGACCTGAAACTCGAAGCGCTCGTGCCGGTGGTGCAGGGCAAACTGCCGGTGCTGGTGGTGGCCAACCGGAAACGCGCCATTCGCGACGCCGTGGAGTTCTGCGAAAAGCAGAAGCTTAAGATGATTTTGGGCGAGGGGTCTGAATCTTACAAGGTCAAAGAGCTGCTGGCTTCGAAGCACATCCCGGTGATTCTCGGGCCGACCCAGTCGTTGCCTGAGGACGAAGACGCGCCCTACGATCAATCCTTCGCCACTCCCGGCGAGCTACACGCGGCAGGGATCAAGCTCGCCTTTGCCAGTTTCGAAGATGCGTCGTTTGCGCGCCGTTTGCCTTACCAGGCCGCCAACGCCGTCGCTTACGGACTGCCGTATGACGAAGCCTTGAAAGCGGTCACACTTTATCCCGCGCAGATCCTTGGCCTCGCCGACCAGCTTGGCAGCATCGAGCCCGGAAAGATGGCGGATCTCATCGTTACGGACGGCGATCCGCTCGAGATTCCGACACAGGTGCGTTATCTCTTCATCAATGGCCAGTTGACTTCGACGGATAACAAACAGTTGCGGCTCTACGAACAATACCGCAAACGGCCCCGGCCGTGAGAAGGTACGAAAAATTGCCTACTGTGTCATCCTGAAAGGTTCTGAATTTTTTGTGCGGGCCGAGAATGCGCGCTGTCATCCTGAGCGCAGCGAAGGATCTCTGCAGTTGATCGTGAACCCTCGAGCCGAAAAGCAACTGCGGAGATCCTTCGCTTCGCTCAGGATGACAGCCCTTCGATTTTTTCACTGGAGGAAAAACCATGCTGCGTCACTGTTGCTTGCTAGCAGGTCTGGGTTTGCTTGCCCTGACAGCCGCTTGCACGAGTACTGCCCCCGATACCCGGGACACCGATATCAAGGCCGTCAAGGCCGTGGAGCTGGCCTGGGTCACGGACATCGCCTCAAAAGATGCGGACAAGTTTGCAAGCTACTACGCCGACGATGCGTCGCTCTTGATGCCCAACACGCCGATTATCAACGGCAGGGACAACATCAAAGCGGCGCTCCAGCCAATGCTTGCCGACCCCAACTTTGCCCTCACTTTCCAGGCCACGCGAGCCGACGCTTCGAGAGGCGGCGATTTCGTCTACACGGTCGGCACTTATTCCCTGACCACCTCGAGTCCGAAGGACAAGCAGCCGGTCACCGACAAGGGAAAGTACTTGACCGTCTTCAAGAAGCAGGCGGACGGGCGGTGGAAAGCTGTAGCGGATATGGTAAACTCCGACACTCCCGCTCCAACTCCCAGCGAGCGTCCCCAACCTAAAGCTAAAGCCCACCGGGCTGCACGGCCGCACCGACGCGCCCGTTCTCATAAGTGAGGCTCGCGGCAAGCCGGCTTTGCGGTGAGAGAGAAGTGAGTGAAGCCTCAGGCAGTGGGTCAGTCTGAACTAGAGGCGGCTTTACGCCGCCATCTGGCGAGATAAACTCGCCGCTACAATTTCAAACTGACCCACTGCCAAGCCTCACCTTCGGTTGACAGCCCGACCGCGTGCCATAATCTTTCTCCACGACTCCGGGGCGCCACGGCCGTCTTCGCCAAAAAGCGCGGCTGCGCCTCGACACCCACAGGGAGGGAAAAATGAACTTATCTCGAAAGCCCAAGTTGGCGGCGCTCATCGCCTGCCTCGCATTCATCGCCTCCGCCGCGACCGCGCAGGACGCTGCGAAACTGCCTTACATGGATCCCAGCCTCGCGCCCGAGCAGCGCGCGGCCGACCTGGTGCACCGCATGACGCTCCAGGAAAAGGCCTCGCAATTGGTGAACCAGGCGCGGGCGATTCCGCGGCTGAACGTCCCGGCCTACGACTGGTGGAGCGAGGCTCTACACGGAGTCGCCGTGGACGGGACCACCGAGTACCCCGAACCGATCGGCCTGGCAGCTACTTTTGACGCCCCGGCGATTCATGAGATGGCCGTGGCCATCGGCGTCGAGGGGCGAATCAAGCACGTCCAGGACGTGCGGGCCGGCCATAGCAACATCTTTGAGGGACTAGACTTCTGGTCGCCCAACATCAACATCTTTCGCGACCCTCGTTGGGGACGCGGGCAGGAGACCTACGGCGAGGACCCGTTCCTGACGGCGCGCCTGGCGGTCGCCTTCGTGACGGGGATGCAAGGCGATGATCCCCGCTACTACCGCGTCATCTCCACGCCCAAGCACTACGCCGTGCACAGCGGCCCGGAGCCGACACGACACTTTGCAGACGTCGATGTGAGCAAGCACGATGAACTCGACACATACGAGCCGGCGTTCCGCGCCGCCATCACGGAAGGCAAGGCGGGCTCGATTATGTGCGCTTACAATGCCATCAATGGTCAGCCCGCCTGCGCCAATGAGTTCCTGCTGCAGGATCAGCTACGCGAAAAGTGGGGCTTCCAGGGCTATGTGGTCTCGGATTGCGGCGCCGTTCAGAATATCTTCGAAGGCCACCGCTACCGCCCCTCGCAGCCCCAGGCCTCGGCGATTTCGCTCGAACGGGGCATGGACAATGAATGTATCGACTTTATCGCCAAGGTGAAGGACGACCACGATTACAAGCCGTACATCGAAGCCGTTCAGCAGGGCTACCTGAGTGAGAGCGCCATCGACACCGCGCTCCTCCGCCTCTTCACGGCTCGGATCAAGCTGGGCATGTTCGACCCGCCGGAGATGGTTCCCTACACGCAGATCGATGAGAACGAACTCGACAGCGCCCAACACCGCGCCCTGGCTCGCAAGCTGGCGAATGAATCGATGGTGCTGCTGAAGAACGATGGCACTCTGCCGCTCAAGTCGGGAATCACTAAGATCGCCGTGGTCGGCCCGCTCGCCGATCAGACCAAAGTCCTGCTCGGCAACTACAACGGAACGCCGACCCATAGCGTCTCCGTGCTCGAGGGCCTCAAAGCGGAGTTCCCGCAAGCCAAGATTACGTTCGTTCCGGGAACCCAGTTCCTGCGCAACGACGGCAATCCGGTGCCCAACAATCTGCTGACGACGGCGGACGGCAAGCCCGGCCTCAAGGCGGAGTACGGCGACTGGGAGGGAATAGATCTGGATTCGGGAGCGAAACCGGTGCCACTCACCAACCGCGTTGAGCCTAACGTCGACCTCAGCGAAAGCAATCTACCGCCTGAGGCTGCGGGTAAGAAATCCCTGGGAGTGCAGTGGACGGGATTTCTGACGCCGCCGGACTCCGGCGACTACTTCCTCGGCATGCGCGCTGCCGGCTTTGCCAACGTCGTGGTGGAGGGCAGAACGGTGGCGGAGGAATTTGGCACCAGTGGGGTGGAAGCGCAGGTCGGGCGCGTGCACCTGGACAAAGGACAGAAAGTTGCGCTGACCATCAACTACGGGAATATGGGTGGAGGCCAGCCGCGCGCG
>Ga0187781_10004451_pt1 | contig 10436 bp, 7 predicted proteins | sample 0715_SJ02_MP02_2_FD_132447 | JGI IMG/M metagenome (GOLD analysis project Ga0187781, IMG submission 132447) | Tropical peat soil microbial communities from peatlands in Department of Meta, Colombia - 0715_SJ02_MP02_20_MG | ecosystem: Environmental > Terrestrial > Soil > Wetlands > Peat | place...
ACGCGCTTCGTGCTGCGCAAGACACTGCAGGCGCGGCTGCCGGTGATACTCGTGGTCAACAAGGTGGACCGCTCGGACGCGCGCGTCGGCGAGGTCGTGGACGAGGTCTACGAGCTGTTCCTGGACCACGACGCCGACGAGCACCAGATCGAGTTCCCGATCGTCTACTGCAACGCCAAGGCGGGGCGAGCCTCACTCGACCCGAAGGCGGAGGGGACCGACCTCGAGCCGCTCTTCGAAACGATCCGGACCGGCATCCCGGCTCCCACCTACGACAGCGGTCATCCCTTCCAGGCGCTCGTGACGAACCTCGACGCCTCGCCCTATGTCGGGCGCCTCGCCCTCTGCCGGGCGCTCCACGGCTCCATCCGCCGCGGCCAGCAGGTGGCCTGGTGTCGGGCCGACGGCTCCATCGAGAACGTCCGGGTCTCCGAGCTGTACGTCACCGAGGGGCTCGAGCGGATCGACGCCACCGAGGTCGGGCCTGGGGACATCTTCGCCGTCGCCGGGCTGGCGGACGTCACGATCGGCGAAACGCTGGCCGACCCGGACGATCCGAGGCCGCTCCCCGTGCTCACGGTGGACGAGCCCAGCCTGTCGATGACGATCGGCATCAACACCTCGCCCCTTGCCGGCAGGGACGGAAAGAAGCTGACCGCCCGGCTGCTCAAGAACCGGCTCGACGCCGAGCTCGTGGGGAACGTCTCGCTGCGTGTCTTCCCGACGGAGCGACCCGACGCCTGGGAGGTGCAAGGACGGGGCGAGCTCCAGCTGGCTGTGCTCGTGGAGGTGCTGCGGCGGGAGGGCTTCGAGGTGACGGTGGGCAAGCCCCAAGTGGTCACCCGCGCGATCGACGGCAAGGTGCACGAACCTGTCGAGCATGTCTCGATCGACGTACCGGAGGAGTACCTCGGGGTCGTCACGCAGCTCGTGGCCGTGCGCAAGGGGCGGCTCCTGCAGATGGTGAACCACGGCACGGGTTGGGCGCGCCTCGAGTACCTCGTGCCGGCCAGGGCCCTCATCGGTTTCCGCACCGAGTTCCTCACCGAGACGCGGGGTACGGGCATCCTCCATCACGTCTTCGAGGGCTTCGAGCCCTGGTTCGGTGACCTGCGCATGCGCCCAACGGGGTCGCTCGTGGCCGACCGGAGCGGCGTGACGACGATGTACTCGTTGTTCAACCTGCAGGACCGGGGCGCCCTGTTCGTCGCGCCGGGCGTCGAGGTCTACGAGGGCATGATCGTCGGGGAGAACGTGCGCGCCGAAGACATGGACGTGAACCCCACCCGCGAGCGCAAGGTCACCAACATCCGGTCGTCGACGGCCGAGGAGCTCGTGCGCCTCATCCCTCCTCGGCAGCTGTCGCTCGAGCAAGCGCTCGAGTTCATCCGCGAGGACGAGTGCGTCGAGGTGACGCCCCAGCAGGTGCGACTCCGCAAGACGGTCCTGGACCAGCAGATCCGCGGCCGAACGACCGCACAGGCCAAGCGAGCTCGTCTCTCGGCCGCCACCGGCTGAGGCCGCTGTCCGGAGCGCCGCGCCGCTGTGCAGCAGGCGCTCGCTCGACATGCAGACCCGGCAGTTGGGATGCTGGAGCCGTCGATCCCGAACCGAGAACACCCCCATCACTCGAGGAGTCAGGTGCCGTGAGCAACGAGTACCCCTACGCCGAGCGCTTCGGCGTCATCCGCGTCCTGCCCGAGCACGGGCGCAGCCGAGACGACGTCCTGGCCGAGCTGCGGGAGATGGCGCACCTGGAGGATCGCGCGTGGGAATCGGGTCGATGCTCAGGGACGATGTACTGCGGCGATCATTCCCACTACGACTTCATGAACGAGGCCTTCGGGCTGTTCTCGCATGTGAACGCACTCCAGCGGGACATCTGCCCGAGCGCGACGCGTTTCGAGGGCGAGATCATCGCCATGGCGCTCGATCTCATGCACGGCGGAGAGGTGGAGGGATCGACGCCGGCCGGCCTCGTGACCACAGGTGGGACCGGAAGCATCCTGCATGCCGTCCTCTCGTACCGCGACCACGCCACCGCCACCCGGGGCATCACCCGGCCGAACCTCATCAAGCCCGAGACCGCTCACCCCGCCTTCGACAAGGCGTGCCACCTCTTCGGCGTCGAACTGCGCCGCGCCCCCGTCGACCCCCTGACGACCCTGGCGGATCTCGGGTGGATCGCCGAGCACATCGACGACCAGACGATCGCCATCGTCGGATCTGCGTGCAACTACGGCTACGGCACGATCGACCCCATCGCCGCCATGGGCGAACTGGCGCTCGAGCGAGGTGTCGGGCTGCACGTCGACGCCTGCCTCGGTGGGTGGATCCTGCCCTTCGGGCAGGAGCTCGGCTACGACATCGACACCTTCGACTTCCGCCTGCCGGGCGTGACGACGATCTCGGCTGACACCCACAAGTACGGCTACGCCTTGAAGGGCACCTCGACGCTGCTGTTCCGCGACAAGGCGCTGCGCAACTCGCAGTACTTCTACCTGACGGACTGGACGGGCGGGAAGTACTGCTCGCCCGGAATGGAGGGCTCCCGGTCGGGCGGGCTGCTGGCGGCGACGTGGGCGTCCATGGTGCAGCTCGGGCGCGACGGCTACATGAAGTACGCCAAGGCGATCTTCGGGACGGCCGAGGAGATGAAAGCCGCCGTGCGCTCGCACCCGGAGCTGCGTCTCATCGGGATCCCGACGTTCCTGTTCAGCTTCACCTCCGAGGATTTCGACGTCTACCACGTGAACGACTTCATGCGCCTGCGTGGTTGGCGCTTCAACGGCCAGCAGTACCCGAACGCGCTCCACATGGCTGTCACCCGGCCGCAGACGGCCATGGGCGTGGCGGCGGCGTTCGCGTCGGACCTGTCCGAGGCGGTGGCGCACGCCGCCGCCCAGCACGCCGCCGGTGCCGGTGCTGCCTCGAGCGCCATCTACGGCGGTGTCGCGGGTGGGATGACCGACGAGGCGGACGAGTTCATCCGCATGATCATGGCCGAGATGATGGACCGCCAGCAGATGGTGCCGCCCACCGTCGATGCGGGCGCTCCGGGTACGTCAGCCGCAGCCTCGTGACCGCGGTTGGCGGCGGGGTCGCCCCGGATCGAGACCTGCGGGCTGTGCGGGACGAGCGGTACGTCCTCGCCATCGACCTCGGCACGGGCGGCCCAAAAGTCGGCTTCGTCTCCCTCGGCGGCCGCCTGGCCTGGCAGGAGCACGAGAAAATCGAAACCCGATGGATCGGCGCCGCCGGCGCCGTGCAGGACGCCACCGCCTGGTGGACGGCCATCCGCGGCGCCGCCCGCCGTGGGCTCGCCTCCGGTGCGGTCGCGCCCGCCGAGGTCGTCGCCGTGTGCGTCACCGGCCTGTGGGCGAGCACGGTGCCCGTCGACGAGGCAGGCGAGCCCATCGGGGAGGCGCAACTGTGGATGGACAGCCGCGGAGGGCGCTATTCGAAGAAGGTGATCGGCGGTCCGGTCGCAGGCTACGCGCCCCGCCCAGCCTTGCAGTGGATCCGCCGCTCGGGGGGTGCGCCTTCCACGAGCGGCGCTGACCCGATCGGGCACATCCTCTACCTGCTGAACGAGGAGCCCGAGGTGGCGCGAGGCGCTCGCTGGTTCCTCGAGCCGATCGACTACCTGTCGATGCGCCTCACCGGCGTCGCCGCCGCATCCCATGCCTCCATGACCGCCGCCTGGCTGACCGACAACCGGAACCTCGGCCAGCTCGAGTACGACCCGGTGCTGCTGGGCCTCGCCGGCCTCGAGTCCATCGCCTCGAAACTCCCCCCGCTACACCCGACCGGCTCCGTGATCGGCACCGTCCGGCCCGATGTCGCCGCCGAACTCGGGCTGAGCGAGGGCGTGCAGGTCGTGACGGCCGTGCCCGATCTCCACACGGCGGCGTGCGGGGCCGGTGCCGTGGCGGACTACGCCACGCACCTCGCCATCTCGACGAGCGCCTGGATCGGGGCGCCGGTGCCGAACAAGAAAACCGACGCCGTCCGGCAGGTCGCCTCCGTGCCGGGCTTGACGGCCGACCGCTATCTCATAGCCAACAACCACGAGACCGGCGGGCTCTGCCTGCAGTGGTTGCGTGACAGCGTCCTTCACTCTTCACAGCCCTTCGACGAGCTCACCGCCGAAGCCGAGGCGTCGCCTCCGGGTGCAGGGGGAGTGATTTTCACGCCCTGGCTGAACGGGGAGCGCTCCCCCGTGGACGATCGCCGGGCGCGGGGTGGTTGGCACAACCTCTCGTTGGCGACCGGTCGGGCCGACCTCGTACGCGCCGTCCTCGAGGGCGTCGCCTACAACAACCGCTGGCTGCTCGCCGCCTGTGAGCACTTCGCCCACCGACGACTCGACCCCATCCGCATCATCGGCGGCGGGGCGCAGTCGGATCTCTGGTGCCAGATGCACGCCGATGTGATGGATCGAACCATCGAGCGCGTGGCAGAGCCACTGCACGCCGGGATCAAGGGGGCGGGTCTCTTCGCCTCGATGTCGCTCGGTGCGGTGCGGCCGGGTGAGTTGCGCGACCTCGTCGCGGTGGAGAGGCGCTTCGAGCCGGAACGGGCGAACCGGGCCGCGTACGACCGCCTCTACGACGAGTTCCCGAAGCTGTACAAGATCCAACGCTCGATGTTCAAGCGCCTGAACGACGCGAGCGGCGTCACGCCGCCGTAGTCCTGGCCGGCCGGCGGCTTCAGGGGGCGAACAAGCGCTCGGCCTCCCGGCGCGGCTCGGGGGCGTCCCAGCCGTGACCGGCGCCGCCGGGTGTCTCCGGCGGCGGCAGCCAGCGCCAGCTCCCCGGGCCGCCCTCGATGCGGTAGCCCTGCTGGGACTTCATGGCGTGGTGCATGCGGCACAGGAGGCAGAGGTTCGAGAGCTTCGTCTTGCCCCCCTTGGCGAATTCGACGATGTGGTCGATCTCGAGGTGGAAGCTGCTCGAGCAGCCGGGCACGACGCACGTGCGGTCCCGCGCCGAGAGCGCCGTCTGCACGGCGGCGGGGATCGTGCGGGTGCAGGAGAAGACCGAGTGGATGTCACATCCGGCCTTGACGACAAGACGGATTCCCGCGCTGTCGAGGTAGCGCTGCACGACCGAGAGGGGCACGTGCCCGCCACCCTCGACGGTGCACTCCTCCCCGGCAGCGAGCGAAGCGCGCCGGAGCGCTTCGAGGCTGACGTGGAACAGGATCGTGGCGGCGGGGCGCCCACCCGGGCGAGGACCGGGGCGCGTCTCTGCCGGTGCTTCCCGCCGGGCCGCCGCAACGGGCTGTTCACCCGGGCCCGTGCCTGAGAATCCCGGCGTGGGCGGATGCGCCGGGGACGCTGGAGGCTCGCCGGCGTAGCTCTGCTGTCCGCTCACGACTGCGACGAGCGCATCGGCCATGTAGGCCTCGCGGGGCTCCCGCAACCCTGCACGCCGTGCTGCATCGAACAGGTGGTTGGCCTCGTGCTCGATGCCCGAGAGGAACAGTGCGCCGTCCTCGGGCGCCAGCGAGAAGCGACCCTTGAAGGACCCATCCGCGTCGAGCCAGGTGCGCAGGTGCCGCTCCGCATGAATGCGCGCGTAGCGTGCTTCGTCCTGCTCACGCGAACGAGCGGCCGCCTCAAGCCTGTCGGCCTCGTCTCGCAGCTCCCGAAGCGACCCCTTTCTCGCCCGCTCGAGCAGCTCGGCCTCGGAGGAGGGATCGGCCGCTCCTCCGCGGGCGACGGCGGCCGCCTGATCCGGCGAGAGCTCGCCGGCGCGCATCGCCCCCTCAAGCCCGGGCAGGTCGGAGAGCCGGCCTGCCGTGGCGAGGAGCGAGCGGGAGGCGCCCGTCGGCTCCCCGCAGAGGTCCCCCAACCAGGAGCCCGCGTCCCGGTGGCCGCAACGCTCGAAGTACCCCGTCTCGTTCACTCGCTTGGCACAGATGGTGATGCCTGCGCCCGCCAGCTTGGAGATGGCCGAGAAGCGCTCCACCAGCATCGCCGCGTCCGCTCCTGAGAGAGCATCACCATCCAGTCCGGCGACCACACCGCGCAAGACCGAAGTGGCCTTCGAAAGCTCTTCGATGAGCACATCCGCTCCTTCGTGAGAACTGAAGCTACAGACCAAAGGCGCTCAGCGCGAGCGTGCTTGGGACCTGAGCTCGATCGAACCCGAACACGTGTTCGTATCGTATCAGGGGGGTGTGTCAAGGCCGAGCGCCGACGCCATCACCGAGGCGTGTAGTTGCATGCTGTATGCATGTACTCTACGATTTCCCTCGTGGTGACCCCGGCTCGCCCGAGCGCAGCTCAACGAGCAGCTCAACGAGATGTCGGCCGGATCGAGGCTGCCCTCGCCGACCTCCTCCGGCTGACCGGCTCGATCCGGGTGCACGAAGCCCGTATGCGGGCGGCCGAGCTGCGCGTGTCCCGTACCCAGCTGAGCTTTCTCGGTTGGCTGGCGGAGCGGGGCCCGACTCCCGTGTCGAAGTTGGCGGAGTGGGCCGACGTCAGCCAGCCCGCCGCCAGCCGGGCGCTCAGCCAGCTGGAAGCGGACGGCTACGTCGAGCGGAGCGCCGACGAGACTGACGCCCGTGTGAACCTCATCGCGCTCACGCCAACCGGTCTGAACGCTCGCGCTCGCGTCCTCCAGCTCATGCGCAGGCAGCTCACCTCTGCCTTGTCCGGCATGTCAGCCGCCGACCGCAGGAGACTCTCCGAGCTACTGGCACAACTCGTAGCGGGACTGCGGGAGGCTCCGATGACGGAACTGGAGCGGGCGTGAGCACCGTCTCGCCCGAGCGTCGAGATGACGCAGGCGGCTTCGGTGGGTACGTGGGCACGTCAGGCACCCCAGTGACGGCACGTCATCCCGTCAACGAAGCGATGATCGCTCACTGGTGCGATGCCATGGGCGATGCCAACCCGTCCTACACCGATGCAGTGTTCGCCGCCTCGTCAGTCCACGGGGGCATCGTGGCGCCGCCGGCGATGCTCGATGTCTGGGACCGCGGCGGGCTCGTCGTCAACCGCCAAGGTGCCAGCCCGCGCACCAAGGTGATGGAGGCGCTGTTCGCCCAGGGCCTCGACTCGATCGTCGCCGTGAACACGGAGCTGGAGTTTCCTCGTTACCTGCGCTTGGGCGAGACGGTCTCCAGCCTGGAGGTGCTCAGCGACGTCTCCCCCCTCAAGCGCACGGCCCGCGGCCCCGGACACTTCGTCACGACCCGCCACCGGTACACGAACCAGCTCGGGGAACACGTGGGCGACCTCATGTTCCGGATACTCATCTTCCGCCCCGAGGCTCGGGAGGAGTCGATGCAGGCCGCTGCCGAGCGGGAGCCCGACCCGGATCCGGCCCTTCGCCCGGCACCGGCCATCAACGAGGACAACCGGTTCTTCTGGGAAGGAGCCGAGCGCCACCAGCTCCGGATCCAGCAATGCGGCCGATGCGACCGGCTCCTGGCCCCGCCGGGACCGAGGTGCCCCGCCTGCGGCTCGTTCGAGATGAGCTGGATCGTGTCTTCGGGACGCGGCCGGCTCTACAGCTTCGCGGTTCCTCATCACCCGAAGGTGGCGGGTTTCTCGTATCCCTTGACAGTCGGCCTCGTGGAACTGGAAGAGGGAACTCGCATCGTGGCCGACCTCGTGGGTATCGACCCGCACGCCGACATTCGTATCGGGATGCCTCTCGAGCTCTGCTGGCTGGAGGGCGGCGCGCTGCCGTTGCCGCAGTTCCGTGCGCCGGCACCGGTGCGGGCGTTCGAGACCGTGCACCTCGACGAGCTCAGCGCTGGCGACGCCTTGCCGGTCTGCTCAGTGCCCATCACCACCACGCTCGTCGTTGCCGGGGCCATCGCCACACGGGATTTCACGCCGGTGCACCACGACCGGGACGTGGCCGAGCGCGAGGGCTCGAGAGACGTCTTCCTCAACATCAACACGTCCGTTGGGTTGGTCGAGCGCGTGGTCTCAGACTGGGCCGGGCCGGAAGCGGTCTTCCGGTCGATCCGCCTCCGCTTGGGCGCCCCCGGCTTCCCGGGCGACCTGTTGACGTTCTCCGGCCAGGTGGCCGCCGTCGAGGGCGAGAAGGGCACGGCGACGATCAGCCTCAAGGCGAGGGATTCGCTCGGCGATCACGCCGTCGCCACCGTCGAGCTGTCACTGCCGGCGACAGCCGGCATGAGCCGATCGTGAGCCGGTCGTGAGGGCGTGATGCGCCACGCCTACGCTGGCAGGACGGCGATCTGTGGCATCGGGGCGACCGAATTCTCGAAACGCTCCGGGCGCAGCGAGCTCCGTCTCGCCCTCGAGGCCTGCGTGGCGGCCCTCGATGACGCCGGTGTGGATGCCAGCCGAGTGAACGGTTTCTCCACGTTCACGATGGAGACGAACCCGGAGAACGAGCTCATGCGGCTGCTCGGCATCTCCGAGCTGACGCATTTCAGCCGGGTCCACTTCGGCGGCGGAGCGCCCTGTGCGACGGTGCAGATGGCGGCCATGGCGGTCAACGAGGGCGTCGCCGACTACGTCCTCTGCTACCGAGCTTTCAACGAGCGCTCGGGGCATCGTTTCGGAACCGGTGTGCAGGGGAGGGCGCCGGTGGCCACGGCGGAGGAGGCGCAGTACGCCTGGACTTCGCCCTTCGGTCTGCTGACGCCGGCCTCGTGGGTGGCCATGTTCGCCCGCCGGATCATGCACGAGCACGGAGTGGTGAGCGAGGACTTCGGCCGTGTCGCCGTCGCCGACCGCCGGCACGCCGCCACGAACCCGGCGGCGCACTTCTACGGCAAGCCCATCACTCTCGAAGAGCACCAGGCGAGCCGGTTCATCGTCGAGCCCCTCCACCTGCTCGACTGCTGCCAGGAGACGGACGGCGCGCAAGCGCTCCTCGTGACGAGCCTCGAGCGGGCGCGTGACCTCCGACAGAAGCCGGTCGTGATCGAAGCGGCCGCCCAGGGCATGGCCGACCAGCAACAGATGATGCGGTCGTATTTCCGCGAGTCGCTCACGGGCTTGCCGGAGATGGGGACGTGCGCCAGGCAGATTTGGGAGACGTCGGGGCTGAGCGTCGATGACGTGCGCACGGCGATCTTCTACGACCATTTCACGCCGTTCGTGCTGCCCCAGATCGAGGAATTCGGTTTCTGCGGGCGAGGGGAGGCGCGACACTTCATCGCCGACGGCAACATCGAGCTGGGCGGGCGCCTGCCGATCAACACCCACGGCGGCCAGTTGGGCGAGGCCTACCTGCACGGGATGAACGGCATCGCCGAAGGGGTCCGGCAGGTGCGGGGGACATCGGTGAACCAGGTCGAGGGCGCTGAGCACGTCCTCGTCACGAGCGGCACCGGCGTCCCCACGAGCGCCCTCATGCTTGGGACCGACCCCTAATGGTCCTTTTTGATGGCGACGGCCGAGCAAACAGCACGCACGGCGCGTGCGGTCACAGAAGGCTGCTTGTGTGGGTGAAATACCCCGTGAAAATCAGGATGATGATCGCCAGTATGAACAGCAGGAAAACCACGAAGAGCAGCCTGATGGTCCACAGTTGGGCGACTTCTTTCGTCGTCTTCGGCCTATGCGAGCCGTCATCGAGCTTGGGTGCGTGGTAGTCGCCACCAAGGATCTTCACGCGCCTCGACGATAGCCCTCGCTCGACGGGCCGCGGTTGGCGCCGGGCGGCCGCGGCGGCACGTGGCGGCCGCGGTTGGCGCCTGGCGACCCCGCACCTGGCGACTGGACAGAGGGACCGCCCGACCCCGCTCTTAGCTCACACCCAGAGCTGTGAGTTGCGGAGCGCCGTGGCCATGATCGTGAGCGTCGGGTTGTGGCCGCCGGCGGACGGGAAGACGCTGCCGTCGGCGACGAAGACGTTGTCGAGGAAATGGTGGCGCCCGGTCCCGTCCGTGACCGACGTCTTCGGGTCCAGGCCCATGCGCATCCCTCCCATGATGTGGGCTGTCTGCACGGTGACGCCCGCCCCGATGGGGAAGCGCTGCGAGGGCTCCTCCGGCAGGGCGATGGCCGCGCTGGCACCGGCGGCCTTCAGGAGGCGCACGATCCAGGGCATGTAGAAGGCCTGGGCGGTGAGCTCGTGCAGTCCCGGTGCATAGGTGATGCGGGCGACGGGCAGTCCGCGCCAGTCGCGCACCTTCGGGTCGAGGTCGACACGGTTGGAGGCGTAGGGGAGATCCTCGCCCATCAGAGTGAGGCCGAGGAGCCGGTCGCGCAACAGGCTCGCCCGCATGAGGCGCTTGAACTCGGCGCCGAAGGGTTTCTCGGGGGCGAGGATCTGCAGGATCTGCTGGTACTGGGCGGCCTCGTCGAGCGGGGGGTCGGTCCCTCCGAGCTCGACCTTGCCGGCGCGGAAGTAGGGCAGACCGGCGTCACGGGCGGCGGCGCGCGCGCCTGGGAAGTCCGGGTCGGCGAAGTCGTCGATGTCGTGGGTGTG
>Ga0187781_10004452_pt1 | contig 10436 bp, 5 predicted proteins | sample 0715_SJ02_MP02_2_FD_132447 | JGI IMG/M metagenome (GOLD analysis project Ga0187781, IMG submission 132447) | Tropical peat soil microbial communities from peatlands in Department of Meta, Colombia - 0715_SJ02_MP02_20_MG | ecosystem: Environmental > Terrestrial > Soil > Wetlands > Peat | place...
AACATTCTTCCGAAACTTCCGCCCGCCATTTCGTTTCGACTTACTGGGAAAAAGAGCAACCGCGACGCGATTGGCGCAAAAATTACGGTGGAAACGGATTCGGGACGGCAGACCCGCTTTGTCCAGATCGGATCCGCGTTTCTTGCGCAGCACACAAAGGAGGTGTTTTTCGGGTTGGGTCCGGCGAAGTCCGTTGTGCGCGCCACGATCCGCTGGCCCAGCGGACTCACGCAGGAGCTTCACGATTTGCCGCTGAATCATCGCATCTGGATCGAGGAAGGAGAGCGGCCTTCGCGCGTCGTGCCTTACAAGGCGTTCTCAAATCAAACAGGCGCGGCAAGCGACACTCAGGGTGCGACAGAGGTTTTGCCGACACGGGCAGAGACCTGGCTGCTTATTCCTATTCCTGCGCCGGATTTTGCACTTTCGGACACGTCTGGCGGTGCGCCATTTCTCCCTGCGCGCCGAGGAAAACCTATTCTGCTGCACTTCTGGTCGGAATCCACTTCCTGCGCGGATAAAAACCTCGAGGAGTTGGAGCGCGTACACGCAAAGGCGGTGCAGCAGAGCCTCCAACTGCTTGCGCTCAATGTCGATCCTGCCGAATCCGGGAAAACCAGCGAACCGGCCGCATTTTACGGCAAATATTCGTTTCCGGTTCTTAAAGCTTCGCCAGATGCAATTGCAATTTACAACCTCCTCTATCGCCAGTTGTTTGACCGCCATCGGGACATGAGCGTCCCCGTTTCGTTCCTCATCGACTCGAGCGGAAACCTCGTAAAGGTTTACCAGGGGCCGCTCGCCGCGGAAAGCGTGGCCTCCGATGTGCGAAGCATCCCGCGAAACGATGCCGAGCGTCTCGCTAAAGCGCTTCCATTTCCCGGCCTGACAGAGGCCTACGAATACGAGCGCAACCATTTTTCGCTGGGCTTCGAGTTCTACGAGCGCGGCTATTTCGAGCAGGCCGAGACGTTTTTCAAGCAAGCTTTGAAAGACGATCCGCAAAGCGCGGAAGCCTTTTACGGGTTGGGAAGCGCCTATTTGCAACAGCAAAAATCGAACGAGGCGCGCCAGTGCTTCGAGCGCGTTCTGCAACTGCATACCACTTATCCCGGGACGTTGCCCAATGCGTGGAACAATCTCGGGATCCTGGCGGCGCGCGAGGGAAATCTGGACGCAGCGATTCAACAATTCCAGCGGGCGCTGCAAATTGATCCGGAGCATTCTATCGCCTTGCAGAATCTCGGCAGCGCGTACCGCCAGAAAAAAGATTGGCCCGCTGCAAAGCAGGCCCTGGAGCATTCCCTGGCGCTGAATCCCGAAGATGCCGAGGCGAATTACACCCTTGGCATGGTGTATGCGCAGCAGAACGATGCCGAGCATGCCTACGAATATCTGCAAAAGGCGCTTGCCGCACGGCCCGTTTATCCGGAAGCGTTGAATAATCTCGGCATTCTTCATTTGCGCATGCGCCGGCCGGAAGAAGCCATCCGCAGCTTTGAAGAATGCATCCGCGTGGCGCCCGCTTACGATCAGTCCTACTTGAATCTCGCGCGTGTCTATGCGATCGAAGGCGACCGCGAGAAGGCGAAGAGCACTCTCCAGCAGCTTCTGCAGATGCATCCGGGCCACTCGCAGGCCGAAGAGCTGATGAAACAACTCGGACAGTAAAGCTTGCGCCGCAAGCGCTAGGCTACAAAAGCGCCGCCTCCCGCCTTTGCACGCTGCGCTTCGGCGGACAGGCAGAAGGCGGCCGTTACAAATCCTTGCGAGCGTCTCGAAGTTGGTTGCGGCCGGATTGTTGAAAGACCTTTGCGGATTGCCATGGCGTTGCCCGCACGGCTAGAATCAGCAGTAGATGGTTCCAGGCTCCTGCCTTATGCAAACCCTTTTCCATACAATGTTTCGTCTGTCGTTCATAGCTCTACTGCTACTCTCGTTCGCAGCGTCCGTGAAGGCGCAAAATACGCAAATACAAAAACCGGCGGCAATCTCGGGAACGATTTGCGATGTGGAGAGCCATCCGTTGGATAGAGCTGAAGTAATCCTCGAAGGCACTGCCGAGCCCGGGAAGGGAATCCGGGCCACGACCGATTCGCAGGGCCATTTTCAGTTCACAGGAGTGGCGAGCGGTACGTACACGGTACGCGCGAAGCTCGATGGCTACCAGCAGGGAAGCGCAGGGCCTTTTGTCATTGGCGCCGCGGAGGCAAAGTCGGTCATTCTCCATCTGGAAAAGGCGCAACCGGGCTCCGCCGCAAAAGACGCTTCGGCGGCAATTGCGTTTTCCGATGAGCCGCAATTCACCGTGGCCGGCGTGACGGACACGTCGGCGCTTGGTGTGCACGCTTCGTCTCGGACTATGCCGAATAGCAACGCTCTGGCGAAAGATACGGCGGCTCTGGCGCATGCGACAGATGCGTCTTCAGGAGCTGCAAGCTCTGAAGAAGGAGCGATTCGCGCAAGGTTGGAGGCCGCGGACAACGCCGATCTCTGGTTTCAGCTTGCGGAGATCGAAGAAAAGGGAGGTCATTCGCTGGATGCAGTCAAGGATTATCAACGCTCTGCGGAGTTGGCACCGACGGAAGCGCATTTGTTCGGGTGGGGAGCGGAACTTTTGCTGCACCGAGCCCTTGAGCCTGCTATCGAGGTTTTCCGCAAAGGGCATGAGCGTTATCCGCAATCCGCGCGAATGCTGTTGGGACTTGGCGCGACCTACTACGCGCAAGGCTCGCGTGACGAAGCTGCACAGTTCTTTCTGCAAGCCAGCGATTCGGACCCGGCGGATCCGCAGCCGTATCTTTTTCTGGGGCGGCTGTTGGTCACGGAGAATTCCTCGCCGTCAAGTTGGACCGAGAAAATGAAAGGCTTCGCCACGCTGCATCCGGAAAATGCCATGGCGCACTACCTCTACGGTCTTGCCCTTGCGAAGCAGGGCGAGGTGGACAGCAAGGAAGACGCGGAGGCCCAATTTAACAGGGCCGTCAAACTTGATGCGCATCTCGGGAGCGCTTACTTGCAACTCGGCATTCTGCGCTCCGAGCGCAAGGACTTCCCCGAGGCTGTGGCTGCGCTGCAGAAGGCCGTGGAATACACGCCGCTTCCCGCTGAGGCGCATTATCGCCTTACCGAGGTGTATCGGCGAATGGGCGATGCGGAGAAAGCGCGTCAGGAAACCGCACTGTTCAAGCAGATCGCTGCGCAGAAGGAACAGGACGCCGAGCGCGAGCGGCACGAAATTCAGCAGTTCATCTATACGCTGCGCGGGACGACGGCGCCCACACCGACGCCCGCTCCCAAGCCTTAGTCCCCAACCGAACGCTATTTCTTTGGGGACGTCGCAATCTCGTTTGCTTTGCGTTCCTCTTCTACTGCCAGTTCGTTTTTCCCCATGCGCCGGTAAATTTCCGCCATGCGTTGATGCGGCCCCGGGTCGGCGGTAGCGAAGGCGGCAGCTTCCTGCAGATAGCGAAGCGCTTCGGAATCTGCAGCGGCCTGCTCCGAGCGTGCTGCCATAGCCATTATGGACTGGTAAAGCAAAGCGGTGGTGCTCGGGTCTTGAGAGTTGAGCACGTGGGCGTGGTGGAGCGCCTGGTAGGCCGAAGGCACATCGCCAAGATTCCAGAGAACCGCGCCATATAGCGCGTTCACGGGAAACAGGTCGGGCCATCGCTTGACGGCTTGTTCCAAGGACGCTCGTGCGTCCTGGAAGCGGCGCAGTTGAAAGTAGGTGAACGCCAGGTTGTATTGCATCTGTGGCGACTGCGGAGATAGTTCGGCGGCACGCTGCAGGGGAGGCAGGGCTTTTTCGAGCTGACCATGTTGGCCATAGAGAATTCCCAAAGAGGTCAGCATATTCGCATCATCAGGATTGTTGAGACGTTCGCAGGCGGAGTTTGCCTGCTCACTAGCGCCCCGGTCGAGTTCCTGGGCACATTCTTGTTTCAATTGGCTGCGCCTGTCACTGTACGCCATATTCTGTTTTGATTTTTGAAAGGCTTCGTTTGCTTCCTGTTGACGGCCTTCGCTTCGGTAAACGGTGGCCAGCTGATATTCCGCGCGCGAGTCGTCCGGATTCAGCCTCACGGCTTCTTTGAGCCATTTTTCCGCGTCACGATAAGAGCCTAGCTTCTGGTAGGCAATGCCGAGGTAAAACGCCGTGTCGGGGAACGGCGGACGCGAGCTGGCCTTGCTGAGATTGGCGACGGCACTTTTGTAATCACGTTCTTCGAGGTCCATCCTGCCCAGGTAGTACCAAATGGAGGGCAGATCGCCGGCGGCGCGACGCACGGTTTGGAATTCGCGGCGAGCGTCGGCGAATTTGTTTTGCTCGAAGAGAGCGACTGCCAGCGGGAAGCGCGCACGCATGGCGAGATTTGGATCAAGGGCGAGCGCCGCGCGAAACTCTTGTTCCGCGACGTCGTACTTCTCTTCTTTTAATGCTTGATAGCCGCTGCCGATGTGCGGCTCAAGCGCGTCTCCTGCAGGTTGCCGTGGTTCGATAGATGGTTTCGCCGACTGGGCACACACCGAACCTGCCAACAGTAACAGCGATAGGAGAAGCGATTTGCATCGCCAGAGAGAGAAAGCCATACGTGAAACGATTGTATACCGCCCATAAGCCGGAACGACCCGGCACTGACTTCTCCGGGTCGTTCTGCAGACTGTTCTTGTGGATTTAGATCTGGCCGCCAACTCAGAATGTGAGCTTCAGCCCGAACTGTACCAGCCGCGGGTTGTTCACGGTTGAGTTGACAAACCCAAAGCCCGGCGCATTGAGATCGTTACCCGGATTTCCAAACTGCGGGTGATTGAAGAGGTTGAAAAACTCGGCCCGGAAATTCAAGCCCATGTTCTCCCAGGGCAGAGCGAATTGCTTGATGACGGAAAAATCTGTGTTGACGAAATCTGGTCCAAAGACGGGAACACGAGATGCATCACCCAATTCACCAACTGGCGGCGCGACGAAACAAGCAGCGTTGACGTATTGGAGTTGGCTGTGGTTGACCGAGTATGGATTGCAGCCGGCAACTTGGTTCGGGCGGTTCCAGTTGTCGCCGTTGCCATTCTGGAAGTAAACGCCTGACTCATTGTTGCTGTCGATCAACGGCACCGGGAACCCGGAAGTGATCTTCTCGATGACGGTCACTTGCCAATTGCCGAGCAGCGAGTTGGTAGCGTTGTTCCAACTGCCGCCAAATTTCTTGCCGCGCCCAAAAGGCAGGTCATAAACCACGCTGGCGGTGAAACTGTTATGCAGGTCAATCTGCGAGGGCGCCCAATCCAGCTTCTGCCAGTTCGGCAATGGGAAATAAGGCGCGCTCACAACCGAGCCTAATCCGTCCGATAAGCCGTCGTCGTAGGTATGGGAATAGGTATAGCCGATCAACGCGTAGACACCGTATTTGGCCGACTTCGTCTCCGCCTTGATTTGCAGCGAATCATATTGCGTTTTACCGGTGTCGCCAATTTCATACACGGTGTTGAAGTTCGGCAAATTGAAAGGCGGAATGTACGGCTGACCGTTCGGCAGGCACCCTAGGGTGTACGATCCTCCTGTACAACCGGATGGGCTGCTGGTGTTGAGGTCGTCGCCAAAGATCAGGAGATGGTTGCCGCGAGAACCCGCGTATCCAACCGTGAGCACAATCTGCCCGGGCAACTGATGCTCCACGTTGACATTAAACTGCTGAACTTTCCCGATTTTGGTATTCGGGTCTTCGGCAATAAACGCGCCGGTGAATTGCGCTGCGCTGGTGGGCGCTGTGGGAATGAGCTGAAAGCCTTGCGACAAGGTGATCGGCGACCCCAGTGGTTGCTCAAGCTGTGTGTCGCAATACGATCCTGGGATGCACCCGGTGCTCGCAAAGGCGTCGGACTCGGCAAAGAAGGGAGGATTCTGCCAGAGCCCTTGCGCGCCCATGCTCCAGGCAGAATCGTGGAAGATCCCATAGCCGGCACGGACAACGGTCTTATCGCTACCCATGATTTTCCAGGCAACACCAATGCGCGGTTCGAATGCGGTCCATTGGCGTTGAATTCCGGCCCACTCGTTCGCGCCGCTGCTCCCGGGGAAGACGATCTGGCCGGTTGTGGGAATCAGGTTGGCAATACGGCCGTCCACTTCGGAGATCGGTGTAGTCAGATCCCAGGCTACACCAAGATTGAGCGTCACATCCTTGCTAACTCGCCAATCGTCTTGCACAAAGGGGCGATAGATTTTCCAGCGCCGGCCAACAACTGGACCATTGTAGGATTGATCGTGAATGGCCAACCCGGTGTAACCCAGCAAAAGATCTGCTTGCGGATTGCCCGGGGCGTTGAAAGCCGGGCCCGTACCTGTCGTTGGTGGAGTGACCTGGTAGCCGGAAAAGTCGCCGGAGCCCCCAATGACCCAGAAGCCATCCTGGAAGCCTTGTGTTCCTGTATTCATCTGATCATCGCGGATGCCGACGCCCATCTTGATGTCGTGTTTGCCGCGGATCAGGTCGAAGGTGTCATTGATGGTGAAGACGTTGGTGCCGCCCTGGAAAGGAGCATACCCGCGGTCGCCAAGCGACCAATAGTTGCCGGTGAAATCCGTGGAAACCAATCCGCAACTGTAATAGCCCACGCATTTACCTGTGCCGCAGTCGAGGTTGGCGCCGGGGATGCCGCCCGGAACGATGGTCGAGGATATGCAAGTCCCGGTTCCCTGAGAGGTGATGTAGTCGAAAATTCGGCTGAAACCGAAGTTGAACTGGTTGACGGTCCTTGGCGAGAAAACGTGGGTCTCCCCGATGGCGATGTTGCGCGCATGGTTTTGAATTCCCTGGTTGCTGCCAAAGGCATTGGCTTCGGCAAAGCCGGGTGCGCCGCCGGGCACATAAGAGACAGCCTGGTCATAGCTGAAACGCGTGAACATCGAATCCGCGCTGGAGAAGGTGTGGTCCAGCCGAATGTCGAATTTTGTTTCATCCAGCGAGCGCACCGGCGAATCGACGAAGTTATAGCCAGCGGTCGGATTGTTCGCGTTGGGCTGTGGATAGAGATTGATCATGGCCTGGCCGATGTTATTGGTCAGCCCCGCAGGAATTTTCGCGCACGCGGTTCCCTGAACCTGCTCGCCGCCTCCTCCCGGAACCAAAGCCGTCGGGTTGCCGTTGGCATCGCATTGGAAGTACACGTTGATAGGAGCGGTGGGGTCAAGCGAAGCGCCGATCATATTCGGGTTGATGATCGCCGGGACTTGAACTACCGGTGAGGTAGGCGACGCCTGGTATGTGCCAAAAGTTGGGTTCCCGAACGGGTCGTCGGTGAAATCCCCACCGCGCATCGCCAGGGAGGGCACCAATCCCGTGAAGGTAATCCCGTGGCGCTGATATTTTTGTTCGCCATCAAGAAAGAAAAAGGTTTTGTTCTTCTGGATCGGTCCACCAAAAGAGCCGCCAAACTGATTCAGATTGAATTTCTCGGCTGAAGTCGCGAAGAAACTCTTGGCATCCAAGTCGGTGTTGCGCAGGAACTCGAAGAGCGAGCCATGCCAATCGTTGCTTCCGGACTTGGTGGTGAGCAGCACCGTGGGTCCCGCGCGAGTTCCATATTCCGCGGAGTAGTTGTAGGTCAGAACCTTGAATTCCTGAATGTCGTCGATGGAGGACAGAATGGCGATGCCGCCAGCGGTCAATTCGTTGTTATCGACGCCGTCGATCAGCCAATCCGTGCTGTTGGGCCGCGAGCCACCCACCGAGAGGGAATAGGCGCCGCGGGCCGCGACTTCGCTGCTGGCCGCGCTGGTGAAAAAGCTGTTCGGATTGGTTTCCTGCGTGGTGCCGGGGGTGAGCGTGGCGAGCTGCACGAAATCGCGCCCGTTCAGCGGTAGCTGGGCCACTTCCTGTGAAGTGATGACTTGCCCCAGGGACGGATTAGTGGTTTCCACGGAAACGGATTCCGCGACGACTTCCACCGACGAGCTCACGGTTGCGAGAGTCAAGCTGAAATTCAACTCGCGCTTTTCGTCCACCTGCAGCTTGACGTCTTTGCTTTCAATGGGCTGGAAACCTTTGAACTCCACGCGAATGGTGTACACGGATACAGGCAACAAGTTGATGATGTAGTGCCCGGTATCGTCGGTCAGGGCGTCACGCGTTACGCCGGTGGCTTGCGAGGTCACCTTGACGGCAGCCCCGGAAATGGGCGAGCCTGATTTGTCTGTGACCGTTCCTGAGAAACTCCCGGTCGCCTGCGCGAACGCTTTTTGTCCGTAACAAAACGCTGCCACACAGAAAAGCACTGCGAAAAGAATTCTCTTGCTCATTCTCCACGCCCCTCTCGGCAACCCCACCAACGGCAAACCCAGGTTCACAGCGGCCTAAGGAGAACAGTTTCTCTGTTGCTCCTAAGCGACAGGGAGCGCACCTAATGACCGGGAATATTGAAGGAGATGCGAAACAGCCTTTCTCCGCCGGACAGCTCCCCAACCACAACTGTGCCTCAATAGGCAAAAAAACACTGGCCAAAATTACTTCGCTCGTCGCGCCGTGTCAAGCGGATGTTTGAGCAAACCTGTGTAAGATTTTGAATAACTTAGCGCAGAAAATTTGTTCCTTGGTGACAGGAGCTAATGGCCAGGCAGGCGCTGCGTCTTCCTTGTAACTTTGTGCGGCATTGCGAATCGGCTTTTTTAGGTACACTCTTGGAGGTTCTTGGCTGTTGGTTCGCTTCCGAGAAGATGTGCTTGCCGCGAGCGGAGGAGAGATTGGGGATGAAGATTCTGACCATCGACGTGGGTGGGACTCACGTGAAGTTTCTCCTGAGCGGTGAGCAGATAGCGCGAAAATTTGAGTCCGGGCCGCAGTTAACGGCATCAGACATGGTGGCGCGCGTGAAAGCGATGAGCAAGGACTGGCAGTATGACGCCGTCTCGATCGGTTACCCGGGCCCGGTGCTGTGCGACCGGCCGTTGTCGGAGCCTCACAACCTGGGAAAAGGCTGGGTGGGATTCAAGTTTGAACGCGCATTCGGCCGGCCCGTCAAAGTGCTGAATGATGCAGCCATGCAGGCTTTGGGGAGCTACAGGCGCGGTAGAATGCTCTTTCTAGGACTGGGAACCGGCATGGGTACCGCGTTTGTCGCCGACGGCGTCGTCGAACCTGTGGAACTCGCGCATCTTCCGTATCGCAAGGCGACCTTCGAAGATTACCTGGGGCTGCGTGGACTGATGAGGCGCGGAAAAAAGAAATGGCGGAAAAGCGTTTTTGCCGTGGTCGAGCAACTGTCGCAGGCGCTCGATCCGGACGAAGTTGTTCTGGGCGGCGGAAATGTGAAAAAGTTGAAAAAGTTGCCGCCACGTTGCCGCACTGGCGACAACAGCAATGCCTTTCTTGGCGGCTTCCGCCTGTGGGATGCGCATAAAGGCCCAGCAAAGATTCACGCTGTGAAATCCAGGGGTCGTTGAAAACAGGAGCATCCAAAGGAGCCGGATCATGCCCGCAGCTACCAAGCAAGCCGAAGCAAAACCCTCAGCGGTCAAGCCGCTTACGCAGCGAAAGGCCTGGATCGCGCTGAAGGCGCACGCCAAGAAAATTCAGTCCACTCATCTGAGACAGGTCTTCGAGGACGATCCCAAGCGCGGCGAACGCTTCGTGGTGGATGCCCTGGGCATGTATTTTGATTACTCCAAGAATCGCGTAACCGAAAAGACCATGAAGCTTCTGGTGGATCTCGCGAATGAGTCGGGCCTGCGCGCGCGCATGGATGCCATGTTCAGCGGAGAAAAGATAAATGTCACGGAAAACCGCGCGGTCCTTCACGTGGCGTTACGCGCGCCGCGAGACGCATCCATTTTGGTCGACGGAAAAAACGTGGTTCCTGACGTTCATGCGGTTCTCGATAAGATGAGCGATTTTTGCAACCGCGTACGCAGCGGTGTCTGGAAAGGGCACACGGGAAAGCGCATCCGCAAGGTGATTAACATCGGGATCGGCGGTTCGGACCTCGGGCCGGTCATGGCCTATGAAGCCCTGAAGCATTACAGCGAGCGCAGCATGACGTTTCGCTTTATCTCGAACGTGGACGGCACCGATTTTGCCGAAGCGGTTGTGGACCTGGATCCCGCGGAAACGCTGTTCATCATCTCTTCGAAGACGTTCACCACGTTGGAAACCATGACCAATGCACACACGGCGCGCGAATGGTCACTGAAGGGCCTCGGGGGAGATGAGAAGGCCGTCGCTAAACATTTCGTAGCGGTTTCCACGAATGCCGCGGAAGTCTCGAAGTTCGGGATTGACACTGCGAACATGTTCGGTTTTTGGGACTGGGTTGGCGGACGTTATTCCATGGACTCCGCGATCGGCCTCTCGACCATGTTGGCAATTGGGCCGGAGAATTTCCGCGCGATGCTCGGCGGGTTTCATCAGACGGATGAACACTTCCGTACCACGCCGTTTGAGCGC
>Ga0187781_10004453_pt1 | contig 10436 bp, 11 predicted proteins | sample 0715_SJ02_MP02_2_FD_132447 | JGI IMG/M metagenome (GOLD analysis project Ga0187781, IMG submission 132447) | Tropical peat soil microbial communities from peatlands in Department of Meta, Colombia - 0715_SJ02_MP02_20_MG | ecosystem: Environmental > Terrestrial > Soil > Wetlands > Peat | place...
AGCGCGGCATTCCTATTTCGGATTCTCCGCCGAAATCCGAGCTCCAAAAAGTCTTTGCCGCCAGCCAGCAAATGAAAGTGAATTGGAGCGAGCGCAATCTCGAAAGGCATCCCGACCGGCTGGAGGACGTGATGTCTCTCGCATTCCAGATGGAAAATCTCGCGACGCAGGTGTGCGGCCCTCCGCAAAACGGGGATTACGCTCTTCTGCTGCTCGCGCGCGCCCGTGCTCCGAAACCGTGATGAGCGAAAGCCAAACTCCGCTGACGGAACCGCCCTCTTCGCAAGGAGAAGTTGCCGCGCACTCTCCGGGAAAGCTCCGCGTGCTCTGGGAATCCTGGGGGCACCGCATCACGGGGATGCGAGAAGACCAGCTCTTCCTGCTTCTCGCGGTGCTCATCGGAATCTTTTCGGGGCTCGCCGTCGTATGTTTCCGCATCGCGATTGAATGGACTCATCTCGTTCTCCTGGGCTCCTCGCTTGCCCCTTCGCACCTACGAGTGCTGCTGGTCCCTTCCGTCGCCGGCATTGTCGTCGCCTTGCTGATCATCTACGTTTTCCCGCAAGCGCGTGGAAGCGGCGTGAACCAGACTAAATCGGCCGTGTACATCTCGAATGGCTACGTGCCGTTCAATACCGTGGTCGGAAAGTTCATCACCTGTGCGCTTGCCATCGGCAGCGGCCAGTCCCTTGGCCCCGAAGATCCCTCGCTGCAAATGGGGGCGGGGATTGCGTCGTATATAGGCCGACGCCTGAATTTGTCGCAGGAAAAAATTCGCTTGATTGCGCCGGTGGGAGCCGCCGCGGGCCTTGCCGCCGCCTTCAACGCTCCCATCTCTTCGGTACTATTCGTCATTGAAGAGGTGATCGGCACATGGAGCGCGGGCGTCCTCGGCGCCGTCGTGCTCGCGGCCATCTCGGGCGCCGTGACGATGCGTTCTTTCCTGGGCCCCGAATCCTTTTTCCGCATTCCCGCGTTCCGGGTTTCGAGCGCGGCCGAGCTCCTCGCCTACATCGTCCTCGGAATCGTGGGGGGAGTGGCCTCGCTCTTGTTCTTGAAGTGGCTTGCTTACGCGCGGCCGCGAATCCAGGCGCTCCCTCATTGGGCGGAGTATTTCCTGCCCGCTCTGGCAGGACTCCTGGTTGGATTCATCGGACTCTGGCTGCCGCAGGTGATGGGGGCGGGATATCCGATTGTCGATCAAGCGCTACACGCTCAATTCACCTGGAAGCTCCTGCTCCTTCTCGCCGCACTGAAAATTCTCGCCACGGGATTCTCGTTCCTGAGCGGAACACCGGGCGGCATGTTTGCGCCGACTCTTTTCATCGGCGCCATGCTGGGCGGCGCCGTGGGCAGCGTGGAGCATCATTTCTTCCCAAACCTGACGGGAACCATCGGAACTTTCGCGCTTGTCGGCATGGGCACTTTCTTTGCCGGGTTCCTCCGCGCGCCGATTACCTCCGTCTTCATGGTGATTGAAGTTTCCGGCAGCTACACCGCCATCCTGCCGGTGATGACGGCGAGTCTTGTCGCTTACTTGATTTCCCGCCGGTATCAACAGGCCCCGCTCTTCGATATGCTCGCTCGCCAGGATGGCGTCATTCTGCCCTCGATCGAAGAGCAGCGAGAGCAAATGTCGGTCATGGTCGAAGAGGCCATGCGATACGACGCCGCCATCGTCGCCGCTCCCCGCGAGACGATCGCGGAAGTAGCCAAGAAAGCAGAAGCACAACCGGGCGCTCCCTTGCTCGTTTATGCCCGCGCTGGCGAATGGCGTTTGCTCGACCGCGACGAAATCACGCGGCTCGCGGGGCAATCGCCCGCCGATGGGAAAATCTCAGACGCGCCTTCAAAGGGTCCACTGCCTGTGCTCTTCCCGGATCAGTCCTTAGAGGAGGCGCTTCATCGCATGGGCAACTGGCCCGCCCTGCCCGTCGTTAACCGCGGCGAACTCAGCAAGTTGGAAGGAGTTATCACCCTCGCCGATATCCTGCGGGTGTACCGAAACGCTTCACCGGAATAACCCTCTACAGGACGGTTTTGCACGGACGATTTGGGCAACTTTCCCCGCTCTTGAATTCTCCTAGTACTTCTGTACCAAGAAGCTAGCCCTCAAATGACGCTTTCGCTCTATTGAGCCGCCGGGGGCTAAACCCTACTCTAGGCACGTACTTGGGAGGTAGGTGAACAGTGTCTCTGAAAGAACGACGTGCGACCCGGCGCTTCCTGATGCGCCTGCCGCTCACCGTTCGCTGGACGGATGAAAGCGTGGTAGGCGAGGCCGCCACGGAATCCCGCGAAGTCAGTTCGCGGGGTCTCTATTTTCACTTGCCCAAGGGGCTGAAGAGCGGCGCTCCGGTCGAAATTGTCATGACCCTTCCACACGAGCTGACGCAGGCCGGTCCCGTGCGTGTCCGTTGTCTCGGCCGCGTCCTGCGCACCAGTCCCGAGCACTCGGGCGAGGTGGGAGTGGCTGCCGCGATCGAACGTTACGAGTTCATGCGCAACGGCGAAAACGCGGCTTAACGAGTTCTTACCCAGACCCTGCGGAGATGGGTGAGAAAAGGCCGGGCGGCTCGGGTCCCTCAGCCAAGCCCCCGGCCGCTTTATTTCTATCCAGCAATTCCTCCTTGTTTTGAGGGCGCCTCACAATTGAAAGCTCTGGGTTCTTGCCTGGCCTGACTACCGATTCGCCAGCGTTGATAGGCGAGGCACGCCAAGCAAGTGCGTGTCGGCGGTAACCAAGGTCAAGTCAAATACCTTCGCAGTCGCGGCTAGGAACAAATCAGCAGGATCGCGTTGGGGCAGTTGAATGTCAAGAATCGCGAGAGCGACCTCTGTGGTCAGCGGCGCTTCATTCATGGATTTTCTTGTGAGTGCTGCCTGCACCCACTCTGAGACACTACCCTCCAGATTGAGACGGCCTTCCCTCGTCAAAAGGGTTAGTTCCCAAACGCTGACCGGTGATAGCCAGATCTCGTTGTCGGGGTTTCGAAGCTCAGCCGCAACCTTGTGCGCCAACTTATGAGGTTCGCCGTAGCTCCAAATCCAAATATGGGTGTCGAGTAGCAGCCTCACGAATTGAAGGCTTCCCAGTCACTCAGGTCTCCTGTGGGGCCGACGATGTCTCCAACAATCTCGACGGTGCCCTTCATGGAGCCGAGCCAAGATTCGCGATTCTGCTCGTTCGATACCGGCACAATCTCGGCGACTGGCTTTCCGAACTTGGTGATACGGATGGGTTTGCGAGTCTTCTGCACTCGCTTTAGGACGGCCAGGCAGGTGGCCTTGAATTTCGAGATGGCGATTTCTTCCATGGCTAAAGCCTACCACGAGATTTGACCATGGTCAATGACCATGGTCAAACTGTCCACCGCCACAATCAGAACTCGAGCTTCGGTGCGGCCTGATCCGCCCCAACCCGTCCGACCGCGATCTCCGCCTTATGGAAATTCTCACCGCGGATGGGCGCCCCCGCGAGTCGCCGCAGAATGGCGAGCTGGCCGACATGCGTGAGGGAATCCGCGATGGCGCCCTGGAAGAGCTTCTCAGGCGTCTCGCCGAGCGGCGCGTCACACGCTAAATAAGCGTCCAGTGCCCCGAGTGACTTATAAAACCTCTCGACACCCTCTTGCCACGGCAGCACTTTCGAGCCGCGCCATTCCTGCTTGCCCTTTGCAAGCGAAAGCACCCAGTCAATCAAATCGCCCAGGTGCGCGAGTATTTGTCCCGGCGTGCGCACCGACTCGCCCGCTCGAAACTCGGAAAAATCTGCTGGCGCATCGCTCAGCGGCTTTCTCGCCCGGTAAGCGAGCGTCGCAACCGCATGTCGGAGCATCTGGCGGTCTAATGCCGCCCCTGCACTTGGATTTTTCTTGTCCATAGCCGCAAAATATAACATTGTTGGCGCCGAATTGTGCGAGCGGGAGCTGAGGACCCTCGAATGAGCGAAGCCTTCATTTGCGACGCGATTCGTACTCCTTTTGGAAAATATGGCGGGGCGCTTGCCTCGGTGCGGGCCGATGATCTCGCCGCCCTGCCTTTGCGCGCGCTCATGCAGCGTAATCCCTCCGTGATTTGGCAGGCCCTCGACGATGTCATCTACGGCTGCGCCAACCAGGCGGGCGAAGACAACCGCAACGTCGCGCGCATGGCCCTGCTCCTCGCAGGGTACCCGCAGGAGGTTTCCGGCGCGACGGTGAACCGCCTCTGCGGCTCGAGCATGGAAGCAGTGAGTGTGGCGGCGCGCGCCATCAAGGCAGGTGAGGCGGATTTGATCGTCGCGGGTGGCGTCGAGAGCATGACGCGCGCGCCTTTCGTCACTGGAAAATCCGACAGTGCCTTCAGCCGCAGCGCGCAAATTTACGATACGACGATCGGCTGGCGGTTCGTCAATCCGGCCATGAAAGCCCGCTACGGGGTGGACTCTATGCCCGAGACCGCTGAAAACGTGGCCGAGGAATTTCACGTCTGCCGCCAGGACCAGGACGCCTTCGCCTTGCGCACGCAGCAGCGCTGGGCGCGAGCGCACGCCGCTTGCTTTTTCAAGAATGAAATTGTATCTGTTGAAATTCCTCAGGCGAAGGGCGATCCCAAAATTTTCGATACGGACGAGCAGCCCCGCCCGGATACGTCGCTCGAAGCGCTTGCGAAGCTCAAGCCAATTGTGAAGCCCAACGGCACAGTGACGGCAGGCAACGCTTCCGGCATCAACGACGGAGCCTGTGCGCTCCTTCTGGCCTCTGAATCTGCGGCAAAGAAGTACGGTCTCACTCCGCGTGCCCGCGTTCTCGCGATGGCCACCGTCGGCATCGCCCCGCGCATCATGGGCTTCGCTCCCGCGCCCGCCACGCGGAAAGTCCTCGAAAGGACCGGTCTGAAGCTTTCGCAAATGGACGTCATCGAGCTGAATGAAGCCTTCGCGGCGCAGGCGCTGGCCGTCACGCGCGACCTGGGGCTCCCGGATGACGCGCCGCAAGTCAACCCAAACGGCGGCGCCATAGCCATCGGCCACCCGCTTGGCGCGAGCGGCGCGCGCCTCATCACCACTGCAACGTATCAACTTCAAGCCATCAAAGGCCGCTACGCCCTCTGCACCATGTGCATCGGCGTCGGCCAGGGCATCGCCACAGTAATTGAACGCATCTGAATTTGCCGCAAGGAATCGCCGGCGCGGCTGCGAATCTTCCAAGACTCGGCGACGAAATAAATTTCGGCTGGGGAGGGAAGCACATGGACCGAAGAAAAGCCTCGGATTATCCGCTGGAGCTGTTGAACCTGTTCGACCACTACGTTCATGGCGAAATCGGGCGGCGGCAATTCCTGGATGGCGCGGCAAAATACGCGGTGGGCGGGCTGACTGCGATGGGTATCTGGGAAAGCCTGCGCCCGAACTATGCGTGGGCACAGCAAGTCGCGAAAGATGACAAGTGGATTCAGACCGAGCGCGTCACGACTGATTCGCCGCAGGGCAATGGGAGCATACGTGGATACTACGCTCGGCCGGCGAATGCTTCCGGGAAATTGCCCGGCGTGCTGGTGGTTCACGAAAATCGCGGCCTGAATCCTTATATCGAGGACGTGGCACGACGACTGGCCGTCGCGAATTTTGTTGCGCTTGCGCCGGATGGCCTTTCCTCCGCCGGCGGTTACCCGGGCGATGACGAGAAGGGCGCGGAACTTTTCCAGAAAGTGGACGCGAACAAAATGTTCGAGGACTTTGTGGCTTCGGCGCAATAGCTGAAGTCGCGGCCGGAGTGCACGGGAAAAATTGGCGTCGTCGGATTCTGTTTCGGCGGAGGCGTGGCAAACAAGCTCGCGGCGCGCCTGCCCGATTTGAGCGCCGCGGTTCCTTTTTACGGGCGCCAGGTGCCCGCAGAGGACGCCGCGAAAATCAAAGCGCCGCTACTGATCCATTACGCTTCGCTCGATACGCGCATCAACGAGGGATGGCCGGCCTATGAAGCGGCACTGAAAGCGAATCACGTGAACTACACGGTTTATTTTTATGAGGGCGCGAATCACGGCTTCCACAACGATACGACTCCTCGTTACGACGAAGCCGCCGCGAAATTGGCCTGGCAGCGCACCCTCGATTTCTTCGACAAATACCTCCGGAACTAAGCCCCCAGGTTAACAAGCTCGAATCTCGAAGCCGCGTCAGGCGGAATCTGCTGATTCGCCATCCGTATTTCTGCGCATAGACCATTCAGACGCATGACACATATACTTTGCGTCATGGATAAGACCCTCGAATTATCAAAAACGCTTCGCCGGTATTGGGGCTACGAGTCGTTTCGCCCGCTGCAGCAGGAAATTGTCCAGTGCCTGCTTGATGGCCGCGACGCCTGCGTGGTGATGCCGACGGGAGTCGGGAAATCCTTGTGTTACCAATTACCGGCAGCCATGCAGGCCAGGCGGACCGTGATCGTCATTTCGCCGCTCATCGCCCTGATGCAAGACCAAGTAGCACAACTCACGCACATGGGAATACCCTCGGCCCTGCTCAATAGCACATTGTCCGCGAATAACCAGTCAAAAGTAATGGAGCGTGCACGCCGGGGCGAATTCCGGCTGCTGTATATTTCGCCGGAACGGCTTGTTCGGAAGGAAACAATCGAATGGCTGAAGCAGGTTCCGATTAATTTTTTCGCCATAGACGAGGCCCACTGCATTTCTGAGTGGGGCCACGAGTTCCGCCCTGAGTACCGGCAATTGAGCTCGCTGCGGCAGCACTTTCCCGACCGGCCCATCGCCGCGTTCACGGCCAGCGCGACCCAGCGCGTCCGGCACGACATTGTCGAGCAACTGAAATTGCGCGATTCCGGGAAATTTATCGCCAGTTTTCACCGGCCGAACTTGCGCTATTTTGCCAAAGAATGTGCGAAAGGAACGCAGCCGGGATTGCTTTTGCGTGCGCTGCGGAGCTATGCCGGCAGCAATGCGATTGTCTACGCTCCCACGATTGCGTTGGTGGAAGAAACCGTCACGTGGCTCAATGAAAAGGGAATTGCAGCCATGCCCTATCACGGGAAAATGCAATCGCGAGAGCGAAGGCGCAATCAGGAGCGCTGGATGTCCGACGAAGTCCGTGTTCTCGTCGGCACGATCGCGTTCGGATTGGGCATCAACAAAGCAGCGGTTCGCGCGGTGATCCATCTCGCGCTGCCAAAATCTCTCGAGCAGTATTACCAGGAGGCGGGGCGCGCAGGCCGCGACGGCCAGAATGCGGATTGCGTCTTGCTCTGGCAGAAGCGCGACGCGGGATTGCTCGCGCATTTCATCGGGGAGATCAAGGACGAGGCAGAGAAGGAGCGCGCATGGCAGCGTTATCACAACGTCCGCGATTTCGCCGAATCGAAAGCCTGCCGCCATCGCCGGATTTGCGCTCATTTTGGCGAGAACGTGAAGTGGGCGAAGTGTGGAGCCTGCGACGCCTGCGGCTGCAAACTCGACTGGCTGTCAGGTTCTGAGGCCATTGTGTTGGAGCAGCCGAAGCCAAAAAAGAAATCCAAGCCCGCGTTAGAAACAATCCGGCTCGTCACGGCGGGGCGCTCATTTGAAGAGATCGCGCACAGACGCGGCCGGAAGCTCTCGACAGTCCAGAGCATGGTGGCTGAACTAGTCGAATTCGGCCAGCTCGATTTTGATCCTGCCTGGATAGAGCCAAGGAAAATTACCCAAATTGAAGCAGCCTGCGCCCGCCTCGGATATGAGCGGCTTACTCCCCTGAAAGAAGCGTTACCGGAGGAAATCACTTTCGGAGAGATCCGGCTGGTTGTCGCGCGGCTGCGGACCGCGCCCAAGCCTGCGAAAGTTGCCGCTGCGGCAGCCGGCCGCGCTTCGTGAGAAGCCGAGATCAAAATTCGTGACAAAACTAGACGGGTTTGCGGCCTTTGACGAGGTGAATCACCAGTAGAATGACCGCCACCAGGAGCAGCAGGTGAATCAGCGCGCTCGCAACATGGAACACGATAAAGCTCGCGACCCAAGCAAACACAAGCACAATCGAGAGAAGCAACAGCGGTCCGCAGCCCATAAGATGGTCTCCTGTCAGACCCATCTATATATCCTCAAGCCGTAGAACTCAAGACCGCGAACGTGGTCCCTGCAGCCCGCCTCGCCCTAGTCAGTCCCCGACAAAAATGTTGTATAGTTTTCCGGCGAAGAATTCCTGCCGTAGAAGGTCGCAATCTCATTGCGGACGGAGCGTGTAGATGAATCAAAAAGGCAAGATGGCAATCATCGCCGGGGGGCTAAGTCTGGCTTGTGCGATTCTTCTGGCTGTATTTGCGCGGAGTGTTGTTGCCACGGCCGTGGCTTCCGGATATCGCGTCACTCAGACCATTCCCATTGGCGGCGACGGCGGCTGGGACTATGCAATAGTTGACGCCGACTCCCGGCGCGTTTTCGTCTCCCATGCCACTCACGTCGTCGTGCTCGACGCGGACCAAGGGGCCGTCGTGGGAGACATCCCGGATACCGATGGGGTGCATGGCATTGCGATTGCCCGTGACCTCGGCCGCGGCTTCATCAGTGACGGGCGCTCCAATAAAGTCACAATCTTCGACTTGAAGACGCTGAAAACCATCGCCACAGTCCCCACGGGAGGTGAGAATCCCGACGCGATCTACTATGACGAGGATACGAAGCTCGTCCTCGCCTTTAACGGCCGCACCGCCAACGCGACCGCCATCCGCGGCGCTGACGGAACGGTCGCGGGAATGATTCCGGTGGGCGGGAAGCCGGAATTCGCCGCTGGCGTCGGCGACAGCCACGTTTTTGTGAATATCGAGGACAAATCCGAACTTCTCGAAATCGACGCTAAGAAATTGGCGGTCTTGCACCGCTGGCCGCTGGCCCCGTGTCAGGAGCCCTCCGGCCTCGCCATGGATGCCAGGAACCGCCGGCTCTTCGCCGTTTGCGGCAACAACATGATGGCTGTCGTGGATGCGGATTCAGGAAAAGTGGTGGCGACACCGGCAATTGGCGACGGCCCCGATGCGGCCGAATTCGATCCCGGGACGCAGCTTGCCTTCAGCTCGAACGGCGGATCCGGCACCCTGACCGTGATTCACGAAGATTCGCCGAACAAATATACGGTCGTGGAAAACGTGCGTACCAGGAAATATGCGCGCACCATGGCGCTCGATACCGTCTCGCATTTTATCTATCTTCCGATCGCGGACTTTGATGACACAGCGGCTCCCGGCCAGCGCCGCCCGCCGATGAAGCCGGGTACGTTTGGACTTCTGCTGGTTTCGAAGTAAAAAAGCCGAAGAATCGCACGAATCGTTCGAGTGACGCCGATGACGAAAAAGACAAATCCTGAATCTTCCGGGCAACACGCCATTGGCCACGACGCGCGCATGCCCATGAAGGATTACCCCCCGCTCGTCCACCGAGCGGACAAGGCGTCCCTCGAGGGGCAGGCGCGCTATCTCTCTTATATTCGCTCGGAACTGTTGATAGCAGTCTTCGCCGCGTTGTTTAGCGATTTGATTCACGTCAGGCCAGAGGGATGGAAAATTGCTGGCTGGAGCGTGGTCGTTCTGCTGATTGTAGGATTGATCGTCCAGCTCGTGCGACTTGGGAAGCGGCAGGATCAGGGCTGGTTTGAAGGACGGGCGGTGGCCGAAAGCGGCAAGACCCTCACTTGGCGCTTCATGATGAAAGTCCACCCGTTCCACGACGAAAGCAACCTGGAGACTGAATTCATGAACCGGTTGCGATCCGTTGTGCATGGCTGCCGGGTCAGCCAGCCCAAGACGGAAGGCTCCGCCGAGGAAATCACCCAGCGAATGCGCGAAACGCGCGGCTACCCTTGGGAAAAGCGGCGGGATTTTTATGTGGCCGCGCGGCTCAATGATCAGATCAAGTGGTATCTGGGAAAAGCAAAATATAACTCGCGGAGGTCGCGCCGCTGGCTAGCTTTTTCGATCTTTGCTCAGATCTGTGCGATTGGGGCGGCCTTCCTCGCAATTTACAGTAAAGAACATTGGAACTTCGTTCCGTTCGTGACCACCATCGCTGCCTCTTTCGTCGCCTGGTCCCAGGCCAAAAATTTCGACGAACTGAGCGAAAGCTACGACCTGGCTCACGACGAGCTTTCGCAGATTAAGGAAGACCAGATTCTGCGGGCAACCTCAGAAGCTGCCTTCCTTGACGCGGTGGTGAATAGCGAGGGAGCCATCTCCCGCGAGCACACCATGTGGGCGGCGCGAAGCGGCTCACCTGTCGTATGGAAAATTGCATGATCACCCATCAGCCAGCCTAGCCCGTGAGCGGACGCAACGGAGATCAGCGTGCCTGACCAACCCTCCAGCACGGCATTCACATACGACGCCTTCATCAGCTAGCGCCATTCCAGCCCCGATGACAAAATCGCTGAAAATCTCCATCGCGCCCTCGAGGAGTACGTTGTCCCGGGCAGTCTC
>Ga0187781_10004456_pt1 | contig 10434 bp, 11 predicted proteins | sample 0715_SJ02_MP02_2_FD_132447 | JGI IMG/M metagenome (GOLD analysis project Ga0187781, IMG submission 132447) | Tropical peat soil microbial communities from peatlands in Department of Meta, Colombia - 0715_SJ02_MP02_20_MG | ecosystem: Environmental > Terrestrial > Soil > Wetlands > Peat | place...
ACCCCGAGAAAAAACCATGACCCCTTCTCCTGATTGATGATGCAGGTGTTCTTTCCCATCCAGCCGATTCCCGAATAGCGAGCCAAGGCCCGTTCGACCACCGGGCCGGTGTCCACAAAAACGCGAGTCTCGATTCCGGGCGCCAACATTGCCAGAGCCTTGCGAAGCTGTTCGAGTTTTCCCCGCATCACCCCGTGATAGTCACGCCCCCAGGCGTAGCGCGAAATCCAGGCGCGCGGCTGAGGGGCTTGCCTTCTGCCTTCTGCATTCTGACTCCTGACTTCTGACTCCTGACTTCTGTTCCCGGCCTCCACCTCGGTTGAATAGGGAAGCGGCGCGTTATAGATGAGTCCGACGCAGACCACCGACTTCGCAGATGGCAGGATAAGGAGCGGGTCGAAGCGCTTGGGGTTTTCGAGGTAACGCATCTCGCCGTTGAAGCCCTTTTCCACCCACCTGCGCGAAAACTTCAGGTCCTTCCAAATCGACACGGGTGCGATCCCGGCGAGGTCGAAGCCCAGTGCGAGTGCGCGCTCTTTTATGGCGAGGCCCGGGAGCATGCAGTTGGATGATAACGCCGCACGGTCTGCATATTCCAGTGCCCCCTCACCCAACTCCCCTCCCTCTCTTCCCTCTTAACAAGGATTCACCGGCCCTCTCCCTTGGGGAGAGGGCTGTGATCCTTGGAGAGAGGGCTGGTAAATCCTTGGGAACAGGGGCGGCAGTTGACTGGCCGGCGTGTCTGTTATACTTCAGTGGTACCAACATTTTCTGCGCGCGGCGGGGCTGGGTTGGTAGATTTCGACGGCCCGGATGGCCGCGCGCTTGGGAGTTAGCCTATGCCTCCGGTTCGTTTGACGAGCCTGGTGAAAGCGGCGGGTTGAGCGGCCAAATTGAGTCCAAGTATTTTGGACCGCGTGCTGGCCAAGCTGCCGAAACAATCCGACGCGAATGTCCTGGTGGGCTTTGACACCAACGACGACGCGGGCGTGTATCAACTCGCGCCCGACCTGGCGCTGGTTCAGACGGTTGACTTCTTTACGCCCATCGTTGACGATCCTTACACCTTCGGCCAAATCGCCGCCGCCAATGCGCTGAGCGATGTTTACGCCATGGGCGGCCGGCCCATCTCCGCGCTCTCGATCGTGGGCTTTCCCAACAAGGAAGAGGGCCTCGAAATCCTCGAGAACATCATGGCGGGCGGGCACGCCAAGATGCAAGAGGCGGGCTGCGCGGTGATCGGCGGCCACTCGATTGGGGACGAGGAGATCAAGTTTGGATATGCCGTCACTGGCCTCATCCATCCGCAACGAATTCTGACCAACCGTGCCGCGCGGCCGGGGGACCTGCTGCTCTTGACCAAGCGCCTGGGCACCGGAATTATCGGCACGGCCCTGAAAAAAGGGAAAGCCTGCGGGGCTGCGGTCGATGCCGCCGTCGAGTCCATGTGCGCCCTGAATCGTGCCGCCAGTGAAGTGGCCCTTAGGTTCGACGTTCACTCGGCCACCGACGTCACGGGTTTCGGCTTGCTCGGCCACGCGCGCGAGATGGCGATGGCGAGCAACGTCAGCCTGGTGATTGACTCCGCGCAGATCGAGTTTCTGCCGGAGGCGCTGGAGTATTCGCGGGGCGATTTTCTGCCCGGGGGCCTGGGAAGAAACAGGGATTTTATTGCAGGCTGCGTCGAATTCGACAACGGCGTTCCGCTCGAGGTCCGAAACCTGCTCTTCGATCCGCAGACCTCGGGAGGGTTGTTGTTTTCCGTCGCCGCTCGAGACGCGCCGAAACTCCTCGAGGCCCTCAAGGCCCTAGCCACGCCCGCGCGAGCCATCGGCGAGGTCATTGAGAAGACACATCCGCTGATTCTGGTGAAGTAGTGAGGGCAACCCTAGCTGGGGTTTCTCATCCTTCCCGCGACGACGCTTGGAAGGGCGGGGCTTCAGCCCCGCCGCTGGCGCGGCCCCCCGTGGACTCAGTTTCGCGGACCGCACAGTCCGTCCGCCGACGGACTGTGCGGTCCGCGAAACTGAAAATGATTGCGAGCGCCCTGAAACGGCGGGGCTGAAGCCCCGCCCTTCCAACCGTGGTGAGAATTCCGGGCTAGTAGTAGCCCCCGGAAGATCAAGCAGGCAAGACACGGCAGGAACAAGGCAGGCCGGGCGCAAGGGCCGCCCCTACAAGTTTATGTTAAGATGGCTGTCATGCAGAAGCGTATACCTAGCCAGTTGGTCCTTGCCCTTGCAATTGTGATTCTCGGCGGTGGCCTGGTAGGCGGCGAATACCTGCTGGTGAAATGGCTTCCAGGCCACCGTCAGCGGGTCAGTGACGAAACCCTGGCGCCGCGTCCCTACCACAATGATTCGCTCGGAATCGATATGCAAATCTCGGACGGACTCTACGGGAACGTCGAAACCTTCCCGGGTGGTGTGAAGATCAGTCGTCCGAAATTCTGGAGTGTCAGCCCCTCGCTGACCATTACTTCCCAGCCCAACCCCGACCAGACCTTTGAGTTTTCTCAGGAAGTCCTGGCCAAATGGGAGACGCGGGGCGTGGAAGAAGACCTTCCTCTCTACCACTTGGATCATACCAAGATCAATAATCGCGACGCGATGATGATTCGAGAACTGAAGGGCCGTTATATGCACCTGACGGCCAGAATCATGTGCAAAGAACGGATCGTCGAGGCGGATTGCTCACCCGGCGGGGAAGATGAGACCCTCTACATGCAAGCCTGCGACGATACGCTGCGCAGTATCAAACTGGCTGGGGCCGAGCCGCCTCCGCCGGCTGGCGTGACGGAACTCGCGCCCGGACCGCCCGTTAAGATCAAGTGACAGGCCAGTGATGCTGAGCACGGCGCTCCGCTTGCTTGCGGAAGATGCAGCGCGCAAAGGTCACCCGCTCTTTATCTGAGTTTCAGGAGAAGTGCATGCAAAACTGGGAAGTCGTGCAAGGCAATCTTGCCTCTCCGCGGGGCTTTCGCGGGGCTGCGGTGGCGGCGCGAATCAAGAAGACGCAGGGCGAACTTGACCTGGGCCTGCTCGTCTGCGACACCCACGCGGCCACGACTGCCGGCCTGTTCACGACCAATTTGGTAGCGGCGGCTCCGGTCCTGGTGTCGAAGCAAAACCTGGCGGAAAGCCACGGGCGCTGCCGGGCGCTGTTGGTAAATTCCGGCAATGCCAACGCTTGCACCGGCCAGCAGGGGCTGCACACGGCCCGGGAGAGCGCGCGTGCGGCGGCTAAGCTGTTGAACGTGCATGCTGACCAGGTGCTGCTGGCCTCGACCGGCGTCATCGGGGTGGCGCTCGAGCCGGGGCTGATCAGCAAGCAACTTCCGGCCCTGGTCCAGAAGCTCTCGACGGAAAACGCCTCCGCCCTCGCTCGCGCCATCATGACCACGGACCGGATCGTCAAGTCGTGTGTGCTTCGTTCCGAAGTGAGCGGCAAGCCTGTGCACCTGGCGGGAATCGCCAAAGGCGCGGGGATGATTCATCCGCGCATGGCCACGATGCTCTCCTTCGTGACCACGGATGCGCTGATCGGACCTCGAACTCTGCATAACTTGCTGCGCGCCGCTGTGGATGCGTCTTTCAACCGCATCACAGTGGACGGAGACACCTCCACCAACGATACCGCGCTGGCCTGGGCCAGCGGTCTCGCGGCCGTGGGCGTGCGCCCGGGAAATGCAAGCTGGGCGTGGTTCCTCGAGGGTCTGACGCAGCTTTGCCAATGCCTGGCCAAAATGATCGCGCAAGACGGCGAGGGCGCCAAGAAGCTGGTGAGGGTGGAAGTGCAAGGCGCCAGAAAGCCTTCCGATGCGGAGCGGGCAGCGCGCGCCATCGCCAACTCCCCGCTGGTGAAGACAGCGATTGCGGGCAGCGATCCCAACTGGGGCCGCATTCTTTGTGCGGCGGGATATTCCGGCGCGGTCTTCAATCCCGATAAAGCGGAAATTCGCGTCAACGACTTGCTGCTCTGCCGGGACGGGGTGGATGCGGGCTTCGACGAGGCCGCCGCGCGCAAAGTACTGGACGGCAAGGAACTGGTCCTGCGGGTGGACCTCCACCAGGGCAACGCCTCGGCCCAAATTTGGACCTGCGACTTGACGCACGATTACATCACCATCAACGCTTCGTACCGAACTTGAGGCTGGCGTCATTCGCATGGTAAGAACCCCTCACCCTATCACCCCTTGCCCCTCTTCCCTCTCCCCGGGGGAGAGGGAAGAGGGGGAGGGGAGTTGAGGTGAGGGGTCTAGCTGGAATTAGGAAGATCCCATGTCAGGAATCATCGGTTACATCGGAAACAAGCGGGTGGTGCCGGTGCTGCTCGAGGGATTGCAGCGGTTGCAATACCGCGGTTACGACTCGGCGGGCATCGCGGTGATCGAGGGTAACCGCCTCGAGGTGCGGCGCGCCACGGGCAAACTGCCCAACCTCGAGGAAGTAGTGCGGCTCAACCCCGCGGACGGCACCTATGGAGTGGGGCACACTCGCTGGGCAACCCACGGCGCCCCCACGCAACAAAACGCCCATCCCCACCGCGATTGTAACGGCACCGTGGTGGTGGTTCACAACGGCATCATCGAAAACTACCTCGAGTTGAAGCAACAGTTGGTGGCGGAAGGGCACAGGTTCTCGACGGAAGTCGATACCGAAGTGATCGCGCACCTCGTGGAAAAGTATTTGGGAGGCGGCGCCGGGCAGGCGGAGCCTTCGAACACGAACAATCTCGAGGAGGCTGTGCGGGCCGCCGTGGGCCAGCTCCGAGGCGTCTTTGCGCTGGCGATTATTTCCACCCGCGATCCTAACAAGATCATCGCCGCGCGCCAGGGGCCGCCGGTGGTGATCGGCTTAGGCAAAGACGAGTATTTCGTGGCCAGCGACGTTCCCGCCATCCTTTATCACACCCGCGACCTTTTCTTCCTCGCTGACCGCGACCTGGCTGTGCTCACGCCCAACGGCGTGAAACTGGGCGGTTTTGATGGCCACCCCGTCTCGCGCCGCGTTCAGCACATCACCTGGGACCCCATCCTGGCTGAAAAAGGCGGTTTCAAGCACTTCACCATCAAGGAAATCTACGAGCAGCCCCGGGCCGTTCGCGACACCGCCTTAGGCCGATTCTCGCTCGAGACCGGCGAGGTCTTTCTGGACGAGATGGAAATCCGCGAGGAGGAATTCCGCGCCTTTCGCGATATCAAAATCGTGGCGGCGGGAACTTCGCGCCACGCCGGTCTGGCCGGCAAAATCATGGTCGAGCGGGTGGCTCGGGTTCCCGTCGAGGTGGACCACGCTTCGGAGTTTCGCTATTCCGACCCGCTGGTCGGCTCGCAAACCCTCACCGTGCTCATCACCCAATCCGGCGAGACGGCGGACACCATCGCCGCGCAGCGGGAAGCCAGGGCCAAAGGCTCGAAGACGCTCGCCATTTGCAACGTGCTGGGAGGCATGGTTTCGCGCGAAGCGCACGGCACCATTTACACTCACGCCGGCCCGGAAATTGGAGTGGGGTCAACCAAGACCTTCACCGCCCAGTTGACCGCTCTTTACCTCTTGGCGCTTTACCTGGCGCAGGTGCGCGGCCAACTCTCGCTGGAAGATAGCAAGTCCTGGCTGAAGGCTTTGGCGGCGCTGCCCAAGCACCTCGAGTCCGTCCTGCAGCGCGACGACGAGATCGCCGAACTCGCGCAACGCTTCTATCGCTCTTCCGATTTCCTCTTCCTCGGCCGCGGCATACATTTCCCCGTGGCCCTCGAGGGCGCGCTCAAGATGAAAAAGCTCTCGTACATTCACGCCGAGGCCTATCCCGCCGGCGAGATGAAGCACGGACCCATCGCGCTCATTTCCGATGCCCTGCCGGTAGTAGTGATCGCCACCTGCAACTGGAACTCGCCTTCTTCCCGCCAACGCTACGAGCGCACCATCTCCAATATCAAGGAGGCCAAAGCGCGCGGCGCCACCATCATCGCCTTGGTCACGGAAGGCGACCGCGAAGTGCCGGCCATGGCCGACCACCTGGTCGTTCTGCCTCACACCAGCGGCACCCTCTCAACCATCCTCGAAGCCGTCCCGCTCCAACTCCTCGCCTACCATATCGGCGTCCTGCGCGGCTGCGAAGTGGACCAGCCGCGAAACCTCGCGAAGTCCGTAACCGTGGAGTAGCCCGCAGGGGCGGCTCGGGTGGCCGCGCGCTTACTCCGCGCGTGACGCCGCCGTTAAACTGTGGTAAAAAAATCTGTAAGGTGAGGAGATGTATGGTCAAAACGGTAACCCTTACTACAGACATCCCGCCCAGCCGCGAACTGAGAATCACGCTGCCCGCAGACGTGCCCACCGGCTCTGCCTCGATCGTCATTCTGGTCTCTCCGTCCGGTTCGAAGGACTCGGCCACCTTTGGGGATTTGCTGAGCTCGGAATTCTTCGGCATGTGGCGCGATCGCGCTGACATCGAGAGTAGCTTGAAGTTCGCCCAGAAGTTGCGGTCGGAAGGATGGAATGAGCCCGCCCGATGATCCTCGTTGATACGGACGTTCTCGTTGACTGTCTCCGTGGGGCGGCCACCGCGCAAGCGTGGCTCCAACAACAAGCTCAGCAGCCGTTCGCCGTCCCTGCTGTGTCAGCAATGGAACTGCTTATGGGTTGCCGGGACCGCGGAGATCTGGACCGGATCCAGAGATTCCTGGGTGCGGCATGAACACCGGTATCATCGGCGTGGGCAGCATGGGAGGTATGCTGGCTCGGGCCTTCCTGCGTTCGGGAGCCCTGGCGGCGGAGGACCTTTGGGTGGCGAACCGCTCGCAGGCAAAGCTCGAGGTCCTCACTGCCGCCCACGAGGGCCTTCATATCGCTAGCGCCCGGCAAATTGCCGAACGGTGCGACCTGATCTTTCTTTGCGTCGGCGACGCAGACATGGCGGGCCTGCTGGCAGAGATGGAATCGGAGCTCTCTTCGGAACGATTGCTCCTCACCACATCCGGCCGGATTCCACTCCCAAGCCTGGAGGCGCGCGTGCCGTGCCGGGTGGCCCGGTTAATCCCTTCCATCACTCAAGAGATCGGCGCGGGAATCGCGCTCCTGACCTACGGATCGCGAGCCACCGGGGAGGACCGCGCTCTGCTCGAGGGGCTCCTCGCCCGCATCGGCCGGCCCGTCGTGATCCCCGAGACCCTGGCGCGTCCCGCCATCGGGTTGGCTTCTGGGGGCCCGGCGCTGTTGGCCTATGTGCTGCAAACCATGGTAGAGGAAGCCGTGCGCAGCAACTCTGACCTTACCCCGGAGCTGGCACGCCAACTGGTGCTGGAGACTGCGGGCGCCACCCTGCGTTTGGTGAGCGAGGCCAGGATGACGACGGCAGAGATCATTCGCCGGGTTGCTCTCCCCGGAGGCATGACCGAGTTGGCCATCGAGATCTTGTCGCGCTTCCTGCCCCAGGCATGGCAGTGCATGTTCCGCGAAACCTCGCAGCGGGCCAAGAGCACGTAACGAGGTAGCGCGGAGGTACTCATTTTGTGCGTTCCTCCGCGGTCTTCACTCCCGCATCTCCAACTTGCCGCCGTATTGACGTTAGATGTACAATGTCAATTATCCGTGGCGAGTCGCCATCGTGAATAAGGCATAGATGCCCAAGAAGAAATTGATTATTCCCAAATTTGCTTCTCAAGCAGAGGACGCCACCTGGCACGAGCGCCACCGCCGGGCGCTCGAGCGGGCCGCTGAACGCCGTATCCGGGAGGGGTCCACGCTGACCTTGCCACAAGCCGCCGCTCGCGCCAGGACGCGGCCGGTCACGCTGAGGTTGGCAGCCACAGATATTGACATGGCGCGCGGCCTGGCCGCGCAAAAGGGCGTCGGCTACCAGACCTACGTCAAGATGCTCTTGCACGAAGCCCTACGGCGAGAGGCCCGGAATCAATAGGCGGGCCGCCTCCCATCCAGAAGCCGCGGAGGAGGCCCAACTGCGGCTACCTCCGCACTCCAAACTGCGGTTTTTCGGGGGGCCCTGCATGCCATGAGGACAGCGGGAAGAATTATCGCCGCATCGCGCCCGCACTGGCCCGGTGCGCCTCCCTGGCAGGACTGCGGCGGTGCGCGGAGCGCCGGTGCTTCTCCACGGCTGTGCGTGCTCGACGACAATTGTCGAACTCGCGTCTGGCGATTGCCTGGGCCTCAAAGAACCGGCGCGTCTGGAGCTCATGGTCCTTGTGATCGTTGGAATTTGCGACGACTGACATGAGATCTACGGCCACGCTATATCGAGTCGTAGCCTCGTTGAAGTCCTTGATGAGTTGATCGCAAGCCAGACATTCCATGTCGGTTTCGCCCCGGACTTCCTATTATAACACAACGGAGCGGGTAGCTTTGCGGCGGCCTTGCACCTCACGACGACAGGGACTCTGCAGGGTACTCAGGGCCAACCTTCTTACTGCCCCAAAACAGTACATTTTGTCGTATAATAGGCTCCTACAACTATTCCCCGGTCGCACCCCAGTCTAAGGGGGGACAGCATTATGAGCGACTCTTGGTGGCTCGAGGATCCCAACGCTGGCGACAGAGGTTTTGGTATAGTCTTCCACCGAAACGGCGAGCAGTGGGTTGTCCATCGGCCACTGCTGGGCTCCCCGGCCGAGGCGGCCGGCGTTCAGCCCGGAGACATCATCCACTCCATCGACCAGGCCAACCTGCAAGAGACGGAATCAACCAAACTCGCGGAGACTATCCAGTTGTTGGAAGTCACCCGCGACCACGAAGTGGTGTTTCTTCGTGCGCAGCAGCAAGTGTTGAAAGTCATGCGCCCGCGAGTTCTTCGCGGCCTGTTAGAGGCCGACGCAGCGCTGGGCGGGGCTGCATTCGGCTACTGTTATTCTTGTGGTCCTTGTCGTTCAAGTGTTAAGGGCGTCAAAAACTGCCCCACCGACTCTTTCGACTACACTTGCACCATCGGCTGATCGCCCCACCAGCCTTCTTTCCCCTCTTCCCTCTCCCCGGGGAGAGGCAAGAGGGGGAGGGGAGTTGGGGTGAGGGCGGAGAGTGAGAGTCTGCGATTCTAGAAAAACACCGCCGGAGAAACGTGGAAGCGCGCGCTCAATTTCCGGATGTGCGTTTTGCTCAGGCCGCGTTTATGGTGCAGAACTTCGGAGATGATGCCTTCTGAGCCGAAAATCTGGGCCAGGTCTTTTTGGCGGAGGTTATTGGCTTCCATAAAGGCGCGCAGGACTTCGGCGGGCGACGCATTCGGGACCGGGTGATGTTCTTGTTCGTATGCCTCGATCAAGGTCATCAGGACCGCCGCATACTTCTCTTCCGCACCCGTCGGATGCTCCTTCGTAGCCAGCTTGTCCAACACAGAAAGGTATTCTGCGTGTTGTCGCTCGGAGGTGATGGGTGTCGGCGCGCCAACTTCCAGGGCGTATTCTTCGGATACGGCAATCATGATTTTTTCCACTCCTCCTGGTCGTATTCAGCGTGGCTCAAGATGCGCCGGATGTAGACCATTCTCCACTTGTATTTGATCGTCGCAATCAGCCGGCACTTGTTGTGGCCGATATCGAATACCACAAAGTCCCCCACCACATCTGAGTTTCTCCAACTGTCGCGGACCTCGGCAAAGTTTTTCCAATCCACCTCCCTGGTGATCTTGTACCAGGCGTTGAGGGATGCGCCCCATCCACTGTGTCTCGCGGTCGCCTCTCGAATCGCCTTGCGGCTGACGATGCGCACAACTCATCTTCTCTTTTTGAGAAGCTAGTGTCAAGCGAATAAAGCAGATTATGCGCCGGCATTCCCAATCCGGCGCCGGTGCCCTGCCGGGAGCAGATGCGGCCGGCATCGAGATGCGAATTTGCCGGAGGCCGGCCGTGGCCGCGGCGGTTCCGAAGTTCAGCGATTAGGAACATCACCCACAGTACCGGGAGCCCTCTCTGCGCGGGATGTATTCCTAAACGGCATCAAGAGCGGCACGGACGAATAGACTATATGTCGCTGCGCATTTTTCTCTTGACAAACTGGACATTATAGGCTAGAATACTGCGATGATGCTGGCAGGAGGTTAGGCCTTGCCGGATACGTTATGCTGCGAAGCCTTGCCCTGTTTTCGTTCGCTTCCCCTCCTTGGGTTCCCACCTGGAGCTTCGGTCAAAAAAGTCAAGAAGTGCAAAGGCAAGGGGAGGTAGGCAAATGGGCAGGTGGGCAGATGGCGAGGTGGGCCGATGGGCAGGTGGCGGCTGGCCCGCGACCGCTCGATTCCTCACTTTCGCAACTCAAAAACACAACGAACGAACCGGGAATGTCTATGAAAACAAAGGAGAAGGTAAAAATGTCCATGGGCGAGAGAGGGGAATACGGAGGTACGCGGTTTTAGTGCGAGCGGGGAAACAGGGGAAATACAAACAATGCACAACAGTGGGAACGAAGCTAAGAAGTACTTGAAAACAAA
>Ga0187781_10004457_pt1 | contig 10433 bp, 11 predicted proteins | sample 0715_SJ02_MP02_2_FD_132447 | JGI IMG/M metagenome (GOLD analysis project Ga0187781, IMG submission 132447) | Tropical peat soil microbial communities from peatlands in Department of Meta, Colombia - 0715_SJ02_MP02_20_MG | ecosystem: Environmental > Terrestrial > Soil > Wetlands > Peat | place...
CGTCGCGTCCAGGGCCGCGACCTTGTACGACTCCGCCAGCGTCGGGTAGTTGAACACGGCGTCCACGAGATAGTCGACGGTGCCGCCGCAGCCCATGACCGCCTGGCCGATGTGCACGAGCTCAGTCGCGCCGGTGCCGAACACGTGCACGCCGAGCAGGCTCCGGTCAGTCGGCGAGACCAGCAGCTTGAGCACGCCATAGGAGTCGCCGATGATCTGGCCGCGGGCCAGTTCGCGGTACCGGGACACGCCGACCTCGAAGGGCACGCAGTCGCGGGTGAGCTGATCCTCGGTCTGGCCGATGAAGCTGATCTCCGGCAGGCTGTAGATCCCGATCGGCTGCAGCGGACTCACCTGGTGCGGCGCCTCGCCGCAGGCGTGCAGCGCGGCCATCCGGCCCTGCTCCATGGAGGTGGCCGCGAGCGCGGGGAAGCCGATGACGTCACCGACGGCATAGACCGAGGGAACGGCGGTCTGGAAGAACTCCCCCACCTTAATCCGGCCGCGCTCGTCGGCCGTCAGGCCCGCCGCGGCCAGGTTGAGCTCGGCGGTCATGCCCTGCCGGCCGGCCGAGTACATGACGGTGTCCGCCGGGATGCGCTTGCCGCTCGCCAGCAGGGCGATGGCGCCCTCCGGACGCCGCTCGACCGCCGACACGGTCTCGCCGAACCGGAACGTCACCGCCAGGTCGCGCAGGTGGTACTTGAGCGCCTCCACCACCTCGATGTCGCAGAACTCGAGCATCCGGTCTCGCTGCTCGACCACGGTCACCTTGGTGCCGAGCGCGGCGAACATCGAGGCGTACTCGATCCCGATCACACCCGCCCCGGCCACGACCATGGTCCGCGGCACGCGCTCGAGCTGGAGGATGCCGTCCGAGTCGATGATCGTCCGCTCGTCGAACTCGACGCTGGCCGGCCGGGCGGGCCGGGTGCCGGTGGCGATGATGATCTTCTCGGCGCTGAGCTCGCGGCTCCGGCCGGAGGCATCGGCGACCTCGACGGTCGTGGGGCTCGCGAAGCGCGCGGTTCCGGTGAAGATCGTGACCCGGTTGCGGGTGAGCTGGCTGCGCACCACGTCGTTCTCCCGGCTCACGACGTGGCGGGTGCGGGTGGTGAGGTCGCCGATGGTGATGTCGTCCTTGACCCGGTAGCTCTGGCCGTACATCTCGCGCTGGTCGAGCCCGGTCAGGTAGAGCACCGCCTCGCGCAGCGTCTTCGACGGGATCGTGCCGGTGTTCAGGCACACGCCGCCGAGCATGTCGGGCCGCTCGACGATGGCGACGTGCCGGTCCAGCTTGGCGGCGGCGATCGCGGCCTTCTGGCCGCCAGGGCCAGAGCCGATGATCAGCAGGTCGAAGTCGAAGCCACCGCCCACGCTCTCAGTGTGCCGAGGTCGCCGTTCCTGCGGAAGTCCTGTGGCGTGCTGTCACCGGCTCGTAACGTGCGCGACCGCCGCTAGAGCCAGCTGATCCGCGCGCTCGTCAGCTCCTCGCCGTCGGGAGCCGTGCCGAGCCGCCCGGCCTTGACCTGGTCCAGCATGCGCGTCACGGCGCGCTGCACGTCAGGTACGGCTGCGCGCAGGCTGTCGGCGTCGGCGGCGAGCGTGGCGTCCAGGCCGATGCCGGCCTGCGTCAGCAGCCCCTCAAGGTCGGACAGCTGCCTGCCGACCCAGCCGACCGGATCTGCGGACAGGTCGGGGTCGAACACCCGGCCGCGCGGTTCCCAGTCCTGCATCCGCGGGTGATGGTGGGCCCGGTTGAGGCTGCCGGACGGCCCGTCGACGGTCTCGAGCAGATCCGCCCGCCACACCGGCGCCCCGATGCTGATGGGGCGCGCGGAGTAGATGGAGCCCTTCGGCTCGCCGGGCTCGAGCACGCGGACCTCGAGGCGCACGCCGTGCTCGGCGCCTTCCTGGCCGTCCCGCTGCACGGGGTCCAGGAAGTAGAGATCGCCGACGACGACGCCAATCCGGTCAAACCCGAATAGCTGCAGCATGAACCCTCCACGGGTGCGAATCGCCCTGCTGCCATCTTCGCCGCCGCCGCGCCGTCGCGCCAGATTGCCGTGCCGGGCCAGGAGGACCGAGGACCCGGTCAGCGATCGCGGGGATCCGGCCGGTCGACGTTCCAGTGCCGGATGACCGCCGGCAGCCAAATCTCCTGCTTGTCGGTGTCGTCCGGGGAGTAGCGCCGCAGCACCATGCGGCTGATTACCCGCTGTCGACCGTCCTGGTCGCCGTACAGCAGGTCGATCGTCAGCAGGTCCGCACTCTTGGCGGCCTCGACGGCCTCGGCGAACTGCGGGTCGTTCCCGTCGCGGAACGCCGCTTCCCAGTATCCGACGTCGTCCGGGGCGATGGCGAGGTCCAGGCCCTGGGTGCGGAAGTCACCGAGATCGGGCCGCAGGTGAGCCTCTTCCCGGCCGGGCATAAACCGCCAGCCGTGGATGACCGAAATGCCCTGCCCAGCGTTGCGCAGCGACAGCGCCAGGTAGACAACGGCGGTACCGTCGTCGAACTCGACGCAGCCACGGCCGCCCTCCAGCCGGAATGACTTGCCTTCCTGGAAGAAGATCTTCTGCACGGGGTCGGACAGCCGGGACGGGATCAGCATCGGCCGCATCTGGACGAGCAGCGCCTCCTGAGCCACCCTGGCCGACCGGTTCGAAGACCGCACCGCGGAGAACGTGGCGATCGCCAGCACGAGCGTGCCGCCAGCGGTGGCGAGCGACGCGACGGTGTCCCACCCGAGCACGTCATCCAGGCTACGGCAAGCCGCCAGCCGGGCGTCGGCCGCGCATTCGAGGCTGGCCGGCGCAGGCCGCGATTGGTACGCTGATGAACCGGAGATTAACGGCGGGTGTCTAGTTGGCGCTGATCATCGCGGTGATCAGCGCGGTTTCTTGTTGGGGTTGTGCAGTGGCAGCAGGCGAGCGCGAGTATGTGCTTGGCGACGTCGCGGGCGCCGGATCGCACGTGCTGCGAGCCCTGGCCGCGGCCGGCAGCGACCGCCTGGGCTGGGCAAACGGCGGCTCCGCCCGCACCATCAGGCGCACCTGGCTGGACACCTTTGACTGGCGGCTCTACCGGGCCGGGCTCACCCTGCAGCAGGTGATCGGTAGCGGCCAGCCGCAGCTGCTGCTGACCGACGCGGGCGGCGCGGTCGTGGCTGCCGAGCGGCTTGACGCAGCGAGCCGGCCGAGATGGCCGCGGCTGGCAGCGCAGCTGCCGGCCGGGCCGCTGCAGGCCGCCGTGGCGCCCGTCGTCGGCGTCCGGGCCCTCCTGCCGGTCGCCAGGGCGATCAGCAAGGTGGGCGAGCTGCAGGCGCTCAACGAGGACGCCAAGACCATCGCCCGGCTCGCCGTGGACCGGATGGCCGTCACCTACCCGGCCCGCGCCTCGGTGCCGGCCCGGCTGACGCTGGTTCCGGTGCGCGGCTACCAGGGCCAGGCCGGCCAGGTCGACCGGGCCATCGGAACTCTGCCGGGGGTCAGCGCGAGCCACGGCTCCGCGCTGGAGGCCGCGTTCGCGGCCGCGGGCTTGCGACCGGGCGACCAGCCCGGCAAGTCGGCCGCCGTGCGACTCGCGCCCGAGCAACCGGCCGCGACGGCCCTGGCGGCCATCCTCACGTCGCTGCTGGACTCGATCGAGGCCAACGTGCCCGGCACGGTCCGCGACGTCGACACCGAGTTCCTGCACGACCTGCGCGTCGCGGTGCGCTGGACGCGGTCGGCACTGAAGCTCTGCGGAGACGCGCTTCCGGCGGGCCTGGCGGTCGAGTTCCGGCCGGAGTTCCGCTGGCTCGGTGACCTGACGACGCCGACCCGAGACCTGGACGTCTTTCTGCTGGGCTACGAGCGGATGACCTCGCGGCTCGTCGGCGCGTCCCCAGCCGACCTGAGCCCGTTGCGCGACTTCCTGACCGCCTCGCGCGCCGCCGCGTACCACCAGCTCGCGGCCGGCCTGCGCTCGGCGCGATTCGGCCGGCTCCGGAGCAACTGGCGCGCGGCCCTCGCCGGCGTCCGCCCGACTGGGCGGCTGACGGTGGCGGGGCTTGCCGACATCAAGATCGCCGCGGCGCACCACGCCGCGCTGCGGACGGGCCGGAAGATCACCGCAAGCTCACCCCCGGAGAGCTTGCATGACCTGCGGAAGCGGTGCAAGGAGCTGCGCTACCTTGTGGAAATGTTCGGCTCGCTGCACGACCCGGCCCGATTGTCACTGGCGGTGCGGGAGCTGAAGGCGCTCCAGGACTGTCTCGGCGAGTTTCAGGACGCCCAGGTGCAGCGCGCCGAGATTGCCAGCATGGCCGCCCAGCTGCTGGACAGCCAGTCTGCGTCGGCGCCCACGCTGCTCGCGATGGGCGAGATCGTGGCCGGCCTGGCCGTCCGGCAGTCCCGCGCCCGTGCCCAGTTCGACGGGCGGTTCGCCGACTTCGCCGGTCCGGGCAGCCGGGCCAGGATGGGTGGCCTCGCCAGGACGAGCCGGGCATGAAGATCCTTGCCACGTACAACATCAAGGGTGGCGTAGGCAAGACGGCCGCGGCCGTCAATCTCAGCTACCTCGCCGCCGGGGACGGCTACCGGGTGCTGCTGTGGGATCTGGACCCGCAGGGCGCCGCCAGCTTCCTGTTCCGGATCAAGCCGCGGGTGAAGGGCGGCGGCAAGGCCCTGATCCGCGGTCAGCGCCTGATCGATGACGCGATCAAGGGCACCGACTTCCCCGGTCTCGACCTGCTGCCCGCCGACTTCACTTACCGCAACCTCGACCTGGTGCTGGACTCGGCGAAACAGCCGGCGAAGCGGCTCGCCAGCCTGCTGACCCCGCTGCGCCGCGAGTACGACGTTGTCGTGCTGGACTGTCCGCCCAGCATCTCGCTGCTATCGGAGAGCGTGCTGCACGCTGCCGACCTGCTGCTGGTACCCCTGATCCCGACGACGCTGTCCGTCCGCACCCTCGATCAGCTCACCGGATTCGTCGCAGGCTTCAACGGCCACCAGCCTGACATCCTGGCGTTCTTCTCGATGCTGGATCGCCGCAAGCGGCTGCACACGCAGATCATGGCGGACCTGCCTGCCCGCCGGTGCGATGTCGCCGCGGCCGCGATCCCGGCGCTGTCGGTGATCGAGCAGATGTCGGTGCAGCGCGCGCCCGTGAGCGCCTTCGCGCCGCGCAGCACTGCGGCGCGGCAGTACCGCGAGCTCTGGCACGAGGCCCGGCAGCGCGCGCGGCTGCCCGATCCCGCGGCCTAGGGAATCAGCACGATCTTGCCGAGCGTGTGTCCATGCTCGAGCAGCCGGTAGGCGTCGCGCACCTGGTCAAGCGGGAACGTGGCCGCGATCGGCACGTCCAGTTGTCCGGCCGCGGCCAGATCGGCTAGCTCGGCCAGCACGCTCGCGCTCGCCCCGGCCGCATTGCCCTCCGCCTTGACCCCGTACTCCTGCACCGCGGCGAAGTCGGCGATGGTGTCGATCCGGTCCCGGCTGACCCCGAGGTCGACCGCCAGCCGGACGTAGCCGGCGCCGACGGTATCGATGAACGCGTCGACCTTCGGAGCGACGGCGCGGATCCGGTCGGCGACGCCGTCGCCGTATGTCACCGGGATCACGCCCTTCGACCGCAGCCAGTCATGGTGGCTCTCGCTGGCGAGCCCCACGACCTCCGCCCCGGCGAGCCTGGCGAGCTGCACGGCGATCGAGCCAACTCCGCCCGCGGCCCCGGCCACCACGACGGTGTCGCCGGGCGCCAGGGACACGGCTCGCACCGCTGCGTAGGCCGTGCACCCGGCGACGTAGAGCGAGCCGGCCACCGCCCAGCTCACCGCGGCCGGCTTGAGCGTCAGGTGCTCGACCTCGGTCAGCACGTACTCGGCCTGGCTCGCGCGGTTGTCGGTGTAGCCGATGACCTCGTCGCCGGCGGCGAACGCGGTCACGGCCGGACCGACCGACGCGACCACCCCGGCCAGGTCGCTGCCCTCCCCTGACGGGAACGTGGCCGGCCAGCGCGCGTGCAGCAGGCCGGCCCTGATCTTTGCCTCTCCTGGGTTGATGCCCGCCGCCTTGACCTGGACGAGCACCTGGCCGGGTCCGGGTTCGGGCACCGGCACCTCGACGACCTCTAGCACGTCGACTCCGCCGTAGTCCGCGAACCGCACCGCCTTCATCGCCGCTCCTCCATCCTCAGCCCGGGCCCCACGACCATTCTGATCTAGGATCACGAGGTGCACATCGTCGGCCTGGTGCTCCACCCTCAGCGCGACTCCGCCGAAGCGGTGACGGCCGTGCTGGACTGGGCCACGCGGCGCGACATCCAGGTGCTCGGCATCGCGACCGAGATTCGCAGACTCAACTGCGCCGCGGTCTCCGTCACCGACGCCGAGCTTGGTCGCCGCAGCGACCTCGTCGTGAGCCTCGGCGGAGACGGCACGATGCTGCGGGCGATGCGGCTGACGGACCGGCAGCGCGCGTCGGTGCTCGGCGTCAATCTCGGCAAGCTGGGCTTCCTGGCCGAGATCGACGTGCCGGAGCTACCCGGCGCGCTGTCGGCGGTGGACGGCGGGGAGTACACGGTCGAGCCGCGGCTGGCGGTCGACGCGGTGGTCGGCGGGCGGGTGCTCACGGCCTTCAACGACATCGCGCTCGTCCGGTTTCCTGGCCAGCCCACCGCCAAGGTCGCGGTGCGGGCCAATGGTCACCCGTTCGTCAGCTACGCGGCGGATGCGATCGTGGTGGCCACGCCGACGGGCTCGACCGCCTACAGCTTCTCGGCCGGCGGCCCGATCGTCAGCCCGATGGTGGAAGCGCTGCTGGTCACGCCCGCCGCGCCGCACTCGGCCTACAACAGGGGCCTGGTGCTGTCGGTCCGCGACCGCCTGGTCCTGGAGCTGCTGCCAGACAGCGGCGAGCTGGCGGTGGAGGTCGACGGCCAGCAGGCCGCCACGGTCAGCCCCGGCGCCAGCATCGAGGTAGAACCGCGGCCGGGCGCCGCGCGCGTGGTGCGGTTCGGCCGCAAGACGTTCTACGAGCGGGCGCGCCGCAAGCTGCGGCTGACCGACTCGCCGGAGATCCTCGTCGACTAGGCGCGGATCCGCGGCCCTAGCTAACGCCAGTCGTGGCCGATCGCGGCCAGGAAGATCTGGGCACACGCCGACCCGCGCTGCGCAGCGGCAACCAGGACGGCGGGATCACCGGCGAACTCGCACGCGACATACTGGGTGACCGAGCCGTCCGGCTGCGGTACCGACGGCGTGCCGTGCACGATCGAGGCTTCGTAGTCCGTCAGCCTGAGCAGGTAGGTCCCGCGATCGGCCGTCCGCGCGCCGAGCCGCTCGCCCACCGACAGCGTCACGCCGAGTTTCAGCGGTCCGATCCGGGCCGCCGCCGCCCGCTCGGTCTCGCCGGGCAGCCTTGTCACGGCCGGGAAGCCCCAGACGCCCGCCAGCGGGTCGTCGGGATCATCGGGGCGACGCGTCACGAGGAACTCACCCGCGCCGTTGCGGATGACCACCGCTACTGATTCCTTGACCCGGCTCATCACCGGTGACAGTACCAATCGGCGGCGTATCCGCGGGCCGCGGGCAGAATGGTCATCATGGCAAGTCGGCGAGAGCGGGGCGGTCCGCCGGTCCGTCGGCTGGGCCACAGCGACGCGGTCGAACTGCTGGCCGACCCCGACCGGCCGCGGGCGTGGACGCTGCTGGTGGGCAGCACGCCGCAGTCCTACGTCGACCTCGACGATCCGTGCTACCTCGAGTTCGAGTACATGCGCCGGATCGGTCACGTCCTCGATCTCGCGGGGCCGCCCGGCGCGGCGCTTCGCGTGCTGCACCTGGGCGGTGGGGCGCTGACCCTCGCCAGGTACGTCGCCGCCACCCGGCCAGGGTCGTCGCAGCTCGCAGTCGATGACGACGCCGACGTGGTGGCGCTCGTACGGGAGCGGCTGCCGTTGTCGCGGCCCGGCCGACGCGCGGGCCGGACCAGGATCCGCGTCGGAGACGCGCGGGCGGTCCTCGGCGGGCTGCGGGACGCGTCGTTTGACGTGCTGATCGCGGACCTCTTCGCCGGCGCCCGCACGCCCGCGCACCTGATCTCCGTCGAGTTCACCGGCCTGGCACAACGAGTCCTGGCACCGGCCGGTGTGTTCGTCGCGAACATCGGCGACGGCCCGCCGCTCGCGCACACGCGCAGCCGGGTCGCCACCGCGCGCGCGGTGTTCCAGGACGCCTGCCTGATCGCCGACGCGACCGTGCTGCGCGGCCGCCGGTTCGGCAACCTCGTGCTGGCCGCAGCCGACGTGAGCCTTCCGGCTGGCGACCTGACCCGGCTGGTGGCAGCGGACCCGTTCCCCGCCCGGCTGCTGCACGGCGCCGAGCTGGACCGGTTCGCCTCTGGTGCACGGCCGATCACCGACGCCAGGGCGGAGCTGTCGCCGGTGCCGCCAGCGGGCGTGTTTGCGCGCTAATCCAGCGCGGCCAGGAATTCGAGCAGGGCAGCCGTGACCTCGGCGGGCCGCTCCTGCTGGACCCAGTGCCCGCAGCCGGGCAGCAGGACGGTCCTGGTCAGCCTCGGCAGGAATGTCGCGAGTCCGTCCGGGCTGATGGTGCGCAGGTTGGGATCGCTGTCGCCGGCAATGAACAGGGCAGGCACGTCGATCAGCGCGTGCCGCCAGGCCGCAGTCAGCTCCCAGTTCCGGTCGATGTTGCGGTACCAGTTCAGCGGGCCGGTGAAGCCCGCCTCCGCGTACTCGCTGACGTAGGCGTGCACGTCCTGCTCGGTCAGCCAGGCGGGCAGGGCGTCGGGCGCGCGGATGGCGTCGAGCAGCCCGAGCCCGGGCGGCACGAGCGGCACCGCGGCGGCTTCGCCGGACAGGCCGGACAGCACGGCGCGGAACGTGCGCTCCGGATCGCGGCTCAGTTCCGCGTCGGCGACGCCGGGCTGCTGGAAGTAGACGATGTAGAAGCCGTCGCCGAGATGCTGGCGCAGGGCTGCGACGGGCGGCGTGCTGCCGCGCGGACGGTAAGGCGTGCTGAGCCCGATGACGCCGCGGATCCGGTCGGGGCGAAAGAGCGCGGTGTGCCAGGCGACCGGGGCGCCCCAGTCGTGCCCCGCGACCACGGCACGCTCATCGCCGAGCGCATCCATGAGCGCGACTACGTCGCCCGTCAGGTGGAAGATGGTGTAGTCCGCGACGCCCGTTGGCGCGCTGGTCTGGCAGTAACCGCGCTGATCCGGCGCGACCGCGTGGTAGCCCGCAGCGGCGAGCGCCGTCAACTGATGCCGCCAGGAGTACCAGCTTTCCGGGAAGCCGTGCAGCAGCAGCACCAGCGGCCCTTGCCCGGCCTCGGCGACATGCATCGTCAGCGAGCCGGCCTGCACCTTGCGGTGGCTAACGGGCGGATCGGCCGGGGCCATGTCGCCGAGCCTAACGGATGAGACATCCGCTGCGATATGTCGCTCCGATGGGAGTCTTTCTGGTGAATTGGGGCCGCACTTTAACCCAGTTCGGAGCATCCTGTAGGACAAGAAGTCCTCGGCAGAGACCTGCCCAGGTTCGCTCAGAGGGGGGCAAACGTGAGCCGCAGGTTGCTTCGGCTAGAGGTTCCGGTCTTTCCGGAGCGGCTGATGTTCCGGATCCACGATCCGGACGCAGCGCTCGACGGGCCCGCTGGGCCGACCCAGCCAGTTGAGGCGCTCATCAGGACCAGCAGGGACCAGATGATCGTGTCGTGCGCACAGCAGCACCTCGGTGTGCAGCTGACCGTCGAGGAGTGGGACGACGCTCCCCCGCCGTTCAGCGACGGCTACGAGGATGAGGCCAAGTGCGTCCTCTACCTCCGCGGCCACCTGAGCATCGACATGGGACCCGCGGGCCGCGCGGTGGACCGGCTGCGGTTGTCCGGCGGTGTCGGCGACTACGGCGTTCGGCTGTACACCCGGAACCGGACCGCGGCGGTGCAACGCTACACCGAGCTCTACGAGCGGTTCGCCGATCCGCTGAGTGACGAGTTCCAGCAGGCGCGCAAGCAACTCGAAGGGCTGGAGCAGTACCTGCTCCAGTTGTGGCGCGAGTCCTGAGCCAAGCGGCGGCGTTAGTGGTCGAGCGACGTGGTCGGCGTGCCCGCCCTGGTGGTTGATCCTGCGGTGGCCTTCGGCTGCGGCGGCGACGAGTGGCGACCATAAGGGCTCAGCACGAACATCATGATGGTCACCGCGGCGATGAGCGCGAGCGCGACGAGGCAGCTGATCGTCCGCGCACGCGCGGACGTGAAGGCGCCGGGCAGACGCTGCTGCCCGAACTTATTAAAGCGCGACGCGAGACGCGGGTCATCGGCTGCGAGCTTGCGCTCCATCTCGTCCAGGATGCGCTGCTCTTCCATTGACAAGGCCACAGCGCCACCTCCGGCCGGTTCACAGTAAGTCACGGGCCGCCTTTAA